>JACCDX010257665.1_pt1 | contig 122779 bp, 116 predicted proteins | sample 7449681 | NCBI WGS metagenome assembly JACCDX01 (sample SAMN15323450, study PRJNA562643) | freshwater metagenome | isolation source: river surface water | place: USA:Blue River Watershed | collected 2017-08-18
AAATGGAGGGTAAAGAGGAAGAATGGAAAGATAAGTTTAAATGGTTTGATATTGATACTCATATCACATTTTTAAGGCCTAATGTATGGGAGTTTATTGACTTTTTGTTTACAGAGGGATTTGAGGTGGGAATATTTACAGCAGGTTCTGAAGAGTATGCTAAACAGATTGTTGACATATTATTCGTTGGAAGAGACTTAAAGTTTGTTCTTTCAAATGGCCATTATGAAGAAGCTTTTTATAAATATAGGAAAGATAAGCCGATAGAATATGTTGTTGAAAAATACGGGGGTGATGAGAGACCCTCTCATTGGTTGATAATAGATGATTCGGCTAATGTTAAGAGATATAATGGAGATAAATGCTACAAGATAAAACCATTCTGTATATGTTATGATGATACTTTTGCCTTTAGAGAAGAGTCATTAACTGATGATGAGTTGGTTAAATGTATGGAATATTTAAAAAAAAATAAATAGCTTACAATAAAGGATGAGTGCGCCACAAGTATCATCTGCTCTTATAGATTTAGCAACTTATGGGAAACTTGAGAGTTATTTATATGGAAATCGTATTAAGTCCCAGGAACGTTCAATGCAGCTTGATAAAAAAATAATAGGGTTTATTATTTTGGCTGCCGCGATATATTATTTAAAGAAAAAATAAGTTATATTATAAAGATGAGTAATATCTTAAGAATGCATCCCTTCATATTCAACTATAAAAGTATTATGTTAAATATAACTGAGAATGAAGATGAAAATATCATTCTTGAATTAACAAGCAGAAATATGATACATACAAGCTATATTCCGGCTTCTAAAAAAGGAAACAAGTTACAGGCTAAAGTTATACTTAATTCCGGTGAAAGTATAAAGAGTAAGGATACGGGTGTAAATATGCACGTTACAATAAATGCAGATTATGGGTGGTTTTTATATGTGAATGAGGATGTAAATGGTTTAACTTTAGATTTTTACACAGGAAATCATCAGTTGGTAATAGACCAGACAATTAAAACAATAAATCATAATAATATGTATAGTTTGATGGCTACTTTTCCTAAATAATTTTAATATATATTAAAGGATAAAAGAGTGTAATAGAAAAGATGAGTAAGAGAGCACCTCCTGATTTTACCAAGCTTAATGTTATTCTTATAGAACATAAGAAGAAATTACAAGGTGAAACAAAGTCTAAATTTTTAGACCCTGATAGTGATTTGTATTTTCATATATATGATTGTCAGCAGAGAATAAAACACGCTGGTATTCGTTTTGAGAATAGATTAGAGCCACACGTTGAGTTAATTTCAAACACAGAGAGTAAAGAGGTATTTTTATCCCGTGCAAAAGAATTACATATGAAAGAGGTTGATGTAACTGATAAATCCATTTATAAGATTGTCGGGAAGACATTAGTAATGAAATTACCATCATTGAGTGATAGGGAAATAAGTATCAAGATAGCGCACTTTTCATATTTACCACCACATATTGATAGATTAGTTTCAATCATATTTGACCCACAATATTCTGCATATTCAGATTGGGAACAAACAGTGTTCGATTGATAAAACAAATTTAAAGGTTAGTTTTATCTTATAATAAAATGAATATCACTGAACCAAAAGAAGAAGTATTATGCGCAGGAGGAAATACTATGAAATTTGTTAAAGTAACAAATGCAGATGGAACCAAGGTTGTAAAATTTACATACAGTATGGACTTTGATGTGAAGGAAGATATTTTCAACGATATTTTTAATAGCTATGGAAAGATTACAAAAGATTTATTTGATAAAGTAAATTCAACCTTAGCATCATCCACATGTTCATAATAACAGTTTAAATACAAGTATAAAGTTAATATAATATGAGTGAGGATATTATATTAGCTATTTTTTTATTTGGTATTGTAGGAGTTTGTGGGATAATTTCCCTTACTTCTCGTAAAAAAGAAAAAACAGAAGACCATATAGTATGATTAAAAAGGACCCAGGGTCGCTTTATAACTTTGAAATCATTTCTTCTAATTTTACCTTATTAGCACCTATCATACGGTCTTTTTCAAGACCATCTTTAAAGAGGATAAAAGCAGGGATACTTTCAATTTTATATTTTCTAGCCATTTCCTGGTTTTCATCAATGTCTAATTTTAAAAACTTGATTGAAGGGTATTTATCTTTCAATGAATTAAAGAAAGGAGCTATTGCTCGACAGGGTCCACACCAGGTTGCGCCAAAGTCTATTAAAGCATATCCTTTAGAAGGAAGTATAAATAACTCGTCAGACATATTTTATTGTATATAAGATATATCTTTAGTCTTATATTTATAAATTTAGAAATGAGGATTATTATTATACTTATAAGGAATGTGTGTGGTGATTGAACTCGAGAAAGTATAATTAAGTTTATCTCTTACATGAGCATTAAATAATTCTTCATCATTCCAAATTACTCCATTATTATTATATTCTGTAGAATAATCAAGTATATTGAATAAATATTCTGAAATGCAGGGTTTACATATCCATATTTCATTTGCTATTACATCTGTTCTATTATCTCTGGAATTACTTAATATAAGGTCATTTGAACCATAAATATTAAGATCTGGAAAATTTTCTATAAAAATATCATATCTAAGTCTCACTATAAAATCATAATCTTTTTGTTTGTTTTCTTTATATAATTTATGAGCTCTTTTCATACTTGTATACATACTTCTTATATTATAACCACTTGTTGGTTGATGAGGTTTATATCTATTGAAATCTATAGGTTCATGTTCGATAGGAAAATCATATTGTATACTTACAGGGTTATACATATCTTTTAAATTTTCTTCAGTTTTTTCATCCATTTTAATAGGGTCTAACTTGTTCCATACAGAAGGAACATATTCTCCTTCCCCTTTACCATCCCACCAAAAATGACAGAAAATATCACAGTCATACACTTCTAGTATTTTTTCTTTTATAGAATTATAACTTTTAGAGTTATAGAATCTTGGTTGACCGCTAAAAATAAGAGCGAGTTTTAGTTTTTTATTATCACACAATTTATCAACACTTACAAGCCTATTCTCAGTATAATATAAGGTTTCATATCCTTCTGGTAAATTAGTGTTTAACTCAAGTGGGATGTGGTATATTTTCTCCTTTCTTTCAGGGTCAAGATAGAAAAGTGACTTTCCGTTCTTAATACAGTGTTCAATATGATCTTTACTTGTAAATTCATCTTTATTATACTCCTGGTGAGAGAAAGATTTAATTTTATTTTTTATTCCTTCAGGGGAAAAGAAGTATGAAAGATGCCATCCAAACTCATAAAGAAGTGGATAAGAGGTTGAAAATCTAACGTCTTTTATAACCTTATTTTTAAGTTCACCATATCTTATCAATTTTGTAGCTAAACATGGCTGATCTAGTTTGCTTGTTAGATTATAATAGTAATTATCAAACAGAAGGGTATAACCAACCCTGTCTGGATGATTATAACGTGAATCTGTCAACACAGTGTCTAACTTATCCCTATTTGAAATTTCATCAACATCAGCTATATGAACCCAGTCGTCGTTTCTTAACTTTGGTACTTTAAGAAGAGCCTTATGTATACATTCTCGTTGGTAATGTTCACGGTCCCAAGCTGTCATATTAGCTGGAAACTCATCGACGATGTAATGGATAATATTCAAGTGAGAATACTTATCTTTTATTCTGTTAAAATACAAAGGTTTATCTAACCCTGAAAATGTTTTAGTAGCTTCTACAATGATAAAGTAGTCGACAATATCCTTGTAGTAATTAAGACGGTAGTCAAGCATCTTTTCTTCGTTATAGAAGATAAAGGCATCTATGAGTTTCATCTTTATTTAAAAATATTATCTTCTTTAAATAATAAATGTCTGGTTGTAGTTTATGTAGTGGAACAATAGAGAAGTTTCACGGTAGTAATCATCACCATCTTACCTTATCTCAACGCTTATACTTATTTGCGAATAGAAACAAGCAATCTATTTGTCTTTCCACAATAGCTATAATTGTAGCTATATATTTGATTTTAAAAAAACGAAAATAATTTTTTATAATATTTTCCTATTATAAAAAAAATGTCTTTAGAGTGTTATAGAAGTAGAGGAAGAAACTCTTATTACTATGAAGGGAAAAAGGTGTCTAAGAAGATGGCATCATCTCTTTCGCCAAAACTCCCTAAATGTGTGCCTAAAACCAAGGCTAAGGAAATTGCTTCTTTAAAGAAACAATTGAAGGAGGTTTTAACCCATAGAGAACAGTATAAGACTACAAGTTCTGACTTAGATAGTAGACTTAAGGCATGTTCTATCGTAAAGGGTGAATATGATCGTTTGGTGGATATGATTAATAGTGCAAACTCAAGTGTTGATGTTATGAACAGAGTATGTTTAACCCAGGACTTAAAGAAGCAAATTGACCGTGAATATAGAGAGTTGAGAGAAACTTTGGAAAGCACTACAAGAAGCTATGATGAAAAGGTAGAACAATTATTAAAGATTGTAGAGAAGAACAAGCTTGATATTGAAGCTTATCAATCAGAAGTTTTATCAGTTAATGAAGAGAATAACAACTTAAGAGAAGCGTTAAAAGAAAATGCAAATATGATAGCTGGTTTAGGTCAACAAATAAATCAATTACAGAATGAAAAAGCAGCACTGTTAGAAGAGGTAAATGTTAGAGAAAGAATTATCTATGATAAGAATGGTGAAATAGAAGAAAGAATGAGAATTATAGGTCGTTTAGACCGTGAAAATAATGAATTGAAAAATAATTTTGAGAAGATGGCTTCTGATTATGATGACTTGAAAGATAACTTTGAAGATGTAAAACAAAGGGCAAGGTCAGTTGTTGCTGAATTACAAAAAGAAAATGAGGGTTTAAAAGAAAGGGTTGATATTGCTGAAAATACCATTGAAGAATATAAAAAAGATATGGGTGATGCAGACGAACAAATAAGAAGTCTTGAAGAAGCTAATAATACATTAAGTGTCAATTTTGAAAATTTAAAAGAATATATGGAAAGCACAATCAACCAATATAAGGAAAACATTGAGACATTAAATATCCGTAATAATGCTTTAACAGTCAGGGCAACTTCTTTAAATGAAACTGTTGAGAGTATGAGAGGGTCATTAGAAGATTGTAAAGATGATAAAGATATATTAAATATGCAAGAAGGTCAAATAGACAATCTTAATGCTGAATTAAACAGTGTTATGGGAGAGCTTCAAAAAACTAAAAATGATTTGACTACTATGAGAAAGGATTATGATGATGAAATAGACTTAGCAATGCGTACTAAATTTGAAAGAATTAAGTTTCAGAAAGAGGCAGAAAAGTGTGAAGCTGATAAGGCTCAATTAAACATTGAAATACAAGAATTGAGATCTCAAGCTATACAATTAAGAGATGCGATTCAAAGGGAAAAAGATGAGTGTTTACAAAGAATACAACAGCGTATAGAAGAAACTGAAGGGCAAATAAGTTCAAGAGAAGCCAAAAAGTATGAAGATCAACTTCTCGATCTTAACAGAGAGTTATTGGCAGCACAAGAAGTTATTGATAATCTTAAGAATGCACAATCATCTACTGGTATAGCTCAAGAAAATGCTTTAATTGAAGCACAAAATATGATGAATGATATGCAAGGAGGACCTCAAAGACAAGTAATGAAAGACAAAAAATCTAAGAAGAAGAAGAAGTAAGATTAGATCTACATACAGGGCAGTTTTTAATGTTGTTATTTAATATTTTTTCCATACAATTTGTGTGGTAAAAATGACCACAATTAGTTTCGTTAACATTTTCATCTTGAATAAACTCTTCGAGACATATAGTGCAAGAAGAGGGTTCATCAGAGGTAAAAATAGTGATTTTTATATCGGGTTTATCTATTTCTTGATGGACCCCTTCTTGAATATGTGCCTCTTGAATGACCCAAGGTCCTTGTTGCGGGACAATTGTAGCTGTATTATTCTCGGTATTACTCTCAAATACAAAAGGTAATACAAAGGATAATATGAGGGATAAGTAAGATAAAATTACATACGGTGATGATACATAATTTCCAGTGTAATAGAAGATTGAGAAAATGATTGTAGAGATGAGTTTTATTGTGACGTTTAGTGAGAGGGTTATAGTAGGGAGTTTAATTGAGCGTTGACAGGGGTTTATTCCCCATATTATAAAGGTTCCCAAAGTAGAAACAAGTGATAGGGATAATAGGAAGATGGAGATGATTTGAGGGGTGCTTCTGGATATGTCTTTTGACATATTTACCATTATTATTTCGAGGACAAACGAGAGTGCTATTAGTAAAGTAAAAATTAAGGCTTTCATTATGATGATAACATAATGAAAGTTATAATAAAAAAATCAATTTATTTTCTTAATAATAATACAGCGATTAATATTATAAGTATAAGTAAGACTACACCGCCTATTATAATATATAACATTGTGTTATTAGGAGGCCCTGAAGGTGGCCCTGAAGGATTTGAAGGATTTGAAGATGAAGGTGGCCCTGAAGGATTTGAAGGAGGTCCTGAAGGTGTATCATCGTTGTTAGAAGGTGGGGATGATGATTGTCTATTTTGTTGAACACAATTATTAGCTTGAGATGCATTTATCGCACCTTGAAGATTACCTTGGTTGTTAACAGCAGCATTATTAATACAGTTTTGAATTTGGATTGTTTGACAATCATTTGCAGCACCTCTAAAAGTACTATTTTTGAGTGTAGTTCCTCCGAACTTACATTTAAGGTCTGTACACTCTGGTTTTTGATCGTATACATTAGCTGATATTAACAATTCTTTAAGCTGTCTTCCGGCTATACCCATTGCAGAATATTTTTCATCATCTTTCTTCATGTAGAACATTTTATCCATAAAACAACTACAAACTTCTGGTTGTTCTTCATACTTTTTCTTTTGATCTTCATATGTTCCAGCTCTACAATAAGCTTGAAGATTAGTATCACAATCATTATTCTTACAATAAGTCTTACATTCTTGAGTTGTTAAATTTCCCCCTATACAATAATGGTTTTTCATAGCTTGTATACAAAACTGTGGGTTTTTCTTATAATCTTCACAAATATCTGTAGACATACCTCCAGGAAGAGTGTCTGAACAACAAGAAGCTATTAAAGTTCTTGGTAATATATCAAACACTTTCCAAGCTCCACCTCCTGCTTTATTTGCTTGTTTGAAAAAAGTATAAAAAGGTGTTGAATAAACTTGACGATAATCATGCCAGCATCCACTACCACTATCATCTCCAAGGTTAAATTGAGTTCCATCAATCTCTTTTAAATATTTTTTATTTACAGCTGCAAATACAGGGTTATAACCATCATAATTTCTCCAGTCGTGTCTCCAATGACCACTTATTGCAATAAATGTGCCAAGAACTTGAAAATCGCTTTCATAAATGCCGTTGGGCTTAATATTAAAATTCCTAGTTCTATCACCCCCAGAACATTTAGCATGATCTCCAGACCAAGACTCATCACTTACTATTCTATTTTTAGGAATTATGGCACAATAATCACCTATTTTGTTAGGCTTACCGTGAGCATCATTTTTTACTAATAAAACAGGGATTTGATTTAAGTCTGTATTTCCTTTTGGTTGAATATAAACGTCACCTACAGGAAGGTATTTATCACTTTCGCTAAATACCATCATATAATAAGCACCCCATTTTCCTCCAAAAGGAAGGCTGGCCTGACCATTATCAGGGGTAGCTTTACCTATATCAATTAACCATTTCAAAGTAACTATTTTAAAGGGTTCTAACCTTGTTCTTCTTGCAGCATCAGGAAATTTAGAAATAATACTCTTTTGAAGATCTTTTTGAGCATTATCTTGTGGTCTAAGAGTAGTAACATCTACAGATAAATCATTATCGAAGCTTTTCCAATCACTCATTTTATTTAAATAATAATATTTTTTTTATTTTTATAAAAATAAAATGAACACATTACATGTTATTTTAGCAATTATTGCTATAGGTTATTTTACAGGGTCTTTTGAAGGATTAAGACGACCAGAAAGATTATTAGTGATAGTTGTAGCTGTATTATTGTTTAATCAATATTCAAAGAAAGAAGGATTTAAAACTGAAGAAGAAGATGAATTTAAATTTTAAAAAAAAATCTTTAGCTTAATTTAAAATGGGTTCAAAACAATCAAGTGAAGTTAAGCAATCAACAGAGATACTTAATAAGACTGTTACTAATGTTGTAACAGAAAATACTATTAAGGCAGGAGCTGCTAATAACAACAATAACTCTTTTGAGCTTATAACAGGTCCAAGATCTGAGATTACAAATTGTAGTTTAAATATAGGGCAAAGAATTAACGCATCGCAAAAAGTGAAAGTTATGTCTAAGGTGGCTAACGTAGCTGATATGAAAACTATGATGCAGACTGCGATAGATAGTGCATCTAGACAAAGTAACGAAGCGACAAATAGTTTCCTTTCAACTGCATTTAATAATCAAAAAAGTAAGTCAGAAATAACTGCTATACTTAAGAATGAAATTGAACAAAACGTTACAACACAAAATTTAACTGAGTGTAATGGTATAATAGATAATATCAATCAAGGAAGATTAGAATTTAATGGTAAATGGGATTGCGGTAAGCAGGGAAATATAACAGTTAATCAAGAAATTCTTACAGCTCAAGTTGTAGAATGTTATGCTGATGCAATTCAAGAGGCTATAATGAAGAATGAAAATATATCAGCTGCTGTTACTAAGGCAGAACAAGAACATAAAAGTAAAAATACAGGTATAGGTGAGGCTATAGCTACTGCTATGGGACCTTTTGCTATGATTTGGATAGTCGTAATTATAGCTATGGTTATAGCTATTCCTTTGTTATTATTTGCATTTAAATCGGGAGGAGGTAAGATTAATATGCCAACTATTAATGTACCAAATCCTTTAGAAAAATCTGTTGCTCAAGCTTTAAGACAAGCTACCAGAAGATATTAAATAATTTTATTTTATTTTATTTTTATAAAGTAAAATGAATAGTAAAGTAGTAATTCTTATAGTGCTTTTTATTGTTATTATTACAATATCAATAGTAGCATATTTTATGCTTAGTAAAAAACCAACTCCACCAAAACCATCAGGAATACCATCAGGGACAGGAACACCATCAGGCTCAGGAACACCATCAGGCTCAGGAACACCTTCAGGGTCAGGAACACCTTCAGGGTCAGATATACCTTCTCAGTATCAAAACATAGATTGTACTAGACAATCTGATTTACATAGTTTTTGTTTAGCCCCTAATAGCTATATTAACTTATGTACTAGCGTAACATCAACAAGTGACGATAGTTATGCAAGAAAATTACAGGATTGTATGAAAACAAAATTTGCAACTATAAATAAAACAGAGTATAATCAAGCAAGAACACTATTGATAGAAAGTGACCCTAAGTATGGTAATGATACAAACTCATTTTATATACCTCCGTATATAGAGAATATAGACTGTTCTCAGCAGGATACTGCAAATAGATTTTGTCAAGAGCCTAACAATTTTATAGATGTATGTAGTGTAGGGTTATCTGTAAGTGATAAAGATGCACATTATGCAAGTAAATTACGTAATTGTGTTCTTCAGAACAGCTCTGTCATGAGTTCAAAACAAGAGTTTAAAGATAACTTTAACGAAGCAAGACAAAAGCTTATAACAAAAGATCCTAAATACGGGAACAGCTCATCTCAGTTTTATATACCGCCATATATAGAGAATATAGATTGCAGACAACAAGAAACTGCAAATAGATTTTGCCAAGAGCCTGAAAAGTTTATGGATGTTTGCAGTGTAGGTGTTAATGTGGGAGATAAAGATGCTTATTATGCAAATAAATTAAGGTCTTGTTTAAGAGATAACTTTGGAACAGTAACTTCTTATCAAACCAACTTTAATACAGCAAGAAATAAGTTGATAGAAAAAGACGCTAGATATGGAGATGCTAATTCACAGATGTATATTCCACCATACATTCAAAATATAGATTGTGCTCAAATGGAAAATCAATTTAGGTTTTGTCAAGAACCTAAAAATTTTATGGATGGATGTGCTTCGTTTGTGCAACAATCTGATAAGGATGCATATTTCTTAAGTAAAATTAAAGACTGTGTTTTAACTAAAAAAGACCGTATAGATTTAGCATCCTATAGAGCAGCTAGAAGTTACTTTGCCGCAAAAAATCCTACTGCTTATGCAACAAGTAGAACTGCACCTTTACCTCTACTGAGAATAAACACTTATAAAGATTTTATCAATAAGATGAATATTAAAATATAAAATTTAAATTCATTTTACTTCATATAAAGTAAAATGAATAGTAAAGTCATAGTGTTGGCTATAATTTTGATTGTTATTATTATAACTTCAATAGCAAGTTACTTTCTTCTAAATAAAAAACAATCTTCACCGACAGGTTCAGGAATACCAACCACAGGTATAACACCAACCACAGGTTCAGGAACACCAACCACAGGTATAACACCAACCACAGGTATAACACCAACCACAGGTATAATACCAACCACAGGTGTAACACCAACCACAGATTTAGGAACACCTTCACAGTATCAAAATATAGATTGTAGACAACAATCTGAATTATCAGAGTTCTGTAGAGCTCCTAATAGTTATATTAATTTATGTACGAGTATAACGTCAACAAGTGACGACAGTTATGCAAGAAAGCTACAAGAGTGTATGAAAACAAAATTTCAAACTTTAGATAAAACAGAGTATATTCAAGCAAGAAACTTGTTGATAGAAAGTAACTCTAAGTATGGGGATGTTAATTCAGATTTTTATATACCACCATACATAGATAATATAGACTGTAGTCAACAGGATATAAATAATAGGTTTTGTCAAGAGCCTGAAAATTTTATAGATGTTTGTAGTGTAGGACTAAATGTTGGAGATAAAGACAAACATTATGCTCGTAAATTACAAGGATGTATGAGAGATAGTTTTACATTCATAAATAAAGAAGGTTATAATAAAGCAAGAGACAAACTAATAGAAAAAGATCCTAAGTATGGGGATGTTAATTCAGATTTTTATATCCCACCATATATAGAGAATATAGATTGTAGACAACAGGATACAGCATTGAGGTTTTGTCAAGAACCTAATAATTTTATGGATGTATGTAGGACAGAATTAAATGTGGTAGATAAAGACAAACATTATGCTCGTAAATTACAGTCTTGTGTAAAGGATAATTTTCCTGTAGTAACTCTATATAAAGATAACTATAATAAGGCTAGAGATAAGTTAATAGAAAAAGATCCTAAGTATGGAAATCCTGAGTCTCAATCCTATATCCCACCTTACGTAGAAAATATAGACTGTAAACAAGAAGAAAATAAATTAAGATTTTGTCAAGAGCCTGATAATTTTATGGATGTATGTAAGATTATAAATGATAAAACTGATGATACATATGCTTCAAATTTACAGTCTTGTATTAAGAATAATTTTACAACTATATCAAAAGATAATTATAATAAGGCTAGAGATAAATTAATACAAAAAGACCCTAAGTATGGGGATCCTGAGTCTCAATCATATATACCTCCTTATATAGAGAATATAGACTGTAGTCAGCAGGAAATAAATAATAGGTTTTGTCAAGAGCCTGATAATTTTATGGATGTATGTAGTATAGGATTAAATGTGGGAGATAAAGATGCTCACTACGCTCGTAAATTACAGTCTTGTATAAAGGATAATTTTACATCAATATCAAAAGATAACTATAATAAAGCAAGAGACAAGTTAATAAAAAAAGATGCTAAGAAGTATGGAGACGCTAATTCAGATTTTTATATTCCTCCTTATATTGAGGGTATAACTTGTTCAAGAGAAAATGATAATTATAGTTTTTGTAGAAATGCTTTAGGATTTTTTAATATGTGCAGAGGGTTAAATAAGACAGAAATACTATCATATATAAATAAGTTGAAAGAGTGTCAACTTTCTCAGCTTGGTAAAGATATGAAAAAAGAAGACTATGATAACCTTAGAACTAAGATAATACAATTAGAACCTAGAGCGGGAGATGTAAATAGTCAATATTATTTACCTCCATTTCAGACTGTTGATTGTTCAATATTAGAGGATAACATAAAGTCAGTTTTTTGCGATAAACCTGATGAATATCTTATTAGTTGTGAGCCTTTATTTGATGCTACAAAACAAAGTATAAAAACAATGTTTGAACCAGCCATGAAAGAATGTGTAAAACCTGAACAATATAAACCTAATAATAAGGATAAATATAATCGAGCAAGAGAATATATAATATCAAAGGACCCACAAGCTGCAAATAAGAGTTACGGAGGTTATGTTCCTATATTTCCTTATGCGAATTGTAGTGATACTGAAAAACATATAGAAAATATATATGAGTTTGTTTCAACGTGTGAAACTATTTCATTACAAAATAAGATAAAATTTATGAATGATATAGTTGTGTCCCAGGATAAATATACTAGAGCAAATAAAGATGATTATAATAGAGCAAGAGATTATGTGCGAACATTATTACCTTCTATTGGAATAACAGATTTATCAGTTATAGATAAACCTGTATCTCTTTACTATGTGCCTCAGTTTCCAACAATAAATTGCGCTTCAACTACAGCAAGTATTGATTATTTATTAAGAAATTTATATGGTTATGTTTCAGAGTGTTCTAACGTATTAAATAAAAATTCAAATACTATAGTAAATGAGCTTAAAAATTACTTGAGTAATCCAAGTAATGTAGATAAAATAAACAGAGAAGAATATATAAAGACATTTAACTATATTGTTAAGCTTCAAAAAAGTGAAAATCCAGAAGCAGGTATAACATACGCGGAAATGAAACTTCCTAGAACTTTACCTTCAGTGCCTTGTAATCAAGATACAAATACTTTATCTTTTTGTTCAAATCCTTATGACTTTATATCAGAGTGTAGTATTGTGAATGCTGGTTCTTCTGGAATTGAAGCTAAGAGATTAGAGTATAAAAATAAGATTGTAAAAGATTGTCTTACAAATCCTGGAGGGGTTAACTTGGATCAATATAAAAAAATTAAAGATGAAATTTACCCTGATTTACCAGAGTTACCTTCAAAATTAATGTCCTCTTCTGAATGTTCAAATCCAAACTCAATAGTAGCTGATCCAGAGACAGCTGTTAAAAGCTGTTACTTAACCCTTGGTAATAAAACTTTAATAGGAGGACCTGGAACAAAGGATAATTATGATATTATGATACAAATCTCAAATTTACTTAATCAACCTTCTTATAAGAGTGAAATTCTTAAAAATAAAGATAAATACTTAAAAGCAATTAAATTTTTGAAGGATAATAAGAACGATAAATTTATGTTTTTTTCTCCACCTACTAATGATATAATAGATCAATATTTACCTTCAAACATATCCGATATAAATTGTAGTCTTTTTGGAGATGGTTTTAACGATGAAATATGTAAAAAACCTGATAGTTATTTATACAGCTGTAATACTCCTGAAAATGTAAAGATAAATAATTTGAAAATATGTGCTTTTACTAAGAAAGATATTATAGATAGAGTTAGATATGAAAATGCTAAACAGGATGCTAGTTCTATGGGTATAACTCTTCCTGATATATCAAAAGTAGATTGTACTGAAAGTTCTATATTTCAGTTTCAAGAGGATCCATATTCTTTTGTTCAATGTCCTTTTATTATAAATAATAATGGTTCTATGAGTGATTTAAGTCTCAATAATTTAAAACAAAAAATGATAGATGCTATAAGCACAAGATATTCATACTTAAATATTGATAGTTATAATAGGGCTAAAACTTATTTGGAAAATAAAGGAGTTACAGGAATACCTGCAGTTCCAGATTTAGATTGTTCTCTTGTTGATACAAGTAGAACAACAGACTGTAATTTAATAGACAAATTTGTAAAAAACTGCAAAGATTTGAGAGTATCTACACGATACGGAACAACAAGCATAACAGAAGATACAATCAAAGGGTATTTAGAAACTTGTAATCCTTTAAGACAAGGATTTCAATATGATGGAGATTTAAATAAATTATTACCTATATATGATGCTGCAAAAGATAGTTATAGAAATTTATTTGTAAATAGCAAATGTCAGTTTAGTGAATGGTCTAATTTTAGCGAATGTTTTAATGGACTGAAGGAAAGAACAAGAACTGCAACTCCCGATAACTTAGGTTGCGGACCTTTAATAGAGGTTTCAAGTGATGGTTGTGTTTTTCCTATAGACGATTTTTCAAATGATAGAAATGGAACTGGAAAAGAAGGGGTTGTTTTAATATTATATAGTGAGTATAATTATAAGGGAACATCTGTAGAATTGAAATTAAACGATGAAGTTAATATTAATGTGTTTAACGAAGGTCACGTTTATTTACCTGGATTTAAATCCTTAAAAGTAGAGCCTGGAATTAACATAATTTTTAAAGGTGGAGTTCATGGTACTTCAAGCAATCCCATAAGATTAGATGAAAATATACCTAACTTTGATATGTGGTTTGTTGGTTTTTACTTGAATAATGATGGAAGCAGAGGATTAAATTATATGGGTTATAGTTATACTATAAAACCTGTTTATTTTTCTACAATATATAAGGATCAATCTCTCTCAAGTATATGGTTTTCGGAAAAAAATAATAAAGGTGATTCACAGACTATTTACAAAGGGAAACAATATTATATTGGTAAATTTGATAGTAAGCTTAATTTGATTGTGAAAAGTATGTATAATACTAAACCTTTGAAATTCAAAGTATATGTTTATACCTCAATGTTTTCAAGCGCAAAATCAATGGAATATGAAATATCTTTTTCTTCAGATAATGATATAAATTTTCCCTTTGGAGGAATATCAGAATTTATTCCTAGAAACACAATATTTCTGTATACTATTGAACTTATAGATGACAGTATACAACTAACAGATGTTCCGGTTAAATTAGACTCTTATAAATGTTCTTTAGATATGTTTTTACAAAGTAATTTAGAACAGTGTAAAACAATAGGATATAACCCTTGTAATAACCAGACTTATTATAGTTCAAATCCATTAGTATGTCAGAGAGACAAAATATGCCTTAATAATCCTAAAGATGCTTTAAGCTTTAAAAACGAATGTATCACTCAGTATAATATTAACCCTGAAAAAATATTGTGTGAAAATGACCCTACTTATGGTTTAGAAAATAGAGAACAGTGTAAAACCAATGTAAATATAGACCCATTAGAAAAAATATGTAAAACACCTTCAGGTTTATCTATAGCAAATGCTGACAAATGTATGGATGAATTCAATGTTGATACTATTAAAGAGAGATGTAAAGATGGAAATACCAGAATAAGCTATAACGATAATAAAGTTTGGGCTTCGAATAATCCAGAGTTATGTTTAACTAAAGGTGTAGATACTTGTACTACACCTTTATCTTCAGGTAATAATACTTATAACATATCTGAGTTTTGTCAAAACAGACTTAAAACAAGTTGTTTAAATAATGATTATTGGAGAAACAACGAAGGAGTATGTCTTCAAGCTTTAAATATGGGTAATGATGCAAGGTGTACTTTAACCGAATATTTGAAGATACCAGATAATTTACAAAGATGTAATTATTCTTATTATTTAGCTTGTCAAACTAATCCAGATCTTGCTAATAATCCAGTATGTAAAGATGTTCCTAATAAAGAGTATTGTAACAATAAAGATTATAGGGCATCTAACCCTGAGAAATGTTTTTATACTGGAGTAAAACCTTGGCCTAACCCATGCGTTGAAATTAGTGATTTTAAATATACAAATAGATATCTATGTATTCAATATGACGATGAACTTGATCCTTGTAAAACCGATAGAACATATGCAGAGGTTAATGCAGATATATGTAAGTCTGTTTTAGGTATAAATCCTTGCCAAGCTTATCAGGGGTATTATTTATCACATCCAGAAGAATGTCCTGAAAAGACTTGTGGAACTTATCCTTCACCTGACACTTTGAATTTTGACAGAAGTGTATATCAAACAAGGCGTAATAATATGATTACTGATTTTTCTAATTTACAAGAGTGTAAAGGAACAAATCCAAAACCTTCATGCTCGAAGAGAAGAGAAGACATAAATAAATATGTTTCCAAAGATATGTCTACATATGATTATAGTTGGAAGAATAATAATTCACAAATATGTAGAAATGCTGGTTTTGAACCTTGTAACGACGATGAATATTTAAGACTAAATGAAGAAGAGTGTAAAAACTCAGGATTTGAAGTATGTTCAAAAGACAGTTATGCTTTACGTCATATGGAAGAGTGTAAAGAAGAATTAAAACAAAAATGTAATAATGATCTTAGTTTTAAATCACAAAATTTAGGAAGTTATGGTATATGTGATAATTGTGATATATCTTTAACTAGAAAAGAAATTTTCACAGAAGAATGTAGAGAACAAGGTTTTGAACCTTGTAAAGATCCTGTATTTTTTTCTGAAAATCCTGAAAAATGTAGAAATTTTGATCCTTGTGATACTATTGAAAATATAGCTCAAAGACAAGATTTAATAAATACTTTTAACTGTACAGATAAGCTTATAAATAAATGTAAAGATAGAGCATATTTTGACAGTAATACGGCAGGTTGTATTACATTAGGAGTATCAAGAGCTGATGTTATGACTAGAGAAGAAGCAATAGTTTCTTGTTCATCTATTACTACATCTTATGTTGAGGATAATCTTAAACAAAACTGTAGAAGAGTTGGACTTGAACCTTGTGACAATAAAAATTATTTGACATTCTCAACAACAACTGCAGATGAATGTAAAAATATAAATTCAAAATATGAAGCTTGTGATGATCCTTTATTTTTGAGAAATAATACAGACTATTGTAAAACAGAGGGTTACAATGTTTGTAATGACCTTAATTATTTGAGATTAAACTTTAGAGGAGAATGCGAGAGTATATATGCTGAAAAATGTGAAGAACAATTAGCAGGTTCAAATATTGCACTAGATTGTAGTTTTTATAACTTGAGACAAGATACAAAAGATAGAGCTTGTAGTTTGCTTATACAAAAATATTCTGATGATGAAAAATTACCAGATAATGTTAAGACTATGTTTGATAAATTAAATTGTTCCAAATTAAGTATGAATAGAGCTTATAATGAACTTGGTATAGCTCCTTTATGTAATTTGTTAAATAATGCTGCTACAGTTGGACCTAATAAATTAGAGACTTCATTAAAGAATGAATTTAATTGTAGTGCTCCTGATAATAGTCAATTACCATCATTTCCTTTTGATGCTCCAAAATGGAATACTACTCTTGTATATGATATTGACTGTAATTACAGTATGGTTAAAACTGATGATTGCAAACAAGATACAGATGGTTTTTATTACGATATATATACACCTGAAATAATTATGAAAAATACAGGAAACGGAGAAGCCTGTCCTCCTATTAGAAAAGAAAAGTGTCAACCAAGAGACTGTGATTTAGGAGAAGCTGTAGAGGTGCCTGGAAGTTGTACTTTAGAATCTGATGGAGTTTACAGGTCTACATATATAACAACTATTCAAAGAGAAGAAGCTTATGGGGGAAATTGTCCTAGCGAGAGTGATAGATCATTCAAAGCTTTATGTCAAGGACCAACAGAACAATCTTCTCCTGTTCAACAAACTATAAACTGTTCTTCTCTTTATACTGAAAATGAACCTAAATCGCAAGGAGATTGTCCTTCTGGATTTACTTTTGTAGAAAATTTTGATATTGTATATGACTGGGATAGTAAGCTCAATAAAACTGTAAAAAGAGGAGTTAATTCATGTGTTACAACAAATACAGACGGAAAAATAACTTGTTATAGAGCTTCATTTGGAGGTTTTAGAGAAGAATCTTTGCCTAATAAAACAATATCTCAGAAAAAGGAAGAAGTTATGTGTGATACTACCCCTGAAATAAATATCCCACAATCTCAAGGAGATTGTCCTCAAGGATTTACTTTTACAAATAATACATTAACAGATACTGATTATGCTCTTAACAAAACTTCTTATATTAATGGATGTATTAAGACTGAAAATAATGTTATAAAATGCTTAACAAATAAATTTTACGGATCTACTAAATTACAATTTTCTTCAATTAATCTTGGAGATGAAAACAATAAGATTAGATTTAATATAGACAACGTCAAAAATGCTTCTAAAGTTAAAGTTGATTGTTCATCTAAAAAACCTTTAAGCAAAGAACCTATGTCTCAAGATGATTGCCCTTCAGGAACTACATTTCAGTCTAAATTAATACCTAAATATACATTTGTCAATAATATAAACCAAGTTTCTTTAGAGAATACTTGTGCTTTAATCGATAGTGAAAATTATGTAGCTTGTTTTTCTAAAAGCAACCCATATTCACCTAATCCAACTCAACATACATTTAACTATAATTATTTGTATGAAGATCCTATAAATAAAAAGAATACTAAACTTGATGCTATGAGAAAAGCAAATGAAACAAACTTTAATTTAAGCTCAACTGTTACTTATGATGTAGCACCAAAATCATTCCTCAAGTTCAGTGATTATAACAACTATATGAGAACTATGTCAATAAAGATATAATTTAACCTTCCATTTTTTTCATTTTTTTTCATTTTATTTTATAAACATATAAAGTAAAATGGATAAGAGGATCATTGTGCTTGCAATACTTTTTATTGTTATTATTATAGCTTCAGTAGCAGGCTATTTTCTTCTTAATAAGAAAAAGGCTACACAGTCAGGGTCAGGAATACCTTCAGGTTCAAACATACCTTCAGATTCAGATATACAGTCAGGGTCAGATATACCGTCAGATTCAGATATACCGTCAGATATACCGTCAGGAACGCCATCAGGTTTAGACTGTACTCAACAAGATACTGTAAATAAATTTTGCAGAGAGCCTAATAATTTTATGGATGCATGTAGTGCAGAATTGACAGTAGATGATAAAGATGGATATTATGCTGATAAATTGAGAAATTGCGTTATTAATAACAATACATTTCTTGGGTTAGATCAAAGCTTTATAGACAACTTTAATAAAGCAAGAGATAAACTAATAGAAAAAGACCCTAAATATGGAGACTCTAGTTCTAATGACTATATACCTCCATTTATAAGAGATATAGACTGCGGTCAACAAGATACTGTAAATAGATTTTGTCAGGATCCTAACAATTATATTGATATATGTAGTTCAGGATTAATAAATGTAGATGATAAAGATGACCATTATGCGGATAAATTAAGGTCTTGTGTTATTAATAACAGTGTTATGATGGGATTTAATCAAAACTTTATTGACAGCTTTAATCTAGCAAGAGATAAATTAATAGAAAAAGACCCTAAGTACGGGGACTCTGATTCTAATGATTATATACCTCCATTTATAAAAGATATAAACTGTGCTCAACAGGATACTGGAAATAGATTTTGTCAAGAGCCTAAAAACTTTATGGATGTATGTAGAGTAGGTTTAAAGGTAACTGATAAAGATGGATATTATGCAAAAAAATTAAAAGGTTGCATGCAGGATAAATTTATGTTTATAGTAAAAGACCAATATAACAAGGCAAGAGATAAACTGATAGAAAAAGACCCTAAGTATAAGGATCCTAAATCTAGTTTTTATATTCCACCATATATAGAAGGTATAGATTGCACTCAGCAAATTATAATTAATAGATTTTGCGAAGAGCCTGATAATTTTATAGATGTATGTACCTTAGGAGAAGATAATTATTATGCAAATAAACTGCAAAAGTGTGTAAGAGATAATATAATAACAACAAAAAAAGATAGTTATAATAACGCTAGAGATAAACTAATAGAAAGAGACCCTATATATGGTAACCCTAGATCTAATTATTATATACCTCCATACACTTCAGTTGATTGTAAAAACATAGAAAACAATCCTTCTTCTTTCTGTGATAATCCAGTAGAATTTTTGGATTCTTGTGACTTACCTGATACAACTATTATTGATAGTTTGGTTGTATGCTTAGATCCAGCATATAATACTGATAAAGAAAAATACAATGAAGCAAGGGATAAACTTATTGAAAAGAACTCTAGATATGAAAAACTCATTCCTCCTTTTCCCTCAGTTAATTGTACTGCAGAAAATGTAGGTTCTATGTTTTGTAAAGAACCTTCAAAGTATATAGAGGAATGTAGACAAATTAATGAGACTACAGATACTACATATATACAAAATTTAAGAAAGTGTTTAACAAGTATGTATTCAGGTATATTAACAGAGAATGAATATAATAAGGCAAGAAACCTTTTAATTCTTAAAAATAAAGCTAATGAAACTGAAATACCTCCTTATACAAATATAGACTGTAGTCTTCCACTTAATGATGCTAATCTATGTAAATTAAATAAGCCTTATGATGTTATAACCCAATGTAGTAATTCTTATGGTATAACTAACAGAGAATATGCTAATACTTTACTTGAATGTTTTCCTATTAACAGTAGAGCTAAAGGTTCAGGATCTGGTTTATCAAAAGAAGATTGGGATGATGCTCGTAAAGAGCTTATTTCAAGAGATCCTACTTTAAGTAGAATATTACCTGAATATTCAAGTCTTGACTGTAAAACACGTAAAACAATGTCAGATGCAGATGAGTTTTGTGCTATACCTAATAGATATATAACAGAATGTGAGTCTCAAGACAAAGCTAATAATACAAACTACAATAATGTGTTGGAAAAATATAAAGATGACTTAATTCAATGTGGTAAGAAACCAGAGTTGAATAGATATATAATCAAAGAAAATTGGGATGAGGCTAAGCGTATATTAACAGAAAAGGGATTTACTATTCCAGAGATAGATGACCTTAAGTTTTGTTATGATTATTATAGAACAGATCAGCCTATGAAACGTCTTCTTAATTCAACAGTATCACAAGAAGGTATATGTAGAAATCCTTATGAATACATAACAAAATGTGAAGGATCTGACCCTGATTATTTAAAGAATAAAAGAGAGTTTGAAACTTACTTAAATGAGTGTTTATCAAGTAATCTTAAGCATTCTACAGTAAAAGCTAATCCTTCGTCTTTTGTGAACGCTGTTAAATATATGAAGAATTTATACCCTGACATTAAGTTATCGGAAGCTATACCTGATAGACCTTGTTCCCCGACTTTATTTAATAAACCACGTGGAAGTGTCCCTGATTTTTTCAACTTAGATACAGTTAAAGGATGTGAGAATACAACTACAAATTACGGAATGCAGTTTAATGACAGGGTTGTTAAATCTTTAACAGAAATTAGAAATGACCCTAATATAAGAACCAGAAAAAGTATATATGAAAGTATAAAAGATTATTTAATTTCTAAAGGATATTTAGCTTCTAGAATACCTTCTATTCCAGATGTAGAGTGTAGAGAAAATGACCCTAATCTTTGTAGAAAACCATATGAATATATAACACAATGTCCTGTAGAAGGAACTGAAAAGGACTTATTATATTGGGCAACAATCTTAGATGACGAAGACGGTAAGTGTAATAGGGAAAGTTCTATTATAAAAGGAGTTTTCCCAGATATAACACAGATGAAAAGAGCTAAAGAATATATAAAAGAAAATATAGGTGTATGTAAATATTCACCTTTAGAAGAAAGCTCTTGTAATGCAAATGGTGTAAAAATAAAAAAGAGAAATATAGTTAACACTGAAGCTAAATATTTAAAGTATTGCGATGATTCCGTACAAATAGATACTACAAGTTGCGGGACAAATCCTCTACGAAATACAATAATTGTTAAAGAAGGGAACCTCGGAGATAATAGTTATATTGTTTTTTATTCCGGAATTAATTTTACAGGTCAGGTTGTTAAGAGACTTAAGATGGGAGAAACATTTTCAGTTACATCTGCTGTAGCAGGTTCAATGAAAGTTGTACCTGGAACTGAAGTTGGTTTAACTTACAGAGGAAATAGAGGAGAGCTAAATGCTATTAGCATAGAAACATTAAGTAACAGTATAAATGATATGTATAATTGGATTGAAGGCTTGCAGATAGATAAAAGATTTCAATCTCAAGAAATAAGAATAAACGTTAGAAAACAAGAATTAAAATATATGGATGAAGACGTTGAGGCTTGTATAATGCCTAACGAAAATTTAGATGGAAAACCTATTCCTTTATACTTAAATGAGCCTGTTTTATTATGTATTGTTACTAGCATAGGAACTTCTAATATCACTTATGATTGGAAATATAAGAGTTTATATTGTAAAAGAGACCTTCAATTTAAGGTGTCATTGAGAAATTATAATACTCCATCTTATAATAAAGACGTAAATATAAATAAAGAATTAATAGTAAATATACCTGAAGAATATCCTTTTGATATTTCAGAGCTTATTATACCTTTAAATTTAAGTGGAAGCAATACATTCTATATTTACATGACATTAGTTGATACTAGTATTGAAACTGAAGAGAAGGATAGAATATTACCTTTACCCTCAATGTATGATGCTTCAACAAATACATTTAAACCTTGTTTAGATACTGATTATAAAGCATCTAATATATTAGAATGTTATCCTAAAGATGTTGTTTGTAGACAATTTCCTGATGTAGGTTTAACAATAAATAGTCAGTGTTTAGCTTTAGGGATTGAACCTTTAAAAGAAGGGTGTACTAATGTAGAAGATTTTGCATTTAGAAAAGAAGCTGAATGTATTGATATAGGAATTAACCCAACTTTACAGTTTACTTGTAAGAAAGAATCAAGTATATTTGACCCAGCTATAAGAAATGAATGTTTAGAATTATCTAACGGGACAGTTGACCCTTGTATAATAAATAGAAGATATGCTGAAAGAATGTCAGTTGGACCTGATAAAAGGGATAATGCTTGTGGGGAAGGTCTTCTTAAACTTTGTGAAACAGATCCGACATATGCTAATCCTTATATGCAAGGTATTACTCAAACAAATGATTATTCAAAGTGTTTAACCGCTTATAATGAAGGGAAGATTGATTTTTGTAAAAATCCGGTTTTCTTTAATAATAATAAAGAACTTTGTAGTAGAGATTGTTATGATAAGCCGGAAACTCAGTGGTCAAACACAGGAGGTATAGAGAGATGTAAGCTAACATTTCCAAATCCATGTAAAGATGGTTTATATAGTATCGCTGCAGGTCAAAGATTTGAAGAAATGTCTGCAAAAGAATTTAGAAAGACATTCCCTGAAGTGTGTATTAATGAGCCAGGTATAAAACACCCTTGTGAAGAGTTTCCAGAGTTATATTACGATCAAAAAGGCAGATGTGATGCTATGGGTTTTAATGTGTGTGAAAGAATACCTGGTTATAAGCTTCAGTTTCCTGATAGATGTAAGGATGAAAGTGTAGTATGTATAGGAGTAGGTGGTAGTTTACCTGTAGCTAAAATTCAAAATTACTTATCTCAACCATCATTTCAAACTGAAGTATTAAATTTCAAAAATAGACTGTTAAATGAGAGACAGCAAGGTATTACAGAACAAAAACAATCAGCCGGAAATGCCCTTTCTGATCCTCTAACATTCTATAAACCAGAGGGAGGTTTATCTTGGTATGCAGCAAAAGTATTTAATAATATGGCTAAAACTGAGAGTGATGCTGATAAATGTAGAAGTAAAGGTGTTGAGTTATGTAATGAGGAAGATTTCTTTAATAGATTTAAAGGATATTGTGAGACTAAAGTTAATGGTTGTGAAATTAGTGGAAGTTATGTTAGAAGTAACCCTAGAAAATGTAAAGATAAAATTAAGACCTTATGTAATACTAATAATGTCTTTAAGGAAGAAGAAAATAGAAAAGGAGATTTCAGTTTGTGTGGAACTTGTGATAATTCAAACCGTGTTAGAGAAGTATTTTTAGAAGACTGTAATTATAAGGCGTGTGAGGATATTGGATTTTTAAGTTTCAATAAAGAAATATGTAAGGAAAAATATCCCGGTGATATATGTGAAATAAATTCTGTGAAAAATAATATTCAACTTTCAACTGACCTTGGTTGTAATGATAAGATAAAGGAAAAATGTAAAGATAATACATACTTTACAGAAAATCCTACAATATGTCAACAGCTTGGAGTATACGAAGAAGATACTATGACCAGAGAAATGGCTAACACAATATGTAAAGACCCAAGAGGAATGAAAAAAGAAAGTATAATGTATGATCAACGTGGAAAAAGAGTGAATATTATCACCTATGTTTGGAACAACAAAATAAAAGCTAAGTGTAGAGAGTATAATATTGAGCCTTGTGATATGCCAGAATATGTTTCTAATAATTTAGAAGAATGTATTAACTTGGAAAATAAGATTTGTGAAAATGAAAATTTTATTAATATTTCTGGTAACGAAGACGGTAGAAGGGAACTATGTAACCAAAAAGAGAATATTGAGTTATGTAATAACCCTAATTTTTTAGAAAAAAATAAAGAATACTGTGCTGTAAAAGGTTTTGGAGATTGTAATACTAAAACCTTTTTACTGTTAAATAAGGATGGAAAATGTAAACAAGCTTTTATTGATAAATGTGAGACTGATGATGAGTTTTATAATTCATCTCCATCTGTTAAACTTCAGTGTGATACTGTCACTGAAAAACAAGATTGTGAATATTTAACCTTTCATAAAGGTGCTGGATGTAGACAAGATGAAGATGGTAAATTTTATAGAGAAAAAATACGTATAACAAAAGAACCAAAAGGTAAAAGAGCTAGGGCTTGTCCTACAGACTTAACAGAAGATTGTGCTATAGACTGTGTTCTTGATCCTTCAGGTGTAAGAGTTGAAACACAATGTCTTCCTGGAAAAAGATACTATTCTACTGGTTCTGATGATAAGTATTATAAGGCAACTCATATAAAACGTTTATCAGAACCTACGTATGGAGGTAAATGTGAAGATGATAGAAAGCTTGAATTTTGTCCTCCAGTTGATGCTGGATATACTCGTTGGAGAACTATTTTTGCTTGTAGAGATGAAAAAGGTGAAAATTTTGGAGATGACGGACCATTAACAACTACTTATGTAAGAGATGATGATATGAATCAACCAGCTATGAATGGAGGTAAAAGGTGGAATATTGATGATCGAACTAGAAAAGATACATTTGATAATTTAGAAGAATGTAAAAATGCTTTTGTCGAAAACTGTAAAGATGCCGATTTCTTGGGTGAATCTGATAATAATAGAGACTTTTGTAAAACAGTTGGATATGACCCTTGTAAAAATAATGATTATGTTATGAACTATCCTGAAAGATGTTCTGGAAGTGATGTATATACTCTGTGTTATTCTAATTTATCATTTTTAAGCACAAAATCTGATCTTTGTAAAAGCATTGGTTTTGAACCTTGCAATAATGCATTATATGCTGGTGCAAGAAAAGATGAATGTAAAGAAAAAGGTGTTGAACCTTGTAATAACCCAGATTATCTTATGTTAGGATGGACATCTACAGAATGTAGAAATAAAGGAATTGAACCTTGTAATAACTCAGATTATTATAATAAGTTTAAATCAGATTGCGACTGTCTTATAGGTCCTACTAATGATTGTGAACAAAAAGAAGATGGTAAGTGGTATAAAAAATACATGATATATAATAATAAAAGAGGTTTATTAGGTAAGTGTGAAATACCTAAAGAAGAATGTAAAGCTATAGAGTGCGAATATTCTCCTGATGAGATAGATGAAGGATGTCAGCAATTCGAAGATGGTAAGTGGTATAAAAAATTAATTAGACAAGTAACCAGACAATCACGTTATGGAGGTAAAGAATGTGATACTGTTCGTAAAGGCGAATTATGCCCTCCAAAAGACTGTGAAGTTACAGAATGGGCTAAAGATGGAACTTGCTTTTTGAACCAAACTAATGAATGTGTTCAAAGATTTATTCCTTCTAAGTATTCAACCTATAATTATGAACTACTAACTCAAATTCCTAGTTATGGTGGAAAACCATGTGACACATCTAAACTAAAATTTGAAGACTGTAAAAGTCCCTATGGTTTAGAATTTTGTAATAGGATGTTACCAAAAGACTGTAAAGTAACATCTTGGAGTTTAGATACTAAATCATTTTGTTATTTACAGGATGATAAATGTGTATCAAGAGAAGTATATTCACCAGCTGGAAAAGATGGACCTTATAATAGAGGTAGAGAATGTACATATGAAACTAAAACAGAGATTGTTGATTGTGATGATTCACAGTGTAGAGTTGAAGGATGTTCTATAAGAGATCCTTTAAATAAAAAACCTTTATCTCAAGCTGATTGTCCTCCAGGTTTTACATTTGATAATGAAACTGTAATAGAGTATAATCACGATACTGGAGAACAAAAAATAATTAATAGTTGTATTCAGGTTGAAAATGATGACTTAAAATGTTATACAAATGAAAATGGTAATTTCGTTGAGGAACTTGCATCAGAGTATTATACCCCTAAAAAAGTTTCTAAAAGAAAAATTAGTAACAGAAATCTTATAAACTGTATAAACAAATCATTAAATTCTCAACCTTTATCTCAAGCTGATTGTCCTACAGGTTTTAGATTTGAACCTGATTTTGCGGTAAACGGAGAAGTAGGAGAAGACGGAAGCTATAAAATGACACTTGGAAATAGTTGCGTTCAAACCGACAGCGAAGATCATGTTTCTTGTTATTCCTCTAAATCATTCTATCAAGATCCTAATTACCCAGATAAGCAGTCTTTTAACTATAATTCCTTATTCGACGATGAAACCTTTAAACAATACTCTAAATTTGATACTATGAAAACTAATAACAGATTACAGATACCTCCGGTTCAACAACCAGTAGAAGAATCTTTCTCTTTTACACCAAAATCATTCCTCAAGTTCAGCGATTATAACAACTATATGAGAACTATGAGTATCAAGTTGTAAATAGGGTTTAAAAATATATTTATTATTTTATTATATAATAAATATGTCGGGTTATTTATACTGCTTATACAATGATGCATTTGAGAGGTTTAAGAAATCACCTGATGAAGAGGTTTATAAGCTTGGAAGAACTTGTAATGTCGCAAATAGATTAGCAAGTTATTCTACATACTACGTCCAGCCTTCTAAGATGTTATATACTTCTTCAAAGTTTAAGGATTGTATTAAGGCAGAAAGGGTGTTGTTTTATATACTTAGAAATTACCGTGTAAGTGAAAAAAGGGAGTTTTTCAAGTGTGAATTAACTATTGTAAAAGAGACTTTTGATAGAATGTCTTCTTTTACCTCAAAAATGATAGATGAGATGTATAAGGCTATTATAAGTCTTATTTTTCCAGAGAATGTGATTGAACGTATAGAAAAGAATGGAGGGTATGTTGATGCTAAAGTTATACCAAATGACGAATGGTTTATGTATGAAAAGGGAAATATGGATTCTATTTTAGCATATTTAGAACAGTTTAGATTTAAGCCAAAAAATCCGTCATCATATCCAGGATATAGTCCTATCAATGAAAGTTTTGTCGAGGTGTTTAAGAGAACAAATCCGGATGTTAAGATGATAAAGCCTGTAAAGGTTACATTAAATTTTGTGGAGGATGATTTAAAAGAAAATTTTGAAAATTTAAGCATATAAATATAAAGATGACATTCATAGTTTTAGCAATAGTAACTCTGTTACTTTTGGCCTTTTATAGAAACGGAAAAAAGGAACTTTCCTGTAATATAGTTTCAAGGGAAAGACAGATTGAAATAGGTAAGAATTTTTTTAAAAATAAAAAAGTAGCAATATGCAGTCTTATAAGGGATGGCGAGGATAGATTAAGTGATATAATACCGAAGGTAAATAGGCTTGGAAGATTATTTAAAGATTACAAGGTATTTGTAGTTGAGAATGATTCGAAAGACGACACAAGAAAAATACTTTTAGATTGGGCTGATACTAATAACAATGTTTTTGTTTTAGGTTGTGGAGGGGTAAATTTACCAGAGTGTAAGTTAAATATGAAACCTACCATAGAGCATGATGTATCAGAGTATCGTATAAATAAAATGGCAACTCTTAGAAATGTATATTTAGATGAGCTTAAAAAGCACGAAGATATAGACCTTGTGATAGTATGGGATTTTGATATTGTAGGACGACTTGATATGAATGGTTTATTTTTATCAGCTTATAGGTTATATCAAGACGAAAATATTAACGCTATATGTGCAAATGGTATAAGAAAGGAAGGGCCTTTTTATGTTTACTATGATACTTATGCTTATAGAGAGTTTGGAGATGACGATGGTTTCAAGTCATATTATGATTTAAAATATTCAGGCTTAACTGGCTGTGATAGTAACCTTCCTTTAAAATATGTTAGAAGTTGTTTTGGAGGGTTTACAATATACAGAAAAGAGGCGTTATCATCGTTGTCATATGGAACCTATAAGAATAACAGAGATTACAATATATGTGAACATGAATATTTAAACGAGAATATAGATGGAGTTTATCACAGTAATGAGTTGCTATATTTAATAGATAAAAGTTAAGAATAATATCTTTTGCTTATTTATAAAAATGATTGTTGATCTATATCTTAACTATAATAAAACAAGAGAAAGAAGCTCACTTTTAGACAGTTTTTGTCTCGTTCATTTTTTATTTGGATATGCATTATACAAGTTTAATTTTCCCTTACTTTTTGCTATTTTCATAGACATAGCATCTCAGTTAGTTATAAGAACAAAAATCGGAGAAGCTATTGTAAAGCAGATATTTGGGGATAAAAATATAAAAGATGAAAATCTGGTTAATAGATGCTGTGATACTTTCTTTATAATATTTGGTTGGTTTATAGCTTATTTAATTAATAAAAAATAAAATCTTTTTATATAATATAAAAATGAGTTGTCCTCCTATTAAACTTGGTAAAGAAAATGAAAGTAAACTAAACCTCTTAATATACTCTATTGTAGAGGAAATAGTTCCTATATTTCACAAGCTTAATTTTACCCCAAATGATATAACTACTTTAAGTATAATTTTCTGTTATCTTTCATATATAAATTTGAAAAAGAAAAATTTAAGCTCTATAACATACTATATATTGTATGTCATTCTTGACTATGCTGATGGTTACATGGCAAGAATGTATGATATGGGGTCAGATTTTGGAGATATGTATGACCATGCAAGAGATGTTACTTTTAATATATTTTTATTCTCAGTTATATATAAGAACATATATCTTTCTTCACTTTTTATAATAGGTGTTCTAATATCTTTAGTATCTATAGGTTGTCAAGAGATACAATTTGAAAATAAGTGTGAAGATACCTATAACAACACCTTATCTATACTTAAAAACTATTGTATGAAAAGCAAGCTATTTGATATAGTTGAAAAATATACCGGAAACGGAACCACTTATGTTTTTACTATAGCGGCTATGTACGGTTTCTGTACTTCTTAACAACCTTATAAATAATAAAGAGAACTATAAGGATAAGTGCAAGTCTATTTATTGGGAATGAAGAATAATACTTAATCTTCTTTGCAATAGACTTTCTATGATATTCTTTAATATATTCCTTTTCCTCATCTGTCATTTCATATCCCAACTCTTCTATGATGTTATCTATATAAGAGTTTCCGTTAGCGTGCAAAATATAAGGGTTTTTAGAAGTTTTAAATTCAAGTGTAGAATAAGGGTCTAAAATAACCATAAAAAATACGTTATCACAATCAATATGAATAAAGTTTGTATTCATACTACACCAGTCTTTTAATAAAACCTGGTCATCTATAGATGGATCATTGTTTGCTAAAAGTTGCATCTCATCTATCATATAAAGTAAGTCTGAAGCTTTACCTATATATGTTCCACTGTTAAGCATTTCATCTTCACACTTTCCAAAGGTTATATAAGCCATTGCTTTCATATACATTGGTTTAGGCTTATCACACCCAACAATAACCTTTTTTCCTGTTATTTTACAAAAAGATAAAAAATCATCTTCAAATGTAGATGGGTCTCTAAGAAGTATAACATCATACGCATCAATAAAGCATATAACTTCATTAGGGTCAACTGACCTTAAAAACTCTTTCATCTTTAAAAATTTCCAATTATATCCTTGCCATTTTTCACCCATTCCCAAGGTATAAAGTGTTATGTTATATCTTTCACAGCTTTTTTTAAGCCATGGCATATACCCATCGATATGGGTAGCAACTGTCACTAACTTCATTTTTTTATTATAACATAAATATAATAAAAAAATTAACCAATTCTTTTTATACTGAAAACAGCTGATATTTGTAAAAATGGATTAGGAGAAGCTGGTGAAAACCAATCATTCTCTCTAAACTGTAAAGTCTCCCCATTTGGAAGACATACACTAAAGTGTAAATTATCATCTGGCTTGAACGTCATTTGTTGAACCGGATTTTTTGTCTTTAAAGTAAAGAATGATTGTGATGTCAAGTTTAAATCCATAGGTGCAGCAAATATAGCTTCCCTACTATTTGGATTATTTGTAATCATCTTTGTTGCGCTTGGTTTTGAACTTGTATTATATAGTTTTACAAAAAAATATGGATAATCATCTAATTTTCCAGCACTACCATTAAGGATAAAAACATTGGGTAATACTAAACTTAATAATTCAATCTCATAACACACCACTTGATTTGTGTTTGTTCCATTATATAAAAGAGGGCTAAAATTATCCTTTGTATATGGTAAAATTTCATAACCATCACCAGTTATAGGAATATTGCTTAAACCCGTTTTTAATATTGCAGTTTTTGTAGCTCCGGTATAACCTATAATAATAGAATAAGACTGAGAAGCTATACCGCTAAATATTCTTAAATAACAGTTTGCATAAATATTGTCTACATTTGAGGCTAAACCTCCCAATACAACTTCTGTTGTGGTAACACCAGCTGTAACACCTAATACATCTCTTATCAGAGGAGCTTCCTTTCTTATGTTATAGTTATTTGTCGGGATAATTGGAGTTGGTAATACTACTGTAAAAGTTGAGGGATCATATGATAATATTTTATAATAATTATGAGTTCCAGCAAAGGTATTACAGTCATTTTCTAAATAATAATTATTATACACTGCTTTATAAGGTATACTATTACTGTTTAAAATAATAGAAGATGAAGGTCCGACATAACTTCCAAAAGTTTTATTTGTTTCAACTGGATAAGAGCTTGCAATTGAATCTTTAGCTTCTTTTGCAGTAGATGAAGTTGCACCGTTATACATAGGTATATCAAAGTCACTTGGTATTCTAAATTTAGTTCTATCCCTATAAGTACTGTCTATATGAAGAGTTTGAATTATATCAGGAACTTTAGTTGATGATGTTGCTGGCTTTGGGGTGTTATTAATCTGCTGATAATATTTCTGCTGATTTAAGGTCATATCTATATCTACAATTTGAGGATTACATCCTTGATTTTTTGAAGGGTAATTCATTCTTTGGTTTAATAAAATAAAACTATTAAATTAAATTTAATTGATTTTTACTTTTTATTTTTAATTTTTATTCATATAAAATGATTTTCACAGTCGAAGGCAACATTGGAAGCGGTAAAACTACTTTAATCGGGGAATTAAAGGCTCTCAAATTCAACAAACCTCACATCGTTGTATTTGAGAAAGTTGACGAATGGTCTACTTTAAAGGATGATGAAGGGCAAGACATCTTATCCTTGTTCTATAAGGATAAACAAAAATATTCCTATATCTTTCAGTCTTATGTTTTATTCTCAAGATTACATCATTTGGTTGAGACTGTAAAAAACAATCCAAATCACATTATCATTTGTGAAAGATGTCACCTCACTGACCTCTATGTTTTTGCTAAATCTCTCTATGAACTAAAAGACCTTAACGATATTGAATGGAAGGTCTATAATATGTGGCATAAACAACTTAGAGATATGCTTGATATTAAACTCGCTGGTTGTATTTTCGTTAATACTTCTCCTGAGGTATGTTTATCTCGTTTAAACAAAAGAAACAGAAAGGGAGAAAATGGTATTCCATTAGACTACTTAGAACTCTTACACAATAAACACACAGAATGGTTATTATCAAGACCTAAACAAGATGAAAACAAAAAGTGGTTTTCTCTTAAGAAAGATTTTATGAGCCCTGTTTTAGAGCTTGATGGTAACGTTGACATTTACGATTACGACGAACGTAAAAAACAACTTGATTTAATAGTCAATTTTGTTAATGAAGAAATTAAAAATTAAAAAAGAATTTAAGTTTAACCTTTTAAGTTTTACGTCTCAATTGAGACTTAAAATTTTATTTTTTTATAAAATATAATAATGAGTGACGAAGAAGTTGTAAAAAGAAAACCTATTCCTAAAGCTTTACGCGAACAAGTATGGCTTAAAGATTGTGGAAGAGTTTTTGACCATAAATGTAACGTTAAATGGTGTAAAAATAATATAACAGTTTATGACTATGAAGTAGGTCACAATATTCCACATTCAAAAGGTGGAAAAGATACTATAGATAACCTCTTTGCTATATGTAGTCGTTGTAATAAAAGTATGGGGGACAATTATACCATAGAAGAATTTAGTAAAACATTCTCAGCATTAGAGAGGAAAAGATGGTATCAATTTTGGGTATAGCGAATGCCATTTTAAAATGATACGGAGTATATAAATTTATTTTTTTTCTTTTTTATAATTTAAAATGAATAAGGAAAAACTCATAATATTTGCTCTTGTTGCTTTTGTAGCTTATTATATGTTCTTTCAAAAAGAAGGTTTCCAAGTTAAAGCAGATATTCTTGCTAAACTTAAGAAAATAGAAACTGATTTTATTAATAAGGTTACAAACAACCTTAAAACTAGTTTTTATAATAAGAAGGCAGTTGATGCAGCAAAAGAGTATAACGCATATATAGATAAATTTGCACCTGAATTTGTCGATCCTAATACAACACAGGCTCGTAAAGATGAAATCTTAGCCGAGGTAAGAAGACTTGGAAAAATATATGATAGTGATTCTAAATTAATGAAAGAAACAGTTAAAAAAGAAATTGATAGAGCTATGACTGTTATTAAGTTTAGAACAGACTTTAGAAATCCTGACGGAACTTTTAAACGTAATCCTGGAGATAAAAATGTTCCTATGAGTTTATATAACTTAAATCAAAGTTTATATGATATACTTGGAAAAGAGTATGAAAACTCTTATAAAGAATTTGCACCTAATCAAGTATGGAATACATTATAATTTTTACAAGTTCATTTATACTTATAAAAATTAAACTTCTTCTTTGAGTAAGATATCTTCAATCTCATTTGTAATACGGTTAATTGTAATCTCACTTAACCCTACTAATTTTCCAAACTTTGACGGGGTAATATCAAGGTCCAACTTCTTCAGATAATAATAAACTAAACCGCTTGAAACAGACTGTGGATTGCTTGTATTGATAAGATGTGATTTATTGCTTAATCTCTTATACAAATTCAAAACATAGTTTACGTGCTCTTCTTTCACGTTCCACTTTTCAAGAATTTTAGGAATAAAATGTTCAGCTGTTGCATAGTCAAAATTATCATAATCAATTTCATTCTTAGGGATATTCGTCTTAAAGTAAGTTAATCCCTTAGACATGTTCTTTCTTCCAATCTTAAATATCTCGTCAAGCTCATCTGTGGTTATTCTCATCTTGTAATGCTTATAGGCGAAAAGAACACAAGAAAAAATAATACCTTTTCTTAAGGCACTTCTCTTAATATCTCCTTGGGTGACTTTTTGATAGTAGTAATCAGCCTTAACAATAACATCTCTTGAGAAACCCATCTTTTCAAGTTCTTTCTTAATACCTTTATCTTGAGGTTTCTTATATTGACATCTTGAAGGGTCATATGACTTTGATTTATCACCATCGCCATAATACCTCCATTCAGTGTCAAAACTTTCAATTTGTATATTTTCACCACAATCAACACACACATCAATTCCACCTTCATTAATAACAGAAGAATGAGGGCATTTATTCTTTTTTTGTTTTGAATTTTTAGTCATGGACATAGACGAAGCTTGGTTCATAAGAAATTCAATATCTTCATCTATGATATTAGGTTGTATATCATCTTTTTCTTTAGGGAAAGTTTGAGGTTCTTTTTTAGGTTTAACTGAAGTTCTTTCTAAAGGAGGAGTTCTAGGGGTAACTTTTTTGGTAGCTTTAACAGTAGTTGACATCTTGATACTTTCATTCATACTTTATTTTTAATAAATCAATTAAGATTTAAAGCTTAGTTATAAAAATTTAAATCTTTAAATAGGAATTTTATTTAAGCTAATTTTGCTCTATATAAAGCATAAGTCTTATTCATCCCTGTAAATTCAAGGAATATATGCAATAAAAATCCAGTTGCAAACAGGGATGCTTCCATCAAGTATTTTTTATTCCAACTTTTACATATCTCAGGTAAATCTACATTGAAATATGGTTTAACAAGCGCTGATGCAACATACCCTATTAATGCTGTTAATATACCTACGAATGTAGCTTCCTTTATAACCCTAATGGTGTTGTTTCTTTCTTGAGAGAAGAATTCCATCTTTATATATACTAAAATATATTTTTTAATTAAAAAATATATTTACACTTTATTCAACCCACTTAAACTTGGTTTCAAATATCTTCTTAAGACTATAAACTACCTTATTTTGAGCCACTCTATAATTAAATATCTTTTCCATCTCATCTTCAAGATGACAACATACTTTAAGAAGCTCTTCCAACGGGACCATTCCTTGACTTTCAAGGTAGTGAAGAAAATCAATTCTTAAAATATCTTTATGTTCGTTAAAATACCCCATATCCTCCGTCTTTTCAAATTTCTTAATTTTCTTATCATACCCTCTCATAAGGTCAATAATCACATACTCAATACGACTTCCTACCACCATAGGTGTACCTCTGTTTTGCATCTTTTGAGCCACTGCAAAATGAGCCGGCGGAGATTTATTTTTATATTCTAACTTTGTAAGCCCTTGTGTAATCACGAAATCTTTATAACCATACTTTCTTTGAAACAGGTCATTCACATTATCATTTATAAGGTCAAGCAATCCTGATATTTTTGCATTACCCATAATCTCTTTCTTCTCCATCTCCTTCGACAATTTCGTGATTTCATTACTGTTATTAAGGATATATCTAATAGATGCTTCATATACATTTCTTAAAAACTTACAATTATCCCTTCTAGTCAAGGCTATACCTCTAATTAACATCTTATCGCTTACCCTACCATCCCTATCCATCATATAAGCACAATATCTTTTCTTCGTTAAAATCATAAACTTAACATAAGCCTTCTCTTCAAACTCTAACTTCATAGGAGCGGGAAACAGCTTGATGTCAACCATATGTTGAACAATTCCTTCAGCATAATCCCATATCTCATTTGATGATTTTCCTTCAAGCTGTGGAAAGTAAGTATAACAAGAATCTGTATCGTTGTAAATAACATTAGCCTTATATTCATTCTCCAAAAATGCAGATGCTTTCTTAATCGATTCTCTTCCTTTTGCTGTAACACACATAGCACCTGGAAGTAAAGGTAAATATCCTTTTTTAACACCCATAGCGCCATACATAGAATTAGCGGAGACCTTATAAGCATTTTGTCTCTTATCCAAAACGATATTTATATCATACAAGTTCTCTGCTTCTTCATTTTTACCCTCTTTCTTAAGTTCTTTTATCTTATCTTTATTTGCAGCTATGATTTTTCTTGTGTCTTTACGAGCCTTTAACAAGTTAGTTAATAGGGTTGGAATAACACCATTACCAGTTATATCTTTCTTTAAAAATCTATATCTAAAATGACCGCATACAACTTTCTTTTCTTTTGGAGGCGCTTTCTCCGCATTTTTATTTCTTATATTTTCTTTTGCTTCAGTCTCAGTCATACCTTCTTTCATAAGTTTTTGAATGGATTTTTCCTCTCTTTCTTTTTTGCGTTGTGTGCTTAAAATAATCTCAGGGTCGTGACAACAATTTACGTGGTCTTCCCAGTCAAAAATATGACATAACTCATCTGGAATTCTTCTACCTTCAGGTATATCATCATTCACAAGTTTAGAATAGTCAATATTATGAGCCTGAATAATAGATGGATACAGTGACGCAAAATCAAAAGGTAAAATGTATTCATATAAACCTGACTTCGGTTCCTGAACAAATGCACCGGTATAATTTTCATCGTCTTTAACATCATATGCATTAGACTGAACAATGATATTATTATAATAACAGTATTTCAATACCTGAGCATACATCTTAATTTGTTGACCCTTTGTATAAAGGTAAAACATAGGAACACCATTAGTAGTAGCAGATTCCACTAAATCAAACCATATAAGAGCTTTTTCAAATATTTGCAGGGTAACCCAAGTATCTTGAGCACAGTATTTGCCTACAACTGCAAGTTCATCTGGTTTTTTTCTTTCCCATATCTTGAAAAGCTCTTTTGCCTTAAGAGGGTCTTTATTGCTGTCTTTTAAGATTTCTTCACACACGGTTTCAAGACGGTAATTTGAAAGCTTATAAGTTCTTTTAATATATGGGAGTAAATCTATGAATAATCTACCTTCTACATCAAGGTATTTAAGGTCTTGTTTACCATAAGCACTACTTTCCCAGTTGATTTCTTTAAGTTTTGCACTCTTACCTCTAATTGAGCTCATATTTTCAAACTCAGTTTGGACGTGTAAAAGTTCAGTTGCTCTCTTATGCATATATGGAATATCCCAACCAAAAATATTATAACCAATAACAATATCAGGGTCAAGTTCTCTCATCATTTTAGAGAATCCAATATAAAGGTCTGATTCGGTCTTATATTTCTTAAGAATGACATCTTCCATTTCAGATGGATTTGAAAGTGATAAAATATATCTTTGATAATGTTTATCTTTACCCTTTTGAGTAAGCATAGTAAACCCAATCATAAACACTTTATCATTAGGGTTTCTTACATTAGGCATACTACCTTTAACAGAAGAATAAGCTTCGTTATCAAAAGACATAATTTTAGGATAAACGATAGGCATATTCATAGCTTCTTCCTCTTCCATCTTTTTGAGGTGTTTCCAAGAGACTTTGTATTCGTGTGTTTTTGTGCTTGTTTTATCTTCATCTGGAATTTTAATACCTTTACAGTTAATCCAGCTACTTGACGGGAGATTAGCAATTGCAAGGAGTTTCAAGACTGGAGTGATGGAAGGTTCAGCTGTGTGTATCTTTAAGTTTTCAAGGTTAATACCAGGAACTCTAAGAGGTTTTTTCTTGAGACCATAAGTAAAGGAAGAAATAGCTTTTAAGCTTCTAAAGGTCATTTCAATAAAGGAATATTTCTTGTTAGAATAACCTCCATCTTTATTCTTTTCAATATTAGCATAGTATAATTTTTCTTTATAAACACGCTTAATAGTAGTAGGGTTATTACCATTTGGATAATACATATTTTTTAAGGCAATTTGAACCTTCATAATTTGCTGCTCTGTCCATTCAATTTCTTCTGGTAATTCAATCCATATAGGAATATCAAAGTCGTCAATGTAAACATAAATGCTTTCATTGAGTTCATTCCAGCCGTAGGCTCTAATAATATTTTGCGCAATCTCATTAGACTTGTCGATTTCATCTTCGAAAGTCCAGTGGAATGGCATAAACTTAAATGCGGATAACTTATTTGACATTGTTGATGTTAAATAAATTAAAATTACTTTTTAAATTCATTTAGAGAGTTTAATATAAGAGATAATTTTTGTTTTGTAAATAACGGAGATATTGAGGGAGATTTATTCTACCAGTTGGATTTTGTCTTCTACGTATTGCTTCTTGTCGGTCTAATTCTCTTTGTCTTTCTTCTGCTGGTGTTAAAGGTGGAGGCACATAGGGTCCTCGAGATTGTTGTTGCATTTGTGCTAGTTGTAGAGATTGTTGTTGCATTTGTTCTCTAATTAGTTCATCTTGAGATTTCTGACTTCTTCGTAATTGTTCTGCTTCTGCATTAGCTCTTGCTTGTTCTGCTGCTACTCTTTCTGCTGCTGCTCTTTCTGCTGCTGCTCTTGCTTCTGCTGCTCTTATAGGAGCCTCTCTTATTTCTCTTTCTCTGGCTTCTGCTATTTCTTGTTGTTTTCTACGTTGTTCTTCTGCAGCAGTGAGACCAAATTGTTGAGCAGCTGCTTGTTGAGCAGCTGCTTGTTGAGCAGCTTGTTGAGCAGCTTGGGCTGCTGCACGAGCAGCAGCTTGTTGAGCAGCTTGTTGAGCAGCTTGTTGAGCAGCTTGTTGAGCAGCTCTCATTGCTTCTGCTCTTGCTACTCTTGCTGCTTCTCTTTCTGCTTCTGCTCTTGCTACTCTTTCTCTTTCTTCTGCTGCTCTTGCCGCTAGTCTCATAGCTTCTCCTACTGCTACTCTTTCTCTTTCTGCTGCTTCTACTATTTCAGCAGCAGCTTGTGCAGCAGCTTGTGCATCTTGTTGTGCAGCAGCTTGTGCAGCTTGTGTTCCAGTTGTAATTCCACTTGTAGTTCCACTTGTAGTAGTTCCACTTGTAGTAGTTCCAGTTGTAATTCCACTTGTAGTTCCACTTGTAGTAGTTCCAGTTGTAATTCCACTTGTAGTTCCACTTGTAGTAGTTCCACTTGTAGTAGTTCCAGTTGTAGTTCCAGTTGTAGTTCCACTTGTAGTAGTTCCACTTGTAGTAGTTCCAGTTGTAGTTCCAGTTGTAGTTCCAGTTGTAGTTCCACTTGTAGTTCCACCTGTAGTTCCACCTGTAGTTCCACCTGTAGTTCCACTTGTAGTTCCACCTTTTTTTCTTGTAATAAAGTAAGCACCGACAGCTATACCTATAATCAGTATTACAAGTATTATGATAACAACGATTTTCTTGTTCATTTTTATATTTACCTAAATATAAAAATTATTTATAAGAGATAATTTTTGTTTTGTAAATAACGGAGATATTGAGGGAGATTTATACGAGAAGATAACCACGATGTATTTGTCCCAGAACCACTAAAACGAAAAGTATACGAGCTTTTATCTTCAGTAATATTAATTCTATTAAGTAATTCTTGTCTACGTTCTTTTCCTTCTGGAGTTCCATGAAAACTAACATATGTTCCTCTTAAAGTTTCACCAGGTTTAGGTGTTATAACAATCTTAGATATATTAGATATACGAGTAGGTGTTAATTGCACTTCAATATTACCATCAAGTCTAGCAAAGGTATCAATTTTTCCGTCTATAGCATTTATACTTTCATATGAATGTGTCTTTTTGTAATTTTCAGGTAACGATATATAATATGCTTCTATTATAGGTATTAATTCATTGGATAAATTATATACTTGAATTTCAGCAACATCTATAGGCCCCTTTCGTGCTCTCCCTAATCTTATGTAATCAATAGGTGTAGATTGAAGAAGAAGTTTATTTTGTTCCTCTTGTCTAAGTCTTTCTGCTTCCGCTGCAGCAGAGACAGCTTCTTCTGCTAATCTTTTAGCTTCTGCCGCAGCTCGTTCTTGTTCTAATTTTGCATTATAAGCTAATACTGATGCTCTTCCTTCTGACTCTGCTTTTTCTACTAATCCTGCTACTCTTTTAGCTTCCTCTTCTTTTCTTGCAGCTTGCACTGCTCTAGATTCTTCTAATGCAGCAGCATTTGCTGCATTAATTTCAGCAGCTTTCCGAACAGCTTCTTCATTTAATTTTTTAACTCTCTCCATCGCTTCTTTTTCTCTTTGAAGATTTTCTTGTCTTGCTTGTTCCCTACGTATAGCATTTTCAGCTTCTTCTTCTGCCTGCCTTTTAGCATTGATAGCAAGCTGAACTTCTAATTGTTCTGGTGTTAATTCTTTAGGTCGTATAGACATTTGTATACCTATAAAAACCCCAACTAAAATAATTATTAATAGTATTCCTAATAATATAGGGGTATTCATTTTTATATTTACCTAAATATAAAAATTATTTATTTAGTTACGATTGATACGTCAGCTGAGCCAATACCTTTAGCATATTCCATAAGGTCTTCTAAGCTTCTGAATTTATCATTATTTGCACCATAAGTAGAGTAGTATTTACCGCCTTCATAGCTTACGATAGTAGGGTAACCTTGAACTAGATATTCCCCCTTTGAGTTTATGATTTCAGTAAGACCGTCATTATTATCTGCATCAACTGCTGCAACAGTAAATCCAGAAGCATTATCTGCAAGTTGCTGATAAGCTGGCTTTAAGCGGTTACAATGACCGCACCAATTAGCAAAATATAAGACTACAACCTTACCATCTTTTTTAAGGTTTAAGTTATCGTCAAAGTCGCTTTTCTTAAGCATAATAACGTTATCATTGAATTTTTTTTCCATTTTAATAGTAAGAAAACATATTTTTAAAGTTTTTTATAAAATAATTTATTATAAAGATTTTCAAAAGAAATTCCTCCCATAGTTGTTTTTATTATTTCAAGTATCTTTGAGCCTCCTTCTGGTGTTATAAAAAACGAATTATCATCGATTAAAATCATCTCAGGAATTTTATCTTCAAGTTCTCTGCTTTCACTTATACAAACACATAATTTATGGTGTAAATCAGTAATGTTTGTTGATTTAAGAATTAACATCATATTAGTCTTAGAAGATACTGCTAAATTGAAAATTTCCATAAAAACTTGTTGCCCCATAACTATATCTGCAATTCTTATATTTTTAAAATTTTGTTTTACAAGGTATTGTCCCCTTGTTTGTGTGTCTGGTGAATTTTCAAGAACAATTGTGGTTTTGTTTAAGAATAAAATACTTTCTATTCTTGGATACATGTTATAAACCTTGTACATCTTTTTCTTTTCTTTACGGATAGTCTCAATTCGCTTAGACCATTCATCTTTTATAATAGCTTCTTTCAACATAGAAATATCACTTTCTCTATCTTCAGGTTTTAATGAGAGTTTAATAAAACAGTTTTTATCGTAATATTTTTCAGTGTTAGTGCACCCCCAATAAAAAAATAGAGTTTCACCTATAATACCATCTGTAAATTTCTCTGTTATATAATTATCATACGAGTGATTTTCTGCGTTAAAGTGATACTTATAAGGTAATATTCCGTCATCTTTTGCTGCTTTTGGAAGTTCACCCTTATAGTTCTTAAAATTAAGGGATTTACATTTACCGTATATATGAAGGTCAAAACCTAAATCTTTTCTTGTATCAAGGTCTTTAATAAAATCGAGGCGTAATTTATGACCTTCATCGACACATCTATCGCTTACAACTACACTTAAGACTTTATCATAAAATTTTGAAGGTCTTGCACTTTCTTCTTCGCAAAGTTCTTTATAGGTTTTAGAAAGGTGCCATTCAACATTGTTCATTTGGAGGGAGTGAGAACCATTATATAAAGGATTAGCATTGTTCATCATAGTGCAAAATTGAGACCATCCAGGATGGGTTTCCATTTTAGGTTCCATACAGAACCAGATAGTTTTAGATGGGTCAAAACGTTCAGATGTAGAATTAAGAACTAAATAATAATCTGGAGTGTTAGTAGTTGGGTCTAAGATGAAGTTATTCCATTTACCATTATTATCTTTAGAGAAGCGTTTAAAATCTTTGAACATTTCAAGTGGACTTTCCCAGTTACAAAGCGGTTTAATAGTTATGATATTATTTTCATAGTCTTTTAATTTATATGGGAATGAAGGAACCCGTGATTCTGTTTCAATACCGCGTAACACAATCATATTATTGTTATCAATTGTATATAGGATAGAAGGAGAAGAATTCTTATAAATGAGAGTTAATATTGGGATATCTTTAAGGTCATTTTCGATAAAATTATCATTTTTAATGATTGACTTTACAAGGTCTTTTTTACTTTCAAAAATATACTCGTCGTTTTTTGAGTATTTAGCTTTAATAGAGAATATATGTTTATCATTAACCTCAATATCGTTAAATACAATTCCCACTGTAAATTTATTTACGATAAGAGCTTGTTCAATATCTCTAAAGTTATTATAAGGAACAACCTGAATAGCTCCTTTAGGGAAATTATATGCATCAAGAGAAGGAACTGTAAATAGAACCTCACAACCGTGTTTATTATGAAGAGCTCTGCTTAAAGCTAGAGCATGTTCTTTATTTTTATTATCAGTAGAAATGAATATCTTCACAGTCATTTATACTTAGTTATTTAATCTTTAAGGTTTATTTTTTGTTTCTTTATTACCAATTAAACAGCCATTTCAGCTTTAATAGTAGGATGAGGATTATATCCAACTATCTCAAAGTCTTCCGCTTTAAAGTCATCTATATTTTCAACTTTTCTTTTTCCGGCTTCACCTCCTTTAATAACCAATTTAGGGAATGGTCTAAGCGGTCTTTGTATCATTTCTTGGCATTGTTGAATGTGATTTTTATAGATATGAGTGTCTCCTAAACAGAATGATAGAGTGTGTGGTTGTAAATTTGTAAGATGACAAATCATATATGTTAAGCAGGCATAAGATGCAATATTAAAAGGAAGACCTAAAAATACATCACAACTTCTCATATACACTTGACAGCTTAATTTCTTATTGTCATTTGACACATAGAATTGACAACTTAAATGACAAGCAGGAAGTGGAATATTATCAAGTTCAAGGGGGTTCCAAGCTGTCATATAGTGTCTTCTACTAAAAGGGTCATTTTTAATACCGTCGATTAAGGTTTGAAGTTGGTCAATTTTATCCCCAAATTTTCTCCATTGATATCCATAAGATTTTCCATATTCACCTTCTTTGAGGTTGTGTAGTCCTCTTTTATCTAAGAATTCTCTTGAGGTATTTCCTTTCCATATATTTATCCCTTTATCTTCAAGAATTTTGGTGTCAGTTGACCCGCTGATAAAGAATAGGAGTTCTTCAAGGACACCTTTCCACCAAACCCTTTTAGAAGTTAAAAGGGGGAATGAATTAGAGATATCCATAGTAAAGTGTTTACCAAATAAACCGATAGTGCCAACACCTGTTCTATCGTCTCTACTTTCACCGTTTGTTAACACATCTTTTACGAGGTTAATGTATTCTTCTTCTCCAGTTTTTCTTCTATAAACATAAAAGGAACATTCTTCCTCGTGTCTTTCTTCAAAGAGACTTAAGTTATTAGGTAATTTATAATGATATTTTTCACCGTATTCACACTCTACATTTATAACACTGATATAAACAGAGTTAAGGTCATATCTTTGGAGGGCCTCGTCAATGAGAGAAATTCCTCCGATAATAAAGATATTAGGACATTCAAGTTTTTTAGCTTCATTTATGGCGTCATCTAACGAAGCTGTTAATGAAACATTTTGAGGATAAGGAGGAGTATTCATAAGAGTTTTAGATACAACAATATTAACTCTGTCTTTAAGGGGTTTATGACCGAGGCTTTCAAATGTTTTTTTACCCATAATGACAGCGTTATTTTTATAAGAAGTAGTAACTTCTTTGAAGTAGTTCATATCAGGTTCACATCTGTTCCAAGGGAGAGAAACTCTATCAGAAGAGCAGAAATTGTTTTTTCTGTCGACAGCGAAGATGATATTAATCATTTTAAAAGAATGGTTTTATTCTTTTAAAAGAGAAATGAAAAGAAAAAATCAATTAATTCAAGAACCTTCCGCAAAGAAGGTTAAAATATACCGTAAAAGATGTTCGGAGGAATATGATGATTACAGTCTTGGAGGAGCTAGTGATGAAGATGAGTGTGAATATGACCGTAAAAAGAGGTTAAAGATAAATAATGGGGTTATATATACGTTACAAAGAACAATTACGAAAAATAAAAATAATATTCCGTCATATATAAATTAAGGATGAAGTTGAATGTAATATTAGATTTAGATAATACCCTTATAAACACTGTAGACTTAGACCCTACTTTACCGTATTATTCTAAGCTATATGATAAAAATACATTAATATGCGCTCGTCCAAACCTCTTTGAGTTTTTAGAGTGGTTATTTGATAACTGTAATGTTTCAGTCTTTACATATGCTGATAAAGACTATGCGTTGTTTATTATCGAAAACTTTATTTTAAGGGATAAACAAGGGAGAAAGTTGGATAGAAAGTTAGACTTTATATTTTACCGATATCACGTTACAATGGGTATAAAGGAGTTTGGAGGAGGATTAAAGGATTTAAGGTTGATATGGGATACATTTAATATGTATGGATTTGATTGTTCTAATACGATAATAATAGATGATAGTCCAGATGTAAAAATGACCAATCCGTATAATGCCTTATTGATATATCCATTTGAAGCACATCGAGGATTTAACGACAATCACTTACTGGAGGTAAAAGAAAGGTTAGAATATATTATAAAAAATATGAGGGGAAAGAATACGGGAGAATGTATCCTTAAGAGATTTCCGGAGGGAGATATGTTTTAAGCTTTTAAAAAACTTTTGTAATAAATTCAAAAAAATATATTTTTTAATAAATAAAAGATGGAGTGTCGTATGAATGTTATACTTGACTTGGATAATACCATTATAAATGCGTTAGATGATAGTGATAGAAAGAAACTTTCAGGTGATTTCAGTGGTAAGTTTAAATATAGGGACATGATACCGTTCTTTAGAATTTATGCTCGTCCTCACCTTGATAAATTCTTAGATTATTTATTTGCTAATTTTAATGTTGCTATTATGACAGCAGCTGAAAAAGACTATGCATTATTCATTATAGAAAATTTTATTCTCACAAAGCCTGAAAGAAAGCTGGACTTTATATTTTTCAGATATCAGGTTGAATTATCCAGAGAAATATATGGAGGGGTAAAAGACCTTAGAGTTATTTGGGATTTATTTCAAGTTTCAGGATTTACAAAGCAAAATACAATTATCATAGATGATTTGGATATGGTGTATGAAACTAACCCGCATAACACTCTTAGGATAAAAGGATTTTTTATAGTGGATGAGGATAGTGGAAAAATAAATTATGATATGGGAGAGGATGATGAGCTTTTAAAAATAATGTCAAAACTTGACCATATAAGAAAGGTGTATCAATCAAATATTTGCAATGGTATAAATAAGGCTATATTAGATGTTGGAATACTTCCGTCAAAAATAGTAGAAGAAGAACAGCCTAATATTGAAGAAGTTAAAAAACAGGTTGAAGAAGAGATAAAGGAACAAATATTAGAAGAAGGAAAGAATGATGAAGTTACAAAACAAATCCAAGAGGAAAAACAGGAAGAAGAAAGAAAAGAGGCAATAGAAGAGAAGATTGAGGAAGAAAAAGCTCAAGCTGAAAAAGAAATAGAAGAGGCTAAACAAGAGACTAAACAACCTTAATATAACTTATAAACAGGGTCTTTTTAATTTTTAAGAAATAATCTTAAAAATTAATTACAAGTGACCTCTAACACGTTTCATCTGAGCTTCTTCACTTTCTTGAAGAGCAGCTCTTTCAGCAATTAAAGCTTCTTGTCTTTCTCTCATACCTTTAGACTTTATATCAGTTTCTTTTGACCTTGCAGTTGCCCCAGTTCTTGAAGAATCAAGAATATCATCCATACTCATACCTTGAGGTTTTTCAGGTATTTCACTTATATCTTCTATAATGACGGCTTTTTTACCGTTCTTAACATTAACTTTTTTTCCGGTTGGTTGAGCTGTATAATTTCTATTTCTATCTGTTAATTGGTCTCTACTTTCAGCATCAGGAAGGGAAGAACGAGCCATACCTGTATGTTCATCTCTTCTTGGGAGGGTTTTTAATCCACCAATTACACCGTCATCATCTGTAGGTGAAAATCTTTTATCAGGAAAGAGGGTAGTTTTACCTATTTTTCTTTTTCTTTGAACTTGTGGTGGTTGTTCCTCATCTTCTTCCTCGTCATCTCCTCCTAAAATATCTTCAATTTCAGAGTGACCACTATCTGAAGTGTTTTCATCGTCAAATTCTCTTGCTTTAGATTTTTTCTGTTCTTCCATAGCTTGGAGTTTAGCTTGAACCATTTGCACACCTTTATTTAAGAGGTTAATAACATCTTGTCCTTCGTGTTTTTCAATTTTTCCATTTTGAGGATACATAAGAATAATAGCAGGGACACTTTCAATTTTATATTGAGTAGCATTTACAATAGCTTTTCTAATCCCTATATTATCAATATCGACAACTTTAGTATTAAAATGAGGTGAAATATAGTTTATTTGTTGTTGAATGGCTTTGCAGCTTGGAGAATGTTTACTTATTAAAACAATAAATACTTCGCTCATTTTATTTAGAATTAAAGTCTTTTTTTAAATAGTGGTTTTTTTTATTTTTTTCTTTGACGGATTACAAAGAATGAGTGGTAGTCGCATAGCTCCCGTTTCCTCAGAAGGAAACAGTCTTTATTTCAATCAATATATAGATGAAAACATCCCTTATAAATTTCAAAATTATACATCTCAAAGCAATAACTCAAAAGATAGTCTTAGGGGTCTTGGGGACATTAATAATAACTATCGTTTTTCAGCTGGGTTTAATGGAAGACAAAGATACGATAGTATCTACAGTAAGGAAAATGTATCTAAAATTAGCTTAGAAATTACAAAAAGATTAAACGGGGTTCATCCTGAAGGTAAAAACATTATCATTCCTGTATATACAATTTCAAGCGTGATTGATGCTATATATAATAAAACACCTCATGCTGAGTTAGACGTTATGATGGAGATGGTTATAAATTATGTTGTAAATCAGGTTAAAACCGACTATGAAACTACACAACAAAATAATAAGCTTAGTATATGGGTTACAAATTATGACGTCACAAGTGGATTACAACGCTTTAGTGCACCTAAGTTAAATAACAAAACCAGATTATCATATACCCATTGGACTTATTAATTGCCGTCGTTTGTAAAACAAGTATAAAACTAATAAATCTTGAATTAAATATTTATTAGTTAGTAAATAAATGGAACCGTTTTCTAAAGGAACATTATTAGATGAAAGAGTATTACATGACCTTGGTTATAATATAACACCTCCTCCTTCAATGCCAATGTCTTTACGTCAGAGAAGACACCAAATTATGAATTCTCCTATTGACCCAAAGACAGAAGTTAGAAAAGCATTTGCAGACGTATATAATGGTGTAATTATGACAAAGACAAATCAATGGGAAAAAGAACCTTATGGAACCTATGGTATATATAAGGCTCGTTTAAATAGCTATACATCATCTGATGGTAATATTATAATAGCCATAGTTGAGGATGATGTAAATCCAATAGGAACAAATAAATTAATTGATAGTTTACCTTGGGTTTCGTTTCAGACAAGAGAGATGACCGATTCAAAGAAAGACTTGAATGGTTTCATTAATATTCCTTACCAAAATTATATGATTAAAAATGACAGTATATTACACGATAAAATTAAGCTTAAAAGTGAAACTCCTACAAAGTGTATTTACAGGGCTGAAAATCTCCCATTGAAAGTTGAACTTTTAAAGTTAACAAAAGACTCTCAATTTTCAAGTGGAGGAACTGTATGGTCTGCTTTAGAGGTATTTTCAACTGTAGTTTCATTTGAATAATTTATTTTAATAATTTTACTATTATAAAATGATACTATTAATTATCTTTATTTTAGCGTTATTATTTTTATTTAAAAAAAGAGGTAAACTTACCCCTGAAAATTTTGTGAAAAAAATTAAGTATAAAGACTATGATTATATACTTGATGTAAGGACACGAGAAGAATGGGATGAAGGTCATCATCCTTTAGCTGTATTAATACCAATAGGAGAATTTGTTACAGAATTACCAAAAAGAGTTAAGAATAAGGATGCAACCATACTAATTTACTGTAGAAAAGGAATAAGGGCAGAAGCTTCTGCTAAAATAGCTGAAAGATTAGGATACTCTAACGTATATTGGTTAGACGGAACTTATGATGAATTATCAAAATTGATTTAAATTTTTTTATCTTTATTATATAGATAAAAAATGAACTTAGAAGAAAGAAGAAGACATTACCTTGGAGATGAACTTTATAAAAGAGCTTCTTCTGGTAAAGACGGTGTAATTGGTATATCAAAAGAAGAGTTGGAACTAAGGGCAAAAATTATGAATATAACCTTAGAGGAGTTAAAGTCTAATATAAGTTGTTTTGGTAATATAAGATACGATTTAGGTGATAAACGTATCTTTCAAATTGGTCTTGGAGGTATAGGTGGAAATATACTTGAATTCTATATAAGACATCTCACTTTTAAAAGTGGAAATATAATCGGTTGTGATAAACAGAAAAATGTATGTGATGAATTTATAGGTAAATATGATGGTATAAAAATACATAATATTCACGTTATAAAACAAAACTATAAAGAAGTTTATGGTAGATTTTTAAGAAGAGGAGACATACTAGTTGACCTTGGATATTATGTGGATACATTAGAGACTATAAAATGGTGTAAAGATAACGGGGTATGTTTTGTTAATGCAGCAGTTGAAGAATGGGAAAATGCTAGTAGTAATGACCTTCAATATCCAAAGAATGATGCAAGAACTTATACCTTATATCATAGACAGATGTTAATACAAGACGAAACAAAAGGTTGGAATAAGACATCAACCGCAATATTAACTATTGGGGCAAATCCTGGGGTTGTTAGTTATTTAAGTAAAATAGGGATGGTTCATTGGGTAAATCATCTTAAAAAAATTAATAGTAAGTGGGAAGGTTTAAACACTGCCTTAAGAATAATAAATACTAAACCTATAAATTACCCTGAACTTTCTAAACTAATGGATATACAGGTTATTCAGATTGCAGAAAAGGATACTCTTAGACAATCTATCCCAAGAAAACAGGGAGAGTTTATATGCACTTGGTCTCCCCAAGCATTTATAGAAGAGGGTATAGCTACAGCAGAACTTGGATGGGGAACTCATGAAACAATGACAGAAAAAGAAGGAGCCTTAGGGTATAAGAAAGGTCCGAGAAATCAAGTATGTTTTCCAAAGAGAGGAGTTGATACATTAGTTGAAAGTTATGTTCCAAGTGGAAATTACGTTGGATTTTTAGTTAGACACGAAGAAGCTTTTAGTATCTCTGATTATTTAACTGTGAAACAAAACGGTAAAGTATACCGTCCAACTGTATATTATGCATATTATCCTTGCAGTGATGCTGTAGCAAGTATGTATGAAATGAGAAGTAATGGATACAAACAGCCAGATAGTTTAAGACTTCCAAAGAAAGAATTGATTGACGGGTTAGATGAGCTTGGTTGTTTTATGTTGTCAGGAAATAAAGAACTTGGAAGTTGGTGGATAGGAACAGTTCAATCTGTTAAAGATGCAAATGAATTATGTCCTGGACAAAGCCCAACAACATTACTCGTTACAGCTGGTGTTTTTACAGGTATATTATATGCGTTAAAACACCCAAATTTAGGAGTTATACATCCAGAGGAAATGAACGTGGAGGAAAGTTTAGATTTAACATTGCCTTACTGGTATCCATTAAAGTCATTTATGGTTAAAAACTGGAAGCCAAAAGTTCAGTCTAAATTTTATGTGGATGGAAAATCAGGGGAAAAAGAAAGCGATGATTGGATAATTGAAAAGTTTTTGGTATAAATTTTAATAATAATTTAAATTGTTTCTTATATATATAAAAATGAGTGTGAATATCAATGGAGAAGAGTTTAAGATATATCTTCAAGATACAATAGATACGATAAAAGAAAGATATTGTCTTGAGAAAGAAACTATCCCTAAATTATGTTACATGAATATCACAAAGCAAAACAATGTGAGTGTATTTCAGAGTAAAAAAGTGGGTTCTACTACAGTCTCAATTTTAAAGGAAAATGCATATGATGTAAATCCTCTAGAAGGGGCTAAAATTGAGGCAAAAACATTCTCCGACTTTTACTTAGAAAGCGAGATAGATGAGGATGATTTTGATACATCTTTTAACAAGTTTGTTATAGATGCTTTAGAGTTATTTTCTTTTTCATCAAGAGATGAGGTATTTTTTACCTATATTATTATAACAAATTCTGACCCTGTAAATGAAGAAGATTATTCTGATAGTTATGAGAGGGCATCTGAGATATACACTGAACTTTTAAGTAAGAAGAATGAATATGCGTTATATTTTAGTTTTTATAAAAAAGAGATTGAAGCGCTCAAAGTAAGAGTTGAAAATAATATTTCTCAATCAGAAAGTGTTAAGGCAATTGTAGAGTTAGTTGAAGAAGAGGAAGTTGTAAATAGAAATATAGTTAAAACTGACCTTAAATTGACTGAATACAGTTATAACGGTAATTTTAAGTATTCAATTGATATCTATGACTTTTTCAGCAAGTTTAAGACTACAAGAGTGTGTCCATATATAAGACTATCTAAATATCATAAAGTGCATAATGAGGTTAGAATTGTAGATGAAGAATGGTTTGAGAATTTTAACGAGGATGATGATACTGTATTACAAATGTTTATTTCAGGTAAAAAACAACAGACAGAAGAGGTCCTTTCATTTGAAAAATTTTATTTGGTGGAAATAAAACAACTATCAGAAGATAAGGGTATTTTTACCTTTAGTATTAGTATAAATGTGAATGAACAAATGGACCTTACAGAAGATGAAATATTTGAAAGAACCATTTCATACTTTAGTCTCCCGTTAATTGACCTTGGTTTAAAGAAAGACTTTGGTAAAGGTTATTTTGTTATGAAAGGAATTGAGGTTTCTGACGAGTTATTTTTTGATACTTGCTTAAATGACCCTAAAGTTAATAACATTATATTTATCGATGAAAAATATAAAATTCAAAAGGAAAGAGGAGGCATACGTTTTTATGTTTCCGAAAATAAGCTTGAGACATCCATAAAATGTAGTTTAGTAAAAAAAATTGTGTCAAAATCCACAGACATAGAAGCAGTTGCATTTCCCCATATAATACGTGCGAAGGATTTTATAACAGTAATTCAAATAACAAAAGGTTCAAGTATGGCTGAGACCTTAAAACTTGTAAGCTTATTTGAAAATTTATTAATGTATATAGAAACAAGAAAGAAATCCTTCTTAGAATATTATGGAAAGTTTATGACAAAGTTAGAAGATATTGACGCTAAACTTATTAAGAAAAAACCAAAAGAGAAAAAAGACCTTACTTTAAAAGATTTATACCCTCAAATATTTATTTCAGGTTATGCACGTTTTTGTCAGCCTGTTGCTCCTAAAATTATATCTCAAGATGAATATGAAGATGATCTTAAGTCAGGAGTTGATGCAATGGTATATCCGAGAAATGAGGATGAAGGACCTCAAGATTATTATAGTTGTAAACACGACCCAAAATATAAGTATGTTGGTATAAAAGAAAATTCACTCTCAAACAAAGACCAATTTAGATTTCTTCCTTGTTGTTTTGAAAAAGACCAAAAAAGTAAAGATAAGCTTAGATACAAGTATGAAAATTATAAAGAAGATGAAGATGAAAGTGGGTTTAAATTACTCATTAAATCTAAAAAAATTCTTCAAGAGAAACAGTATGGTTATCTCCCTCAAAATATAGCTTATACATTTACAATTGTGAATGAGGACTGTTTAACAGGAAAATCACGTTTCTTAAGAACAGGTATTCAAAAGAGTGAAAATAGCGCGTTATATGCCATAAAAAAAGCCTTAGGTTTAGAGAGTAGTATAAGAGACATGAGAAATGAAATTGCGAAAGTTGTAAAAAATAATTTTGCAAGTCAATATGGTTTGAAACCAAAAGAAATAAAAAATATTTTGGAACAAAATTTAAATATCGACCCTGAATTATTCCTTGAAATTCTTGAGAACGTATTTAAGGTAAATATTATCTTGTTTTGCAGAGATAGATTATCAAATAAAGAAGGAAGTATGTGTAAGCCAAAATTTAAGAAGTTTTTCATATTAAACCCTAATAAAAGACTTTATGACAAGACTATTATGTTATATAAGACAGACGGTGGAGAGTTTGATAATTTACCTTACCCTCACACTGAACTTATAGTTTTAGAAAATGAGGTAAAAGTAGAGGATAATGTAGGTAATATTACAACAGTATTTTTTAAGGATAATTTTATCTCAAACTTATACGCAATGTATTATTCTTTCGTTGAAACTAAATATATAAAGAGTGACCTAAAAAATAAGATTATAGGTCAAATAGACGATGGTAATGGTAAGATAAGATTATTACAGGTTAAATATAAGGACGAAAATATAAACATATTAACTTCCCCTTGTTCTAACTTTTCATTAAATCAATTTTTAGAAAATGAAAGAGTTGTTTATACCAATAAAGTTCAACTCGTAAATCCGTCTCTCATTATTGACTTTTTTATAGATGAAGGTATTAAGGATATAAGAAAGATTTTGGTGTCAAATACTGTAGTAGGTTTATATGGTAAAAAGGGTGATTTAGAAATGTATATTCCTTGTGATATAAAGACCTCAGACTTTTCAACAATACCTGGAAGCACTAGTATAAAAGAATATGATAATAAAAAAGAATTACCAGCTCCATCAAGTCTTACATTCTCAATATTAAACCAATATAATACATTCCTTAAAACAAGCAACAGTATCATATCTTATTCCCTCTTTTTATTTAGTAACTTTTTCCAATATGAAATGAAGAACTTATTCTTAACAAAAGATGAAAACGAGTTTGTAGACAAAATAAAAGCCATACTTGTTGTTTTTGAAAATAAACACTTAACAGTAGACGAGAATAAGAAATATGAAAATTTAACCCGTGAATTAACGTTGGAAAATAATGATATCATAACTAATAATGTAATACTAGTTCCAAGCTTAGAAATTAAGAAAAAAATCTTGTATTGTTTATACATTCAAATGAAGCACAATTTATCATTGTTAATTGACTATAAATATAGAAAATACGTGGACAACTTTTATACCTCATCCAAAGACTTTAAAGAAGGTGAACAAAACGTATTTTATACTATGAAAGAAATTCGTTTATATATGATACCTATAGTAAACCCTTATAAAGTATATTATGAAATACCAGGTGGAGTTAACGAAGAAATTTCATTCTACTATAAAAACCCAAACATTGACGAAGATACTGTGTTCAGAGCCTTAAAAACAAATTCTATAGAACAGGCCTTATCTTACTCAAAACAATGGTCTAAAAATAAAAGCGTGTCTCTTTATACAGAAACCGTGATTGACCCTGACAGTGTAAGTTTTGTCTTATATGAAATGGAAGACGAATACTCTGTTAAAAGACACGAATTTTTACGAGGAAATGAACCACTTAAAGTGTTAATAGCAAACATCGAAAATGAAATTAAAATTTATGCTCTTTTACCGATTTAAAAAATATATAACTTATAATAAAATGATTATAAGTTATCACGCACAAGGAAGACTTGGAAATAATATCTTCCAATACATAGCTGTAAAGGTTATTCAAAAGTATGTAAAACAACTTGGAGTTGACTGTGAATACAAGTTTAATGAAAGGGGAAGTTATTGGTTTTCGGAATTTAATTATCGTCAGTTATATGATCTTCTTGTTCTTTCTACAACCAACCGAGAAAACTTAAATGTCCTAATACACTTTCTTAATAACAATTGGTTCTTTGACGGGTTTTATCAGTTTGATTATCATATCATAAATGAAAGAGAATATATCCGTTCTTTATTCACCTCTGAAAATGAAGAAAGAATTAACAATAATTATAGGGTATGTGATATTGTAAATAATATTGTCAAATATAAACCTTCATTTAAACCTGAAGATATTGTAACACATGTTAGACTTGATGATTTTATTAATATGGGTATTTTAGACCATAAAACTGTGTCTAAAATTATTAAAGAAAGTGGTTTAAAAGGTAACGTTTATGTGGTTTGTGACAAACTTAATAAAGACTTTGAGAAAAAGTATATGAATGACTTTAAAAAGAGTGTTGATTTTACTCTTGTATCAAATGAGGATATGTTTAAGGATTTGGCTTATTTATGGTATGCTCCAAACCTTCTTTGTAATAATTCAACTTTCTGCTGGATTGCAGGTATTTTAGGTGAATGTAAGAAAAGTTGGTGTCCAGTAAATAAAGGGAAACATCCCCCTCAAAATTTTGAAAGGGTAAAGGAAGACACCGTCATTTATGGATGGGATGAATTACCAGTCGGATTACACTTTTCATAAGCTTCTTTTATGGACAGTGATATATATTGATTCTTAATTAAAGCTTCTGTATATACTTTAGAAATCTCTTCACACTCAGGGGAACGGACAACTTTACTCTCTACCTCAACTTTACGAGGACCTAATACAGTTGAAACTAATCTATCTGCAACTGACATACCAACACCAGCTCCAATACCAGAAATCATACTATCTTTTAAGTTTTGAAATGTAGAAGGAGTTGACGATGGTATCATATACATTGGTTTTCTATTAAATGATTTTTTATTATTAACTGAAGTCATATTTAAAATAATACAAATATTATTTTAAATTATCTTTATTAAACTATAAATGTCAATAACTAATAAAAAGACTGATACTCTAAGAAGGTTATTTTTGGGTCCTTTATACGATGATTGTAAAAATAATCCTATGGGTGTAAGTAAAGAAAAATTACAAAAAAGATTAAATAAACTTATTAATGATGGCTGTGTTTTAGACTGTAATGTTGATGAAATGATAAAAATATGTCGTCTTAAGTCTCACTATCCTTTATGCTCTAATGATAGGATATGTATAGAGAAAACTTGGTCTAAGCAAAGAGACATTGATAAACTCTCTTATGAAAAATATATGCATTCAAAAACTATTGAAAATGACCCTGATACAGATGAAGAAAATACAGATGAAGAGGAACCTCAAAAAAAGAAAAAAGATACTATTAAAAAAGCAGGTATTTTATTTATAAATATCACTAATGATATTATAAGGGTTCTTTTAGCAAGAAATAGAACTTCAGGTATATGGGGATTTCCTAAAGGAAAATGTAAAAAAGAAAAAGAAGAAGAAGAATGTGCTAAAAGAGAAGTATATGAAGAGACTGGAATTATAGTAGATAATTTAAAAGGTAAGGATATTTTTAGACCTAGCGAAGCAGGATACTTTATAGTTGATGTAAATGACATAAATGAATATGACCTTACAAATATACAAGATACTTTTGAGATTGATATTGTAGAATGGAAAACAATACAAGAATTAGAAATATTAAATACTAATAAAGATGTCAAAGCATTTATAAAAAAGTTCAAAACATCACCTAAGTTTAAGCAATATAATATTAATTAAAAATTAATGCTTTATAAATAGGGTTTAATATTACTAATTTATAAGAAGAAACATGCCATATAAAAGAACAGTATTTATCATTTTTTATTAAATGATTTTTTATGGTTGATTGTAGTCATAATTATAATAATGGAATTATTAGAACTTAGTATCAAGTATATTGACATTGGAACACTTTTCCAGTCTCTTTCTCCTCACGTTCAGAGTGAATTTCTTGAAGTGCTTCAAGACTATTATCCTTATACTGAAACACCTCCAGCCTATGGAGATATGGAAGAACTAAGCGATTATCATTACTATGTAATTTACGGTATAATCCATATCTTCTATGAAGACTATGAAAATCCGGAGCTTACATCCCTCCTTGAAACTTATATTCATAATCAGTATGAAAAACACCCTGAATGCTTAGATATATTACTTCACCTTGCTACAAGTCTTGAAAGTCAATTACGGGGAATGTTATGACATTCACCGATACAAAGTTTGATTAGGTAGATTTAACTAATTCTTTTATACTTCTATCAAGATCTAATTTATTTTGGTTTTTGTAATAAATATAAATTTTACCAGTTTTATCCTGAACATAATACATATTCGTTCTATTTTCAGCTTCTGGAAATTCTGGAGTATAAGTTATATATTCTTTACCATCTATGGTTACTTTCATATCTGATTTTATAAGTTTATATTCTCTTAAACTAATAGGCGTACTATCGCTTGTATAAGCTTCCATTTTAATCTTATTACCATCCTTAAAAGTAACATATAATCTAGCATCACTTTTTTCTGGGTTTACAAGAATTACTTCATATTTTCCATCTTTAATAGGGTTATCTATAACCTTATTACCTAACATAAAGTAAGATGCTAATGCTATCACAGCTATAATACCTATTATTCCGAAGATTAACATATAGTTCATTTTTAAATATTTAAAAAGAAAATATTTAAAAGATTAAATTTTATATCCATAATATTTAATCTTGGTATAACCGTAATTATAGAAAGTCAATTAAGATCTTTAATTTAAGATTATTCCGCTTTAATAAACTCCGGCATTTCTGTAATACGAACTAAATCATTATCTTGTTTAATATAAAATAAAATATTTCCAGGTGAAGACTGAGCCAGATAAACTATACTTCCATCTATAGGAAGCGTAGACCTATATACAATTTTTTTCTCTCCATTTATATCTACTTTCATATCTGTTTTTACAATATCAAAATCAAATACCTTAAATATATCAGATGTTCTAGGAGGTGGTTTAATTTCTTCTGCCCAAAATTCAACCTTATTCTTAGATACAACAATAAAACCACCTCTAGTTCCATCTTTAGGTATATATTTACCGTCTTTTATACCTTCTTTTTTACCTAACATAAAGTAAGCTGCTACAACGGCTATAATTACTATTACTCCACCAGCTATTAAGATATACTTCATTTTTAAACATTTAAAAAGAAAATATTTAAAAATTAGTTTGACACGCATTCTCCCTCTCTGCAAAGTCTCCAGTTTGAATAATACTCATATACAGGAGAACCTGGAGTAACAAATATAGTAGTTCCGAAAGCATAGTCTTCTATACCTTGTTCTGTTACATTTTTCCAAACACCAGTATTATCGTCTATTATTTTAAAAGGGTATGGTGGAGGGTTTGTTTGCCAGTTTGAACTATTTGAAGTTGTATTAAAGGTTGAAAATTGATAATTGTTATTTCGAAGTGTACTCAAAGACATTATATCTGATGAAGTACAAAAAAGATCATATGTAGTTGTCTGAACGGGATAAAACGCACGTCTCATTTTTAAACATTTAAAAAGAAAATATTTAAAAAATTACTCAGTAATTATCCAATCTTTACAGTATATGCCACTAGTATCTTTTAGTTTTAAGTCTTCTCTTCTTGGATTTAGCCATACTTTAGGAGCTATTACTTTTTTGTTTTTATTTTTTGATAAGAAGGCTCCCCACCAACTATAAGTGCTTGAACTAATTATATAGTTATCACATAAGGTCATAATACATAGTTCCAATATACCATCTCTATGAGGTCCTAATTGCTTTGTTGGAGTGAAAACGTACTCGTGATTTAAATCTTTAAAACAGCTTTGAAAATGAGTTTTTACATATTCAATATTATTGCTAAAAACGAGGAATATATTTTTGTCATCTTTCATCAAGTCTATATTTGAAGATAAACTAGAAGGTGTATACAGTTCGTATAAAAATTCAGAAGTTTCTTGGATAAAATCTCTAACCCTTATATGAACTGCAACAATTTGTTTACTAGGATATTTATTTTTTATAGTTTGTATATATTGTTTAGCTGATAATTCTATCTCATCTCTAAATTGAAAGAACTCTTTAACAATATACTCGTATCTCTCAAAGTAGCTTGCATTCTGGAGATATCCTTTAATAAGAACGTTACTGTTTATGCTTTGATTTATTATTGAGGAATTGATGTTTTTAATAACCTTAAATTCTTCTTCTTCCCATACTTCAAAATTTTTAAATTCTATGTTTTCAACAGGTATATTCTTAAAGGCTATATTAAGTTTTGTTTGACAAGGTAATATAAACTTGCTATTAGTGGTAACACTTAAAAGCTTACCAACAGCGTATCTAAACATTTGATTACCAAGACCAGTCCAATTATCATGTATGCCTTCTACGGATACTTTATAATAATTTTTAGATTTCTCAGTATCAACAATACCTATATGACTTTCTAAATGCTGAGAACTTATAGGTCTTATATAAGGCGATATTTCATACAATAAATTTGCTCTAGAAGCATGGCTTATTAAGTCGTCAGATGGTAAACATAAGAATTTTCCAGTTATATTTAACCGTTGTTTATATATATTTTGAATATATTCTAATGCCTTTTTTCCTCTTTGTGTTAAGATATAACCTATAGTTAAATTTACACTTCCTTTAGTCTTACATATAACTTCATTTATAGGTGTATCATATACAGGAGGCCACCAGGTTGCTTCATTTTGCATATAGCATATATCAAATGTTTCAGGTAAATTTCTTATTGTTTTAAAGAACATGTCCCAGTTATTAATATAAGCATCATCTTCTATTATTAATGAATGTTGATCAATCTTATCATAACACTTTAAATGTGATATAGCACAGCCTATCTCGCCAGGAGATAAAATTTTATTATTAGGTCTCACTGTAGGGTCATAAAAGTATACTTCATCTTCTACCTCTACTTTATACATATTATTTACAGGAACTAATATTGACATTTTACCGTTAGTTCCAAAGTGTAAATCATATTTTAAATTATAATTGTCTAATTGACCTTTTAATCCTATTCTTCTGTTTGGTTTATGTTGAAGAGATATTAAATGTATCTTAAGGGTCTTTACTCTTTTATAAGTTTCTAACCTTTCAAATAAGCATTTATTTGTATGAATTTTACAAGGATATCCTTCAAAGAACTGATAGATATATTGTCTATTATAGTTATTACGAGGGTCAACTACTATATCAAATTGGGATGTTTGTATTTCACCATTACAAAAGACCATAGAATATTGTTCTTTAGAATTATATGTTTCCCAGTTTAAAATAGAGTGATTACTGTCTATTTTTTCAGGGGTTAAAACTGAGATAAATTCAGAATCAAATAATGGATTTTTCATAAATAAGATTTTGTTATATTGACTAACTGATTCTTTTATAAGATTTAAAATAGATATTTCAGGTTCATTTTTATGTCTATATAAAAAATAATTTTTGTTCATATTAGTTAACTTGCATACTAATTTGTAGTCTTGTTTCCATTCTAAATTTTTGTTATTTATTGACCTTTGGATTAAAGCGTAAGAACATTCTACAGGGGGATTATTATTTTCAGGTCCTGAAACATAAACAAGTTTTATTTCCTTATTATCAGGTATAAAAGGGTATGTATTAACAAAACATAATTTTAGAGGTTTTAATAAATATAATAATTCCATTTTTTAAATATATTCTTTCTTAGCTTTAAGTATATTAAAATCAATATCTTTGACGGATTGACACCTTTCTTTTTCATTATAACTTTCCCCGACTATTTCATAGGAGAAATGTCTAACTAAAATATCTCGTATATTAGTAACGTGAAAATCTCCTGCATAATACATAGCTAAATAACCAGGTGTTCCTTCCTTTGGCTTTTTTAACATTCTTGCAACAGTGTATACATCCATCATAGCTGTTTTTGTAGTATAGAATATCATATTATTTAGGTTGGATTGATTGTCTTCAAATATTTTATATTTTTTTATGCTGTCTATAAGCTCGTTTCTTCTCTTTAAGAAATCCTCTTTTGATACATTTTTATCTGAGATGAGTTGAAGAACATTTATATAAAATGTCATAACAGTCATATAATCATTAACATTAAAGGGAATATTAGTTGTTGTATAATATCTTTTAAAGACAGCGTTTATAGTATCCTTAATTATTATATTCCACAAGTCCATACTTCTGAGTTCTTCTATAGCTTGTTTTCTAACTTGTTTAGGTATAAGAAAATCACTATCAATAGTAACATAGGTTTGCAAGAAGTTTAAACCATTAAGTAGTATATCAAGGGTCATTTGAAGTTTATGATGATTTTGTGCAAACGTATTGTAAGTTTTTTCTTGAATAGTTTCTTCATCAGGTTCATTAAAGAATTTTTTTAGGATATAATAATATATAACAATTCCTTGGTTTAATTGAGCTTCACCCGAGTTTCCATATCTAAAGCTTCTTGTATCAATATAGTGCCATCTTATATCTCTTGTAGGGCATTCTTTTTTATATCTTAGAGTTCTTTTTTCATCTTTAGAATAGCATATTTTATAGTCGTGAAGAAACTTACTTAAATAACCTTCAGTGTCACTTTCTTTTAAGGAAGGATTTATATTATAAATATCAGGGTCGCTTAGCCTTGGTTCGTATGACTGTTCTGTATAAAAATCTATGGGGTAATTTTTACTTGCAACACCGTCAAATAATTTTAAAAATTCAGGGTCATCTATATCGTAACAGCATTCTTTATTTTCCCAACCTTTTCCCGTGTGAGACCCTGAGTCTCTCGTAATCCAGTTAGTATTACACTTGCACTCATCACAGTTATTTTCTCTGCTAAAATGATGGTCTCCAAAAAGTATAATATAAGGTAATCTCGCACCTTCTTCTTCAAATCTTTTTTTAAGGTCATCGTCAGGTTTAAGAACTGTTACTCTTACCGGACCTGATATTTTCCATATCGGCTTATTTCCAATCATGAACTTACTCATTTTATAATAAAGTTAATTTTTTATAAAAAATATAAAAAATTAAATAAACAAGGTTCTAAAAAACTCATCCTTTTCATTCTTATTTTTATCCACAAGTTCATCTACCATATCTCTATTTATTTCTATGGGTAAAGAGAGCTTGTTTTTTAAACTTTTATACTTTTGTTTTGTAGGAATAAAACGAGCTGTATTTATCTTTAACAAAATAGTCTCAATATATCTTTTAAGGTTTCTTACACCTTTATCGTGTTCGCAGTGCTGAGTTATGATATATTTCATAATTTCTTCTGAGAATACGATATCACCTTCGTTAAAACCTATATTTGGATAAAGTTCTTTTGTAAGGTATTTTGTTCCGATAATTACTTTTTCTTGAATAGATGGAGTTGGTATTTTTATAATATGCAATCTATCTTTAAGAATAGGGCTAATAAGACCAATATCATTAAAAGCAAAAATGAATATGACTTTACTTAGGTCAATTGGAATTCCGTCAAAATATTTATCTTCGAAATTATTATTTTGAACAGGGTCAGTTAAGTGTATTAATACATTTTGAATATCTATACCGTCATTTGTGGTTGAAATCTTATCAAGCTCATCAAAGAAAAATATAGGGTTAGATACACCACATTCTATTAATCCATTAACTATAGCTCCTGGGCGACTTCCACTATAAGTGAAAGAAAAACCGTTTAAGAATGCACTGTCACGAATACCACCACAAGAGAAATTCTTCATAGGTCTTTTCAGGCATTCCGAAAGGCCTCTTCTTAATAATGCACTTTTCCCAACACCTGCTTCACCATGAAGGGCAATAATACGGGGCATATTTTTATTTTCGGTCGAGACGATTTGAGCCACATAATTAACAATTTCTTCTTTTACTTGTTGCATACCATAAGTAGCTTTATTTAGAGTGTCATATACATCATCAAAGTATTTAGATATTCTTTCAGGGTTGTCACTTTTTGTAACTGGTATTTCAGCATATTTTTTGAAGGGTATTTTAAGCAGAGTTTCAAACCATTCAAGGTGTTTATGTTTATCTGAATCGACATTCTTCAGTCTTGCAATAACTCTTTCTTTTATCTTATCATCAAGGTTTAGTTTTAATATTTTTTCTTTTAGTGCTTTATACTTAGCTGGAACATCATCTTTACCATTACCATCTCCGTTAAATATTTGGCTAAATATGTTAGGGTTAGGTAGGGGGAAAAATATGTGAACAGGGTCATCTTTAGGAGGTGGTGGTGTTTTTTTATTTTTTGGTTCAGGTTTATCATCATTATCATTTTTTCTTTTACGACCACCTCCTCTTTTAGGTGCATCATCACCTTTATTCTTAGACATCTTATTAAAAGTAAAGATACTCCTTTAAATTAAATTGTATCTTTTTTCTAATTCATTACAATTTTCCAAACAATAATTTATAATTCCATGTATTATTTCATCTGACAATTTACCTCTATTGTATGCTGCGGTTATTTCAAGGTCAGATTTTATAGTTCCTCTACGTGGAGGGTCTATATATTGTTTCTCAGATGAAATCACCGTTAAATTACCAAGTTCTAAATTTGCAAGTAAGTTTTCATCTGAGAAATCAGTTGTTATGTTAAAGAATATTTTATCGTTAATTTTAACCATCACAGCTACTGTATATTGTTTTACGGGTAAATGTAAGTCAAACTTGTTACAGTTGATTTTTGTAAGGTATGCTACGTTTTCTTTTTTAATAGTTGGATTTTCTTCTTCATTTGAAGGTAAGAGAAGTTCTTTTTTATATTCTCTCCAATAACCATCCATTGTATTATTCATATTTGGTTTCAGGTTAGAAATATCCAAGTCTTTTCCTTTTTGGTATAATAGTTTAAGCCAGTTAATAGCATCGTCACACGCTTTGACAAGTTCTTTATCTTTAACATTAACAGCTATAGGGTTTTCTATGGTTGATTTATCTTTAGATATAATAAACCCTACAGGTGATATTGATTTTAACAATCTTGAATACATAGAAATTTGCCCTTTGATATACTTGATATAGTTTGATGTTTCTACGACGTAAGAATTTTCATCAGATTTTACAGAGGAGAATTTAACGTCAATTACTACATATTCATCGTCAGGGATGTTATCAAGGGAGAAATTAAAAAGTTTTAAGAAAGCTTTCTTTTTGACTATGATATCAGGATACCCAACGATGTTATTATTCCAGTCTTTTACTTGGGGTTGAAATATGACATCAATTTTTTTATTTAAAGCTTCTTTGGTTTGATGATAACCTGATTTTCTTTCTACAAATGTGTATGGGATATTTTCCTTTTTACATTTTTCGACTATGATATTAACCACATATTCTTCCCATTTATTTCCCATATCCATAATAAATGAGGAAAAGTCACATTCTTCAAAGTGGGGTTTAACCTGTTTAGACTTATCACCGTAAAGGTTGAGATAATCTAAGAGGGGTTCCTCTAAGAGGTAATTTTTAATCTGTGAAACGCTACAATAAAAAGACATTTTTTTATGAATATAATTAATAGAATGAATTAATCATTTAAATTATTTTTTTATTACCCTAATAATAAAAAAATGAGTTACTATACTTTAAGAGAAAGTTATACTGAAGGGTCATTTAAAGATGTTGCTTCAAGAGAAGTCTATCAATTTACAGACTGGTATAAGGCTGAACCTCTCTCTGACAAAAATTATATAAGAGCAAATTTAGCAGGTTTTCATAGTGCTAAATATGAAAGTTATACTTTACCAGAGAGTATGAAAGAGAAAACCCCAGAATATAAAATGATAGTTCCACATGCTCAATTTATGCCATCAGATTATCCAATGACTTATCCTTGTACAACTATATATCCGAAGAATACAGAATATGTAAAGACAAAATCAATTGTATTACAGCCTTAATATTCATCATCTTCTTCCCATTCTTCTTCTAATCCTTTAATTTCATACGTATCTTCTTCTGTGGTCATTTCAAAGTGTTTTCTATTTTTAATAAATATGTCTACCATATCGTCATAAATCTCTTTCATTCCAGCTCCGGTGCTTGACATAATAACACTTCCACTTGAGAATACTAAGAAGGTGTGTCTTTTATCTTTCTTAGTTTCCTTTTTCTTATTTAATATGGTCTTGTATTCGTCATAAGAACAATAGGTTGTTTCCAAGTCTTTTCCGTCATAATATATTTTTGTTATAACAGGTTCTATAGAAGCATCACTTTTTACTTTTATATTAACACAGGTGGCCAAGCTTCCTTCATATATACTTGTGTGAGAAGTGTGTTTTTCTATGAACTTATCAAGTTTTTGTCTATTAATCTTAAAACCAACGTTAAAATCCATATTTTGCATAACAGTATTAAAAAGAACCTCTAATTTATCTCCGTGAGATAAGGTATAGAGTTTTTCATTTGTCCATTTTTCAACGTTATTCATAATATCATAAAGGCATTTTACAGCATTTATAAAATGGTCATCGTTCTTACACCCTGTAATTTGAAACTTACCATTACTGCTTATTTTCAAGGTTATTTGTTTGTTGTCTTCCAAAACAATTACAAAGGAAACTGAATGTAAAAAATAATCTTTATTAGAAGTTGGAGTTTCTTCAGTTGTTCTTTTCTTCTTAAGAACAGCTCCTCTTATCTCTTTCTTCTTTTGAACACAAATAATGCTTCCATACGGGAGATTATTGTGGTTTAATACAACTTGAATTCTTTTCTTTCTACCTCTCTTTTTTTCCTGTGGAATAAAGTCGGTAATTGGTATATAATTGAAAAACTTTTCAAGGTCAATTCTCATATTACTAATACCTATAACGGTTTTAGTAGATATACCAATATCCTTGAACTTTTCAATACTCCCGTCACCTCTAACAATGCACTTTTCACCAGTTCTTACAGACATTCTTTTAAACGCTAATATGTATTTAAAAGAATAATTTTCTTTAAATTTCATTTAAATTTCATCGTCGTCATCTTTGAATACAAAGACAGGTGTTGGTGTCTTATTTGAAGATTTTCTTTTACTGCTTTTATTCTGTCTCTCTTCCTCCTCTTTCTTTATGTTTTCAAGATCTAGCTTAGGTATGACTGGAGGAATATCTATCTTAATCTCTTGTACTTCTTCAACTTTAGGTTCTTCAACTTTAGGTTCTTCAGGTTTAACTTCTTCTGTTTTAACTTCTTCAGATTTAGGTTCCTCAGCTTTAGGTTCTTCTGTAATACTTCTAAAAGTATCATTTTGAAGAGGATTGTCAACTACAATTTCGATTTGTTTATCTGCGTTTATAGTAAATTTATTAATGAGGCTTTTGATGTTAGGTCTTACTCCTAAATCTATTGGTGGTTTTTTCTCTACAGGTAAACCATACATTGGTTTACTGTGAGAAAATGAGTGTCTAGGTTCTATCATTCCTTGAAATTCTGTAGAGCGTCTAAATCTATTATTATTGTTATTGATATTGTGTTGAACTGGGTGAATTCTGTCTGTATCTTGATGGGAGAGTTGATTTACTATAGGAGCAAATCTATTACCCATTGCTGCAAGCTTAAATTGGGTTATACCTGACATTTTTTCGTCAAGTTCTTTTATACGGTCATTAAGGGCTTGTTTCACAATAGTTTCAGTTATTTCTTTTTTAGGGTCATCTTGCTTATCAATATTGTATATACTTTGAATTACACTATCAGGGTTATTAATAGCTGCTTTATATACTTTTGTATGTTTTATAGAATCGCAAATATCAGGGAGAATTAAATCTTCATCTTCATTTTTTCTCTTTTCTTCAGCTTGTTTTTTAAATATAATTTTAAACATTTCAAGGACATCTGAAGGTATAGGAGGTGATTGTTCTGTTAGTCTATCATATTCCATTCTGCAAACTTTAACGAAAGAATCAGCGTCTTTTCTAAACTCTCTTTCTATAGATAATTCTATCTGAATATTACGTTGAAGTTTACCCCAACCAAGACTACTACCAGAATGTTTTTCACTTCTTTGGGCAAATCCAAATTGTGTTTGTAAACCTTGTAAAATACCTATAAAAACTCCCATACCACCGAGAGCACCTTGTCCTATACTCATATATTCGGCTGGAACATATCCTTGTAAACCAATACCAAGAGAACCAGTAACAAGGGATAAAATCATAGTAGGAATAGCTAAAATTTTATTCTTTCTTTTATATTTACGGTGAGACTTATCATGTAGCCACTTATACACAGCTGCAGTGTCGGCCCAACCCGAAAGTAAACTTTCAATTTGGTCGGTCCAAGATAAGGTATGTCTGTTATCTTTTTTAACAGGTTGTTCGCTATCTTCTTCAATTACATCTTCCTCTCCTTTTGGAGAGGCAATAGGTGTGGATACTTTACTCATTTATATATTTTAATAATAATATATAAATAAAATTAAATAATACTTTTTATACTTTATTGCAACCAACTTAACTCGTCTAAACTGAAAGTGTATTGACATTTATCATCATAAGGATTACTCTTCTTACATAATGGGTCAAAATGGTTACCATCAATATAAAGTAATACTATACTTACATAATCAGGGTTATAATTAAGACCATAATCATAAACTCCTAATGTGCGAGATGATATAAGCACAATGTTAATCTTTAATTTTTCAGCAAGGAGTAAAATGATGCTTTGGTCAGCCCATACATTTGGGTTTGCGATTTCTTGAGAAAACTTTAAATAAGTGCTTAAGTAAAACCCTTTAAATACTTCTTTAACTTCTTCCTTATCAAATCCCTCAGAAACTAGTTCTTTTACAAATACTTTTCTAAATTCAGGTATTTTATAGCTACTATATTTTTCAATAATAGTTTCAACCTTCTTTTTAAGGATATCATCAGTCATATCATAAGGAGCTACACTAAAGCACGATAATGACATTTTTTCTAATAAGATTTCGTGAAGTCTAATACCTGCTAAATTTCCATTTTGTAAATTAGTATATTCATCAAGGGTTAAAGTCTTTGATAATACAGTTCTGATGTCATAAGCTGTTTGAGGGCCAGCTTCATCGCCTAATAAGTTCATAATAACAGAGTGAAATAAGCAACTTCCATCTGGAGGAGCTTGAACTCTATACCAATATTCATTTACAAGTTCTCCATTTTTACGGATAGGAACAAGTGACATTCTTGAATTTCTTATTACTCCGGTTTTTCTAAATACAAACATACTGTATAATCCATTCAAGAATTTTTCCTCTGGAGTAAGGGAGCTTGTGTCATATTCGTTGAAATTCATTATTTTTTCAAGAGTTATTCCTTTAGATGCCAATAAAAATTCAAACTCTTTTAGATAAACTAAATATTCAGTTTGATATGTAGCTGTAACTGTATTTTTAAAATCAATAGATATTTCTTTAGAGTATAAGTTTTTACCTCCTGAGAACCTCTTCTTTATCTCATAATCCTTTTCTATGATATCTCCATTTCCAAGTTCTCTTTCAACTAAAAACCCATCCATAACTGTACCCATAAATATACCATCATCTTTTAACAAACAATCAACTGTATTAACAAGGGACATAAGCATTTCTCTATTTTTAAAGAAGAAAGTTAAGCTGAAAAACATATTTACAAAATCAACTTTTTTGTTAACGAAAGAACATATTTTATCGCTTTCTTCACCTCCAGCATTTAATACATCATAAGGAAGTTTTTTAAGAAATCTTGCACCTTCTTTCAAGCGTATATTTAATGTTTTAATATTATCAGTTGAAGGTTCAATTAAGAATAGTTCTTTTGTTTCAGCTTTTGAATATTTGAATATATCTCCACCTACTCCTGACCCGATATCAACCACAACCTTATTCTTGGTTTGTTCAATCATTTCTTTCTTTATCTCGTTTGCCATAAGTCTCAAATTTTCAAGAGACTTTTTAGTATTATAGAAAGCGTATAAATTCATTCCATCTACAGTTTTAAAATATGAAGGTTCAGGAAGGTCTTTTTTAGAAGCTACTATGATTAATATGTTTGGGAATTTTTTAAGAATATCATCTATACTTTTACTCTCAAATAAGTTGTTTACAAACAAAATGTTAGCGTTGTAGTTGTGTATTCTTTCATACTCATCTATAATATATAAATCCTTATCTGTTTCCTTTAAAAATGAGTTAAAGTTAATATCTAAAATATCATCTTCATCATCGCTTCTCACAGCATAAACGCTATCAAAAAAATTAGTCAATACCATAGAAGTTGACCCGGTTAACGGGGTTATATCTATAATATTTTTTTGAGAGTATTTCAAAGCTTTTATAGCTTCTTTTATAAAATTCAAGATACTTGTGTTTTGTTTCATAGTCATTTTCTTATTTTTATATTTTTCAGTTACAATATAGCCTTTTCCTTTTGGAAAGTATTCTTCTAAATTTTCAACCACTTTTACCTCTTCTTTACGGCTTTGTTTTAACATGATTTTTTCTTTTACCGGTTTTTCACCTTGACCTCTGCTGTATTTTATAAGTTTTTCCAAATACGGAAGAGTAAATTGGTAAACTATATCAACAAAGGTTGCTTGAGCTGTTTTTATGTGATTTGTTTTCTCGGGGACTTTATCAAATCTAATTCTATGAATAACCCATTCGTTGTTATGGACGCCTACTTCAACAACCTTTTCTTCAAGGTTTCTTCCAAGGATACCATCAAATACTTCATTCTTATAAACTGTGATAGAGTGTTCTGTGTTTGTTATATCGTCTTTAAATTGAACAAAACTTCCTGGTTTAGTCTTAGAGCACAATTTATATGTTATGTAATCGTCATTTTCATAGTCTTTTCTAAAGAGAAAATCAATGGTAACCTTAGATGGAAATTTCCACTTTAAAGCAGGAGCTTTTGTATAAGGACCTAACGGTTGAAATATAATACCATCATTATAATCAACAAGGTCAAATACATCATATCTATCACTCATTTTATTCACAACATTTTTAATACTGTCAATGACGTCACCGCGTGGAATTTCAAACATTTTTACCTCATACGATATTGGGATAGAAGTGGTTGAAAAATGCTTTATACACAGATTGTTTATTTCAATTGCCTTATTAAGTCTCATAAAAAGGTCTTTTTCATAGGTTCTTTCATTGTTGAAAAGTAAGTTATCAAAAAAATGCACTTGTGTCACACTTCCAGAGTTTTCATTTTTTATAGACTTTATTTCAGCCTTTGAAAAAGACTTTAATATTTTCTTCTCTTCAGGGAGTAATGAGTTTGACTTTACGGTTGAAATAGAGAAAATATCAGTGCTGTTATAAGCAACTAAAACAACTACTTCAGTTCCGACAAGATTTATTTGGACAAACGTTATATTATAACCTACACCGTCAAGTTTATTAGTAACAGCATAACCTCCAAGTTTTGTATTTAAAACATCTTCATCCGATATGTTTTTAGGTCTAACATCTGCTGGATATTTTATGCTATTAATTTCATTGACAATAGATGCAAAATAATATTCAGAGTAAATTGTGCTTGAACTATAAACAAAACCCAAGACAGTCTTTAATTCCCCCATAAACTTAATAAATCCATTTTCTTCTTTTGCCACAGTCTTTATATATTCATTGTTGAATTCAACCTCAATTTCATTAACAGTTTTGTCACTATATACTTTAGTGGTAAAATCAACCTTATAATTATCCATTATATAGGTCACTCTTATTCTTTTTACAGTCATTTTCACAGGGTCCCTTGAAGAATTCCAGTCGTTTTCTGTTATTGGTTCTTCTTTTGCAGAAGAAAATCTAATAGTTGATTTTGAACCTTTCATTATACCATTTTCTTCATAAATTTCCCCGATAACGTTTATATCTATATTTTTACCCTTTACTTTATTTTCATATACAGATGGAATTTTTTCAGTTGTTTCGATACCGTTAATAAGTTTTTTAAGAAGGGTAATTTTTCTATATCTTCCTTTATATTCAACGGTGTCTACAGTCTGTTCTTTTCCTTTATGAATATTTAAAAAGTCCAGGTTATTCATAAAGGAAAAGAACTTAGTTTGTGAAAAATTAGTATCAAAGGTTTTGTCGAGCTTCCCAAAACGTAATTCAAATTCTTCATTTGAAGAGTTTCCCAATGAGGATAACAGACCCTTTATTTGGGCATATTCTTCACCAAGAAAACCTAATGATAATACAGTCATGTTTAATAATTTTAAAATATAAAATTATTAAATAAAATCAATTAATCTAAGTTTTTATTCATACGAACAAACTCGAGTAACATTCTCCTGAGAATTGGAGGCATATTTCTAATATCAAATTTTACATCTCCTTCTCCGGTTTGAGACATATTTATTCTTTCTCCGCTAAAAGGAACATCAAATACCTTTGCCTTCTCATTTCTAAGGGAATGTATTCTTATAATGACAAAGACATGTTCCATTTTTTCTTTATCAAAGGTATGAATACCCTCAATCATCTCTCTAACCTCCTCTATATTTATATCCTTATTTTTAGGGTCTTCTTCTATTAGTTTATTACATCTTTTTAAAAGAAGGTCGTATAGAGGAAATGAAGTATCATCTGACAACATTTTATTATAAGATGATTACATTTTTAAACCTTCATAAACATTATTTAGTATAAACATCTTTTGTGGTAAAATAACAGACACCTTTATCATCATCACAAACAACATTATAAGGAAGACCTCCATACACTGGTTGTTCACTTTCAAGCTTAAAACCTTTCTTATCAACAAAGGTTTTTGTGTTTTGAAGTCTATTCATGACCTCTTGAATAAATTCAGCCATTTCTGTAGCTGTCTTATCCCCTTCATATCTCATAAATGGTCTACCATTATAATAAAGGATAATATAAGGCACATATTTAAAAGGAACAATTGTCTTTTTACTCATCTGAAAGACCTCAGGATATTTATTTAAGTTACACATTCCAAACAAGACTGAAGGAAACATTCTTGGAAGCTTCTTAAATTCAGGAATAGCTTCTTCACAATGCATACATTTACCCTGGTCTGCGTGGAATAAAGTAACACAAATACCATCTGTATTACAACATAAAACAGGCCCCTTCATACCATTAGGATCAACGTAATAATCATCGTGAGTTAAATAGTAAAAATTATTCATCTTTTTTATTATTAGATATAGAAAATTTAAACTTATAATTCTTTTTTTATTAATTAATTAATAAAATGAAAAAAATCATTGAATTACCTGAAGAACTTAATGATTACATTCTCCTCAAAGCCAAGGAACTTGCATACACAATGGGTATCTTCTTTGAATACATATTAACTCCAAGGGAACATTACGTTGAAATTATGTTATCGGAAATGAAGCCTAATATAACCGAGCAAATGTTAAGTTATTGCATCCAAAATATTCTCGGCGTTGTTATAGATTACAACACTGAATATACCTCAAATTATGAAAGAATATTAAATATGTCTGACAGTAAGTCTGAATATATTATAAACGATTTCTTCGTATTAAACATGAGCGAAACATTAAAAGATGTTTTGAGAGAACTCTTAAAAGTAGATGGTTATTTATTCATCTCTTTAAAGGCAATGAATACTTTTAGAAGTTATTTAGACCACGTCTTAAATCAAGCCTTACTTGCACTCACAGATGGTAATATAGAGGAGAACGTTGAACAAGAAATAAAAGACAAAGATATTTTAAGTATATTAAATGAGAACATTGTAACTGACGGAGATAACGTGTTGTTTCCTAAGAATTATGGGTTCAATGATGACGAACATAATATAATGATGCAAACCTTTGTATGGTTATTATGCGGATTAACTGATTGGTTAGATAAAGACTATATTGACAGTGTAGATGTTACTTATATGTTCTTTATATTATATGGGTCAACTGATATTGGTTCTAAAATATCATCTAAGCAAGAGCCAGATGATATTAAATCAATCATAAAAGAGACTATGTTCCTCAATGATTTTTATATTAATGAAAAGGCTGTCAATATCCTCAATAAACGCTTCAGTCAAATAAACTATTATACAGGTGAATTAAAGCCTCAAATTATGAAAAGAATAAATCAATTCTCTTTAAACTTTTAAAAAGACCCAGGGTCTTTTAAACCTAATCTTCAATTAAAAGCTGTTTTTTAGGTTTTACAATTATCTCCTCATCTTCAATCACGATTTTATGGTTTACAATTACATCTTCGTCTTCAATCACAATTTTTGTTAATTCAAAATTATGCTTAAATTCAGGGTTTATTTTATTCCATATATTTAAAAGGTTTTCATAAGGCATATTAAATTTTTCTGAAACAGAAATTATTAATTCCTTCGTGGTTTTATTTAGGTTGTTTTTTAGCTGTTCGTTTAATAAAGATATAACGCTCATTTTAGATGATGATTTTTTAATTTTAAAATTAAAAAATCAATTAAAAGCGGAAGCCGAAATAAATTTTAACAATACCAGTATGTTTTTATAGTATTAATAAGGTCTTTATACCACTTTGAATTACCCTTAGAAAAATATGTCTCGAGTTGATGACGTCTTTTTAAACTTTGTTCAGGGCTAGCCTTTAACAAGTCATTAGATTGTCTTACAGCTTTATTAAGCTGTTCTACGATTACAATATTCATTTTTATTATTTAAAAGCATAATTCTTTAAATAATAAATGTCGTTTACTCTCTATATAAAAACAAATAATCCTTATCTTAAAGAACTCTACACCAAGAGAGCAAATCATGAAGATGATAGCGGCGTCGATCTTTATTTTCCAGATGACGGTATTATTCCAGCTATGTATAACAATAAAGTTATGACATCAAAAATTGACTTTGAAATCAAGTGTCAAATGAAACTAAGAGATAAACCTATTGCTTATATGCTTGTTCCAAGAAGTTCTATCTCAAAAACTGGTTTACGTATGGCTAATTCTATCGGTATTATTGACCGCGGCTACAGAGGCAATATTATGGCTGCTGTTGATAATTTTGGACACGCTTATAACGTTAAACAAGGCGAAAGACTATTCCAAATTATTGCGCCAAACTTAGCCCCATTAAAGGTTGTTGTTTTAGGTGATGATGAAGAACTTGAAGATACAGAAAGAGGCTCTGGTGGCTTTGGTTCAACTGGTAATTAATTTTTAAGGTTATTTTAAACTTAAAAATTAAATAATTTCTCTTGTAGCTAAATATACGGTTCTAATAGGTCCCATCATTCCATTTGAACAGCACACTCTATAGTGAACATGTCTTTGTAAAACTTTTCCTTTAAAAGGTACATAGTAAGGTTGCGGTTCCATAATATTTAATTTTACAATACCTTCTCCGTTAGACTTTGACACACCACTATTTTCATAATTTCCATAAGCTCCTTTATAATCTGTTATTTCACCTGTTGTTGATGGATTTGCAGCCCAGTATATGACTTTAGAATTAGGTCTTACTTTCAAAGTAAGACTTAAAGTTGCATCTTTAGGCATACTTTCTACCAAAACATCACAAGGAAATACAGCTCTTCCAAGGAATGGAAGATATGTATCTCTATCAAACATAATGTATATCGCACTTAACCCTATAAGTAAATAAACAATTTCAGCTATTTTTTCTTTTCTTGTAATTTTTTGAATAAAATTAATCTTAAAAAGAGCTATAGAAAGATAATTCAAAGCTCCAATCATTAAAAGAACCATTACAAACTTAAACATCTTTTTTCTGACTATATTATAGTCGTGAAAATCTTTTCTCATAAACATTTACTATAACTTGAAGAAAAAAATTATTTCTTTACTTTCTTTACTTTCTTCTTTGACATCTTTCTTCCGTTTTCAAATTCCAACCACTTATTATAGTCTTTTACTAATTCATCCATTTCTCCCCTCCAGATATCCTTAATAGTCTTAATTCTATATCTCTCAAGCTGATGTTTAAGGTCAGTCTCTTTATCCTGTAACTCCTTAACTCTTTTTGATGTCATACTTCTAACCTGAATATTCAATAAGTAATCATAAGATCCATCTTTCAAGGCATATTTCTTAGTTGTGAGTTCCTTATTAAGGGATTCATCATCTCTTTCTTTAAGGCTTATAGTATTATTAATAATCTCTCCTATGAATTTAATCTTGTTTCTAAGATATAATAATTCCTCTTCCATTGATTTTACTATACCTTCTTTTCTCACTTCATATAAAGAATGTCTTACATTACAAAATTCATCCAATATATGCTGAACACTTTCGTATTTTTTAATCTTGTTAGAAGGGTCAAATAATACCATATTACTAGTATATACATTATCAGTTAAATTTAAGGATTTATGGGAAACTTCAAAATCATCGGTTACATTAATAGTGAAATCAACAATACTTTCAGTGCAGTTTGATGAGAAAGATGTAATCTTCTTTTCTTCTTGAAGTTTCTTTAAAAACTCTTCATACTTGTCAATACTTATGTTACTCTTACCAATAGGTAATTCTGTTACTTTATAAGTCTTTTCCTTTACCTTTTCATAAACACCTTCTGTAATAACACGTTTACCATCTACTATAATATTACCCTTAAATCCTCTATACCAAGGTTTAATTTCGTCAAACTCCTTCTTATCCAACCAATTATTAATCTGGGTAATTATATCCTCAAGTTTATATGATGGAACACTGCTACTAAAACCACTCCCAATACCAGCACTACAACCATTAATTAATATCATTGGAACTATTGGAACATAAAATTCCTTTTCAACGGTCTCACCTTCTTCAATTCTGTCTTTTAAGAAGTCATCATCTTCAGGTCTAAATATAGTTCTTGTAGGTAAATTTAACTTGGTAAATAAATATCTACCTGATGCTGCATCATCACCATTCTTAACTCTTGAACCAAATTGCCCTTCATTAAAGAACAGAGGAATGTTATTACTACCAACGAATGTTTGAGCTAATTTAATAGTTGTATCTACCAAATTTTGTTCACCATGATGATAAGAAGAATGTTCTGCTACATAACCTGAAAATTGTGCTACTTTAATGGATTTGTCATTATACAATAATCTTCTCTTGAAAGCGCTAAATATAATTTTGCGTTGACTTTCCTTAAGACCGTCTGTCATAGATGGAATACTTCTCTTACAATCATCAATACTAAAGAGTATCATTTCATTGTTTAAGAAATCAGTTACTTTAAGGTCTTCTACAGTATAATCTTTTCCTTCAGGTATTACGCTGTATTTATAGTTCATAATCCAATCTTTACGAAAATCAGCATTCTCCTTCCCAAATATATTGCTCATCATTTCATCACCTTTTTCGTCTACTTCAAACTCAACAATTCTTCTTCCAAAATCTTCTTCAATATCTTCATCTTGAGCTGTACCTAACCCTTTAAAGTATTTAATATCATCTTTCTTAGGGTTATTTTTTTCAATATAATCTTCAGCTGTTTGTTGGGAGAAAAACGATTTGTTATGTTTTCCAGCTATTTTAACAATAGGTATTCTCATAAGGTTAAAAAATCCTTTTCTCTTTGCCAATGAAGGAAAGAGTGAGTGAATAAAATTAAACAGTAAACCTGTTATATGATATCCGTCAACATCTGCATCAGTAAGCGCAATCAGTTTCCCATATCTTAACTTTTTATAATTTTCATCATTAGAGTAATCAACATCATATTGGAGACCAAGAGCCTGAATTAAACTCTTTACTTCGCTATTCTTTAAAAGAGACTGAATTGAAGCGTTCCTAACATTTAAGAATTTACCTCTAATAGGAAGAGAACCGATATAGTCTCTACCTTTTACTTCTTTTTCCCCAAATTTAAGACCGTATTTCATACCTGCAATTGCATATGTGTTTGCTGAGTCACCTTCTGTGATACATAATACACAGTCAGTATTTTTACCCTTTTTTCCAGCGAAGTTTGCATCTTTTAATCCTTCAACATTAACAATACCTCTTTTTCTTTCAGTTTCATTTTTAAGGGTGTTAAGTTCCTTGGATTTAAGACTATCCTTTATCTTTTCAACAAAGTCCCATTTCATTAACTTCTTTAATTCGGCTTCTTTAAGCTCGGCTTCAATAGGAGGACCGTCAAATCTTGTTTTATTTTGATTACCAAAAGAAGGGTTAGAAACATCTGCATAAATAAATATAAAGAAATGTTTCTTGACGTGAGATATATCTATACTTTTATCCTTAAGAGATGAGTTAATTTTTTCCGAGATAGGTTTAAAGATTGTGTCGCTCCATTTTTTAACATGAACACCACCATCTTTAGTATATATACCGTTAACAAAGGAAACGTGGGTAAATTCATTGTTAGGACAAATAACAACTTTACAGTCTTTAGAGGCAAGTGTTAACATATTTTTAGGTTCTTCTTCAAAGTATAATTTAACATAGTCTTTGATGTTAGATACAGGCATAATATTTCCATTATAAATAACCTTTACACCTTTTAAAGACACCGTCATAGCAGTATCATAAATGATCTTTTCATAGAAAGACATAACATCGTCAGTTAACTCTTCAATGCCAAATCTCTTAAAATCAGGGATAAATTCAACCATTGTATAGCCATTTTTACCATCTTCTACCGATTTAGGAAATCCTTTTGTCTTATATGTTGGAGGGTCTTTTTTATACATATTATCTCTCCACACTTGTGTATATATTTTACCCTGTTCTTTGTTATAAACTTCTACAGAGAACATTGAGCTGAAGATATTACACAATTTAACACCGTAGCCATTTTTACCCGAGGTTTTACGTTCTTCGTCATCATTGTAGTTTGAGGATGTTAAAAGGTTACCAAAAATAAGTTCAGGGATGGGGATTTTTTCATCTTGATGAATATCAAGAGGGATATTTTTACCGTCATTCCAGACAGAAATTTTATTGTTCTCAATATTGATTTTAATAAATTTAGGGGTAATATTTTCTTGTAATGATCTCCAAGTGTTATCAATAGCGTTACTTACAACTTCAACAAAAATACGAACTAAACCTTCAGGATAGGTTATATTTTTTTCTTTTATAATACCTCCTTCTTTGACATAAATGGGTTCAGTAGAAGGGATATTTTTACAACTACCAATATATGTGTCAGGTCTAAGTAATATTTGAGAGTGAAGCTCCATTTTTTTATAGCTAACATCACCTTTCTTTTTACCCACTTCAAAGGTTTCATTGAATTTACTTTCATCTAAGACAATTTCATCTTCATCTAAGACTGCAGTTTTTTTCTCAGTTTTTTTAGTTTTAGAGGTTTTAACGAGGGTTTGAGAGGTATTGTTAGAAATAGCCTTGATAGCGTCGGTTAATTTAACTTTAGAAGTCATTGTTATATGGTTGAATTAAAAGAAATAAATTTATAAATCAATTAAATTTATTTCTTTTTCTTAATATAAATGCGTTATGCTACATTAGAAGACCTTCAAGAAGCAATTGAAAAGGAAAATCAAGAACGTCCTTTTTACAACTTAAATAGAGCATTAGACCCAAGATTTTATCATGCTATTCAATTAGCTAGAAATCAAGATGATAAAAATCTTATTATTCAAATATCAGAAGGTGAAGAGGCGATAAGCCAGTCATATAAAGAAAGATTATGGAGTATAACTAACCCTGATGAGCTTTCTGTAATTCTTTCATCTGTAAGAGAAAAATCAATGGGAGGTGAGTTTTGTAAAAATAGAAGTAAAGTTTTTGATAAATACAGTCGTCCTGCAGACATAAATTCATTAGATTATTATATATGTGCTGGAGATAACCCTTCTATCGCATTAGATAGAGAGAATAATGTAACCAGATTAGCATATAATAATTACCCTGTTTATCCTTCAAGTATTCCTCTTGGTTTAACATCTCAAGTAATGGGTATAAATCCAATGAGTGAAAGTTACCCTCCATCTATTCCATTGATAAATACAATGGAAATAATGGGTGTTCCTTATGGATTAACAGACATGACAAAAGAACTTGTTAAACAAATACCTCCAGGATTTTATATGTAATTTATGACTAAAAAAATATTATTTTTTTTTCTTTCTCTATAATAAAATTAAGAATGTCAGTCTCAAATAATTTAGCAGCTACAAAAATTGATATTGGTTCAGTCGCTGGTTTCGGTCAATCCTTAGCTATCTTAAACCCTGAATTATCACCTTGCCCTGCACGTTTCTCTTTCGATCAATATGGTCGTCCTGCAGCACCTGATTCATTAGATACTACTACTTGTCCAGGTTTATATGATCCTTCAGTTCGTATTGAAGTTGAAAACTCTTTACGTTCTTATCTTTCCCCACGTTATTTCAACTTACCACAAGGTCTTTCACAAGGTACTGATACTATGTTTGGTAGAAATACTTCTGCAGGTAGAAACTACTTATATACTGTATCAAACTTACCTAATCCTTCTGCATATCTTGAATCAAATTCCACTTTAACTGAAGCTGGTATGATTAACAGACCAAACTTCTCATAGATGTTTATAAAAAAATAAGTTAAGTTTACCCTTTAAGTTTTTAATGATAATTTCATTATTAAAAACTACTTTTTAAAGCTTCTATTGAACCTTTTCCACACCTTACTAGCTTCTTTAATATCTTTTGTAGGATGTGAATGATAACGACTTCTTTGTTCCATAGTTGTCCCTATTTGTCTCATATGTGCATAAGTTATCTTTTTCCTCTTATATAAAGACTTTAATTTCTTTATACTTTTTACTGCCTCTTTTTTATTCTTAAATTTCATACCTTTTACTGTGCCTTTAGGATTTTCATCAGTAAATAAGTCTGAATGGTCCTCACTTTTCTTATATGAGCGACGAGGAACTCTTGGGTTCTTTTTTCCTGTTTTCTTACTATAATAACTTCGTCTTTTATAGAAGGTTCTTGAATTGCCAGCCATTTTTTAATTTTTTAATATATTATTAAAAAATTAATTAAAAAATTAATTTTTACCCATAAATTCTCTCACACATTTATTAAATAAAATATCAAATTCTTCCTCTTCAATTAACCCCGTATATTCTTTCTTAATTTCATCTTCAGGTGAATAGTAATCCATAAACTCTTCAAAAACGCCAAAATTGCCTTCTTCTATAGCTTCTAATACACTTTCACGGGTTTTTTCTGGGAGACTTCTTATGTTTCTATTTATACGTGCAAATATCACACTTCTTAACTCATCTTTTGGGTTTATATTAAAGCACATATCTTTCTCATCGATAAACCCGTTTAACGTGTTAACTATACGGGTAAAATATCCTGTTGTGCAAGAATTATCACAATCTAAAATCTCCTCTAATAATCTTTTCATGACTTCAGATTTATTCTCAAAAGAACATATTTTATGATATACAAGTAAGACTATATCTGAGAGAGAAAGTCTCTCAAATCTAAATGGGTCAGTCATAACCCTATAAAAGAAACTATGTAATTTATCTTGAATTTCAGGTGAATTATCAATTTCTGACAATTCTTTATGAATATCCTCATATGAGGTCTTTATTAGGTCATTATACGACTTAGTCTTAAGATACTCCTTATATAACGCACGAACTATGTTACGGGTATTTTCATTAATAGTTTCATTGTGTGCATTTTGAGCGTTAGTATAAATTGTTTTATTTTTATTTTCATTATAAAGATTTCCAAGTTCTTCAATTACTTGTTCTCCAAATATAATTTCATTCCCTTCACCAAGGGTTAATAATATGTCAGCACACTCACTTCTTGCATAAATACTCTCATTTTTATCGTCGGCAATATCAAGTATGTATTCTAACACAATATTTCTCTCATCACTCAGATAGTCATATTGGTCTATAATATATCTTGCACTCATTAAGGTTAATTCTAGGGGATAATTTCTTTCCTTAGATAATGTGAAGAAATAAGGGTGAAGTTCATACACAACGTGACCGTCAAGTTTTGTATTTTTTGAATTATTTGCAAAGAAAAAGTATCTATTATAAACGTCATAATTATCATTTTCAATAATAGTTTTTGAAGCTTCTACACAATGCATAACATAATTTTTAAAAGGAATAAAGCACATATATCTTACACACTGAATTCTATCTTCAAATGAGACGGAATTATCCATCGCAAATCTTTTCAAAGATAAAAACGGATGTTCTTTGTCATCAGGTATATAAGAATCAGTAAAAGTTGAGGTATTTAGACCTAGAAAATTGACAGGTAAATAATCAAAGGTTCCCATCTGCTGAGAATACTCATCTTTCTTTACAGTATCCATAACATATTCTTCATGCATTTTTTAAAGTATAAAACTCTTTTTAAATTAATATTTATATTTTTTATACATTTTATAACCACCTCCAATTATCACAGCAACAAATAATAAAATAATGATGATGGTTATAGGTCTTAATTGTGTTGATGTTTCTTGAGAGCGTAATCCTTCCTCCATATTAAAATTTTCTCTTGACTTTATAAATCCACTTGGAGCAACTGGATTAAGACCTGGAATTTGTGGATTAATTACAACAGCTGGACCCGGAGTTGTAATTTCTCTTGTTGTTATTTGAGGTCCTTTACCACCTACTAAAAAGCGAGTTTGATAATTATCGGTAGTTTTAGCTATATAACCATCTATAAACTTTTTCATTCTTTCATTATTAATACTAATGTTATTTACGGTTAAATTCTCTGCAAGGTTCATCATAACCTCTTGACAGCTTCCACGATCTAAACATTCGTTCAAAACTCTATCATCGTTTCCAAAGTTTGCAAGGTTTAATATATCACATTTTCTATCACATTTTCCAGCTTTTAAAGGTGTTATTTCTGCTTTCCCTTCAACTACAAAATCCCTTAAATTTCCAAAATTATCAGAAACATTAGATAATTTTTGAAGGTCTGTGTAAGATGTTTCATCTTCTTGTGAATAAACACCATCTTTATAAGCTTTAACGCAAGTTTCATCGTTATTACCTCCTACGTTTCTACAATACTTTTTTGAGGCTACTAAGTTGATGAAATCGTTTCCTTGTCTTTTATCGTCTAATTGAAGAAGATAAATATCACATTTATCATCCCAATTTCTAGCGCATCTTTGAGACATGTGTTCAGGGCATTTTTCCAATTTAAAGCCAGTGTCACGGATGTTCTTTATACAACAATCTTCAGGAGATATACTCATTTTTACCATAAATAAAGATAAAAAGATTTTAATAATGAAAAAACTTGGTGTTAAAGGTTTTAGATAATTTATAATAAAATGACAACAGAGCTTTTAGAAAAGTTTGAACACGATTTTATCTCCATTGAACCTTTAAATAAGAAGTATTTGAAAGTAGATATTATCAAGGACAGTAAAACCTGGGAAGATTTCTTAGACAAAAGTCTTGACTATTCTAAAGACCATAAATGCTGGGTTCTCAATCCTAGCGAATTAAAGGACTTTATTGAACTCTTAAAGAACATTGAAGAAGAGAGTGACAGTGATAATAGCGAAGATGAGAGTACTGATGATGAAGAGGTAAAAAAAGCCTTAACAAGAAGATTAAAAAGTGAATCTAAACAAGTAGAAATTGAAGAGACTCATGTATCTGATAGTGAGCTTGAAGATACCCTTAGTGTTGTAAGAAGAATTAGGGGATTATATAAACGCATAAGAGGACTTGAAAAAAGAATTGAATTTTTAGAAACAAAATAAGCTTAAAGTAATATCTTAAAATATAGTAAATATGGGTATTCCTCTTCCAATCCTTGATTATAATAGACCTCTCGGTTCTATCAAAGAATATTTAATTCTTTTATATTTAGACTTAATCTCGTCCGATTATTACAAGAATGGAAAGTCATTTTTATGTAGTTATTATCAGTCTTTATTTTTATGGTATAATTTAGGTAATATGGTTCTTGATTCTAAATCTATTTATGTTCCTTTTAAAATTAAAGATAAAATGTATAAGTTTCCTCTTATTCTTAGGGTAAATAATAATGTTCTAAAAATAACCGACGATAAGGGTAATGATTTAAGTGAATGGGCTGGACCGGGTAAGAATTTTTATGGTATAAAGTTAAATCCTGAAGACATAGGTTGTAATAAGGTTATTGTTACTTATGATAATGGTGACGAAAAGGTATTTGACGAGCATAATGATATTGATATTTAATTTTTTCTTTTTATTTTTATTTAATAAAAAGAAAATGGATAACATACTAGATCAATGTTCTATAAAAGAACTTATACTTTTTGATGTTACAAAGCCTATGGCAAGCTCATCAACTATTGTTACTATTGCTATATCTGCTGTTATACTGAATAATATCATTTATAATATTGTTCTTAGAAACTCTTCTTCTGAGTATCTTGAAACCTTAAATGATGAACAAGGAAGTGAATTTGATGTTTATAAAGATAAGAATATTTCCCCTGCGGTTTTAGGTATAAGTGAGTTTGTTAATAGTGGTATATATGCACCTATGGTCGAAGAGTTATTTTTTAGATTTTTGTTTTTGAAGCTTGTTTTAATCAAGATTTGTAAGTTTAACTTTCACACTGCTAATTTTTTTCATGCTGTAATCTTCGGGGCATTACATATGACAAATGCTATTGTAGCAGACCAAGAATTTAATAGAACTGTCATGCAAAGTGTTATGGCTGGTTTTGGAGGATTAATAGCAGGTTATACTTACAAATACACAAATACAATTTTAACCCCGTTATTATCTCATTTTATTAATAATATGTTAAGTGCCGGAAGTGAGTTCATTGACTATTCACAGCATTACAATAGAATTATTGAAAAATTTAGAATTTTGACCTCAGTCTAAGTATGTAATTTTTACAGGATTTAAAGGGAGTTTTCCAGATGGAGATTTAGAGTTATATTCGATGTTTTCTGTAAGAGTATTTACAACATTAAACATATCTCTAAATTCTTCAATTGATAAATTACCTCCATACTGCTTTAAGAGTTTCCAACTTAAAGCCTTTCTTATATTCATCTTTATTGGATACTCGCCAAAGATTGTTTTATACATCATATAAATTAAAGCTCCGCTATCCTTATAATTTATGTTATTAGAATTTTCATGGAGATAAGAGCACATACAATTAAAACTGCAGAAAATACCTTCTGTGTCAAAATAGCCATTCTTATATCTTATAGGTAACCCTAAAGGATGAATATTTAATGGAATAGAATGCCTGTCCCACCAACAATGAATATTGGTTGAAGATGGAAGTTCAGCATTATCATATTCACCTTTAAAACAAGTATAAGCTTTAATTTTCATATTGTTGCTTACAATGGTCTCATAAGTTTTTGCTTTATTATCTGCAATTCCTAAATTTTCAAGGTCCGTTTGAAGCTTATCAACATCACTCTTTTTATTTACTACTTTCTTAGGTTTTTTAACATCTGTTACTAGGTCGGTCTGAATAATTTCCTTGACTTCCTTCATGATATATTTCTTGTCTAAAAGAGCCGGATTTATGTTGTTTAGTTTAATAGTTGTATCCTTCTCATCCAAGTCATCTATTTTAAACTTGATAATAGCCTTAGATTTGCGTTTAATAAACTGTGTCATTTTTTAAATATAATAATAAGGTATATTATATTTAAATTTTCATTTAAATTTTAATTTCTTCAGGCTCATTATGGTCATTTGTCTTTACATAAGTAAAAAGGCCTTCTGTTACCACAATATCGTTATTACCATCCATACGATTAACTTTAGCTATTAGCTTAATAGTCATGGATGTTTTACCTATTCTTTCAACATTTGTATATATCTTGACTAAATCACCCACAAAAACTGGTTTTACAAATTTCATCTTTTCTATACCCACAGTTAAATAACGTCCAGGGTGTCTATTTCTACACTCTACTAAACCCGCTAAATCTAAGTGTGATAATAACCATCCTCCAAAAATTGTATTCTTAGAGTTTGTGTGTTTAGGCAAGGCAAAAACTGATATTGATAAATTCATACTTATATGTATACTTTAATCTTTTAACTTTCTTTTTCACTCTTATTTGAGATACTATTTTTTATAGATTGCTTATAACCATCAACATACATTTTTATTTTTGTTTTTGTGTCTACATTAAAGTCTAACATTTCATAATTAAAAGATAAGGTTTTTACAGTTATATTTTCCCTTAATTTATAACTTTTAGATGTAAGGCATGTAACTATGTTTTTAATATAGGAAGTAAAATTTTCAATTTTCTCACGTATTTTATCCTGAAAAGTAATTCCAAGAATATTACATTTTATATTTTCTTTATCTGTATATTCTACAAGCTTATCTAAGGGAAATGCGTCAAATGTTGCACCATCGATATAACAGTTTCCATTATACTCTATTTTTGAAAATAAAAACGGAATATTTGAAGATAAAACACATGCCTTTGATACAGGCATATCTGGGTGAGTATCAATACTTAAATACTCTCTCTTATTTTCAGATATATTATAAGCTGGACATATCAATATCTTATCAAAATCTTGATACAACTGTTTAAACGTTGGTATATATCCTATTTTATATTTTATCATTGTCTCTATATATTCAAGCATTAAATCTGCATTTACCATACCGTAACAATCTTTTAACATAAGAGGATTTAAGTCTTTGAATAGCTGAGAAATATCATTAACGCATAAATATGTTATAATTTCTAATGGGGTATATCCTATTGCTAATAACATACATATATAAGAACCTACAGAACACCCACAAAAATACTTTATATTAGAAATATTTGTATGGTCTAAAAATCCAAGTATAAGAAACCCTTTTATAGCTCCAGATGATATTACTAAACCATCATACATTTATAAAATTATTACTTTCTCTTTTAAGGTTTATTTTCCAAATTTATGTTCTTCTTTACATACAAAATATAAGATTGTCAAGAACAAAACAATAAGCATAAATATAATTACGTGATATACCTTTGCATCACACTCAAAATATCTTGAACACATTGGACAACTGCTTATATGATTTAATGTATCTATACAGCTTTGTTGACCTTGTTGTCTTGACCTAAATCCTTCCCTTATTTTAAGAGATGGCTGTGATACAAACTGCTTCATAGGAGGTATTTCACCTGCTGATTGTGAAGGTGCTAATAATCCAGCCATTGGAGAAGATGTATTAATAAAATTACTTTGAGCTGCATTTAAAGATATATTTCTTTGTTCTTCTGTTAAACTTCTAATATTCAAATTAGGGGAGAAATTATTCTGATTATTCATTTGATAACTCATAGGGGGATTTATAGGTGTTCTTATATTTCTTGTAGGAGCCTGTGGTTCTATTATGTTATTAGATTCCATTAAAGATGTATATTTTGTTCTTAAAGCAGGAGCTGCTTCCATATCTAAAGGTTCTATAATGGTGGCTTTAGTAGATATTTGTTGAGCTGGAACAGCACCATTAGTATGTATATTAGCTTCTTCTAATAATTCTCTTAGTAGTGTTGGCATATTTATTATTATAATAAAAAAAAGATTAATTTAAAAAGAATTTAAATCAAATAATAAATGGATATTGATAAACAAATTCAAGCTTTAGAAGGCAAAAGTATCCCTATTTCTTTAGGCTCAAAAACTGTTTTTATGAAAATTGGAATTTCCCTTGTCATAAGCGTTGTTTTTCTTTATGCTTTACGACCTTACTACCTCTTAAAAATAGAACATGATACAGCTGAGAAAAAATGTGTTGCAAAACTCAATATGAAATATTTTGCTATAACAACTCTCATCTTTACTGGAGGCATTTTTTATCTTTTACAAAAAATGAATATATTCACAGACTAAGTTTTAATAAAATATATTATTAAAATTTAATTCGTCTTCTTTGAAGCTATATCTTCAAAATCAAATTCTGGTCCTCTCATCTTAGGCTTTTGTTGTGGTGGATTAACAAATGGGGTAAATCCAACTGGACTTTGTTGTTGTCTAGCTTGAAATTGTTGTTGCGGTGGTTGTTGTGGTTGATATTGTGCTTGTGGAGGTGGTGGAGGTATATTCATAGGGTTAAATAAGGTTAAAATATTAACACCATATTTTCTCTCAGCCCATTTTCCTCCTATAAAGAATGCAGCATTCATAGCTACTACACCAACTAATCTTATCTCAACAGGCCACTTCTTCTCATCTTGAATATAATTCTTCTCACCAAGCTCAAATAATAAACTTTCGTATTGATTTACACAATTCTTTTGGTAGTTATAAAACCCTCTTATATCATCAAAACTTCCAAAGTTTAAAAGTAATATTTCTAACCCTAAAAATGAGTATAATAACCATTGTTTGTATCTAAGAGCTTTTGCATCTATTTCAAGCTGCTTTTTAATTGATGTATAATCTTTTTGAAGTGTAATTAAATCAGTGTGTTCTGTATGATTTGGAACATGTGCATTATTATATTCTTTCTTAAGCTTTGCAAACTTGTTTAATAAATCACGCTTTTTCTCTTGTTCATCCCTTTCATCTGTAGTAATATAATCTAAACTTCTTATACCATTTGAATCAACCTGAACTTTACCCTCTGTTATTTCTGATAAACTTGGAGGAACACGTTGTTGGGGATTTTGAGGTTGTTGAGGAGACTGTTCAGATTGTTTTTCATTATTACTAGGAGTTGGTGTATCATCATCTTCTCCTTTTAACATCTTACTTAAAGGACTTTCATTCTTTTTCTTTTCGTCATCGTCTCTTCTATCGTCATCTCTTCTATCATCATCTCTTCTCTCATCTCTTCTATCATCATCATCTCTGCTTCTTCTGTCGTCTCTTCTATCATCGTCATCTCTGCTTCTTCTTCTCTCGTCTTCATCTCTTCTCTCATCTCTCTTTTGTTTTAATCTATTTTTAAACCCAAATTTTATACTTCCAGTTAGATTGTCTAAATCATCCGATTTATCATCATAAGATTTTTTTTCTGATATTCTCTCATCAAAGTTTTTCAGGTCATTTTCAGATGCATTTGTTATGTCTATGATTTTTTGTTTTTTGTTTATAGTAGAAGGAGATTTTGGGGGAGACTTACTATATGAATTTTCATTTATTTTATTATCGTTCATTGATACTGATAAAGATGAACTATTTTTAGAAATCCATTCAGTATTTCTAAGGGTAGGTTTAACTTTAGATTTATTTTCTAACATTTCCATATATAAACGAGGTTCCAATTCATATTTTGGAGGATAGAACGTCAAGAGAGGTCTATCTGTTTCCACTTTGACAAATTTAATACCTTTTTGTTTTGTCATTTCTTTTTTTGATTATTTACTTTTTCTTTAAACGAGGTTAAATAAATTTAATTGATTTATAGTTTAAAGTTCTATGAAGTATATAACTAAAAATGACCTTCGAAGATATACTTAATAAAGTTGAAAATATTGAAAATAAAAACGAGTTTTTAACTCTCTTAAACAAGGTGAGCGATGAATATTATAATTCAAACACCACTTCATTAACTGATGCTCAATTTGATACTCTAGTATCTATGTATGAAAAAAGATTTAATGAAGAGTATTCTTATCTTGGAAGTAAAGGTGATGTTAAATTGCCCGTTTTTATGCCTTCTTTGAACAAGGTTAAGGATAATCATGCTTTAGGACTCTATAAGAAGAGGTGCGATAGTGATAGTTATGTTGTATCTGATAAAATTGATGGATTGTCTTTATTGGTTGTTGTAAAGAATGGTAATGTAAAACTTTATACAAGGGGCGATGGAGAGTATGGTAAAGATGTAACCAATATCTATGAACATATAGATATTGGTAAAGCAACAATTTTACAATCAGACCATATAGTAAGAGGTGAAATTGTTATGCCTTTAGAGAACTTTAAAAAGCACTCTAACTTATATAGTAATCCTCGTAATCTTGTAGCTGGTGTTGTCAATTCTAAGGAGAAAAACCCATACATCTTAAATAGTGTTAAGTTCATTGCATATTCTTATTACACTGAAAAGAACCTTAGAACTGAAGACATGTTTAAAATTCTTAAACATATGGGATATTATACCCCTCATTTTGAAGTTGTAAAAAATATAAAGGAGGAAAGTTTAAGGGAACTTTTAAATAAGAGAAAGGTTGAAGCAGAATATGAGATAGATGGGCTTGTTGTATCCTCACATGACTATGTATATGAAAACTCAAAAGAAAACCCTAAAATGACTGTGGCTTTTAAATCATTAGGAGAAACAAAGGAAGTAAAGGTTTTAGACGTTGAATGGAATGTGAGAAAATATAATTATTTAAAGCCTAGAGTTAAGACTGAACCCGTATATTTTGGAAATGTAAAGGTTCAATACTTTAGTGGGTATAATGCAAAGTATATAAAGGACAATAATATTGGTGTTGGAACTGTATTATTGGTAACAAGAAGTGGAGATGTTGTCCCTGATATTTTAAGGGTTATAACACCTACAGAAGCATTAATGCCAGAAGAAGAGTGTCATTGGAGTTCATCCGGTATGGAACTTATATCAGATGAAAATAACTCTGATATAAACCTTATTAGTAGACTTGTTTCTTTTTTTACTGTGTGTAACATTAAGGGTATGAAAGAGGGTATTATTAAGAAAATAGTTGAAGGAAGGGGAATAAAAGATGAAAATGAGTTTTTTGGCATTACAAAGGAAGATGTTTTATCAGTGGATGGATTTAAGGATAAAAGTGCTGAGAATGTTATAAATTGTATAAATGAATTAAAGGGTAAAATATGCATTACAGATACAATGGTTGCGTGTGGTATATTTCAGGGATTTGGTGAGAAGAAAATAAACAAGATTATTTCAGAGGCGGGAGATGTATTACCATACTGTGTAAATGATAAAGTTGTGGATAAAAAAGAGCTTGTTTATCAAATATTAAGAATTGGAGGCTTTAATACAACTGCAGAAAAATTTGTTAACCATCTTGATGAATTTAAAGAATATTATAAGAGGGTAAAATATGCTTTTGGAGCACCCAAACCTGTTCAAAAGGTGGAAATTACAGGTAAAATCTATTGTTTTAGTGGTTTTAGAGATTCTAAGTTGAAGGTTAAATTAATGGATGAAGGAAACTCCGTTGTTGATAGTTTAACAAAGGAAGTAAATATCCTTGTTGTAAAAGACATAAATGAGAGTTCTTCAAAGATGGAAAAGGCAAGAAAATATGGTATAGATATAATAGAACTTAAAAAGTTATTATAAACTATTTAAAAAATATTTTCATAGTAGTAAAAAAGATGGATAATGATGTTAAGAAAGTTATGCTGAACTTGTATCCTAAACGAAATTTCCCAGTTCCTTCTGACCCATATTTAGACCAAGAACCAGAAAGGCAAGAATTCGTTCATCCAGTTATGTTGAAGAACAAAAAAATAGGTGAAAATATGGGTAAAAAGTGGTTTTTCTCGGCTATTATAGCTGGTATAAGTGTATTTCTGTTTAGTTCATTTTTTCTTGATGTTATAGATGATATATGTATGAGAAGGGATACAACCGTGTTTAATGCAAGCGGAGACCCAAAGATAAGTCTTGTTATCGTAATTTTTACCATAATACTCCTAATAACAAGAACCTTTTTTAGTTTAATTTAATTGATTTAAAGAAAAAATTTTATTATTTATAATTATAAATAATAAACTAAAATGAGCTCAAAAGATATTAACTTAATGCCTTCTGTTAAACGCCTTACTGAAGACTATGTTAAGAGTGTTTATGGTGTTTCTTTAGATACTTTAGTCTATTGCTATAATGAGCACATGTTGGGCAGACCAAATCACAAAGTAGAAGAAGAACTTGAAATTATGGGTAATCTTAAGGATAAGATTTCTATAGCAGCAAACACCGCTAAACAAATTCTTTCTAAGACTGAAGATGACCCTGAAAAACAACTTACTAATGCATTCCTTAAAACAGCTACTGAAAAGAAAAAAGCATCTTCCGCTAAGGCAAAATGTATTCATCCAATTGCAAAGGGTGAAAAGAAAGGTCAACCTTGTGGAACAAGTGTTTGTGATGAAAGTAAGAGTGGTAAATACTGTAAGAAACACTTGGCACAAGAAGGTAAAGAGAATGAAACTCCAGCTGCACCAAAGGCTGCGGCAAAGACTTCTGTAGCTGCTACTAAAAAGTCAAAGGAAGAACAACCATTAAATAAGTTTACAAAGGAAGAATTAAAGGAGAAGATTGAAAAGAGAACAACTGAGATTGAAGTAAGACGTAATAAGTTTGGAAATTGGGAACATCAAGGAAGTGGTATTTTAATTGATAGAGATACAAGAAAGGCGTATGGAAAACAAAATAGTGATGGTTCTGTTTCCCCTTTAACTTCTGAAGATATTGATTTATGTAAGACTGTTGGTTTCAAGTATATTTTACCTGATAATATATCATCAAACGATAATGATGATAATGAAGAGGAAGAAGACGAAGATGAAGACTTAGATATTGATGAGGATATTGATGATGAATATATGGACGATTGAATAGATGGCCTAATATGTTTAATAGGAACCGTAAAGTTTAATAAATAATTTTTTATAAAAAGTTATAAAAAATTATTCAATTCTGACTAAATAATACATTGAAATTGACTTTTTGTTTTCATACTTGTTTTTTATTTGGAACATCTTAAGTTTATTTCTACTAGAAGAAAAATGGGTGAATTTAAACCCTTTTTTTATTTTTTCTTTACTAATCTTTTCATATGAGTTTTCTATATCAAGTCCAGTCTCTTCTTCAAATTCACGGATACCGCACCTTTCAAAGTCTCTTAGGTCTTTTTCTTCCATTCCTCCGCCAGGGATAGTTATTCTTGGTTCAGGATATTTATTTTCATATTCACCCTCACCCTTTGGTTCAATGTTAAATAACAATAAATCGTTTGTATCCTCTCTTCTAAAGAACATTTTAAACTTACTTATAGGATTTTGTATATATCTTACACTAAGATTATGTATATCTTTTATATACTGTAATTCTTTATCATATTTTATACTTGTTACAAACGCGCAATTCTCATCTAAAAAATCAGTAACATTTAAGAGGGGAATTCCGAGGAGAGCACACGTTTCTTTTGTAGGGGTTCCATCATATTCTTTTTTTATAAAGTATATACCACAGTCTAATTTCATAGCTCCTTCTTGTTTCATAAAGCTTGATACTGGCATAATAGCCATTATGTAAGACCCTTTTCTAATATCATCAAAGTCTTCCATTTCATTCTTTTATTATAAAGAAATATTATTTTAAATTCCTAAATATTTTCTGAAAATAATTAGTAAATGAACTCTAATCTAAATCATATAACCTTTGATCCAATTAAAAAAGTTTATACCTTATCTCCAAAGCTGTCTATACACCAACGCTCTGCGTTTATAAACAATAAATTAAACCCTTCTTTAAATGTGATAAAACATGTAAAGGAAGAAAACTGTACTAAAAGCTTGTGTTCTTAAAAGTCAAGTAAACGTTGTTGTTTAGCCATTAAGTAAGCAGTGTATACTGCAAAGAATGAAGCGATGAAATAAACGTTCATCATCATACCTTTTGGTGAGGTCTTAATATAGTCGTTTTCATAGAACCAGTGGTGCATAGCACAGACGGAAACTAAAAAGATTGAGACAGTGTAAACGCGTGGGTCAATATCCATTTTTTTAAATATTCTTAAAGATAATATTTAAAAATTAAAAAAAATTAAAAACTTAAGGATGAAATGTTTCTATTTTTTCTTATACTACTTGCAGTTGGAACCATACCTATATTATTATTAGGTCTTGATACACGGTCTTCGTAACTTCCAAAATTACTTAATTTATCGTTTTGATTAAAGGATAATTTAGCATTTCTAAAAATATCTTCGTTATAACCTACTGTAGAAACCATATTTGTTCTTGAAGCATAAAGTGGGGTATTTCTATCTAAGAAAACATCTGGTTGTTTAACTTGAATAACAATCTGGGAGTTACCTACATTTGTATTAACAACACTGTATTCATAATCCTTTAACTTAACAGGAGTTCCATCTCTTGTTAATAGTTGTATTTCCTTACCTTTAGCTGCATTTACAGCAATATAATTTTTATCCCTGACGTTAGCACTAATATCAATAGAGTTATTTGTCTTTGGATCATAGATTGTTATAGACGAGAAATTTGTGTTAAGAGATTTAAGTAAAGTATCCTTAATTGTTTTTTCATCAGCTTTCTGTGTTCTTGTAGCTTCATCTCCAACACCAATATATTGTAAACCAGCATTAGTCTGAAAAACACCTTCTAAGTTTTCAGTGATATTGCTTTTAACAGTATTAAAATCAACGGTAGGACCAAACTCAAGTGGGAGTGCTGGATTTGTTCTCATAATACCAGCTGTAACATCCTCATGAATAATACCTTTAATTTGGTCTTGGTCTACAGCATTACCAATTGTCATTGGTGTTGTATAATTTGAACCTGGATTAGTTTGTGCTGCATAATTTTGATGAATATGAGGTCTACTTATAGCCACTAATGTTTCTATTGGCATCATAGGTGGACGAACAACTTCAACCTTATAAGGACTTTTAACACCTTGTCCTTGACCCATATCAACTTGAACCATTGGATTTCTACCTCTAGCAAAGACTTGAACACCTTCATTCACACGAGTAGGGTCTCCATAGTCATTATCAGGTCTTGCCATATACATAACATCTGCAATATTAACGGTTTCCTTTTTTCTAGTAAAAATAGCCTTTGGAGGGTCTCTATAAATATGAGGAACTTCATATGCTACTAAATTAACTCCAGCACGTTCTTTTTTTGGATATTGAATGGACATTCTCTTTACTTTTAAAAAAGATAATTTTTTATTTTTAATTACACTGATATTAAACTTTAAGAATACAACTCATTTAACACAAAATGAATAAGACCGAGCTTATTAACCTTTTCAACAACTCATTTAATGAGTTCTTAGACATACTGATTGAAAAGTTTCCTAAAGAACAAGATTTTATCCTTATAAATATCCTCTTAAACACACAAAGACTAAAACACTCTGATATAATGCTCAATCTTTCAAAAATTTTAATCCCTAACAAACAACTCATATTAGACAAGTCTCCAGACTTTTTTATACATAAAGTATCACATATGTTTTATGGTATAAATGAGCACATAAACCCTTCTAATTCTTTTAAAAGAATTTGGAACCATCTTCAAGATGAAGAAAGAGAAATGATGTGGAAATGGTTTAAACTATTCTTAAATATCTGTTCAGAGTATTATAAGTATTAATTTACCTCAAATATCATAAAACAATTTTATTTCTTCAACTTCTTTTTCAGGTATATCTTCCCTTATTTTATCTCTTATAACTTCTTCAAGAACGTCTACCCGTCTTTTCCACTCTTCTTTATTTAAGTCATAAAATCTTCTCTTATAGATATCTTCTATCGTAGTTAAAGGTTTAAAACACCCTTCTACTTTTTTATTATTTTCAATGTAATTGTCAGGGTTAAATCTTATAATTAGTAAAGGTCTATTTCCAAGGTCTTCAAATAGTTGCATAGTTCTCTTATTTTCACACTCATAGTTTTTATGTTGGTTCTCATCGCACTCAATTATTATAGAGTATAAAAGAAGGTCTATTAAAATATCAGGCCTCTTCTTACTACAACCTCCATCTACAGCTTTATCAAATATCATATTAATATCTTTATCTGGAAATCTCACCCTTAATTCATCCCTTAAATAACGCTCTTTTATCTTATATAGAGTAGATTTTTCGTGGTCAGGATAAGAATTACAAAAGCAAGCCTGGCATAGAGGATAATTTTTTGACCTTTTATCAACCAATACTCTTTTACACTCTTTGCAAGCACAATTGGGATTACATATTATGCATTTATTTTTTTGAATATTATGACTACAAATTTGACTACCTCTGCATTCTTTACATTGAGACTTTATTTTAGAGTGTTCGCATATTTGTATACCTTTACATTCTTTACACTTAGCCTTTTGTATATCGTGTTCGCATATTTGACTACCATTACAGTATATACAATAGTCTTTCCTTTTATTATGACTACATATTTTATTACCTCCGCATTCTTTACATTGAGACTTTATTTTATCATGAAAACATATCTGTGAACCATTACATAATATACATATTTCTTTTCTTTTATCATGGATACATAATTCTTTTCCCCCACAATCTTTACATCTTTCCTTTCTTACACCATGAACACATTTTCTTTTATTTTCAGAACATTCTTTACAATAATTTCTACCCTTATAATAGAGTGAAATATCCTTATTTTCTTTACAAGCAGAACAAGTTTTAGTTGAACTCATTTTTTATATTACTTAAAAAATAATATAAAAAATCATTTTAAAAATTATAATACCCTAAAGCTTCTTGAAGAGAAGGTTGTCTCTTACCTAAACTTTCGTTTACGATATTATGTAACTCCCAACTGCACTTAAATAAAGCCATTCTATCGCTACTGCAACTATCGATATCTATATAAGCCAAATTATCAATAAGATGCTGTCGGCATTTTGGACATGGTAAAATATACTGAAGACAACTTAACATGGTTTTATAGTTTTCAAAGATATCATACATACTTCCAGTTCCATATAAGGCAGAAACGTGGATGATAAACCATAAACTATTACCCCACTCCTCCTTAGATAATATGTCAGGTTCATACGAGGCTTTAAATTCATTGAAAGAAGGAATTTTAACATAATTTCCATACTTGTTTAACAATGTGATATAATAAGCTTGCATTAAGTAAACCCATATAAATGCGGTAAAGTTAGACTTTAAACAAAAATCTAAAAATTCAAACTGATTAGAAGAATATCTTATAACCTCAGCTATATTATTATAAACCCTAAAAAAGTTTTGTAATTCAGTATTACTTAATAGCATATTTTTTACGTTAGAATTCATATATACATATTCTGTAAATTTAGTTTTAACGTATTTGTTAGGCATAAGGTTAATAACATTCTGAAAAAAGCATTTTATACTCATAACCTGCATTTCATCCTCAGGATTATAAGTTCTGCTTAATATAAACATAGACTTAAAGTAAGTCCATAACCATTTATCAACTTTATCAATTGGTAATTCTAATGACATTCTTCTTTTAATTATACGAAAATAAATTTTTATATACTAATTTTCATTATTTTCTTCTTCATCTTCTGTCTTTAAAAATCTTTGAATATTTCTCTCGTCTAACTTAGGGAAGACATCATACTTTTTCAAAACATCTAAATTAGAGGTTTCTCCCCTTATTTTATTCTCAAATTTCTTCCATCTTAATCCATTCTTTTTACAAACCGCAATATCTTCTTCTTCCAAAGGAAGCCATTCTCCCTTATTTCCTTCCTTTGCAACTATATATTTTTCAGTGCTACTCTTGAAAATTAAGCCTGTATTTCCATACACGAAATTATTGTATGAATTCTTTTTTATGATATAAACTTCATCTTCTTCATACGGTTCTTCTTCCTCAATTACAACTTTTGTTTTTGAGTGTGTTTTACAAGCTCTTTCTCCTGTTTTAAAAGTTTTACCGCATTCTTCACCTTTCCTAGCTCCTGACTTTATTATAGCCTTACATACATTCATATTATCTATTTTACATTTACCTAAAGATGCTCTTAAATTATTTTGTAATAAAAGATTTAGAACATCTATATCTGTTTGAACTATATCGTTTTCCAAAAGGTAAGAAAAGAAGTTCTCACAAGCCTTAGAATATTTATGAATTAAATCCATTTTAGATGCTTTAACTTTAATATTTTTTATCAGAAATCAATTTAATTTCTACATCTATATATAAAAAATGACCTCAATACATGGAACTGATTCTTCATATTATAGTATAGCTAATGAACACCTTTATTTAAATCTTACTGATGATAAGGTAGGTAGTGCTTACTACTCTGATATCATGAGTATTGGTGGTTCGGATGAAGACATAACTGCTTATACTGAAAAATATAATAGTAAGTGGAACCCAAGTATATTCAAGGCTGTAGAAAACTATGATAAAGACTGTCAAAACGGCCTTCTTACACCTATAATGAAAGCTGAAAAAAGAACAACTATATATTCTATAATGAAGTCTATCCCTAGCTTAAAAGAATGCTCAAAGTTAGTTGACGAAGCATACTTTTATAATACCTTAAAAGATACTAACGGTCTTCACAAATACACATTTTTTGCTTTTGAAGATGCAGGCGTAGAAGTAGCTAACTCATTCTTACGTAACTATAGATATGAAACTTACGCGATAAGAGAACTTCTTAAAGCTAATACTTTATTTTTCCCTCTTAATCCATCTCAAGTTGTAAAAAGAAAATTAAAGCTTAAAACACTGTCTGATAACAATTTTATCTTTGCCGATGGTCGTGGAAAGAAAATGGTTATTTATATACCTAATACTACCCTTAATAACTATAATATGCCAAACCAAGATATTATTTTACCTGTAAAAGGTTATGTTGAAACAGATAATGGCTGGCTCTACATCCTTGAAGCTCCAATTATTCCACAAATTATTATTTAATTTCTTTTTATTATTTTAAAAAATGAAAATAACACAACTCATTATAATCTGTATTATAGCTTATTTTTTATTCTTTAAAAAAGAAGGATATAGTTATATTGAATTACCCTCTATTTGTAGTAAAGATGATGCTGGATTAATGTGTAAAGATAAAACAGGAAGATACATCTCCTTAACATCTTCATCTGCAAAAGATTGTGACGAAAAAACTCCAGAAATCCAATGTAAAGATAGTATGGGAATTTATAAAAAAATAAGTCAAGAACAAAGTAAAAAAATAATAAATGATTTTATGTCTCAAGTAAAGTCTGAAGTTCAACAACCACAAATTCAAAGAGAAGATACTACCTGTGATACCGTAAACCCTTTTTATGTTTGTATTATAGACGGAAAACCTTCTAAAGTTTCTTCTGCTAATGCTAAAGATTGCACTGGATTACTTGTATGTAGAAATAAAGCTGGAACAGCTACAAGATTAACTAAAGAACAAAGTGATAAAGTAATAAATGATTTTATGTCTCAAGTAAAGTCTGAAGTTCAACAACCGCAAATTCAAAAAGAAGATACTACCTGTGATACGGTAAACCCTTTTTATGTTTGTATTATAGATGGAAAACCTTCTAGAGTTTCTTCTGCTAATGCTAAAGATTGCAGTGGATTACTTATATGTAGAAATAAAGCCGGAACAGGTACAAGATTAACTAAAGAACAAAGTGATAAAGTAATAAATGATTTTATGTCTCAAGTAAAGACTGAAGTTCAACAACCTGTTTTTGATGAAGAATATAGCAAAAAAGCAAGAAGATGTAAAATACCTTTAGAAGAAAGAATAAGTAATGGAGTTACTCTTTGTAGAAATGATTTACCTGGTAATGAATCTTCTTTTATTCCAAAACCAAAACCACCAACTTCTCCTTCAAATTATATTAGATTATCTGAACTTTAAAAATTTATACATTCTTTATTTAAAATGTATAAATATATTCTTATTTTTCTGTTATGGGTTTTAAACCTTGAATTAAGCATTGGAAATGTTCTTTTAAGACCAAACAGTGATGGAGATATTGTTTTTAGACTGAACAGTATTTTTCCCTTTATGAAAGCACCATTTACTTATTCTTATTTTTGGAATATGAGTATGTGGGACATAAACATCTTTACATTTTTTGGGATGTGTTTAGCTTATATTTATCTTATTGAGGAGTTTCTTCATTTGTAGTTTCTGGGACTTCTTCTACTGTAGGAAGGGTCATATTAGCAAGCATATCTGCTAAATTAGTTGAAGAGTTATCACCACCACCTCCGTTTAACATAGAAGTAACCATACCCATCATTGGACCCAACGAACCAGCTAAATCACCGCCACTTCCACTCATAAGACCACCAACCATATTCATCATGTTAACCTTTGCGTCTTCATCCATATTACCCATTAAATTTGATGCAATTCCAGCTAAATCACCTCCACCTTCTCCATTCATAAGACCGCCTAAAACTCCAGATAAATCTCCACCATTCATAAGACCACCAACCATATTCATCATATTAACCTTTGCATCTTCGTCCATATTACCCATTAATCCTGATGCCATATTCATAAGAGAGCTTGGGTCTTTTAAGAGAGAAGTTGGGTATTTCATCAAATTGTCTAAAATATTTGGAATTTGAGAAGCTTCTTCAGTCTGTGCGGTTGAACCAATTTCACTAGCAGTTGTTTTCATCTTTTCTTGAAGAGAAGAAATAAGTTTTCCAACGTTTAATTTTCCATCTTTTAATTCCTTAGTCATATCTGATAAAGCGCCACTTTGTAATAAGCTCATAGCAGCTGCCATTGGGTCTTCAACTCCATTTGTATTTTTAAAGAGTTCATCAATCTTAGAAACATACTTATCTAAAAATTTACTTTCTCTATCTTCTTTTAAGGCTTCAACCATTGTATTATCTTCAAGTAATAATGCCGAGATAAGTTGAAGGTGTTTAAAGATAACTTCAACTGCATCTTTATTTTCTTTTAATAGTTGTTTAAGGTTAATATAAACCTTTTCGCTAAATGCGATATTATCGTCTTTTAAGAGCTTAATATCCATATTTAATACAGCTTCTCTATTATTTTCTAAAAACTTTTTAAAGACTTCATTTTGCTTGGAAATTGCTTTTTTATTACTCAAAGGTGTTTTCTCCTTTAAAAATGTATAATACAAACCTAAATTTTTATGTTTGTTTCCAAAGTTTCTATTAAGCTCGTTAACGAAAGCTAAGATTTTGCTAAATGGTTTAGTTACATCCATCTTTTTATATTTAGTTATTATTCTTTTAAACTTTAAAGCAGAAAATTATTATAATAAAAATGAACCAACCATCATTTAAATCTTTCGAAAAGGCTTCTATGGTCCCTGAAAGTATTCTTCCTTCAAACCAGAAAAGTCCGTATAACATAACCTACAATATAAATAAAGAAGAAACCAACGTATATCCTCTCTGCGTATCAAGAACACCTCAAAATTTTGGAAAACACATTTATATTATTTATTCAGACGATATTTCCAATATAAATAGATGCTTAACATACCTTCAAAGATTGACAAAAACTTCATTTACAGAAGGGACATTAGATACTTTAAAGTCCTTTAATGAGAATGACTATAAGAAGGAAAATATCTATACATTTAACCTGTTAAAAAACGATATTAAAACTAATAATCTTCCAGATGTGTTAAACCATATGATGCATAGAGTTGTGGATAATAGTAATGGGGTCATTGTTATAGCTAATTCTTTTACAGATGTTCCGTCTGTAATTACAACTATGTCTCACCTTATTTTTATAGACAATAATATCAAGGATGTAGAACAATTAGTGTTAACTAGTTCAGGTCTAAAAATTACAAACTATAATTATGACTTTGAAAAGATGCTGTGTGTAAACAAGACTGGATTATGGACAAAACTTTCTTTTTTTTAATTTTTTCTTTTAGGTATAGTATATAGTAATGTTAAACCTAGATAATGAAGATGAACGTTCTATAAATAAAATACTCTCAAAGTATCCTGACAGAATACCTGTTATTATTAAAAAAGGAAATAAAGAAGCACCGGATATAGACAGACATAAATTTCTTGTTCCAAAAGATATAACTATGTCAAGCTTTACTTTTGTTATAAGACAACGTGTTAAATTAAAGCCTGATGAAGCTTTATTTATTATGGTAAATAATACACTTGTAAATCAGAGTGAAATAATGGCTTCTGTTTATAAAAAATATAAATCAAACAACGGTTCTCTTTACCTTGTTTATTCTACCGAATCAACATTTGGTTAGTTCATGTAATTTAAACTTTATACTTGGCTTAAATTACATTTTTATCCTGTTCTCCAAGAATATAAACAGTCTTTGTTCATACAATTATTAAATGTAGTTGGAGGTTCATCTGCACGTCTAAGTTGCACGTTATAAAACTGTATCTTCTTTTGCTTACATTTAGGGCAAGATATAAAACTGTCGATAACTTCAATCTCAGTTTGTAAAGATATAACTTCCTTCTTAACTCCCTCTCTAAATTTGTCCCATAAAATACTTTCATACTGCATTTTATCTTCTTTAATTTCCCCTAAAATTTCTTTTAATGATAAGGTGTTATAAAACATATTTCTTAATATGTTCCAAGACTGTAAATCAGGTCCTTTTATATTGTTTAAAAAGATGTTTACATTCTTGTCAGAACCTGAAAAATTATATAGTTCTTTCTTTAAGTTTTCCTTACTATTTTCAAAGGTTTTAAACTTAAATTTATTAATCTGTTTTCCAATCTTTACTTTATCTATCTTAAACTCTCTTTTTCTTAAAGGCTGTTGTGACTGTTTATCATCAAAGATTTCATCTATTAAACTCTTATCATCATCTTCCTCTACTTCTTCTGCAACTTCATCTTCTTCTGCAACTTCATCTTCTTCTGCAACCTCATCTTCATCTGCAACCTCATCTTCATCATCGTCTTCCTCCTCTTCATCTTCTACAAATTCATCATCGTCTTCATCTTCACCTTCACAGTATTCTTCTATATTTTCTATAAATTCTTCCTCTTCTTCACTTGAGAAATATTCATCATCGTTATAATAGTCTGACATTTTTAGTTAATAATTAAAAATAAGAAATATGTTTTTAAAATCATTTTAAGGATTAAATTTTAATTATTAAAATGAGCATACAATCTATTACTTCTTATATAAAACACGCAGAAGCTAGAGGAGAAGATATATCTCCTCTTAAAGCTATAATGATGAATTTCATAAAAAAGAACTATAAAGACCTTGACAAATCTATAAATGATTATCAAGGTCAAAAACAGTTTTCAGAAAGCGAATTCAAAAAGTTTTATATTATGGTTAATTCTATCTATGAAAGTCTTTATAACAATAACAAGTTCAGTATATTTCCATATAACATTGAACACATTAAAGAAGCCCAAGAACACTTTAAAAATCCACAATTAATAGATGAAAATAAAGCTGTCACTATAACCACAACTACCTGTAAAAGAACAGACCTTATTACAAGAACAATCGACAGTTTTCTCGAATGTGTGTTAGACTACAAAAAATATGTAAAAGAATGGATTATAATAGACGATAATTCTAATGAAAAAGATAGAGCCTTTATGAAGGATAAATATCCGTTTATTAGTTTCATCTATAAAGATGAGAGTAATAAGGGTCATCCAAGAAGTATGAATATGTTTTTGGATGAAATAAAAACTCCATATGTTTTTAACCTTGAAGATGATTTTGAATTTTTCAGAAGAGATAACTTCTTTGAGAGAATGCACTATATATTAGACCTTGATAAATCATACGGTCAATGTCTTATGAATATAAACTATACAGAAGACACAAATTCTGGTAATAATATTTGGGGCTCAACTATGAAATACCACGGAACAGAAGGTAATAAAGTAAGATATTTTATCCATAACTATTATACTGGAAAGAAACTTGAAGAAGAACAAAAGAAAATAGGTTGTCCTTCCTGTTTATATTGGCCTCATTTTTCTTTCAGGGTTGGTTTGACTAAAACTTCCGTCTTAAAAGACATTGGAAAATATGATGAAACAGCTAAACATTTTGAGATGGAATATGCCCATAGATATGTTAACAAGGGTTATAAGACCACATTCTTAGATGGTATATATTGTGCTCATATTGGAAGAAGAACTTATGAAAGAAATACTGAGAAGAAAAATGCCTATGATTTAAATAATGAAGTTCAGTTTGGAGAAACCCATAGAGTTAAATCTTCAGAAAATACTACTACAAATATAACTGAAATTTCAACTTTTGTTATAAACCTTAAAAGACGTCCTGATAGACTTAGAAACTTTTTTACAAAAAATAAGGATGAATTATACCCAATAACTGTGTTCGAAGGTGTTGATGGTAAAACCTTACAACCATCTCATAAAGTTCAAAAGGCATTTTCTTCAGGTGATTATAACTATAGAAGAGGTATTGTTGGTTGTGCTATGAGTCACATAAAGATATGGAAAGAATTTATTACTAAACTAAGCACAAACTATTGTATTGTTCTTGAAGATGATGCAGAATTGTGTCAAGATTTTCACCACAAGGTATTATATCTTACTAATAAGAACAAGGAATTTGATATTATGTTTTTACACTATAATCCATATCCACAATATAATAATCCTAATTTACATTCAAACGAGCCTCCAAAAGCTGAATTTTGGAGTGTCGAAAGAAGTATGAGAGAAAATATGGGAAGTGGAGCTGGATATATCTTAAGTAGAAATGGTGCTATTAACCTCTTAAAACATATTGAAGAAAAGGGTGTTTATAATGCAATAGATTGGGTTATGTTCAAGTCTAGTAACAAGGTTATGTATACAACTCCTATGTTAGTCAGAGCAAACTGCTTTCAGTCCACAAATGGCAGATGTGATACTGATATTCAAAATGTGTTTAATTCAGTATGTTTTAAGGATGATTTAGAATGGGACAGATATGAGCTCTCATATCTTGCAAATAAACTTGTATCATCCTATCATAACAAAGAAAAAATTTCAATCTGTAATTTATACTATAAAGGCTTTGATGAAAATGTATTAAAGTCACTTACTTTTGACTTGAAGAATATCTCTACAGTCAAAAATATAAAAGGTATGTGTATGATTATTTCACCTGACGTTCCAGCTATTAATTACTTAACAGATTATGTTTGTATCTTACCCGTAAATCACCTCGAAAAGTTAGATGAAAGTATTAACCTTTATCCTATTAAGAGATATACAACTAACAAATATATCTACTGTATTCCTGATAAATATGCTGACTCCATATTAGATGATAAAGTATGGGAACATAAAAAATTATTAAACACTGTTTGTCCTTTTTAACTTAATAACATGAACTCCATAATATTCTAAAAATTCTAATCCTGCATCATCTCTATATTCTTCGTTATAATATACTGTCTTTATACCAGACTGAAATATTAACTTTGCACATTCAATACAAGGACTATGTGTTACAAATACAGTGCAACCTTCACTACTTTCATTTCCTTTTGCAAGTTTTGAAATCATATTCATTTCAGCGTGAATAACACAAGGTAGAGATTTGTTATTTTCATCCTCACATACATCACTGTCAGAACCATTTGGAGTTCCGTTATACCCGATACTTATTATTTTATTATCTTTGACTGCAATACACCCTACTTTTAATCTTTTTGCTGTGCTACATTGACTAAATCTTATAGCTGTGTCCATATAAGCTTCTAAATGCTTTTGTTTCATTTTATTAATATTATAACCTTTATTTTAAGCTATAATATTAAATATCTAATACTTCATATTTAAAAATTTTAGGTTCATCATTTGGAGGGTAAATATAAACACAAGTTCTCCATTCTTTACATTCCCATCCTAATTTTTTAAGTTCTTCAACACACTTATCTACAAGGGACTTTTCATATAAAATTTTACCATCACTATTTGAAAGTTCAAAACCCCTGTTTTTTCCAGAAATGAAATCATCGGTAAGCATAAACTCTAAAACTTCTTTTTTAAAACGAACAAGTTCACGGTCTTCTCTAATACTCTTAAAATTAGATATATTAGAGGGATTAATATAAGGAGGTATTGACTTCATTTTTTAAATAAATTATAACTCTTTAATTCTCAATTCTTCTTTCATTAGCTATTTTATCAACACTCCAAGCATATTGGTTTGAAACTCTTTGTATCCACCTTGCCTCAACATTTACTTTGTTTAATACCTCAATAAGCTGTTTTAAAAGGTCAGAATTAGGTCTTGTTTCAACACTTCCATCCTTCTCCCATTTAGTAATCCAATACTTGATAGTATTAACACAATAGATACTATCAGAAAACAGGGTAATTGTAATATACTTTCTATATTTTTGGTCAACACTTGAATATACCCAATTTAATCCTTCAATTATAGCCATCATTTCCATTCTATTATTTGTAGTATCTTCTTCCTTTCCGCTGATTGTAAATTGTTTCTCATTTTTATCAAGTATAATTGAAGCCCAACCTCCAACTTTGTTTTGGTCACAACTTCCGTCTGTATAAAGGGTATATTTAAGTTCTCTCTTCTTCTTTCTTTCAGGGGTAATGCTTGAGATAAATTCAGTCATTTTATATTTAATTCTTCTAATTAAATATAAATATTCATTTAAATTTCTTTCTTTTCTTCTACTTCTTCAATTACAACACTTTTAGCATCTTGAATTGCTCTTTTTACAATCATCATTTCTTCTTCGTCAATCATATGCTTAATAAAGGTATCACTTTCTTCTGGATTACCCGCCTTCTTAACAGCTTCAATAAATCTGTCCAAATATTCTTTCTTAAAGTCAGGGAATTCAACCTCCATTTCTCTAATTTCTTTTTCAGTATTTTCAATAACAAGTTCTGACTTTTTCATAGTAGTTTCAGTCTCATTAAGTTGATATAAGTTATAAGCTCTCTTGACGTTGAGTAATGTATAATATTCAATAGTTGTCTTATCTTCTTCTTTATCAGTATTAACTCTCTTTTGTTCTTTATTAAGGGAAAGTTTAGATTGTCTTTCAAGCATATCCTTTTCTTCTTTTTCTCTCTTTTCGAGAAGCTCTTTCAAGTAGGTTTTTACAACTTTTGACATAACATCTTTTAAGTCTTCTTCTTTATGTGGAGAATTATAAATATCATTTGTAGCCATTAATGGGTATTCTCTTCCTACAAATAAAAATTGATTTACAGAATAACTATCATAATCTCTTATGAGCATCTCACACCACTTTTCTGCTTCTGCCGCAGTTTGGAAATTACCTCTTAACTTCATAACACCAAATGACCCTTCACTATCAGGTTTTGCATCTTTTGATGGAATGAAAGAAACTAAGCCTATAGTTTGACCTAAAACTTCAGGGTCTGTTCTTGTTTTTCTATCCCTTCTTTCAACAATAGTTTCTTCTTTTTCAATTTCAGTATTTTCGGTTGAAGTTAAATTTATTTTTGTTGGATTAATTTCTTCTTTAATTTCTTGTGATAAATCTTCTGAGAACATATACTTAATAATTTCCATTTGTTTTGGGTCAATACCAACTTGTTTTATCTCATCAATATAGTTCTTAATATAATCATTCTTATATGAGGGAAATTTAGTGTCAATTTCTGATATTTCCTTAAGAGCATTGTCAATATTTTCTTGACACTTTACAAGGTTATTCTTACACTTCTCAATAACATATAAATTATTAGCCTTCTTTGTTCTTAATTGTTCGTATAAAGCATAGTCAGTAAGTGTTTTTTCTTTTTCTTCTTCATTTGTCTCATCTAATAATTGTTTTTGTTTTTCAAGCATAGCTTTCTTCTCTTTTTCATCCTTTTCTTCTTTCTCTTTCATTAAGCTTGAAGTTGTGTCTGTAATAATTTGTTTTGTATCTACATCTCTTACTGAGTATGTATATAACTCGTTATTTACCATTAAAGGAAATTCCTTACCGACTAAAGGCATATCGATATCACAATTTTCATCTTCAGTAAGAAGAACATCACATCTTTTATCAGCTTCAGATGTATTTGGGTAATTACCTCTTACTTTTACAACTCCAAAACAACCTCTTTTATCGGGTTTTGCACCTTTTGATGGTTTGAAGGTAATAACACCTATAGATTGACCGACAACGTTAGAATCAATTCTAAACTTTCTTTCTCTCCCATATTTAGACATAATAAAATTAATGTCAATAAGTTCTTTCTTAGCTACAGAAAGTTCTTCTTCGTTTAATGGAACTCTAGCCCCATTTGCAGCTGGAAGTTCAAGAATACATTTTGGAACTTTATTACATCTTTGGGTTGAAAGATGTTCAGCATTTCCAGGTCTAAAAGGAGTATCTGATTTAATAATTGCCTTTTCCATTTTTACTATATAGGTTAAGTTTTATTTAAATAGACATTTGACAAATTGCTCTTAAACTTAAATTATTTTTTTTTCTTTAACTTATAAATAAAATGCCAAAAAAGTCATCAAGAAAGTCCTCTAAAAGAGGCGGTAAAAAATCTTACAGAAAAAAGTCCTCTAAAAGAGGCGGTAAGAAGTCATATAGAAAAAAGTCCTCTAAAAGAGGTGGTAAGAAGTCTTACAGAAAAAAGTCCTCTAAAAGAGGTGGTAAGAAGTCTTATAGAAAAAAGTCCTCTAAAAGAGGGTCAAAAAAAGACATAATAAATAAACTATATAATATAGTTAAAAAATATATTAAATCAGGGTATCCTCAAGACACAATAAAATCAATTATAAAAATAGAGTATGAAAAAGGACAACCTAAATGGTTATCTGAAGATATTTATGACGGTCTAACAATAGCATATCCTGATATTTTTTATAGAACAGATATACGTGAAAACGATTTTAAATATCACGAAGAAATTGAAAAAGCTGTTAAATAGACATTTCCGTCATTTCTAAATGGACAAAATCTTCTTCTTTATTATAGGTTTGTTCAACCACGATAGTCTTGGTTTTTGATTTTACCGTCTTTAGACGGTAATAATACCAACAATATTTTAAGAGGTAATATGTGGGGTTTATAAGATAATAAGATGTCCCTATAAGGTTGTATTCTCCCATACTAATGAGACTATTGAGTAGTATGTATAGCATTTATATAATAAATATAAACATAACATTTTTAATTTATTATATATTAAAGAGTTTTTTATTTATCAAAAAAATGGCTACAGCTACTGAAATTCGTTCTAATATGAAAGAACTCAAGGACATTAATACCGAGATTAAGCGCTTAAACTTTCTATTGAAAGGTTACAGGGAAAGAAAGAAGGAACTTGAAGATACAATTATGGAGTATCTTGAAAGAACAGGGCAACCTGGTATAAAATACGAAGACCTTATCGTTCTTGCGGGTGAAAAGAAGGCAAGAGATAGAAAAAAGAAAGAAGAGAAGGAATATGACGTATTAACTTTATTAGACCAAAATGGGGTAAGAAACTCTCGAGAATTGTATAATGAAATTTTAGAGGCAATGAAAGGTGAAGAAAAGGTTGTTTCTTCTCTCAAAATAAAAGAATATCATAATTAAAATTTAAATACTTATTTAGTCTTTAGAAAAAAAGATGTCTTCCACATATAAAGTTAGAAATGTTGCTAAGCAGAAGCTTAGGGGTTATCATGTTAGAAATGAAGTTGCAAGATCTAACGATGAATATATCAAAGAACAAGGTATTGAAGTCTCAAATAAGTTTGATGCCTTAGCTATACCTGCAAATGGTATGATGAGCGTTGATCCTGTATTAACACGTATATCTAAAAAAGATGTTTTAGTAGGTAAGAAAAAGTCAATGATTATGTCTATTAATGATCTTGCAGATGAAGAAGCTAAAGAACAGTCGCAATCTTCAATTGCTCCAGTTCAAAGTTCTTTCCGTCAATATACTGGTAAACCTGTAAATATTCAAAATAAGGGTCCAAAATATGAAATGAAAATCACCCTCTTCAATAGAGGTTTTGAAAGAGATATGATGTAAAATTTTTACAATATTAATTTAGATTGTAAAAATTAAATTATAACATAGACTTTGCCTTAAGCATAATTTCTTCTCTACTTATTTTATTATGTTCAAGTTCTTTTTCTTGTTTAACTTGGTCGTCAGGATAAAATTGACCTATACTTTCACTATCAATCACTGTCAATGTAGTAAATCCAAATCCTTCGCCCATTTGTTTTTTAGTCTTTAACTCACCCTCTTTTTTCAAATATTTTACAAGGTTATTCATATCATTATTATCATTTTCAGCCATTAATGCCTTGATACAAGCTTCTTTTCCTTCTTTATATTGCTGAACTTGATATGCAACTACTCCTAGCATATGATATCTTTTATAGAAGTAGCATCTTCTATCAATGAATAAAATTTGGTTTAGAGGGAACACCAATTTACAAGCCATACTTGCAAAGGTATAAGCCATCATATAATCAGGCTTATCCTCTCCAAAATGATTATGCTTTAAATAATACTCTGCAATTTTAACTAACGGTTCAGCTCTTTGTGAATGGGAATAAGCCTTTAAAAACCAATTCAAACTTTCTTCCCAAGGATGACCTAAGAAATTAGCTAACTCTCCAAGTCTAAAATAAGACTGATATATTTCTTCCATAAAACCATCGTCATCTTCTTTAGTTCTTAAAATATAAAACTTATAAGCATCCTGAACATTCCCTAAACATCCACAAGTTTGGGCTAAATAAAATAATGTTCTTGGGTCTTTTGGTTCCTTTAAATATTCAGCATATAACATCTCCTTATCTCTTGTAAAACGCTTAAAAGACTTATCATCATCGACAGTTCTATCTTGAAATAATACAATATGTTCAAGCCTTTCAACCATTTTACCTACTTTAAGTTCTTTACGGGTTAATCCATCTTGAATAATATATTCGTGAACGACACCCTTATATCTCCATTTACAATGTGACTTACACATACGAATATTAAAGTAAGAATCCATGTTATTTCCAGTCCACCATTGTTGTTTTAAATAAAAACCGGTTGCAGTTCCCTTGTAGTTTATTACAAAATCCATAAGCTCGTCGTGATTTCTTAATTCATCGTTACAATCGAGCTGAAGTAAGTATCTTTGTTTTTTAAGAACTTCATCCGCATAATCTAAGAGGACATTTCTACTCACACAGAAATTAACAAAAGGTTCTTCTTTTAAGAAGAGAGTAATATTATGTTCTTTACAATACTCTCTACAAATATCAATTGTAGAATCTGTTGAACCAGTATCTAATATGATGAAAGTATCAGTATAATCTTTTACAGAATCAAATGAAACCCTAATTCTTCTTTCTTCATTTTTAACCATCATGACAAGTGCCATTAAACTTTTATCTTTTTTTACTTCGATTTTCTTTTCTGTATTAGTAGGAGGCATTAATTTAGAGTATAAAACTCTTAATTCATTGTTAATTTTATCTGCTTCTGACCCTGGATATATCTTTTTATCTCTAAGAGTATTAAACTTTAATTTAAGCTTAGACATGGATGTTTGAATAGCTGAAACTTCAGCTTTTGATAAGTGTGGAAATTTATCATCAAAATCATCTCTTAAAACAGGTGCATTTGTGCTTACTCCTGAAGAAGGAAGCAATTGTTTAATTGATTTTTTTTTATTAGCCTTACTCATTTTTATATAATGGAAAAGTATTCTTTAAATATGAAAGAAAAAGCTAAGAGACAAAAAGAAGTTATTTACCCTTTACTACAAGAATGTTCTGAGATACAAGATGATGACTTTTGGAAAAGTTTATTCTGTGATTTAAGTAGAGGAAAATGTCCTAAAGGTATATTGATATACAATGGTTTAATTTCATCTACAAGTAAGCGTAATGGATTTACTTATAATATTAATGATAAAACTGACGCTTTAGAAGTATCAGAAGAACTCATAAATTTATTAAAGACAAATGCCTGCATTTATTCCTCAAATGATATTAATTCAAAGGAAACATCAATCCAAGATTTTAAGACTGAGTATGAGGCATTAAAGAACACTGACAGCTGGAAAAAAATCCCAACAAGAAAGATGAAAGAGAACCTTATTTTAAACTATGTTTTTAAACTTAAAAAGCAGTATAAACTTAAGAATAAAACCACAAAAGAGTTGTACGATAATATAAAAGGGGCACTATTTGATTATGGTTCTCACAAGTCTGATGATGTTATTATGAAAGGAGGTGAAATCCATAAGATTTTAGACTTTGAGTATGACGAGGAATTTAAAAATGTTTATAATGTAAGAGTAGAAAAATATGAGGAAAAGGTAAAGGACGAAGTTAAAAAAGATATTCTCGGGTCAAAGTGGGAGAAATATATCACAAATGTAATCAGAAGTGTAATTAAAGAAGAAATCTAATTGATTTTTATTTTTTATTATTCATTTTAAAGTATAATAACTTAAAATGAGTATTTCAATCGTTAATTATAGTGAAAAAGCAATCGCAGTTTTTGGTAACACTAAAGATATCAAAGACCACTTGGCAGCTTTAGGAGGTAAATTTAACCCTTCTTTAAAGCAGAATGATGAAAGAGTTGCCGGATGGGTTTTTCCTAACTCAAAAAAGGAAGAAGTAAGAAAGATTATTACTGCCTTTAGTCAAGGAACTCTTGGTGAACCTCCTAAGAAAGTAGAAAAAGCATCATCACCTTCTTCTGCTCCGGCTGAATCATTTACTATTTCAAAAGAAATGTTTTTAGCTCTTGTATCAAGAATAGAAACACTTGAAGCAGAACTCGCTATTTCAAAAAAAGTAATTGAAAAATTATCATCTGTAGCTTATATTCATCCTGTTGATAAGGGCGTTGAGAAGAAACCTACTGGAGGAAAACAATCGCATTCAGCTCCGTTTTCCGGAGGAAAACAACCAACTCTTAAATTCTCTGAAGATGATGATTTATATGATGATGAACCACAACAGTATAAAAGCTTATTCAAAGCTAAATAAGGGTAAATAGACCCTATTTTAAAAGTATTTGAACGTGATAACTTAAACACTGAGTTATAGTATCACTCAAATCATCCTTTTTACTTTTATTATCGCTAAAAATATATTTCAAGGTTTCAAAGTCCTCTCTTTCTGATAATATTTCCTCTGCCTTAGATGTACTCCATTTTTTACGGAATGATTTATCAACCTTGTAAGCCTTTCCATTTTCATCTTCTTTCTTTAAAGGCGCCCCAAGTATTCTTGTTTTATTTTTAGAAGGGTAAAGTATAACCTTTTTAAAAGTACGAAAATTAACCAAAAACCAACTATAAATATGATGCATTAAAACTGTAGCCATTGGGTTCTTTCCAAGCTGTTTTTCTATAATTATAATATTAACATCTCTGAATATATCTTTAGCATTCAAATCGTCAAAGAAATCTATAAGGTTTATTAAAGCCTTACCGCTAAAATAATCTTTACGGTCTCCCAAATCTTTTTTCTCAATAAATACACACTGACCACACCTTGCTACATCTATAACATATTTTTTCATCTCATCGTGAGCCTCTCCGTATTTATTATATCTCATCTTTGGTTTTTGAAGTTGTTTTGCAGCATCATTATCAAAGTATTCTTTGTAGATACTTAGTGTCTTAAGACCAACGTCAATACTAACTATACTTAACATTCTTTATTATATACTGAATATATAATTAAATCTCTTTTTACGCTTTCTCCCTTAAATAACATAAAATGAATTTAAAAAAACTAAATAGGCTTAAATAAGACAAACAATATAATAAATTAAGTATGAACGGAGGAGACTATGAAACTAAAACAAATAAAGGATTTTTATTTCAGGCTAAAACAGACGAGGCTTTTGTAATTAAAATTTTAGGTGAACTTTTAGCTCAAAGGTTAAAATTTGCTCCTTTTAAAGTAACTCCAGATGGAATTTTTCTTCTTAAAATGGACCCTAAAAAACAACAACTCATAGAAGTAGCTCTTGAAAAGACTAATTTTAGTCCTTATAAATGTTCAAAAACAATTATTTTCAGTGTCAATACAACCTACTTTTATAAAATGCTTAAATGTATTAAAAAGAAAGATGGTTTAAGACTTTTTATTCACGAAGATGACCCTCATAACCTTGGTATTTGTATTGAACAAAAGGGTGAAGGTAATAAGGTTAATACATTCTTAAAAATAACTATGACACACCCTGAAGATATTCAAAAACCTGAAGGTTATGATCCTCCTATTATCATCCAAAGTAAGCAGTTCCAAAAGATGAAAAATTTACATAGTATATCAGACACTATGACCATCACAAGCAAACTTAACTATATAAAGTTCTTTTGTGACGGCGGAGAACTCTATTCTAGAGAACTTGTTATTGGTGAAGAAAACGACGAAGACAACTCTCATATTACCAATGTTTATAAACAAACATTTCATACTCAACATATAACCGGTTTAGCTAAATGTGCAGGTCAATCTTATAATGTTCAAGTCTTCGTTCATGAAGACCTTGGTTTAAAAATAAAAATGAAAGCCGGTTCTCTAGGTGAAATTACTGTTTATATTAAGAGTAAGGAACTTATTCAAGATGAAGAAGAAGAAAGAACAGTTCAAGATGAAGAAATATCTGACCTTACTAAGAGCATGCAATTAAGAAATGAAGATGATGAATACGATGAAGATGAAAATAAAAAACCAAAACTTCCAGTTAAAAGACAGACTAAAAAAACAAAATAATTTTTTATAAAAATATTTTTATAAAAAATATTAAAAGGTTTCACCTGCATAATCATAGTCTATTGTATATGCTAATGTCTCATATGGATGTTCATGTTTCCAATCTCTTCCACAAGGATAAATAGCATCATCTATTCCACTTGGATTTTTATTCTTAAACTGTGCAAGTGTTAAACATCCTTCTTTACTCTTATAAACTACACCGTTAACGTCAGGATTACTTCTAGCCATAGGATAGTCTTTTAAATGTGAATGTTTTGTATACCCATTCACTCTCATCCATTCTTCAATTTCTTCTGGATAAAGACGTTCAAAAACGTGTATTTTCTCGTGTATCATTATCCTTGTTAAGTCAGGATGTCTTATAACCTCATCTGTTATAAAAATTATATTTTCTCGAGTATGAGGGTATCCTGATTCATACCATTCTCCATTTGTCTTACTTAAAACCCATTCCATGTTAGATATTTTTTTAGCATTAATTTCAGGTATCTTTGTATAGTTATATAAAAACTTATCAGCTTCAGCACATGATTTTATAAGACGTTCTTTTTCATCCTGTGTAAAGTCTCTTGCATCACTTATAATCTTATTTACATAATCTTCTTTTGAACTTGATTTTAAAGCTATTATATCAAGATATGATAAATCCTTAACATAATTATCTTTATCTTCGACAAAATATTTTACAGTATCATCTCTGCTCATAAAATACGGCTTATTAAAAGAGAATAACTCAGTCTTACTTAAACACCATAAAATCAATAATATTATAACTAATAAGAACATCTTATTCATTTTATTTAAACCAAAATAAAATATTTTAATATAAATAAATGCGTCGTTCTCCAAGAAAGCGTTCACCTAAAAGACGTTCACCTAAAAGACGTTCACCTATGATGGCTCTGCATACTCGTTATTCTCCAAAAATGGAAATATCGTCATCTGACTTACTTATGCTTCCTCCTCAAGGTATTTTAGGTTCTCTTAAAAATGTTGCTTCAAAGGCTCAATCTGGCTATAGTAAAGCTCTTGAAACAAAACAAAAAGCAGAAGCTGTAGCTAAAAAAGCCCTTGAAAAAGGTAAACAACTTGAAGCTCAAGCAACTGCTCTTGCACAAAAAGCTGAAAAATCAGGTGCAGAACTCCAGAAAAAAGCTGAACAAATTCAACAACAAGCTGAACAAGCTAAGCAACAATACGAACAAGCTAAAGCTTCAGTTCAATCTATAGGTCAAACTTTAACTACTCCTCCACCTTCATCTGCTCCTGCAGAAGTTGCTAAAGAAGTTGTTCAAGCAACTGCTCCTACACAATCTCTCAGAACACACAGAAGATACTACTAAATAATTTTTAATTATAGAATTAATTAAAAATTAATATTCATCGTCACTTTCAATTTCACCTGGAAAATGTTGTCTTAACCACTCTCTAATTAAGCTTGAAACATCAGTCATATTTCTCCATCTTCTAAACTCGTCTTCTTCCAAAACATCATTTAACAAGCTTCTAAGAACTCTATTACCATCAGTTTCATTATCTATCTCTGCAACCTCTTCATTTCTCTCTGTAAATCCATTATATGCTTCAAAGATAAAAGTAATAATTTCATTCTCAGTTGTAGTTGCAATGTCATCATAACCTTTAAGGATATGAAGAAGAACATAATACATTCCTATAGAATCTGTCTTAATAATATGCAATAAAATAAGCTTAGCTATACCTCTTTTTGTAGTAGAAGCTCTAAACATTTGGACTATGGAATTAGCAATAAATTCATCCATATCATTTTGATAATGAATAATATTAGAGTGATATAATAATATAAATAATGCAAGGAGGTTATTTAAGTCTGTTCTTCTATCAAAAGTCATTATACTGTTCAATATTTGTCTTATAATATCAGCTGGAGTCCAAGTATTATTTCCTAATTCTTCAATTCCATCTTCTGCAATAGTAATTGCCTCTTGAATATTACCTGAACGAATATATCTTAATATATCTATTATTTCTCCTTGACTTCCAAAAGTATGTTGAACTTCATCGTCACTCTCATCATCAAAATCCAATCTTCTATTAACTGGAAGAATTATCTGGTCAACTGGAATATTAAAATATTCTGAGGCTTCTTCTGGGGTCATTCCCATTCTCTCTAAAAGTTCTTCTGGAGTTACAGAATACCCATATTGTGCTATATCTCTAAAATTATGAGATGTTTGTGTAGCGTTAAATACTTGTCTTCTAAGGGCATCTCTATCAATTGTAGCTGTATCTCTTACTGGAACCGGAACTTCATCTAATTCAAATTCCACATTACATAAAGTACATTTTGCTTTATTCTTACCTTTATTTACAGCTGTTCTTATAAGACAACTTTTATGAACTAAATGACCACAACTTAACGGTCCTTGTTCTGTTTCCGGATTAGTTACTGTCTCGACCAATCTTATCCCATTTTCATCTTCATTCATAAGACAAGATGGGCATTCAATTTCTTCCTCTTCATCACTACTAATTTCTTCATCTTCATCTTCAATCTCTTTTGCCCTTTTATACTGGTCATAATAAAACTTCTTAATACCAGTGCTTCTTTCTCCCATATTTTCAACACAACCTCTATTATCGCTTAAACAGGTTGGATAATGGGTCTTTAATTGACATAATTTAACAATCTCATCAAACCCACAATCACGCCCAACACAACCTTCATTTTTTATTTCTTCAAAACGGGCTTCTAATACCTCTCGTGGAACACCAAGAGGATTATCTTGGCAATCAGAGTAAAGTGGGCCTAAAATAAGTCTTCTAATTGCGTCAATCTTTTTATTAGTTGCTGACATTTATAAATAACTAATAAAAATAAAAAAAAATTATCGTGTAACTTCTAACACAAGTTGGACTTGAGTTCCTGGATCACTTTCTATAGGGAACCCATAACCTTGAAAGTATGTGAATTGATTATATGGTTCAAATTGTAGAACTTGACCTGTTGGAAGGGTAATTCTAACATGAAGAGTATCATTTTCTTTAAAAGACAAGTTTTGTGTCATATAACTTCCCTGTAAAGTAAGCCAAGATGTATTAGGATTGAAAGTAATTGGGACTTGGAATAATGCTTTTCTTGCAGCTGGGGCATTAGTTATAATAGGATTACTGTAAGTATTACCTTTTTCACTATAAATTTCTACATAAACATGAGAGTAATTTTGAAGGGTTCCGTAACCGTTTAAAATATTTCTATTTGGGACGATTAAACTAATAAGTCTAACACTCTCGCAAGTTGCATTACTAAAAGTATTACTTCCTTGATAATTTAAAGGAACAACATTATCTCTTGTAAATCTTAAAATTTCATATGTTGTTCCAGATGTGACCAAAGAACTAAAACTACCAGAAACTGTTGCTAATTTTGTGGTGCCATTATAAGCTGTAACACGTTTCCATTGATATGATATAGGTGGAGAACCTCCAGGTAAATATACGTATGTATTAACATAGTAATTATCAACGGAAGAGGAACCTGCTCCAAGGTATACTTGATTTAATGCTGTTGCATTATTTGATGATGTGGAACGCTCAGCTGGTAATTCTTTTCTTATAGAATATAAGGTTAATGCTAAAGGAGCAGTACTAAAAGCAGTATCTACAGTTGCAATTTGAGAAGAACCATCATAAGCTATAATTAATCTAAATTCACCTCCAATTTCAAGGTAACTACCTCTATAAAAGTTGAGAATATTAGAAGAGGTAACTGAAAGAACAATTTGAGTTGTAGTAGAACCTCCGGATAATTGATTTGATTCATAAGGAAAAGCTAAAAGGATAGGATCTTTAGCAGTTGCTGGTCCGTTTAAAGTATATGCATTGGTTTCAACCACAAAATCACCAATATTAGGATATGTTAACCTATCTCTATAAGAACTATCAATATGGATGTATCTTTTCATTTTTAATATATTAGGAGGATATTATTTTAAATTTAACTTAAAAGTTTGGAGTTAAAATACTAAAAGTATGGCGACAAGTATTGATGACGCATTATTTTCGTCTTTTGAAAACATAACCATTAATGTAGACCTTTCGTCTAAAAATGATATTGAACTTTTACAATTATTCGAATCCGATATAACAGAAGGAGAAAGAGTGAATATAGTAGTTGAGCTTTATAAAAGAGACAAAAACTTAGTTATAGAATGTATAAATAATGTGCTGAATTCTATTTTTATAAACAAATCATCGGTTAAAAAGAGGATTATATTATGGGTTATTGGAAATAAATATTTCAACTTTCCTCTAAGAATAAGATGTATTGAAACTATAGAACAGCTAGATGGAAAGACAGATGACCAATATTTAAATTCTTTAGAAGATGTGATGAATGAACCCTTAGAATTTAAGAAAAAATATGAGGTTGGAACAACCTTCTTTTGGAACGTGTTTAAAACTGTTTTAAAAAGAAATAGTTCCCCTTCACAACACCTTTTAATTCGTCTTTGCGAAATATGGAAAAGTGTTATATTAGATGCTTCTCTTGAAGAAGAATTTAGATATAAATTATTACAATATTTATGTAATACAGAGCTAAGTGATAACCTTAAATATAACTTTTCAAATATTTCCCTTACATACAACTGGAAAGATTATAGATATATTATGTATATTATACAGTTTATAATTAAGACAAATAAACTAAGTTATACACATCTAGATGTTTTGTATAATATTATTGATGAAAGAAAATTACAAAGTAATGCGAAAGCTGATATTGCCGATTTTTTCCTTGGACTAAAAGAAAATTTTTCAGATTATACTCTCCCTGAAAACATAGATGAATATGTTTCTAAAGGAAAAGACATTTTAGATAAATTATCGTATGAAGAAGGAGGTGCAAAAACATTTTACAATAACACCCAAAATATACATAAAATTGAGGTTGACAATTCAATCAATCCTTTTATAGAAATGCTCTTATCTATTAACCTTGAAATTCCCACTAATGAAGATGAGCTTGACGACTTTATAGATAAGGTCGTTGATGAAATAAAAGATTATTCATCTAACATTCATTCACCTGACGAACAAATAAGAATTATAGGTGCAATTAACCGTTTTATATTAGACAACACTTTATACTCTAAATATAGCGTATCATTATTAACTTTACTAATACGAAGCTATTATTACATTCAGAATCATCAACATAAAGATGAGCTTATGAAAAGACTATGTGAAGAACTTTGTGATATGGCAGATACTTGCACTACAGGTCATATTGGAAGACTTGTTAATATATTTAGCGGGTATGAAGTAACCTTATCAATGCCTATTGAGGAAGAAATTAAAAGTTGCGTTTATGCAAGACTTACAAATATTATAGGTGACAAGCCAGAAGAAATTAGAGACCTTATATTTGACAGTATAGGAACCTCGGAAGAAATTAAATCAAAAGATAAAATGCAAATCGATATGTCGGTCTCTTTAGTTGGAACAAAGAACGCTTATCTTGACGAACACGGTAAAGTTATTGAGTTTGTTTTAACCGAAAATGATATTATAAAAGAACAACTTATGCATAAGACAGAAGACCCTGAAGTTTTATTTTATAAACTTCTTGGAAAAGATATTTCTGCACTTCTTGATGACCTTAGAAATGAATATAAGTCTTTAATAGACGATGGAAAACTATCAGAACAAGACCTTGATTTATACTTTAGAAAATCTATCAATCTTTTTCAGGTTGGTGAAGGTATATAATTTTCATTTTTAAATAAATAATGAAAATTAATTATTTCCAATATGTGCCTTACATAAAGGACATACATTATGTGTTTCTAACCAGTTTAAAATACAAGTTGTTTCAAGACAATCTTTTTTGTTTTCGTGAAACCTATGTCCGCAAGGTAATAATGTTATTAAAGTTTGTCCAACAGTAAATTCATCTTGACATATCCCACAACCATCATTTTCTTCATTTTCAGAGAAAGTGTGTCTTGGAAGGCTCTCAACATTAAGAGTTGGAACAAGACATTTATCAGTCTGATGAAACTCTTCTGGATTTCTTGAAAATTCATATATTCTTCTCATATATTCTTCAAGTTCATCTCTTGTGGGTATTTTACCGTGTAAAATATAAAACTCAACATACTGTGGATATAAACTACAAGAAGGTAATATTCCCGTATACATTACGCATTGTTTTATTACTTTTTTAACATAATTTTCAGGATAACCTCTAACACAACTACATCTATTTTCAAATAAAGAATTTACAATCTCTTCCAAGTCTGGAAATGAATGAGCACCATTTTCATAATATAAATCTAACGTTTTATGCATAATCTCTCTACTTACCTCATATTCTCCGTAATCATCAATATTAACATCAGCATCAACCAAATAACTGTCTCTTAAATCTTTTACATGATTTGACGCAAGGTCTCTTTCATCGTCTGAATATAAGTTTAAAATATCACTATATCTTGTTCTTGAAAAATTTCTTATAGCGTTAGTTCTAAGTATTTCCGGGGCACTTATAATACGATTATAATATTCGTCTAATTCCCCTGTAATTCTAAGCTCATCAATAAATGAATTATCCAAGTTATTTATAAGGTTTGTAAATATTCCGTTTAATGACCTTAATAATAAGTCTTCGCCAGAAGGACCTGTGCTCATTTATAAATATAGTGTGATAAATCTTTATATTAATTTAAAAACAATTTTTCTACATATAAAATGTCCTTAGGAATAACTATTCTTACATATAATAACAATGAGGTATTATTCTCCTCATTAAGACACCTTTATGAGAATACAGATTTTACACTTTTTAGTAATATTGAAGTTCACATTCTTGCACAATGCTGTTGTAAATCTTATATAAAATCCCTTGAAACCATCTGCAAAGCATATGACATTCAAAATAAAATAAAATTTATCCTCCATACTACAGATGAAAATATGGGTGTATCTAAAGGTGGAAATTTTTTATATAATCAAACAAAAAAGTTTGATTTTATTCTTCAACTCGAAGATGACTGGATACTTTTAGAAACAGATAAATCCTGGTTGTTTGAATGCTATAACCGTATAACTAAAAACGAATTATCTACTATTTCCCTCCGTAAGTATTCAAGTGATAAGGAAAAATGGCAATATGGGTGGTCTAGAACTATACCTTATATGTGTCATCAACACGAAAACAACTTTAATTATAAAGATAAACTTTCAGAGACAGATAACCCTGATTTTACTGGAATAAAAGAGTTTCTTTTTACCTTTAATCCAGTTCTTAGAAATAACAGACACTATGAAGAAGCGGGTGTATTTCCTCTTCCTGAATTTGAAGATGGAGACAGCACTGAAATATGCATAAAGAATGGAACTAAAATTCACTCTAATAAAAACTGGGGAGCGTGTGAAGCTTTAAGTATGGAGAAAATAAGACACTTGAATACTGAACGTTATAAAGAAGGTATTTTTGGTCATTTTGATGATTGGGTTAATTATTTAAAAGATAAAAATATGGCTTTATTTCAGAATGATTTTACACATCAAATTAACGTAAATTGTCACGTTCCTATTCTTATTATTCATACTGTATTAGACGATGATAAAATATTTTTTGAGAAGATATCTCATGACTTTATAAGACCTATGAATTTTGTTTGGTATGGAGATGATAATAAAAGATACATTGAGGTTCAAAAAATTGTATCAAAATATAATCCAAGATGTATTATCATTGTTGGAAATGACATTGATTTCCAATACATCAATAGACTACCTTTTGAATATAGAAAAAAAGCTCTTCATTATAACTCTTTAAAAGATGTATCTATTCCTATGATTGAAACTTGTATTTTCTACTCTCATTACAAGCATCCTTATATTATTTCAAATCCTCTTGTTAGTATTATAACTCCAGCTTATGAAAGTAAACATAGAATTTTACGCCCTCTTCAAAGTCTCTTAAACCAAACTTATACAAATTGGGAATGGATTATCATTGATGATTCTAAATCTGATAATACCTGGAAACAACTAACAGAATTTGCTGAAAAGGATTATAGAATTCAAGTCTATAAACGCCCTAAAAATGACGGAAGTATTGGTAAAAATAAATCATTTTGCGGAAACCTTGCAAGAGGTGCTTTTGTATTTGAATTAGACCATGATGATGATATTTTCCCACAAACATTTGACCGTCTTATTGATGCGGCAAATAAAAATAAAGATTGTGACTTTTTTTACTCTGATTTTATTGAATGTGGTGAAGATAATATTTCCCCTTTTACTTACGGTGACCATTTTGGTTTTGGTTTTGGAAGTTATTATAGAAGCTGGTATTTAAATGACTTTCATTATATCTGTAAAACACCTAGAATGAACCCTCATACATTTAGGCATATTATAGGGGTTCCAAATCACTTTAGATGTTGGACTAAAAAAGCTTATATGGATGTTGGTGGTCATAATATGGACCTTCAAGTAGCTGACGATTATGATTTAATTATAAGAACCTTTTTAAAATATAGATGGTGTCATATCCCTGAATTTTTATATGTTCAATATAGAAATTCAGGAGGAGATAATTTTACCTTCCATAGAAATGCTTTAATTCAATACTTAACAGCGAGAATACAAAGCACTTATGAACAAGATATTCATAAAAGATTATTAGAGCTTGGAGTAAACGATGATGTTCATGGAAGAAATCCAGGTCATCAAAAAGACTATGAAGTAAATCGTTTTCAATACCCTATTCTTGAGAAGGTTTATCATTTTAATGATCTTGATGAAAACAATCCTCTTATAAGTATAGTTATGCCTACATATAACAGAGTTTCTCACTTACAGAAAGCATTAGATAGTATCTTTAACCAAACTTATCAAAATTTTGAAATATTATTAGTGGGTGATAAGTGTCCTGTTCTTGACACTTTTGTTAGAGGTTATGATAAAGCTAAAGATAAGAGATTTAAGTATTATAACTTGCTTCATAATTATGGTCCAGGTGGAGCTGTTCCTAGAAACTATGCTCTTAAGATGATGTGTAGCAGTAAATGGGTGGCTTATCTTGATGATGATAATGAATGGAAACCAAACCATTTAGAACACCTTGTTCAAACCTATAGAGAGAATAAAGACGTTCAGTATATTTTTAGCAGTATGGTTATAGATGGAAAAGAGCTAGTATTTGATGAGCCTAAACTTGCAAGAATAGACACAAGTTGTGTTATGCATAGGTTTGAGTTATGTGTGAAATATGGATTATGGAAAGACCGTATAGAAGGAGGATATGCACATGATTGGGAATTTTTCAGTAGATGGAAGGATGAAAAATGGATTGCAACTAAAGAATTTACCTTGTTATATAATACGGAGTTTAATGGTCAATCTTTTGAGTTTTTGAATAATTTGTATAAATAAATTATTTCTTAGCTTCATTATAAAATGGAAGCATATTCATTTCGTATATTTGTAGGTCAAAAAAATGCTTTAATGCTTTATGATTCGTATACTATTTACGGAGGAACAGGTACTAACGGTGGTGGAGGTGGTTATCAAGGCCCTCAAGGTCCTGCAGGAGGAGGTTCTGGAACTGGAGCTCAAGGATTTCAAGGTCTTCAGGGTTTAATGGGATTACAAGGATTAATTGGTTTCCAAGGAAATCAAGGTTTAATTGGTTTTCAGGGTCTAATTGGTTCTACAGGGTCAAGTGGTTTACAAGGTAATCAAGGACCTCAAGGTTTAATCGGTTTTCAAGGTATTCAAGGTGGATATGGTTTTCAGGGTCTTCAAGGTGATATTGGATTACAAGGAAGTCAAGGTTTACAAGGTTTAATAGGTTTTACAGGTGCAATGGGTTATCAAGGTCTTCAAGGCTTTCAAGGAGCTCAAGGTTTAGTCGGTCCAACCGGTGCTGGTTTTCAAGGTTTAGTCGGTCCTCAAGGTCCTGCTGGAGCAGGTGGATTAGGAGGGGCAAGTACAGGATATATTGATATATATCATATAAATAATGCTGGAACCTTCCAAATAAGCACAGGTACTTTTAGTTCAAATGTTGCTACAGGACCCTTATCTGTAACTGTGGCTGGAAATGTTATGACAATTGGTGGTTTTACCTCACAATTCCCTAATTCTATAATAGGATATGGTGTGAACTATACAGCAGGAACTTCAACAGTGAATTTTTATAGACCAATGACTTACTTGAATACGACAAATGTTCAAGTAGAAATGTATCCTGGTAATCAGATTATATTAAGAAACTTAACAACAGCCAATATGGGAGCAGCTGTAAATACTACAGGTTTCCCTAATGGAACAATAGCTTATACAGGTAGATTTGTATTTACTTTTTAATTTATGATTTATAACAATTATTCATAAATTAATTTCTATTATATAATATAAAAATGAGTTCTCCGTTTATACCTCACACGGTAAATAGTATTTCTTATCCTCCTGCAAGTCCATATCCTCCTATTATTCTTCCTTTTG
>JACCDX010527885.1_pt1 | contig 122346 bp, 107 predicted proteins | sample 7449681 | NCBI WGS metagenome assembly JACCDX01 (sample SAMN15323450, study PRJNA562643) | freshwater metagenome | isolation source: river surface water | place: USA:Blue River Watershed | collected 2017-08-18
CACTGGGTGCACATCCCGGTGGGTTATTTGTATTGCATCGGCAACCCGCGCACCGATTGGATGTACCACACCGAGCCCGCCGCTGGCCTCAATGGCCGCAGCCTGCGTTACCCGCGTGGCAAGGTGTTGGGCGGCTGCTCCAGCATCAACGGCATGATTTACATGCGGGGTCAGTCGCGCGACTACGACCACTGGGCCGAAGTGACGGGCGACCCCCGCTGGCGCTGGGACAACAGCCTGCCTTACTTCAAGTTGCACGAAGACCATTACCTCGGACCCAATGCCTTGCACGGTGCCAAAGGCCACAAAAGCGAGGTGCTGGCCCAAGGGCAAAGCATCTACCACCAAACCTTGCGCCACCACAACGCTGGCGGCGAGTGGCGCATCGAAAAGCAACGCCTGCGCTGGGATATCTTGGATGCCTTTGCCCAAGCCGCTGTGCAAGCGGGCATCCCCGCCACCGACGACTTCAACCGGGGCAGCAACGAAGGCGTGGGCTACTTTGAGGTCAATCAAAAAAGCGGTTGGCGCTGGAACACCGCCAAAGCCTTTTTGCGCCCCACCTGTTATGCGCGGCCCAACTTCGAGCTGTGGACATCGGCCCAAGTGGCCAAACTCGAAATGGCAACCTTGCCCAACGGCCAATCGCATTGCACCGGTGTGCAGGTGTGGAACGGGCACGAGATGGTGCTGGCCACCGCCCAACAAGCCGTGGTGCTGTGCGCCGGTGCCGTGGCCACGCCGCAAATCTTGCAGCTCTCTGGCATGGGGCCGGGCGCTTTGCTGCAACAACACGGCATCGCACCGGTGCTGGACTTGCCCGGTGTGGGCGCAAACCTGCAAGACCATTTGCAAATCCGCGCGGTGTTCAAGGTCAAGGGGGTGAAAACGCTCAACACCTTGGCCAACAGCTGGTGGGGCAAGGCCGCGATTGGCATGGAATACCTGTTCAAGCAAAGCGGCCCGATGAGCATGGCACCTTCGCAACTCGGCGCTTTCACCCGCAGTGACCCGTCCAAACCCTGGCCCAATGTCCAGTACCACGTGCAACCCTTGAGCCTGGATGCATTTGGCGAACCGCTGCATGCCTTTCCCGCCTTCACCGCCAGCGTGTGCAACCTCAACCCCTCCAGCCGGGGCACGGTGCACATCCAAAGCGGCCAATTCGCCCAAGCGCCACGGATCGCACCCAATTACCTCAGCACCGAAGCCGACCGCCAAGTGGCCGCCGACTCGCTGCGCATCACCCGCCACATTGCCGCGCAACCCGCGCTGGCCCCGTACCAACCCCAGGAGTGGAAGCCGGGCACCCAATTTCAAAGCGACGAGGACTTGGCGCGCTTGGCGGGTGACATTGGCACCACCATTTTTCACCCGGTGGGCACGGCCCGGATGGGCCGCTTGGACGACCCGCTGGCCGTGGTTGACCCAGAGCTGCGCGTGCGCGACGGGCGCGGCGGCGTGGTGAAGGGTCTGCGTGTGGTGGATGCCAGCGTGATGCCCAGCATCACCAGCGGCAACACCAACAGCCCGGTGCTGATGCTGGCCGAAAAAGCCGCCGAATGGCTGGCGCTGGAAAGCGAAACGCCCGCCTGAGCCGTGGGCCTGGCCCCAGCGGCCCACGGGAAAGCACCTAGAAAAAAGGCCTCATTCAGGCCTTACATTGTGACCACTCGACCCAGCCCCCGGGCTGGTCACGAGGGTCCGAGGAGACAACATCCGAGAAACACCGTGCAGGTGTTCGACCCCCAAGCACCGCTGCGGCGGTGCTTTTTTTTGTGCCCCTCTTGCGCCCCACACATTGGACAATCCCACCATGGATGTGCTGCTGGTTTCCCTGGCCTCGGCTTTGGCCGGTTTCATCGACGCGATCGTGGGCGGCGGTGGATTGGTTTTGGTGCCCGCTTTGTTTGCCACCTACCCCATGGCCCACCCAGCCACTTTGCTGGGCAACAACAAAAGCGCATCGGTGTGGGGCACCTCGTGGTCGACCTGGCAATACAGCCGGCGCATCGACCTGCGTTGGGCCTCGGTCTTGCCCGGGGCAGGGGCGGCCTGGGTGGGCGCTTGGCTGGGCGCTTATGCGGTCACCCTGATTGACCCTGCGTTTTTGCGCCGCGCTTTACCGGTGGTGCTGCTGCTGATCTTGGTCTATACCTTGGCCCGCAAAGACATGGGCCGCTCCCATGCCCCGCGTTGGGCCGGGCGCACCGAGGCGCTGGCCTTTGGCTTGCTGGGTTTGGTGCTGGGTTTTTACGATGGCTTTTTTGGCCCCGGCACCGGCAGTTTTTTGGTATTTGCTTTGGTGCGGGTGCTGGGCTATGACTTTTTGAATGCATCGGCGCATGCCAAGGTGCTCAACACCGCCAGCAACTTGGCCGCTTTGCTGCTGTTCACCCTCAAAGGCCATGTGTGGTGGCACATTGCTTTTTATTTGGCGCTGGCCAATGTGCTGGGCAGTTGGCTGGGTACCCGGCTGGCCTTGCGCCACGGGGCCGGTTTGGTGCGCTGGGTGTTTGTGTGTGTGGTGGCCGCCCTGATCGTCAAAACCGGCTGGGACGCATTCATTCGCTGAGGCGTTGGGCCAAGCGCAGGCCAGTGAGCGCCTCGGTGGGCGCTGGCGAGGGGGTGCGCGCCACAGGGCTTGCAGGCCGCTGGGCCAGGGGGCTGGTGGGTGCAGACTTGGCATCGGTGGGGGCCTCGTCTTTGGGCACTGGCTGGCGCGGCGGCCACGCCATGGTGGCCACTTCACGCGGCTTGCCAATGGGCCGGGTGGCCTGCCCGCGCTGAACGGCAAGGATGTCTTCTTCCGAGGGATAGAGCCCTTGGATCACAAAGTCAAACACCCGGCGGGCAATCGGGGCTGCGTTTTGCGCACCAAAGCCCGCGTTTTCCACCACCATGGCCAGGGCGATGCGCGGTTCTTCGGCCGGTGCATAGGCCATGAACAATGCGTGATCGCGCATGCGCTCATCGATGCGCGCGGCATTGTATTTTTCGTTTTGTTTGACGGTGAACACCTGGGCGGTTCCGGTTTTGCCACCGCTGGTGTAGGGGGCACCGTTGAAACTCGATGCCGAGGTGCCCTCGATGTTGACCCCGACCAAAGTCTTTCGGATGATGTCGAGGTTTTCGGCCGACAAGGCCAATTGCCCAATCGGTTCTTTGGCCACGGGCGTGGCCAACTTGGTCTCCACATCCACCACCTCGCGCACCAAGTGGGGCTTCATCTTCAAACCGTTGTTGACCAAGGTGGCGGTGGCATGGGCCAGTTGCAACATGGTGAAACTGTTGTAGCCCTGGCCAATGCCCAGTGAAATGGTCTCGCCCGAATACCAGCGTTGTTGCTCGGGCTTGCGGTAGGTGGTGCGCTTCCATTCGGTCGAGGGCAAGATGCCGCGCGACTCGCCCAGGATGTCAATGCCGGTGATCTGGCCAAATCCCAAGGGCTTCATTTGCTCGTAAATCAAGTCCACGCCCATGTCGCGCGCCAGCAGGTAGTAATAGGTGTCGCACGACTGCACCACCGACTTGTACATGTCGACCATGCCGTGGCCGCCTTCTTTGTCATCGCGAAAGCGGTGGTTGCCAAACTGGAAATAGCCCGGGTCTGGGAACACCTGCGCCGGATTGCGCTTGCCCGTTTGCAAGGCCGCCAATGCCATGAAAGGCTTGTATGTGGAGCCCGGCGGATAGGTGCCGCGCAAAGCGCGGTTGAGCAAGGGCTTGTCGAGCGACTCATTCAGGGCTTGCCAATTTTCGGCATCGATGCCCTCGACAAACAGGTTGGGGTCAAAGGTGGGTTTGCTGACAAAAGCCAATACCTCGCCGGTTTTGGGGTCGATGGCCACCAAGGCACCACGCCGATTGCCATACAGGTCTTCGACCAACTTTTGCAGCTTGATATCGACCGACAACACCACCGTGTCGCCGGGCTTGGCCGGGCTGCTGCTCAAGCGGCGAACAGCCCGACCACGGGCCGAGGTTTCCATCTCGTGCACGCCGGTGATGCCATGCAGTTCACGCTCGTAGCTTTGCTCCACCCCGAGCTTGCCGATGTAATCGGTGCCGCGGTAATTGGCCGCGTCTTCGGACTCTTCGATCTTGGCCTTTTCGCTGGTGTTGACGCGGCCGATGTAGCCAATCACATGGCTGGCCAATTCACCATACGGGTAGTTGCGAAACAAGCGCGCCTGGATCTCGACCCCGGCAAACCGATAGCGCTGGGCGGCAAAGCGGGCCACTTCTTCATCGGTCAAGCGGGTGCGGATGGGCACAGAGTCAAAGCTTTTGGACTCGTCGAGCAGCTTTCTAAAGCGCCGCCGATCGCGCCCTTGGATCTCCACCACCGTGGCCAACTGATCGATCAGCGTCTCCAGCGGTTGCGTGACCTTGGACGGTGTGATCTCCAAGGTGTAGGCCGAATAATTGGTCGCCAGCACAATGCCGTTGCGGTCCATGATGACACCCCGATTGGGCACGATGGGCACGATGGCCGTGCGATTGCCCTCGGCCTGCTCGTTCAAATCGTCATGGCGGTAAATTTGCAAATAAGCCAGGCGCAAGGCCAGCAGGGAAAAAGCCGCCACCACCGCCAACGAGGCCACCAACACGCGGTAGCGAAAGCGGCGCAAATCGAGCTCTACATTGCGCAATATGCTCATAGGGGTCGGTGGTCGTCAGGGTCAGGGGCGCGTCGCTGCGGGGCGAGCAACAGCACCGACACCAGCGGCCAAGACAGCGCTTCAATCACCGGGGCCAACAGCATCCACCAGCCCGGGAACAAACTGCCCGAGAGCATGCGCACCATCAGTTCGAGCAGGTGGGCCAATACAAACAAGGGCAGCACTTGCAAGGACTGCTGGGGCTCTTTGAACCACAGCAAGCGCCGGTGAATCAATACGGCGCAATACCCCAACACGGTGTAGGACAAGGCATGTTGCCCCAACAATGAAGACTGCTGCACGTCATTGAACAGGCCAAACAAAAACGCCACGCCAATGCCCACCCGCTGCGGCTGGTGCACGCACCAAAAGACCAACACCAGGGCCAAAAAGTCGGGTGTCCAGGCCGCATTGCCCAACACCACCATGTTGAGCACCATGTTGAGCAACTGGGCCGACAACAGGCTCATGAAAATAAACCATGGGTTGGCTGGCAACAGCAACTGCTGCCCACGCGGCATGATCATCGCGGGCCTCCCTTGATGGGCAAGGTGCTGGGCCGCTCATGCGGCGGGCGGGGCGGCACTTGTTTGCCCAAGGGTTCGAGCACCATCACATGGCGCGCCCCTTGCACCCGGCCCTGAGGTTGGCACAAGATGCGCGCAAACACCGACTCGGCGCGCCGCTCCACCTTGAGCACCACCGCCACCGGCACACCCGGCGGGTAAATGGCATCGACACCGCTGGTGGTGAGCAAGTCGCCCACCTCAATGTCTGCGTTGGCCGCCATGTAACGCAGCTCCAGCAAAGGCGCACCCCCGGCCTCGCCATAAGCCACGCCGCGTGCACCGGTTCTGGTGTTGAGAACCGGGATGGACTGCTCGCGGTCGATGACCAAGGTGACTTCACTGACCAGCGGCATCACGCGGGTGACTTGGCCCAGCACCCCGGCATCGTCCATCACCGGCGAGCTTGGCTGCACCCCTTGCAGCGCGCCTTTGTCGATCACCACCTTGCGGGTGAACGGGTCGGCCGAGTCGTACAACACCTCGGCGGCCAAGGCGCTGGAGCTCAGGCGCTCTCGCAAATCCAGCAAGCGGCGCAGTTGTTGGTTTTCCAAACTGAGTTGCTCCACCTGACCGGCGCGCAAGGCCTGCTGCTGGAGCTTGAGGGACATGGCCTGCACCTGCTGCTGCGCTTCGTCACGGCCTTCAAAAAATCGACCCGCTGTGTCGATCAGCCAGCTGGGCCGCATCGACACCCACTCCAAGGGGTAGAGCAACAAAGACATGGTGGCCCGCAGGGGCTGGGTCACGCCATAGCGGGCATCGGCCACCATCAACAGCACCGACAAGAAAGAAAACACCACCAGTTTGGACAGCGCCGACATCCCGTGCCTGAAAAAAGCCGGGGGTTTGCGGTCAATCGTGCCCAGTGGCATGGCGGTGGTTCAAAAGGTCAAGTTTGGACAAAGAAAAGGGCCCATCGCTGAGGGCCCGTCTGGTTGCACAGGGGTGGGCTTGGCAGGCACACCCGTTGGCTCATTCACTGGTGAAGATAGAACCCAAACGCTCCATGCGCTCCAGGGCCAAACCACAACCGCGCACCACACAGGTGAGCGGGTCTTCTGCCACCAACACCGGCAAGCCTGTTTCTTCGGCCAGCAAGCGGTCGAGGTCGCGCAACAAAGCGCCGCCGCCGGTGAGCATCATGCCGCGCTCGGCAATATCGGCACCCAACTCGGGCGGGGTTTGCTCCAAGGCGTTTTTGACCGCTGAGACGATGTTGTTGAGCGGGTCGGTCAGGGCTTCCAAAATTTCGTTGGAAGAAATGGTGAAAGAACGGGGCACGCCTTCAGACAGGTTGCGGCCCTTGACTTCCATTTCTTTGACCTCGCTGCCTGGGAAGGCCGAGCCAATTTGCTTTTTGATCGATTCAGCGGTGGGCTCGCCAATCAACATGCCGTAGTTGCGGCGGATGTAGTTGATGATGGCTTCGTCGAACTTGTCGCCACCCACGCGCACACTGCCTTTGTAAACCATGCCGCCCAAGGAGATGACACCCACCTCGGTGGTGCCGCCACCAATGTCGACCACCATCGAGCCGGAGGCATCTGAAACGGGCAAACCCGCGCCAATGGCGGCGGCCATGGGCTCTTCGATCAGGTAGACCTCAGAAGCACCCGCACCCAACGCAGACTCGCGAATGGCGCGGCGCTCCACTTGGGTGGAGCCACAGGGCACACAAATGATGATGCGCGGGCTGGGGCGAAACAGCGAACGCGGGTGCACCATCTTGATGAACTGCTTGAGCATTTGCTCGGTGACGGTGAAGTCGGCGATCACGCCGTCTTTCATGGGTCGGATGGCTTCGATGTTGCCGGGCACCTTGCCCAACATGGCCTTGGCTTCGTGGCCCACGGCCTGAATGCTTTTTTTGCCTTGGGGGCCGCCTTCGTGGCGGATCGAAACCACCGAAGGTTCATCAAGCACAATGCCCCTGTCACGCACAAAAATCAAGGTATTGGCTGTCCCCAAATCGATTGCCAGATCGGTCGAAAAATACCGACGAAATGATCCAAACATGTCTGTCCTAACGAGCGCACGCGTGGCGCCCTGGTGCGTTGCTTATTAATTCACCCGCCGGGTGCGGGTCACAAAGGCGAGATAATACCCTAACGCCCTGTCAATCAGGGCTTTGACCGCCCTGACAAAACACGGTTCCACGGCTTAATTTGCCTACTTTTTGATCAATTCGCCATGTCTTTGACCCCCGCCGACATCCAGCGCCTGGCGCAACTCTCTCGTTTGTCTTTTGACAGCGAGCAGCAACGGCGCTTGCTGCATGGTTTGAACGATTTTTTCGCCATCGTCGAACAAATGCGCGAAGTGGATACCACCGGCGTGGTGCCCATGGCCCATCCCATTGATGCGATGGGTCATTTGGGCGACTTCGTGCCATCGGCTGCCAATGGCATGGCCTTGCGCTTGCGCGAGGACGTGGCCAGCGAAGCCAACCAACGCGAAGCCAACCAACGCAGCGCACCTGCGGTGGAACGGGGCCTGTTCTTGGTGCCGAAAGTGATCGAGTAAACCATGAGCGATTGGCACACCTTGGGCGTGGCGCAACTGTCCGTCCATTTGCAAAACAAAGACATCAGCGCAGTGGAATTGGCCACGCGAATGCTGGCCCGCTTGGGCGGCAACCCCCACAACGCATTTTTGAGCGTGGACTCAGAGGTCACCTTGGCCCAAGCCCGTGCCGCCGATGCCCGCATTGCAGCGGGCGAGCGCAGCCCATTGCTGGGTGTGCCCATTGCGCACAAAGACATTTTTGTCACCACCGACTTTCCCACCACCGCCGGTTCGCGCATGCTGGAGGGCTACCGCTCGCCCTTCAACGCCACGGTGGTGCAGCGCTTGGCCGATGCGGGCATGGTGAGTTTGGGCAAGCTCAGTTGCGATGAATTTGCCATGGGATCGGCCAATGAAAACGTGGCCGTGCCATCGGCCAAACCCCAGGCCGTGACCAACCCTTGGGACACGGGTCGCATACCCGGCGGCTCTTCCGGCGGCAGCGCTGCGGCGGTGGCCGCTGGTTTGACCCCTGCGGCGACGGGCACCGATACCGGCGGCTCGATCCGACAACCAGCGGCCTTTTGCGGCATCACCGGCATCAAACCCACTTATGGCCGCGCATCGCGCTACGGCATGGTGGCCTTTGCATCGAGCCTGGACCAGGCCGGTCCGATGGCCCGCAGTGCCGAAGACTGCGCCATGCTGCTCACAGCCATGTGCGGCGCAGACCTGGACCGGGACTCCACTTCGCTGGACTTGGGCCACGAAGATTTTTCGCGCCACTTGAACCAACCCTTGACGGGTTTGCGGGTGGGCGTGCCCCGGGAATGGTGGGGTAACGGTGTGCAATGTGATTGGTTCCCAAACATGCCGCCCAGACGTAGCGAAGGCATTCAGTACGAGGTTCAATTTGCCATTGACGAAGCCTTAAAGGCGCTTGTAAATCTTGGTGCAACACTGGTGCCCATTGCTTTGCCGCGCACCGAGTTGTCCATCCCGGTTTACTACATCATCGCCCCGGCCGAAGCCTCCAGCAACCTCTCGCGCTTTGACGGTGTGAAGTTTGGCCACCGTGCCAAAGACTTCACCGATCTGGCCGACATGTACGAAAAGACCCGCAGCGAAGGCTTTGGCGACGAGGTCAAGCGCCGCATCATGATTGGCAGCTATGTGTTGTCGCATGGCTATTACGATGCCTACTATTTGCAAGCGCAAAAAATTCGCCGCATGATCGCCGACGATTTCCAAACCGCCTTCCAACAGTGCGATGTGATCGCAGGCCCCGTGGCCCCCACGGTGGCATGGCAGCTGGGTGACAAATCCAACGACCCTTTGGCGAACTATTTGGCCGACATCTTCACCCTGCCCGCTTCACTCGCTGGCCTGCCCGGCATGAGCATCCCTGTGGGCTTGGGCGAAGGCGGTATGCCGGTGGGCATGCAACTGATTGGCAATTATTTGCAAGAGGCCAAGTTGCTCAATGTGGCGCATCAGTTCCAGTTGGCCACCGGCCACCACAAGCTCACCCCAGGAGGTGCCGCATGAGCGCCCCACTCGTCCACGGCTACGAAGTTGTCATTGGCTTTGAAACCCACGCCCAGCTCTCCACACAGAGCAAAATTTTCAGCCGCGCACCCACCGCTTTTGGGGCCGAACCCAACACCCAGGCCTGCGCGGTGGACCTGGCCCTGCCAGGCACGCTGCCAGTGATGAACAAGGGTGCCGTTGAGCGCGCCATCCAGTTTGGCCTGGCCGTCAATGCGAATGCGGACGATCCCAGCAAGAATGTGGCCAAGCGCAGCATTTTTGCGCGCAAAAACTATTTCTACCCCGACCTGCCCAAGGGCTATCAAATCAGCCAGTTTGAAATTCCGGTGGTGCAAGGTGGCGAGGTGTCGTTCTATTTGGGCGATGAAAAGAAAACCGTGCGCTTGGTGCGTGCCCACTTGGAAGAAGACGCGGGCAAGTCGCTGCACGAAGACTTCATTGGCCAAAGTGGCATCGACCTTAACCGCGCGGGCACGCCGCTGCTGGAGATCGTGACCGATCCCGACATCCGCTCCAGCGCCGAGGCCGTGGCCTATGCCAAAGAGTTGCACAAGATCGTCACCTGGATCGGCATTTGCGACGGCAACATGCAAGAGGGCTCTTTCCGCTGCGATGCCAATGTGTCGGTGCGCAAACCGGGTGCCCCCTTGGGCACTCGGCGCGAAATCAAGAACCTGAACAGCTTCAAATTCATGCAACAGGCCATCGACTTTGAAGTGCGCTGGCAGATCGAGCAGATCGAAGACGGCCACGCCATTCAGCAGGCCACGGTGCTGTTCGACCCCGACACGGGTGAGACCCGCGCCATGCGCACCAAAGAAGACGCGGCCGACTACCGCTATTTCCCCGGCCCCGATTTACCACCGCTGGTGATTGCGCGCGATTGGGTGGAGCGCGTGAAAAGCGAAATGGCCGAGTTGCCCCGCGTGATGGCCGAGCGCTTTGTGCGCGACTACGCTTTGCCCGAATACGATGCGACCCAACTGACCCAAAGCAAGGCCATGGCCGCTTACTTTGAGGCCACCGCCAAGGCTTGCGGCCAAGCCAAGTTGGCCAGCAACTGGATCATGGGCGAGGTGTCACGGCGTTTGAATGCCGCCGAGTTGGGCATTGAGCAATCGCCGGTGAGCGCCGCGCAACTGGCCGCCTTGATTGGCCGCATCAGCGACAACACCATCAGCAACAACGCGGCACGTCAGGTGTTCGAGGGTTTGTGGAATGGTGAAGGCGAAGTCGATGCCATCATCGATGCCAAAGGCCTCAAGCAGATGAACGACACCGGCGCATTGGAGGCCATCATCGACCAAGTGCTGGCCGCCAACCCCAAGAACGTGGAGGAATACAAGGCCGGCAACGCCAAGGCCTTGAACGGCCTGGTTGGGCCCATCATGAAAGCCAGCAAGGGCAAGGCCAACCCGGCGCAGGTCAATGCGTTGTTGTTGAAAAAATTGACTTAGCTTTTTAACGCTTCATGGACTGCAGTTCCCCAACCATCCACACACGATGGCTTATTGGGTCCAGTCTTCCAAATCCATGTTTTTTATTTGCAAGAAGGCTTGATCACTGCTCACCAGTGTCGCGTTGATGCTGACCGCATGCGCTGCGATTTGCATGTCCAGCGCGCCCAAAGGTGCGCCTTGGCTTTGCATCTGTGCACGCAGCTCACCATAGGTTTGTGCCACACCGTCATCCCAAGGCAGCACTTCGACGTGGCGCATAAATTCATCCACCGCCGCTTTCAGCGCAAGGGCCTGCGGTCGCTTTGCCAAACCGAAAGCGAGTTCCCCCGCTGTGATGGCCGAAATGCAAATGCTGTGCATGGGCAAGGCCAGTAGTCGCTGGGTGACCCGTGGGTGGCGTTTGATGAGGTGGCTGACCGTGTTGGTGTCCAGCAGGTATCGCTGCGCCATGATCAAGCTCAATGGTCCGTTCTGTTGGACACCGAATCAAAGGGGTCGCGCTCTGGCGTGGCGTTGTGGTTTTGTTGCTGGCGTTCTGAAATGCTTAAAAAGTCTGCAGGCACGTCCAGTTTTTGGGCCACGGCCAGGAAGCCGCTCCAATCTTCGGGTCTGCGCGACAAAATAACGTCGCCTGTGGTGGGATCTTTGCGAATGAATACTTCTGTCGCATCAAACCTGTAAGCGGCTGGCAACCTGACCGCTTGGCTGCGGCCGTTCACAAACAATTTGGCAGTTTGGGACATTTCGGGTCTCCATGGCAAATGGTATATATCAAAGTATATCCCTTGTTGACCCGTTCATCGCTCAGTTTCAAGGGGGGTGCCCCTGCAGTTGGGGCGGCGATGACGGCGGCCATCAACACCTAGCCCGCCACCCCATACCGCTCCCGATAAGCCCGCACCTGCGCCAAATGCTCGGCCATGCCAGGGGCCGCTTGGACTTGCAAATACGCCACCAAGTCGTCCAAGGTGGCAATGGCGCACACCTGCAAACCCAGTTGTTCACGCACATATTGAACGGCGCTGTAGGGCACATCGCGCACGCTGCCATCGGCTTGTACTTCGGTGGCCATTTCTTGGCGGTCCAGGGCAATGGCCACCGCATGCGGTGTGGCCCCGGCGGCTTGGATGAGTGCAATCGACTCGCGCACCGCCGTGCCTGCGCTCATCACATCGTCAACGATGAGCACCCGGCCCTTCAAGGGTGCGCCCACCAAGCTGCCGCCTTCGCCGTGGTCTTTGGCTTCTTTGCGGTTGTAGGCAAAGGGCACGGTTTTGCCCAGGCGTGCCAACTCCACCGCCACCGCTGCGCCCAGGGGAATGCCTTTGTAGGCGGGCCCAAAAATCATGTCGAAGGCCATGCCGCTGTCAATCAGGCGCTGGGCATAGCAAGCGGCCAAGTGGCCCAACTTGGCACCATCGTCAAACAATCCGGCATTGAAAAAATACGGCGACATGCGGCCCGCTTTGGTTTTAAAGCTGCCAAACTTGAGAACGCCACAATCGAGCGAAAATTGCACAAACGATTGGGCCAGCACGGTGCTGGCTTGCGCACTTGTTGTCATGGGAAATACCTTGTTCAAACTGACCAGCCTCAACCTCAACGGCATCCGTTCTGCCACCACCAAGGGGGTTGAAGCCTGGCTTGAAAAAGCCAAGCCCGATTGTATTTGTGTGCAAGAGGTCAAAGCCCAAGCGGCCGATGTGGTGGGCCAGTTTGACACCCTGGCGGGCATGAACGGCCACTTTCAATACGCCGAAAAAAAGGGCTACTCCGGCGTGGGCTTGTACACCCGCCACAGCCCAAGCAAAGTGGTGGTGGGCTTTGATGGTGGCGAATTCGACAGCGAGGGCCGCTATGTGGAGTTGCGCTTTGACAGCCCGCAGCGCAAGTTCTCCATCATCAGCGCCTACTTCCCCAGCGGCTCATCCGGGCCAGAGCGACAAGAAGCCAAGTACCGCTTTTTGGATGCGATTTACCCGTATCTGGCCGCCCTGAAAAAAAAGCGCGAGTTTGTGCTGTGCGGAGACATCAACATCGCGCACCACAACATCGACTTGAAAAACTGGCGCAGCAACCAAAAGAACAGCGGCTTTTTGCCGGAAGAACGCGCTTGGATGACCCGCTTGACCACCGAAGGGGGTTTGGTCGATGTGTACCGCCAACTGCACCCCGACACCACCGATGACTGCTACACCTGGTGGAGCAACCGCGGTCAGGCCTATGCCAACAACGTGGGTTGGCGACTCGACTACCACTTGGCCACGCCCGCCACCGCGGCCTTGGCGCGCAGCGCGCACATCTACAAAGACCAAAAGTTTTCTGACCACGCACCGCTTAGCATCGACTACGAGATGGCCTGGTGATCGCGCCCACCGTTGCCGTCATCGGGGCCGGTCCGGCGGGCCTGATGGCCGCTGAAGTGCTGAGCCAAGCCGGGGTGGCCGTGCAGGTCTATGACGCCATGCCCAGTGTGGGCCGCAAATTTTTACTCGCGGGCAAAGGCGGGCTCAACATCACCCATGCCGAACCACTGCCCGTGTTCACCACCCGCTATGGCGAGCGGGCCGACACCATTGCCCCGTGGTTGAACCCCTTTGGCCCCACCGAGTTGCGCCAATGGGTGCAGGGCCTGGGCATCGACACCTTTGTGGGCAGCACGCAGCGGGTGTTTCCGGCCGACATGAAGGCCGCGCCCTTGTTGCGCGCTTGGCTGCACCGGCTGCGCCACCCACCCACCGGTGTGCCCGTGGGCTTTCACATGCGCCACCGTTGGTTGGGCGAGCTGTCCGCAACTGGGGCTGGCTGGCAAATGCGTTTTGCCACGCCCCAAGGTGAACAAGGGGTGCAAGCAACAGCGGTGGTGTTGGCCTTGGGCGGCGGCAGCTGGCCGCGCTTGGGTTCTGACGGTGCCTGGGTGCCTTGGTTGACACAGCTGGGCGTTGGCGTGGCCCCGTTGGTGCCCAGCAATTGTGGGTTTGATGTGCGCGTGGGTGAGCGGGTGGGCTGGAGCCCCCATTTGCGCCAACACTTCGCAGGCCAGGTGCTGAAAAACGTTCGCTTGAGCTTTGAGCGCGATGGGGCGGTGCAGTTTGACCGGGTGGGCGAGCTGGTGGTCACCGAAACCGGCTTGGAAGGCAGCTTGATGTATGCGGCCTCTGCCCCTGTGCGCCAAGCCATTGCCCAAACGGGCAGCGCCACACTGCACCTGAACCTGCGCCCCGACTTTTCAGCCGATCGCCTGCACCAAGAAGTGGCCCACCCGCGCGGCTCGCGCAGCCTGAGCAGCCATTTGCACAGCCGCGTGGGCCTGAACAAATTGCACACCGCCTTGTTGCACGAGTTGCTGGGCAAAGACGATTTGAACAAGCCCCGCACATTGGCACAGGCCATCGCGCACTTGCCCATCCGCTTGCATGCGCCCCGCCCCATCGCCGAGGCCATCAGCAGTGCGGGTGGTGTGGGGTTTGAATCGCTCTCACCATCGCTGATGGTGAACGAATTGCCCGGCGTGTTTTGTGCGGGCGAAATGCTCGACTGGGAAGCCCCCACCGGCGGCTATTTGCTCACCGCTTGTTGGGCCAGTGGACGCTTGGCGGGGCAGGGGGTGCTGGGATTTTTAGGGCGCTAAGCCGGGGTGTCGCGCAAGCTCCTGCGCAAAATTTTGCCCATGCTGTTGCGCGGCAATGCATCCACAAAATGCACACCTTTGGGAATTTTGTAAGGTGCCAGGGCTGCGCGGCAAAAAGCCGTCAAGTCCGGGCCTGTCACGGCTTGGCCTGACTTGGCCACCACAAACGCATGAATGGCCTCGCCCCAATAGGCATCTGGCTTGCCCACCACCGCACATTCGGCCACCGATGGGTGGCTGAGCAAAAGCTCCTCCACCTCGCGCGGGTAAACGTTTTCACCGCCTGTGATGATCATGTCGTTCTTGCGGTCCACGATGTAGAGGTAGCCTTCGTCGTCGATTTTGGCCAAATCACCGGTGATGAACCAATCCCCACGTTTGGCCTTTGCCGTGGCCTCGGGCAAATTGTGATATCCCACAAAACAATAGGGCGAAGCCACCGCCAACTCGCCAACGGTATCACTGCCAGCGGGCTGCCCGTCATCATTCAAAATTTGGATGTAGGTGCCAGGCAAGCATTGACCAACGCAGGCTATTTTTCGCAACTGATCGGCGGGCCTCAAAGCCGTGACGATATTGGTCTCGGTCGTTCCGTACCGCTCGAACAAAACGCCCTCGCCAAAGTGGTCAATGATTTGGGCCTTCATGCTTTGGGCCAAAGGCGCAGTCCCTGAAATCAAGGCCTTGAGGGACGAGGTGTCGTGCGACCTGGCCTTGGCATCGCCTGCAAAGAGTGCAGCAAAGTGGGTCGGCACCATGTAGGTGCTGGTGGCTTGCGTGCGCGCAATGGTGGACATCAGTCGCTCAATATCAAACTTGGGCATGATCTCCACCGAACCGCCAAAAAATATCGGCACCAAGGCCATCAAAAAACCGGCACCGTGGAACATCGGTGTGGTGGCCACAGCCCGGTCATCGGGTCCATAGGTTCCGTGCTCGGATGCCATCGCGTAACAAGCGAGCACACGCCCCCGGTGCGACAACATCACCCCCTTGGGCCGTCCTGTGGCACCCGATGTGTAGGGAATGGAAAAAATATCGTTTTCATTCACGCCCGCGTCCAAGATGGCATCCGAGGCGTTTTGCAACAGCGCCTCGTACTCATCGCCCATGACAATGACACGCTCCACCGTGTCTGGGATCGCGGCCATGGCCAGGTCTTCCAACTCGGCATCCACAAACAACACGCGCGCACCCGAGTCTTCACACAAAAATCGCACTTCGGGCACCGCCGATGCCGGCCCAATGGTGGCCACCGCCACGCCGGCCGAAGACAGGCCACACACCAACTCCATGTACTCCAAGCGATTGCGCATCATCAGCGCAGCCCGCTCGCCATGACGCAACTTCAAACCGGCATGCGCCAAATTGGAAACCCGGTCGATTCGGTTGATCAGTTGCCGATACGTCAAAGTCCGTGAAGACTCTGTGATGGCCGTCTTGTGGGGCGTGCGCAATGACGATGCGCGAATGCCATCGGCAATCAAAATCGATTTGGATGCGCCTGGGCGGATGTGAGTTTGCATATTTCCAACTTAATTGATGTCGTCACACAACAAATGGGCCCGCCAACGCCTTCATGGCGCACGGGCCGGGCCCTGGGCAAAGGCCACCATGGCCCTGGCTTTTTCAGCATCATCGCCCTGGACATGCAGTGGCTTTGCATCAGGGCGGGCCGACATGGCCTGCTCAAAACAAGGGCGAAACAAATCATGCTCGGCGCACATCATCAAACACGCTGGTGTGGTGCTGGCCAATGCCTCATGCATGGGGTATGCCAAAGCGGCCTGCCATGCAGGTGTGAAGCTTGCAAGTTGCTTGACCATTTCACGCACCTCGACATGGATGGCTTGGGGGTCGATGTGCGGTAACCCGGCTTTTTGGTGGGCATGGTTTTTTTCAAACCACGGCCACCACAAGCCCATATCGCGGCGCATGTGCCAAATGCGCAGCAAATGTGTGCCGTCCCAAGACGGTGTCACCGGGTCCACGCCTTCAAGCCATTTTTGCGCCCAATGACGGCGTTGGTCGGCGGTCAAACACATGGGGCCATCCAAGACCAGGTGCTTGACGCGCGCAGGTGCCGCATGGGCCAACGCCACCGCCACCATGGCACCTGCGTTGTGCCCATACAGGTGAAATGCGTCCACCCCCAAGGCCTTCAATAGTTTCAAACTGAACTGTGCCCAATGGTCCACATCGACGTGTTGCCCAGGCAACGCCTGTGTTTCGCCATGGCCCGGCAAATCAAAAGCGATGGCGGGGCATTGCGACCCCACCGCTTTGACCAATCCATCCAACATGGCAGAAGAGCCGGGAGCATGGTGCAACAGCACCCAAGGCGTTTGCTGGTGGATATCACCCATGCGGCGCACCAACACCTGAACCCCATCGATGTCCACGTATTGGGTGCATGAGCGGCCTGGGATGTCGGCACAAGCGGGCGCTGGGGGTGGCAAACCTTGGGGCAGATGGCGCGACAAAATCTCCAACTCCACCGGCATGGACGCGCGCTTGTCTCGGGGCAGCACCTGAGTCCAAGCGCCTGCGGGCATCATCTCGGGGGTGTGCCCTTGGCTGTCGCCGGGTCGCCCGGCAAAACACACCGGCACCTTCAAGTCGGGGTATGCGTCCAAACCCCGGTGCCGATAGGCCGTGGCATAACCCACCCGATAGCCATCGCCAGCTTCGAGCATTTCAACCACGCCACGCTGCAAAAAATCCAAATCAGGCACTTCCGTGTCGGCACGGTGGGCCGCGTCTTGCGCATTCCAAGGCCAAAACACATGTTGCTCGCGGTAGCGAAACCACAGCCACAACAAATGACTGCCGTCAAAGTGGGGCACGATGGGCGGCAGGTAGCTGGCCAGTCTGCGCTCGCGCTCTTGGACGGTGTAGATGGGAAATCCATCGCAAAGCGCCATGGCACATCGGTGCGGATGCCGGGCGGCAAATTCCACCGCAATTTGTGCACCGGTGTGTCGCCCATACACCGAGACCTGGCCCATGCCCAAGGCATCCAAAGTGCTGGCCAAGGCATCGGCCAAATCTTCGGTGGTCACCGCCTCGTTGGGCAACAAATCGGACAAACCAAAACCCGGCGTGTCCAGGGCGAGCACCGTGAACTTTTGCCCAAAGCAGATCATGTGCTCACGCATCACCTTGGCCGAGCAAGCCGATGCATGCAACAACACCAGCACCGGGCCCGCACCAAACCGCAGGTAGTGAACCCTGCGGTTGTGCACCGTCACAAAGTGTTTTTGGATGCCGGTGTTCATGCGGGGCCTGCCGTCCCACCCAAACCGAGAACGCCAGGGTTCATCGCAGCCTGCGGATCGAGCGCGGTTTTGATGCGCTGGACCAGGCTTTGCGTGCCCGGTGACAAACCAGGCAGGTAGGGATAAAACCGGCCCATTTGCGCATGCACCGCATCGTGCTGGGCCATGACCTCGCGCATGTGCGAGCGCACTTGCGCCACCAAAGCGCGGGCCCCCGCATGGACCTCGAAGTTTGCAAACCGCTCTTGGTTGCGCGGTGACAGGTGCGCCATGTGGATCGCATCCAGGCGATCCCGCCAATAGAACATGGGCTCGATCGTGATGTAGGCCCCCATGGTGGAGATGATCCAAGAATAAAAAATACCCGCTTGCTGAAACTGCGCTTCATAACGCTGCAATTGGTCCCATAAATCGCGCATGCAAGCTGTCGCCCGCGACAAGGGCAAGATGGCATGCACCGGCACCCAGCGTTCACCATCTGGGCCCACCAAGCCTCGGATGGAATAGGGCTTGGCCCGCAGTGCTTTGGGGATCATGTTGTCGATTTCTTGCCCTTTGGCCAGGCACACCGCCCTGGCCAAGGCCATTTGCGACTCGGCCATTGCTTGGGTGGCGGCTTCAACCGTCAAGTGCAAAGACCATTTGGCCCGGTTCAGCTCGCCCCGACCCAATGCCATTTGGGTCAGGTCTTTGATGGCCCCACCCAGCGACTTGGACTCGCTGAGCACGGCCCGGGCCATGCCCATGGCTTCGCCCATTTCCACTTTGGTGGCCGACTGGGCTTTGAGCTGGTCCATCGACAAAGCACGGGTCACCAACTCCCGCTGGCGCAAGATCACCAGGGCGGCAAACATGTCCGCATGGTCGTCGAATTGAAACGAGGCAAAAGCCGCTTCGCGCTCCACCGTGAGGCGCACCACCAGCTCGGTCTTGATGCCAAAAGCGCCGCAGTCCCCCAAAAAAAGCCCGGTCAAATCGGGCCCTGCATAGCGGGTGAACGCGCTGGCCCCGCGCTTGGCCCCGGAGCCCGTGGTCACCACCGTGCCATCGGCCAACACCACGGTCAGGCCAATGAAGTGCTCCAGCCCACCGGGTAAATTTTGCGATGCCACACCGCCCACGGTGCTGTGGCTGCCAGAAATCGGGCTGATTTGTGCGGCCCGCAAACCATGGGGCTTGAGGGCCAAAGCCAGCTCTTGCCAGGTGGTGCCCGCACCCACCACGGCGTACAAATCATCGGCAAACACCTGGATATGTTTGAGCCGCAAACAATCGATCACCACCGCTGCCCCTGAAGGGACAACACCAGCGGTGTAGGACAAACCTGCGCCGCGCGGCACCACCGACACCTGACTTTGGGCCAGGGCGCGCATCACTTGCGCCAATTGTTCGGTGGATGCCGGGCGAACCACCGCTTGGGCCACCACAGCATTGGGCCAGACAAATATGTCTGCCGATGCGGCCGCACATTGTTTGGGATCGAGCGAGACATGGTCCTTGCCCACCACGGTGGCAAGCGCGTCCAACAAGGCCTGGGGCAGGGCTGGGCTCATGCGAGTTTGAAGAGCTTCAACGCGTTGTCGCGCAAAATTTTGCGCAAAGACTGTTCGCGAAAATTCAAGTTCTCAATGTCTGACATGGCCCGCTCGGGGTCAATCACTTTCCAATCCGTGCCAAACAAAAATTTATCCTGGCCATAGGTGTTGGCATAGTGGATCACCGCCGGTGGCCAGTGCTTGGGGGCATAGGCATCACCCGCCATGAACACATTGGGGTGTTTCCAACAAACGGAAATCATTTCATCCGTCCATGGATAACCCAAGTGGATGCCAATCAGATTGAGCTCTGGAAAGTGCATGGCCACACGGTCCAGTGTCATGGGCCGCCCCACATTGGGCAAACGCCGGTCTTTTTGGTAGACCAGGCAATGGCCCACTTGCATCATCACCGGAATTTCCAACTCGGCACAGCGGGCGTAATAGGGGTACCAAACGGCGCTATCGGGTGCCTCGTCAAACCAATGCGGGTAAAAGTGCGCGCCCACAAAACCATATTGCTTGACCGCCACATCCAACTCTTTCAAGCCAGCGATGCCACGGGTCGGGTCCAAGCCGGCCAGGCCAGAAAACCGATCGGGGTATTTGGCGCAAATTTCCGCCACCCACTCGTAGGGAATTTCGGTCGATCCACGCACCCGCAAATCCCCACAGCGGGTGGCAATCAGCAAAGACCGCTCAATGCCCGCGCGGTCCATTTTTTCCAGGTATTGCTCCATGGTGATGCCGTTGCTGTAGGCGGTGTTCAACCGCACCTTGTCCAAAAAGTTGGCATCGGTGGGGATGCGGTTTTCAGCAATCGCCTGCGGCGTGTAAATGTTGACCACGATGTCGATCGCACCATAGCCGAGCTTGGTGTTCTCGGGTTTGAACGGGTAGGCGTGTGGCGCGCTGGTGGGGGGGGGCGTGTTCATGTGCTGATTTCCTGCTGGTTTAAATGGGTTGGTGCACGCGGGACAGCCAATTGGAAGCATCGGCCACGCGGTTGCAAGCCACCGCATGCGCTTGGGCTGCGCCATCTGATCCTTGGATGTGGCTGAACAGGGGGTACGACTGCTGGCATTGGTCTCGCACCAAGGGGCAGCGCGAGGAGAACAAACAGCCCGAAGGCAAGTTCAAGGGGCTGGGGATCTCGCCCACCGCGGGCAAACGCGACAACACCGCCTTGGGGTCGGCCGGTAAATTGGCCGACATCAGGGTTTGCGTATAAGGGTGCGCAGGATGGTTGAAGATCGCCCGGGTGGGCCCTTGTTCCACCACCTTGCCCAGATACAAAACCAGCAATCGCTGGGTCATCAACTCCACGGTTTCCAGGTCGTGGCTGATCAAGAGCAAGGCCACACCGGTTTCTTTTCGGATGTTGTCCAACAGCTCCAAAATACCCGCGCGGACCGACAGATCGAGTGAACTGGTGGGCTCATCGAGCACCAACAAACGCGGCTTGGAAGCAATGGCGCGAGCAATGCAAACCCGCTGCAACTGCCCGCCAGACAACTCGTGGGGAAAGCGTTTGAGCGATGCCATGGGCAAGTGCACCCGCTCTGCCAATTGTTTGACCGCTTGCTCGCGTTGCGCATCACCCAAGGTGGTGTGCAGTTTGAAGGGCTCGGCCATGGACCGGCCGACGGTCATGCGCGGATTCAAAGCCCCCCAAGGGTCTTGGAAAACCATTTGTATTTGCGAGCGAAGCCTGCGCATCTCCTCATCGGACACATGGGTGATGTCTTGGCCATCAAACTCGATGCGGCCAGCTGTGGCGGGCATCAAGCGGGTCATCAGCATGCCCAGGGTTGACTTTCCAGACCCGCTCTCACCGACCAAGCCCACCGATTCCCCCGCTTGAATGCGCAAGCTGACCCGATCGACCGCTGTGACCTGCGCGCCGCCAGCGGCCGGGAATTTTTTCAGCACCTCATGCAATGCAATCAATGGAGGGGTCATGGCCGGTCGTTCGGTAAGTGGCAGCGCACCCTGTGCGTCGGATCGAGTTCAATGGTTGGCAGGTTTGTCTCGCACACCGCTTGGGCCTTGGGGCAGCGGTCCTTGTACACGCAGCCACGCGGCAGGTCGTACAGGTTGGGCGGCGAGCCCACGGCACTGGCAAACCCATGGGCCGCAATATGTTGGGGGGTGGATGCGATCAGGCTTTGGGTGTAGGGGTGTCTGCGTTCTTCAAACACCTGGCCCACAGGGCCTTCTTCAATGATGGTTCCCGCAAACATCACGGCCATGCGGTCGCAGTAATGCGCAACGATGCCCAAGTCATGGGTGATGATGATGGCACTCATCCCATGGGCTTTGACCAAACGCTTGAAGATGTCGAGCACCTCGGCCTGCACCGTGAGGTCCAGGCCTGTGGTGGGCTCATCGGCGATCACCAGGCGTGGCGAGTTGATCAACCCCGCGGCGATCAGCACCCGCTGCGCCATGCCGCCCGACAGCTCATGGGGCCAGGCCTTCATGCGTTGCACCGGGTCAGGGATCTGCACTTGTTCGAGCATTTCGACGGCCCTGGCATATGCCCGAGCGGTATCGGTTTGCCCGTGTTCGCGCTGGATGCGGATGAGTTGATCGCCAATGCGGGCGCTGGGGTCCAGGGAGGTTTTGGGCGACTGCGGGATCAAGGTGATGCCTTTGCCCCGAGCGGATCGGCGGCCAGGCTCGTCCAGCAGGCCCAAGGCCTGGCCTTCAAATTCAATTTTGCCCGCCACCACCTGGGCCGGCGGGCGCAGCAAGCCCAGCAAGGCCAAGGCGGTCAAGGACTTTCCAGCGCCGGTTTCCCCCACCAAACCCAGCACCTGTCCGGCCTCGACCTCGAACGAAACCCCGTTCAAAGCCTTGGCCGTGCGGATTTGGTTGTCAATGCCCCGGGCCTTGAAATGAACATGCAGGTTCTCCACCGAAAGCAAGCTCATTTGCCCACACCCCTGCGTTTGGGGTCCAGCAAATCGGTCAAACCGTCGCCCAGCAAATTAAAGCCCAGCACCAAGGTCATCAGCGCCAAACCCGGAAACAAAGCCGCCCACCATTCGCCGGTGATCACGTACTCGGCACCTTGCCGAATCATGGCACCCCACTCGGGTGTGGGGGCTTGAATGCCCACACCGATGAAGGCCAGGGTGGCACTGATGCGCACCGCCCAAGCCATGCGCATGGGCAGCTGAGCGGTCGCACCCAAAATGGCATTGGGCAAGATGTGGACCCACATCACCCGCCAAGACGGGTTGCCCACGGCGATGGCCGCTTTGACAAAGGTGGACGAGCGCAAAGTCAGCACCTCGGCCCGCACCACCCGCGCAAATATGGGGCTGTCGAGCAAGCCAATCACCACCACCATGCTGACCAAACTTTGCCCTGTGGCCGCCACCACCGCCAGCGCCAAAATGATGGTGGGAAACGCACGCAGCACATCCAAGGTGCGCAACAACACCTCATCGAGCCAACCGCCTTTGTAGCCCGCCAGCAAACCCAGCGGCATGCCAATGCCAACCATGATCAGCCCGGCGGGCACGGCAATCCCAAAGGCATAGCGGCTGCCATGGATCACACGCGAGAAGACATCCATCCCATTGCCATCACTGCCAAACAAAAAACGGCCCCCCGGGGCTTGCAAGATTTCGTAGGAAAACGATTGGGTCGGGTTGAACGGTGAGATGTAAGGGGCCCACACGGCCAAGCCCAAAAAAAACAACACGATGGCAAAGCCAACGGCAAACGTGGGGCTGCGCCGCGCCAACCCCAGCGGATAGGCCAGCCAATGGCGGGCGATGGGCGTGTCAGTCGATGGCTTCACGGCTGCGTTCAATGCCCTGGCTCCAACAGCATCACGATCAAATCAATGACCATGAAAATGAACACGGAAAACAGGGCCAAGGTCAGCACATAGCCTTGCACCACGGCAAAGTCGCCCAGCAAGATGGCATTCAAGCCCCATTGGCCCAAGCCACTCAAAGAAAAAATGTATTCAACCAAGGCCGCCGCCGCGAGCAACGAGGTCAACTCAGAGCCCAAAAAAGTCAGCAAGGGCGTGGCCGCATTGCGCAGCGCCATTTTGCGAATGCTGGCCTTGGAAAACCCGTTGGCGCGGGCGTAGCGCACATAGTCGCTGTTCATGATCTCAATCAAGATCGCGCGGCTTTGCTTGATCATGGGGGCGGCCGCCAACAAGGTGAAGCAAGCCACGGGCAATGCCAAATGCGCCAGTGCCGAACCCAGCGCCCGCCAATTGCCCGCCAAGATGCAGTCGATCAAAATGCTGCCGGTCACCACGGCCGGTGCCGCCACCTCGATCGACAAACGGCCCATGGGGGCGGGTGCCCAACGCAAGATATAAAAGAACACCAGGATGGCCATCAAGCCCATCCAGTAGGTCGGCATAGAAAAGCCGGCCAGGGAACCAAAACGGGAGATCTGGTCAAACCACCCATTGGGGTGTGTGGCCGCCCGCATGCCGATCGGCACACCGATCACCACGGCCAGGCCCACCGACAAAAGGACCAACTCCAATGTGGCCGGGAACAAATGCAAGATTTCCCCCAACACGGGTATGCCGCCCTGCCAAGACACCCCCAGATCACCCTGGACCAGCCGCAGGATGTAATTGCCAAACTGCAGCAACAAGGGCTGATCGAGTTGCAATTGGGCCCGCAAAGCGATGAGCATCGCCTCATCGGCCATGGGGCCCGCCAACATGGCGACGGGGTCTTGACCACCCACGCGAATCAGCATGAAGGTCAGAAAAACAATCCCCAAGATGACGGGCACCGACACCGCCACCCGCACCAGCAGGAATTTGGCGATGCGGGTGCCGGTTGCGCCCATCAAGAACCGCAACTCAGGTCTTTCCAAACCAAACGGTTATGGGGCTTCCACACATAGCCTTTCATGCAAGCGGCGAACACCTCGTGGGTGCCTGGCAAATAGGTTTCAATGAAAGTGGCCGACTCGGCCTGCAGGTTTTGGGCTTGCTCCAACAAGGCAAGCCAGCGTTTTTGATCGCGCTCGACCACCGACGCGTCGATCAACTTGTCCATGGCCGCATCACAATTGGCATTGACGTTGGAGGAACCCCGGCAGTGCGCGGTCAAGAACATGTTGTAGGAGGGATCGGGCACAAAACTCGATGTGAGGTGCGTCAAAAAAGGCACGGTCCACACGTTGATGGTGCGCCGGGCCAACATCTCTGTGGATGGGATTCTCTTGGGTGTCACGCGAATGCCCGCTTTGGCCAAAGAAGCTTGCATTTGCAACACCAAGGGCTCTTCCCACCACCAATTGGTGCTGTATTCCAAGGTCACATCAACCCCGTTGGGATAACCGGCCTCGGCCAGCAATTGCTTGGCCTTGTTGTAGTCAGTTTCGTACTTATAGGCATTGACCGCACCGGCAATCGGCGAATTGAGCATCGAGCGCGAACGCGTGCCCTGCCCCAAAAACACCGCTTCCCCAATGGCCGCATAGTCGGTCGCATAAGCCACCGCTTGGCGCACCTTGACCTTGTCAAACGGCGGGTACCTTGGATTCATCCGCACCGTGGCCCCACCAAAGCCCGGCACGCTTTCCACTTTGACGCTGTTGTCGGCCCGCAAAGCCGTCAATTGCTGAAATGGGATTTGCTCTGCGTACTGCACTTGGCCGGTGCGTATCAAAGCCACCCGTGTGGCCGGGGAAGGCACTTCGCGCCAAATCATTCTGGTGTAGTAGGGCTTTTTAAAGGCGTAATTGGGGTTCACCACAAACACCGCTTGCTGGCCCGCTTGCAGCGTTTGCAAGTGGTAAGGGCCAAACCCGGCCGTGTTCAATGCCAGCCACTTGGTCGCAAAGGGGTCATCGGGTGTGGCGTGTTTTTTGGCTTCAACCGAGTCAAAAATGGCGGGCAAGTGCAGGGTCAGTGCACCCAAGAAAATCCGGTTGGCATCGCTCAAGGTGTAGCGCACCTCGTACTTCGACACCGCCTCCACTTTGTCAATGCGTGCCGCAGTGCGCATGAACTGTCCGGTGCGCTTTTGTGAGGCAGACTTTTCATACGTCCACACAATATCTTGCGCGCTCAACTCATTGCCAAACGGGCTGCGCACCCCTTTTTTGAGCTTGAACAAATAAGTTTTGCCGTCGGGCGACACCGTCCAGCTTTCGGCCAAGTGGGGTTCAATTTTCGAAGGGTCGACCTCGGTCTTGCCATTGGCTCCGGTGCGGGTGCCATAGCGGGTCAGGCCTTCATAGAGATTGACCGCCGCCTCAATTTGGCCAGGCACCCAAATATCAGGGTCAAAGCCTTTGGGGGTGGCCGACATGGCCATCACCAAGGTTTTTTCTTGCGCGACCACCGGCGTGGCCACAGCGGCCCACACACCGAACACCAACAACACCGCTTTGGCCAAGGTTTTCATGTTGAGACCACTCCAAAAAATCCCATTCTATGCACGCCCATCCTTACAAGGCCTATCACTTTTCCCAAGCCTGCAACAATCTGGTTTTCATGTGGGCCGGTGCCGTCAACCGACACAACCCACTTCTGCCGACCCCCATCACCCGCCCTCACCTCTATGCTCCACTACGAAACCATCCCCGTCACCCCCTTCCAACAAAACTGTTCCGTGGTTTGGGAGGATGAGGGCATGACCGCCGCCATCATCGACCCCGGCGGCGACCTGGATGTGCTGGAAGGTGCCTGCAAACAACTCGGCGTGAAGTTGGTGGCCATTTGGATCACCCATGCCCACATTGACCACGCGGGCGGCACGGCCGAATTGGCCCAGCGCTTGTCGCTGCCCATTGTGGGCCCCCACCCCGGCGATCAGTTTTGGATCGACGGCTTGCCCATGGCAGCGGCCAACTATGGCTTTCCCCCTTCGCGCCCGTTCAAGCCCACCCGCTGGTTGAGTGACGGCGACACCGTCACCTTGGGCAAGCACACCCTGCAAGTGCGCCATTGCCCTGGCCACACCCCCGGCCATGTGGTGTTTTATTCGCCCGAGATCAAACGCGCATTTGTGGGCGATGTGCTGTTTGCCGGCAGCATTGGCCGCACCGACTTTCCCCAGGGCAACCACCAAGATTTGATCGACAGCATCACCCAGCGCTTGTGGCCCCTGGGCGATGACACGGTGTTCATCCCGGGCCATGGCCCCGAGAGCACCTTTGGCCGCGAGCGGCGCACCAACCCCTATGTGGGTGGGACTTGAAAAAGCCGACCCGATTCAAGGGGTCTTGGCCCGCTGGTACAGCGGCAGCACCTTGTCCATGTTGGCCTGCATCTCGTGGATGCGGCTGTTGCCTGAGGGGTGGGTGCTCATCCACTCGGGCGGCGCATTTTGGTTGTTGGCGCTCATTTTTTCCCACAGGGTCACGCCCGAGCGCGGGTCAAAACCGGCGCGTGCGCCCAGCTCCATGCCCACCAAATCGGCCTCGGTTTCGTCTTCGCGGCTGAACTTCAGGCTGAGCAAGTTGGCACCTTGTTGGGCCACCATGTCGGTGATGCGCGGGTCGATGCCAAAAATACCCGCCACCAGCGCGCCGCCTATGCGCGACAGGCCTTGGGTGGCCGTGCTTTTGCCAATGCGCTCGCGGGCATGCTCGCGCAAGGCATGCGCCACTTCATGGCCCATGACCATGGCCACCTCGTCATCGCTCAGGTTGAGTTTTTTCAAGATGCCATAGTAGAAGGCGATCTTGCCCCCCGGCATGCAAAACGCATTCACCTGGTTGGAGCCGATGAGATTGATCTCCCACTTCCAATCGCGCGCGCGCGGGTTCCACTCGTAGCTGTGCGGGATGATGCGTTTGGCGATGCCGCGCAAGCGAATCACCTCGGGGTGGTTGTCGGGCCCCAGGGCTTTTTTCTCGGCCGCTTGTTTGAGCATTTGCTGGTATTGCTGGCGCGCCGTGGCCTCCACTTCTTCCGCGGGCACCAGTTTGGCAAAAGCCGATTCTTTGCCCACCTCCACACCTTCACGCGCGTCCACCAGGGGTGAGAACAAGCCTGCACCGGCTGCGCACAGGGCACAGCGGCGCAAAAAACCGCGCCTGTGGGTGTCGATTGCCGATGGGGTGGGATTCATGAGGCCTCCAGCCAAGGTGGTGTCGTGCTGTGCAAGCCCTTCACAATAGGGGCCATGAACGATACATCAAGTCCAACAACCCCAGCGGCCCCGCTGAAATGGTGGGACACGCTCCAGGTGTATGGCCAAGCGGCCAGTTTGCGCATGCTGGCGCTGGGTTTTGCCGCTGGCCTGCCCTTGTTGTTGGTGCTGGGCACGCTGAGTTTTCGCCTGCGCGAGGCCGGCATTGACCGCAGCACCATTGGCCACCTGAGTTGGGTGGGCCTGGCCTACGGCTTCAAATGGATGTGGGCCCCACTGGTCGACCGCTTGGCATTGCCCGGCCTCACGCCTTGGTTGGGGCGCCGCCGCAGTTGGTTGCTGGTGTCGCAACTGGCCATCATGGGTGGCTTGGCGGGCATGGCCTGGCAAGACCCGCGCGCAGGCCTCACCCCGCTGGTGGTGTGTGCCCTGGTGGTGGCTTTTGCCTCGGCCACCCAAGACATTGCCTTGGATGCGTTTCGCATCGAGTCGGCCGATGCCCGGCTGCAAGCGGCGCTGGCCGCCAGCTACCAAACCGGCTACCGCTTGGCCATGATTTGGGCCGGGGCTGGGGTGCTGTGGATCGCGGCCCACCAAGAGGCCGCGGGTCGAAGCGGTTACCAACAAGGGGCCTGGCAAGCCGCGTATTTGGTGATGGCCGCGTCCATGGTGGTGGGTTTGGTGACGGTGGCTTGGTCGCACGAACCCGCCCCCGTGGCCTTGCCAGCGGCCCGCAACCTGGGCGAGTGGGTGCAGTCGGCGGTGGTGGCCCCGTTCACCGATTTTTGGCAACGCCACCGCTGGCATGCGGTGCTGGTGCTGGCGCTGATTGCGGTCTACCGCATCAGCGATGTGGTGATGGGCATCATGGCCAACCCCTTTTATGTGGACATGGGCTACACCAAAGACGAAGTCGCTGCCGTGACCAAGGTGTACGGCGTGGTGATGACCTTGCTCGGCGCTTTTTTGGGCGGGGCGCTGGCGCTGCGCTGGGGCGTGATGCGCGTGCTCATGCTGGGCGCGGTGTTGTCCGCCGTGAGCAACCTGTTGTTTGCCTGGCTGGGCCAGCATGGCCACGATGTGACCGCGCTGATCGCCGTGGTCTCGGCAGATAACCTCAGCAGCGGCATTGCCACAGCGGCCTTCATCGCTTATTTGTCCTCGCTCACCAACGTGCGGTATTCGGCCACGCAATACGCCTTGTTCAGCTCGCTCATGCTGCTGCTGCCGAAATTTGTGGCCGGTTTTTCCGGGCAGTTTGTCGATGCCTGGGGCTACGAGGCTTTTTTCACCGCCACCGCCTTGCTGGGCTTGCCGGTGCTGGTGCTGGTGTGGCTGGCGGCTCGCGCCGAGCGCAACACCGAAACCACCCCCGCTAGCGGCCACACCCCCTTGCCCTTTTGAGCCACCCCCATGCCCTTGCTAAACCGCTTCACCCAAGGCTTTGGCCTGACCACCCCCATCGCTTTGGCCCCCATGGCCCTGGCCAGCGGCGGCGCTTTGAGCGCGGCCTGCGCCCAAGCCGGTGCACTGGGCCTGTTGGGCGGGGGTTATGGTGAGCTGGACTGGACACTGGCCCAATACCAATTGGCCTTGGATGCATTGCATGGCCAGCCCCAAGCCTTGGCCCGCTTGGGCTGCGGCTTCATCACCTGGCGGCTCGACCAAGATGCCAGCGCCTTCGATGCCGTGCTCGACCAAGCGCAGCGCCCAGCGGCCATGATGCTCTCGTTTGGCGACCCGCGCCCTTACCGGGCACGGCTGCAAGCGGCCCAGGTGCCGCTGATCTGCCAGGTGCAAAGCCTGTCGCAAATACCGTGGGCGATTGAAGCGGGTGCTGCGGTGCTGGTGGTGCAAGGCGTGGAGGCGGGCGGCCACGGCATGAATGCGCAACTTGGGCGCGGCAGCTTTGCCTTTGTGCCCGAGGCCGCCGATTGGTTGGCCGCCCATGCGCCCAACACCTCTTTGCTGGCCGCTGGTGGCGTGGCCGATGGGCGCGGCCTGGTGGCGGCCTTGGCCCTGGGGGCCGATGGGGTGCTGATGGGCTCGCGCCTGTGGGCCAGCCGCGAAAGCCTGGCCGCCGAAGGAGCCAAACAACAAGCGGTTCACACCCCTGGCGAAGGCACGGCACGCAGCGCGGTGTTTGACATCTTGCGCCAAAAAAACTGGCCCGCGCCGTATGATTTTCGGGCCATCCGCAACCGCTTGCACCGCCAATGGGAAGACCGCATAAACGACTTGCGCGCCCAGCCCGATGCGGCCCGGGCCGACTACCAAGCCGGTGTGGCCGCAGGCGACTTTGATCGCGCCCATGCCACCGTGGGCGAGGCCACCGGCTTGATCCACGACCTGCCCTCGGCACACGACTTGATTGAACGCATCACGGCGCAAGCCCAGCAAATCCGCGCGGCCCTTTGAAGCTGCGCCCGCGCACTTGGCGCGGGCTGCGCGCTGATCACAGGCCCAGCGCCTGGCGCACCCGGGCGGGGGTGATGTCGTTCAAGCAACGGGTGTGGCCCAGCGGGCATTGCCGCTCAAAACAAGGCGCACACGACAGCGCGGGCTGGTAAGACGCATCGCGCGCCAGCCACAGCACCTGTGCCTGTGCATTGAGCGGGGGCGTGTGATCCGGGCTCGATGAGCCAAACAAAGCCACCTGCGCCACCCCAAACGCGGCGGCCACATGCATCAGGCCCGAGTCGTTGCTGACCACCGCCCGGGCGCTGGCAATCACATCCATGGCGCTCAGCAAATCGGTGTGGCCCGCCAGGTTGCGCACTTGATGGGCTTGCGTGGCGTTGACCGGCGCGGCGATGTCATCGCACAGCGCGGCTTCTTTGGCCGAGCCGATCAGCACCGTGGGCAATTCCAGCGATTGGGCCAAGGCGCTGAAGTGGCTCGCAGGCCAGCGCTTGGCCGGGCCGTATTCGGCACCCGGCACCATCACCACATACGACTGCGCCACCAGACCCAAGCTGTTGAGGGTGGCCTGCACCTGCGCAGGGCTGCGCTGCAAGCGCGGGCGCGGGTCCACCTGCGGCGCGCGCAAGCCCCGGATGGGCGACGCGCCAGCGCCTGGCTGAAACGAGGTGGCCCCCAAGACCGAACTGGCCCAGTCGCCCGCGCCAGCCGCGCCCACACTCGCAGGTGGATCGACTTGGGCCAAAGCCAGGTAATGGCCCACCATGGGCGGGCGCTGATCGCGCGGCGGATTGGGCAAGCGCCGGTTGAGCACGCCCCAGCGCGCCTCGCCCTGGTAGCCCACCCGCAAAGGAATACCTGCCCACCAGGGCAGCAAAGCACTTTTGAGGGAATTGGGTGCCACATAGGCCCGTTCAAACTGCCCATGCAGTTGGCGCGCCATGGCGCGCCGTGCCGACCACTGCAAACCACCATGCTGAAAAGGCAACTCGATCACCGCGGCCACCGCGCTCATGGCGCGAAACACAGGGGCCACCCAAGGCAAGGCCGCCACCGTGACCACCTCACCGCGCATGTGCAAACTGCGCAGCAGGGGTTCGCTCATGATGGCATCCCCAATCCACTGCGGGGCAATGAACAAGGAGCGGGTCATGCGGGGCTCATGGGGGAGTCACGGCGGGCACGATCTGCCAGCCGTGGGGTGGGGCCGCTTGTTGCACCAAGGCTGGCAACGCCTCAGTGGGCGCTGACCTGCTCGCCGTCTTTGAGCTTGTACTCGGTGCTGCAGTACGGGCACTTGGCGTGTCCGGTGTGGGCCACATCCAAATAAACCTTGGGGTGGCTGTTCCACAAGGCCATGTCGGCTTTGGGATTGGGGCAAAAAACGCCGCCGTGGCCATTCAGGTCTTTGGCCAGCAATTCAATGGGGGGCTTCATGGCAGTCATCACACCAGGCTCAGCCAATGGGCGTATTTGGGGTTGCGGCCATTGACGATGTCAAAAAACGCGGTTTGGATTTTTTCGGTGATCGGCCCACGGCTGCCCGCGCCCAACTCGATGCGGTCGAGTTCGCGAATCGGGGTGACTTCAGCGGCCGTGCCGGTGAAGAAGGCTTCGTCGGCGATGTAGACCTCGTCGCGGGTGATGCGCTTTTGCACAATCTCCAGGCCCAGGTCTTTGGCAATGTGGAACACCGTGTTGCGGGTGATGCCGTTCAAGGCACCGGCCGACAAGTCGGGGGTGTAGACCACGCCGCCTTTGACGATGAAGAGGTTTTCGCCCGCACCTTCCGACACAAAGCCCGATGCGTCGAGCAACAAGGCCTCGTCGTAGCCGTCGTCAAGCGCTTCCATGTTGGCCAAGATCGAGTTGGTGTAGTTGCTCACCGCCTTGGCCTGGGTCATGGTGATGTTCACATGGTGGCGGGTGTAGCTGCTGGTTTTGACGCGGATGCCGCGCTTCATGCCCTCTTCGCCGAGGTAAGCACCCCAGGCCCAAGCGGCGATCATCAGGTGGATCTGGTTGCCTTTGGGCGAGACCCCCAGTTTTTGCGAGCCAATCCAGGTCAAGGGGCGGATGTAACCGCTCTCCAGCTGGTTCTCGCGCACCACTTGTTTTTGGGCTTCGTTGATTTGCTCCGCCGTGAAGGGGATCTTCATGCGCAAAATTTTGGCGCTGTTCATCAAGCGCTCGGTGTGCTCTTGCATGCGGAAAATGGCCGTGCCCTTGGCTGTTTTGTAGGCGCGCACGCCTTCAAACGCGCCGCAGCCGTAATGCAAAGTGTGGCTCAGCACGTGGATTTTGGCGTCGCGCCAGTCCACCAACTGGCCGTCCATCCAAATCTTGCCGTCGCGATCGGCCATGGAGGGGGGCATTGCGGTCATGAGAATCCTTTCAAGCGAGGCCAGTGTTCAAGGGATGGGGATTTTACGTTGCGTCGCTGGCGGGCCCGCTCAGCTTGGGCTGGGGTGCCTGGTCCGTGGCGGGCTGGCTGTCCGATGGGCGCTCCAAGGTCCAGCTTTGCAAGCGACCGTCTTGGAACACACAGGTCACCACCGACTGGCTGTTGTCGCGCCAGCGAAACACCTCGGGCTGCTCGTCCTTGGGCGACAGCAACTCGCCCAAGCTGCGGGTCAGGGCAATGACATGCATCAGGTTGACCCCGGTTTTGAGCTTGGCATTGAGCATGACCGCGCTATCGACATATCCCATGGGCCGGTTGGCGGCACGCTCGAGCACCTTGACCAGGCGGGTGAAGTGCAGCAAGGCCCACATCACCAGGCCACCCAGCACCAAGAAAAAGCCCATCCATGCGAACGCGTGGTAGCCATAGGCCAAACCAGCCAGCGCGGCCACGGGTATCCAAATTTGTTGCAGCTTCATGCCGCCATTGTGTCAGCAGCGCTGCGCCCGGGCGGCCATCAGCCCAAGCCGCGCACCACCGACATGGCCTCTTCCACCCGCTCAACCGCATGCACGGTCATGCCCTCAATGGGTTTTTTGGGTGCATTCGCTTTGGGGATGACGGCCACACTGAAACCGAGTTTGGCGGCCTCTTTCAGGCGCTCTTGGCCGCGCGGCGCTGGCCGCACCTCACCGGCCAGGCCCACCTCGCCAAAAGCAATAAACCCCTTGGGCAAGGGCTTGCCGCGCAGCGATGAGGTGATGGCCAACAGCACCGACAAATCGGCAGCGGGCTCGCTGATGCGCACACCGCCCACCGCATTGACAAACACATCTTGGTCCATGCAAGCCACGCCCGCGTGGCGGTGCAACACCGCCAACAGCATGGCCAGTCGGTCGCGGTCCAAGCCCACACTGAGGCGTCGCGGGCTGGGGCCCCCGCTGTCGACCAAGGCTTGGATTTCCACCAACAAAGGCCGAGTGCCCTCCAAGGTGACCATGACGCAGCTGCCCGGCACCGGCTCGGCATGCTGGCTCAGAAAAATGGCACTGGGGTTGCTCACCCCCTTGAGGCCTTTTTCGGTCATGGCGAAAACGCCGATTTCATTGACCGCGCCAAAGCGGTTTTTGATGGCCCGCACCAGCCGAAAACTGCTGTGGGTGTCGCCCTCAAAGTAAAGCACCGTGTCGACCATGTGCTCGAGCACACGCGGCCCAGCCAGTGCGCCCTCTTTGGTGACATGGCCGACCAAGACAACGGCAATGCCGCTGGATTTGGCCAAGCGGGTGAGGTGGGCGGCGCACTCGCGCACCTGGGCCACCGAGCCCGGCGCGCTGGTCAATTGGTCGGAGTACACCGTTTGTATCGAGTCGATCACCGCGATGTGCGGGGACTGCGCCTGCAAGGTGGACAAGATTTTTTCCAGCTGGGTTTCGGCCAGCACCTGCACCCGGCTGTGGTCCAGCCCCAAGCGGCGCGCCCGCAAAGCCACTTGGGCACCCGACTCCTCGCCGGTGACATACAAGGTGTTTTGGCCGCCGCGCTGCAAGCCATCCAAGGCTTGCAACAACAAGGTGGATTTGCCAATGCCCGGGTCGCCGCCGATCAGCACCACGCCGCCTTCGACCATGCCCCCACCGAGCACCCGATCGAGTTCATCTTGCCCGGTGGGTGTGCGGGCCACGTCTTGCGCCTCGATGTCTGACAGGGCCGTCACCGCCGAGGCCGGTGCCAAACCGGCGCGCGGGGCAAAGCGGTTTTTCACCGCGCCCGCATCGCTGACCACGGCCTCGACCAGGGTGTTCCAAGCCTCGCAATGCGGGCATTTGCCCAGCCACTTGGGGCTGGTGCCGCCGCACTCGGTGCAGCTGTATTGGGTTTTGTCTTTGGCCATGGCGCATGATAACTGTACAAATAGACAGTGGCAATGCAGGCCCCATGCTGCGCCGAGCTGGGCGGGCCAGCGCGCCCGTTGCGGCAGATGATGGATGGCGCACGCAAGCTGCGCGGGTATGTGTAGGATGCGAGCCTTGCCCAGGCCACGCAGCGCCGGGTCAGCCCATGGAGACAGCATGCAAACACCGGTCAATCGCTTCAAGCAAGCCCTGAAAAACAAGCAAGTCCAACACGGTTTGTGGACCAGTTTGGCCAGCCCCTACTCCACCGAAATTTGCGCGGGCGCTGGTTTTGACTGGTTGCTGCTCGACGGCGAGCACGCGCCCAACGACTTGCAATCGATCTTGATGCAGTTGCAAATCATCGCCGCCTACCCCGACACCTCGCCTGTGGTGCGCGTGCCAGTCGGGCACGGGCATGCGGGCACCACCTTGATCAAACAATACCTGGACGTGGGGGCCACCACCATATTGGTGCCCATGGTCGACACCGCTGAGCAAGCCCAGGCCTTGGTGCAAGCCATGCGCTACCCGCCGCAAGGCATCCGGGGCATGGGCGGGGCCCGCGCCTCCCGCTGGGGCCGCTACCCGCAGTACGCCAAAGAAGCCAACGACCAGGTGTGTTTGCTGGTGCAAGCCGAGACCACCACCGCCCTGAAAAACCTCGAAGCCATCGCTGCGGTGGAAGGGGTGGACGGCGTGTTCATCGGCCCCGCCGATTTGTCGGCCTCGATGGGCCATGCGGGCAACCAAACCCACCCCGAGGTCAAGGCCGCGATTGAAGACGCCTTCGCCCGCATCCTCAAAGCGGGCAAGGCCCCCGGGTTTTTGACCCCCGATGAAGAACTCGCACGCCACTACCTGGGGCACGGTTGCCTGTTCATGGCCGTGGGCTTGGACAACAACTTGTTGGCCCGCCACACCAGTGCCTTGTGCCAGCGCTTCAAAAACCCCGGCGCAGCCAGCCCCGCCCCCACCAAAGGCAGCACCTACTGAGCGGCCTGCCCATGGCTGACCCAACCGCCTTGGCCGCAGCACCCCTGCCGCCGTGCCCAGCCCACTTTCACCCCGATGAGTGGGCGGCACGCCAGCAATTGGCCGCTTGCTATCGGGTGTTTGCCATGCTTGGCTGGGTGGAGATGATTTACAACCACATCACCTTGCGCGTGCCCGACAGCGTGAGCGGCGGTGAAAAGCATTTTTTGATCAACCCGTTTGGCCTGCACTACACCGAGGTCAGCGCCAGCAATTTGGTCAAGATCAACCTGCAGGGCGCGGTGGTGGACGGCTCGGCGCAGCGGGTCAACCCCGCCGGCTTTGTGGTGCACAGCGCCATCCACGCCGCCCTTGAGCAAGCCCATTGCGTGATGCACACCCACACCACCTCGGGCATGGCCGTGGCCTGCTATGAAGGCGGCTTGCAACCCGACAACTTTTACAGCGCACAGTTGCAAGACCTGTTGGCCTACCACGCCTTGGAATGCATCACCGTGCATGCCGATGAAGGGCCGCGCTTGTTGCAAAACATCGGCAGCAAGCCCGCCGTTATTTTGCGCAACCACGGCTTGTTGACCTGGGGCAGCACCTTGCCGCAAGCCTTTGTGCTGCTGTGGACCCTGCAACGCGCCTGCGATGTGCAACTGGCCACCTTGTCGATGGGCCGGGCCAGGCCCATCGGTGCCGATATCGCGGCCCGCTGTGCGCAAGATGCCTTGCAATTTCACCCGGCCCAAGGCGCTGGCCAAGATGTGTTCGATGCCATGGTGCGCTTGGCGCTGCGCCAAGACGCGGGGTTTCAAGCATGAAGGTCGCCCTGGTCGGCGCGGGTGCCATTGGTTGCTGGTTGGGCGCGCGCATGGCCCAGCAACACCACACCCCCATTCAATTGAGTGTGTTGGCGCGCGGCGAGAGCTTGCAAGCCATCCGTGCCCACGGCGTGCAATTGAGCATCGCGGGGCAAACCCTGCAAGCGCCCGCGCAAGCCAGCGATCAAGCGGCCGACTTGGGCGCGCAAGACCTGGTGCTGGTGGCCCTCAAAGCCCCGGCATTGGGCGAGGTGGCGGGCCAATTGAGCCCGCTGATCGGGCCCCACACCGTGGTGCTGACCGCGATGAACGGCGTTCCCTGGTGGTTTTTGCAAGGCCTGCCCAATACCAGCGGGGTCACCCGGCTACAAACCATCGACCCCGATGGCGTGATCGAGCGCGCCATCCCCGCCGAGCAGGTGCTCGGTTGCGTGGTGCATGCCAGTTGCGCCTTGCAGGGGCGCGGTCACGCCAAACACCACTTTGGCAATGGCTTGATCGTCGGCGAACCCCGTGGCGGGCACACCGAGCGGGCCCAGCAAACCGTGGACTTGCTGTGCGCGGCCGGCTTTGATGCCAGCTTGTCGGCGCAAATTCAAAAAGACATTTGGTACAAGCTGTGGGGCAATATGACGGTCAACCCCATCAGCGCCATCACCGGGGCCACCACCGATTTGCTGCTGGCCGACCCACTGGTGCGCGGCTTCATGTCGCGCGTCATGCGGGAGGCCCAAACCATTGGTACGCGCCTGGGCCTGCCCATCGACCAACAACCCGAAGACCGCCACGCCGTCACCGCCAAATTGGGCGCGTTCAAATCGTCCATGCTGCAAGACATCGAGGCCCAGCGCGCGGTGGAACTCGATGCCTTGGTCAGCGCGGTGCGCGAACTCGGTGAGCGCACAGGCGTGGACACACCCTTCACCGATGCCTTGCTCGGCATCAGCCGCTTGCATGCCCAGGGCCGGGGTTTGTACCCGCCGCTCAATCACACCTGAACCCTTGACCATGGGCTCCACCTCGCGGGCAGTGGGCCTGGCCGCTTTCCTCACCCTGATGCTCATCGCCTTGATGATGGGTGCCAACCATGTGGCCGCGCGGCTGGCCTTCAACGGCGGCATGGACGTGGCCACCGGCGTGGCCGTGCGCAGTTGGATCACCGCCTCGGTGGTGGCCGCGGTGGTGTGGTGGGCCAAGGTGCCTTGGCGGGCCGATGCAGGCCAACGCAAAGGCCTGCTCATGGTGGGCCTGGCCATCGGTTTGCAAAGCCAATGCTTGTATTCATCGGTGGCGCGTTTGCCGGTGGCGCTGGCCTTGCTGGGATTCAACACCTACCCCTTGTGGACCGCGCTGTGGGACCGCGTGCTGTACGGGCGGCGCACCGAACGCGCGGTGTTGCAAGCCATGCCGGTGATTTTGCTGGGGCTGGCCTTGGCGCTGGATGTGGCCGGTGCCAGCTCGGGCTTGGGCGCGGCCGATCAGTGGCAACAAATGGGCGTGGGCGTGGCCTTTGCCCTGACCGCTGCCGCCGTGTTTGGATTGGCCCTGGTGTGGACCCAGCACGAAACCCAGGGCATGGACGGCCGGGTGCGCACAATTGGCACCATGGCCTTGAGCGGCGTGGTGGCGCTGGCCGTGATCGCTGGCCAAGGCGGGCCGCATTGGCCCCAAACCGAGCTGGGCTGGTTCGGGCTGGCTGCGCTGACTTTTTTGTATGGCACGGCCTTCACCATCATGTTCACCGTGCTGCCCAAATTGGGCGTGTCGGGCCACTCGGCCATGATGAATGTGGAGCCCGTGTTCGCGCTGGGCCTGGCCTGGGTGGTGCTCGACCAGCGCATCGCCCCCATCCAAATCGTGGGCGCTTTGCTGGTGGTGGGCGCGGTGATCGCGCTGGGCATGCGCAAGGCTTGATGCCGCTGCGCCGTCCAGGCCCAGTTAGTTTTTGAGCACCGACAACAAGCTGCTGTAGTCGTCGCGCCAAGGCACAAAACCGGGGCGTGCTTCTATGGCTTGGGCGGCTTGCAAAGCGGGCTGCTCGAAAAACGCGCCATCGGCGGTGACCAAGACCCAGTTCGAATAAAACGACAACTCGCTGCGATCGCCTTCGTGCGCGACCAGCCGGGCCTGCTTGCCAAAGTGGGTGGCTGCGGTTTGCACCACGGGCAACAAATCCAAAAAACGGTTGGTGATGTGCACGGCCAGCACGCCGCCCGGCTTGAGGTGTTTGAAGTACAAGGCAAAGGCCTCGCGGGTGAGCAAATGCACCGGCACCGAGTCGCCCGAAAACGCATCCACCACCAACACATCGTAGGCCTGGGCGCTCTCGCGCTCGAGTTGCAAACGGGCATCGCCCAACACCACTTCTGTGCGGGCCGCGGTGTCGCGCAAATAAGTGAATTTGCTTTGCGCCATTTGGATCACCAAGGGGTCGATGTCATACAGGCGGTAGACATCCCCCGGGCGGCCATAGGCCACCATGGTGCCCACACCCATGCCGACCACGCCCACCCGCACCGGGCCCTGCGCGGCCTGCGCCAGCACCGCCATGCCCGCCCCGGAGCCCGGGGTGTAGTAGGTGGTGGGCTTGTGGCGATCTGCCGCGCTGGTGAATTGCTGCCCATGGATGATTTGCCCATGCAACATGCTGAGGTAAGAGCCGTCGCTGGGCTCGTAAATCTTGAGCGCACCGTAAAAATTGCGCGCCTTCCAGGCCACGCCTTGGCTGTCTTCGCGGTGGTCTTGCACACCCACCACCACCAGGCCGGCCACCAAAGTCAAGCCCGCCGCCCACAGCGGTCGGCGCGCCCTGACAGGCCATTGGCCGTCGCGGCTGAGCAAGGCCAGCATCACCACCACCGCGCTGAGCACGATGCCCACCGACAACTCGTAATTGCTGTCAAACCCATAGGGCGCGACCACGCCCACAAAAAACCCACCCAAGAAGCCCCCCACCGACAGCATCAGGTAATACAGGGTGAGGTTTTCGCTGCTGGGTTGTTGCTTGGCCAACTCGCCATGGCAGACCATGCAGACGACGAAAAAAGCGCTCAGGTTCAAGCCCACGGTGGTGGCGATCGGCCACTCCCCAATGCCCAAGGTGGGCAAAAAAGCCAGCAAACCCAAAGCCACCACCAACAAGGGCAGCCACACGCTGCGCCGGTACCAACCCTGGCTTTCAAAGCACAAAATAAAAGACAACAGGTACAAGGCCAAGGGGCCCACCCACAACATGGGAATGGGGGCGATGTTCTGGGTCAAAAAACTGGTGTCGGCCACCATCAGCAGGGACGGGCAGGCGGCCAGCGCTACCCATAAACCACGTTGGCCCCAGCGCACACCCTCCGCGCTGGGGCCAGCGCCGGTGATGCTGGCCACTGGGGCCAAGGCCGCATGCCCACGGCCGCGCCAAGCCAGGTAAGCGCAAGCGGCAACAAAGCACAAAAACAAACCCGACCAAGCCCACGACTGCGCGCGCGTGGGCAGCATGGGTTCGACCACCAAGGGGTAGGCCAACAAAGCCAGCATCGAGCCCAAATTGGACAAGGCAAACAAACGGTAAGGCACCACGCCGGTTTGCTCGCGGGCAAACCAAGCTTGAACCAAAGGCCCGGTGGTCGACAGCACAAAGTAGGGCAGGCCAATGGAGGCGGTGAGCAAGCCCAAGATGCGCAAGGTGGGGTTTTCGGCACCATCGGGCTTCCAGGCCTCGCTGGGGGTGATGGGCAGCAGCCACACACAGGCCAACAGCAACACCACATGCAAGGCGCTTTGCCGCAGGGGAGTCAAGTGGCGCACCAACCAATGGGTGTACAGATAACCCAGCAACAACAGCGATTGGAAAAACAACATGCAAGTGGTCCACACCGAGGCCGACCCGCCGAACCAGGGCAAGATCATCTTGCCCATCAGGGGCTGCACTTGAAAGAGCAAAAACGCGCTCAAAAAAATGGTCAAGGCATACGCCAACACGGGCGCGCGGTTTGCTGTTTTCATCCTGTCCTTGGGGTTGGGTTGGGGGTGTGCGTGCTTCAGGCGGCGGTGACCACCGGCACGCGGGGCGCCAAGGCACACATGAGTTCGTAGCCAATGGTGCCCGCCGCAGCGGCGGGCTCGTCGATGGACAGCAGCGCACCGCTGGGGTCTTGGCCCCACAAGGTCACGCTGGCACCGATGTCGGCGGGGGCACCGGCTTGGATCACCGGCTCAAGGTCCACGGCCAGCATGTCCATGCTGACCCGCCCCAAGCTGCGGGTGCGCACCCCACTGACCAAGATCGGTGTGCCGGTGGGGCACAAGCGCGGGTATCCGTCGGCATAGCCCGCAGCCACCACGCCCATGCGTTGGTGGCTGGTGGCGCGGTAGCTCGATGCATAGCCCACGCTGTCGCCAGGGGCCAGGCTTTGCACCCCAATCAGCTGGCTGCGCAGGCTCATGGTCGGGCGCAAGCCCCAGTCGCTCAGGCTGTGCAGCGGGTGATCGGGCGAGCTGCCATACAAGGCAATGCCCGGGCGCACCCAATCGGCCATCACGGCGGCATCTGAGTGGTGGCGCAGCAAAGCGGCGCTGTTGGCCAGACTGCGCTCGCCGGGCAGGTCTTGGGCATGTTGTTCAAACACCGCCATTTGGTGGGCAATGCCGCGCTCACCGTCGGCATCGCTGAAGTGCGTCATCAGCGACACCTCGCCCACTTGGGGCAAGGCATTCAAGCGGCTCCAGGCGGCGCGAAAGCGCTGCGGGGGAAAGCCCAAGCGGTTCATGCCCGAATTCATTTTCAAAAACACCCGCTGAGGCACTTGGGTTTTGTGGCGGCTGAGCATGTCGATTTGCGCGTCGCAGTGCACCGTGTGCCACAGGTCCAGGCGCGAGCACAACTCCAGGTCGCGCGCTTCAAACACGCCTTCGAGCAGCAAAATCGGGCCGCGCCAGCCCAGGTCGCGCACGCGCTGCGCCTCATCGAGGTCAAGCAAGGCAAAGCCGTCGGCGGCCCGCAAGCCCTCAAAGACCCGCTCGATGCCGTGCCCATAGGCATTGGCCTTGACCACCGCCCACACCCGCGCGTCTGGCGCGCGCGCGCGCAGCAAACCCAGGTTGTGCTTCAACGCGTCGAGGTGGATGGTGGCTTGGATGGGGCGGGGCATGGCGGGGGGTATTGTCGCAGGCGCATGTTATAAACCGCCATTGAACCACGGTGCTCAAAACTACAAATCCCGTGCGGTGCCCAGCTGGCACCGACACCTCCACCACAAAGCGCGATGCACCCTTCCACAACCCCCAGCATTGGTAACGCATGAAGCGCGGTTTCTACACCATCATGGCGGCGCAGTTTTTCAGCTCGCTGGCCGACAACGCCTTGTTCGTGGCAGCCGTGGAATTGATCAAGGCCTCGGGCGGAGCCGAATGGCAACGCGCCGCCTTGGTGCCCATGTTTGCATTGTTTTATGTGGTGCTCGCGCCGTTTGTCGGGGCATTTGCAGACTCGCGGCCCAAAGGCGATGTGATGTTCGTCAGCAATGCCATCAAAGTGGTGGGTTGCCTGATGATGTTGTTTGGCTCGCACCCCTTGCTGGCCTATGCCATCGTGGGCTTGGGGGCGGCGGCTTATTCCCCGGCCAAATACGGCATCTTGACCGAGTTGTTGCCCGCCTCGATGCTGGTCAAGGCCAATGGCTGGATCGAAGGGCTGACCATTGCCTCCATCATCTTGGGCGTGTTGGTGGGCGGCCAGTTGGTGGGGCCCATCCTGTCGGGCACGCTGTTGTCGCTGGACCTGCCCCTGATCGACACCGGCGTGGACACCCCGCCGGAGGCGGCCATTTGCGTGCTGGTCTTCATTTACGCGCTGGCCGCATGGTTCAACACCCGCATCCCGCACACCGGGGTGGACATGATCCCCTTGCGCAGCGACACCCAACACAGCTTGGCCTACAACCTGATGGCCTTGGCCCCCGATTTTTGGCGCTGCAACCTGTTGCTGTGGCGCGATAAATTGGGCCAAATTTCCCTGGCCACCACCACCTTGTTTTGGGGCGTGAGCGGCAATTTGCGCTACATCGTGCTGGCCTGGAGCGCTGCGGCGCTGGGCTACTCCACCTCCCAGGCCTCGGGTTTGGTGGGGGTGGTGGCGATTGGCACGGCGGTGGGTGCGGTGGTGGCCTCGGTGCGCATGAAGCTGTACCAAGCCACCCGCGTCATGCCCCTGGGCATTGCCATGGGCTTGGTGGTGCTGGGCATGAACTTCATCGACAACGTGTGGGTGGCGGCACCGTTTTTGATCATGCTGGGCGGCTTGGGCGGCTTTTTGGTGGTGCCCATGAATGCCTTGCTGCAACACCGTGGCCACAGCCTGATGGGGGCGGGCCGCTCCATCGCGGTGCAAAACTTCAACGAACAGGCCTGCATCTTGGCGCTGGGCTTTTTGTACACCTTCTCCACCGGCATGGGCCTGAGCGCGTTTGGCGCGATCACCGGCTTTGGCCTGATCGTGGCGGGCTTCATGTGGCTGATCCAGCGCTGGCACACCGCCAACACCCGCGTGCATGCGGCCGAGGTGGAGCGCTTGATGAAGATCGCCCGCGAAGACACCTCGCACGGCTGAACGCCAGCGCATGAACCCCAACCCCACTTGGCCGGTCTTGGGCCTGCTGCTCAATGCCTTGGTCTGGGGTTTGTCGTGGTGGCCGCTGCGCGAAATGCAAGCCCTGGGCCTGCACCCGCTGTGGTCCAGCGGCTTGATCTTTGGCCTGGCTTTGGTGCTGCTCAGCCTGTGGCGGCCCCAGGCTTGGCAACAGTTGCATGCCACCCCCGCCCTGTGGACACTGATGCTCGCCGCTGGCCTGACCAATGTGGGCTTTAACTGGGCGGTGGCCACCGGCGACGTGGTGCGGGTGGTGCTGTTGTTCTACGTCATGCCCGCTTGGTCCATCCCCATCGCTTGGTGGGTGCTGGGCGAACGCCCCACCCGGGGTGCGCTGTGGCGTTTGGCCCTGGCCCTGGCGGGCGTGGCGCTGGTGCTGAAAACCCCCGACGCGCCCTGGCCCTGGCCCGAAAGCGCGTCCGACTACCTGGCCCTGATGGGCGGGGCCAGCTTTGCCTGGACCAATGCGCTGCTGCGCCGCCACCACGACACGCCAGCAGGCGCGCGCATGATCGCCATGTTTGCCGGTGGCACGGCGCTGTCGCTGGGTTTGGCGCTGCTGTGGGTGGGCTTGGGCCACACCCAAATGCCACCCGACCTGGCCTGGTGGCCCTATGCCCTGGGCTTGGGGCTGACCTTTTTGGCCTCCAACCTGGCGCTGCAATACGGCGCGGCCCGCCTGAGCGCACACACCACCGCGCTGGTGATGCTCTCCGAGGTGGTGTTCGCCGCCCTGTCTTCGGTGGCGCTGGGGGTGTCAGAGCTGTCGGCCCGCACCTTGGTGGGCGGCGGCCTGATCGTGCTGGCGGCGGCTTTGAGTGCTTGGCCCAACCGGCCCCGCCCGCTCTCTGCGGATTGATTCCCAGACTGATCACGGGTTATCCAACCTGTCCGTTTGCGTGAGGCCTTGGCCCGCAACCCATTTGTTTTCACACACCACTGCTCAGCGCAAAAGTCATCAGAGTGCACAGCGATTAATGGGCGGGTGTCACCGTTTGTTCTATTGACAGGGCAGGGGTCAGCCTGCACCATGCCAGCAGTTGGTTCGGCATGGCAAAAGCGCCGCACAGTCACAAGGCGCCGCTTTTGGTGCATGGAGTAAGCATGGAACACAAACAGGTTGTCATGGTCACCGGGGCGGCCCAAGGCATCGGGCGCGCCACCGCTGAAAAGTTTTTGCGCCATGGCTGGCAGGTGGTGGCGGTTGATCAACAGGCCGAGGGTTTGGCCAGCTTGCAAAGCAGTGCACCGAACCAAGTGAGCACCTTGGTGTTGGATGTCACCGCCGCAGATGCACCCGCCCAAGCAATGGCCCTGGTTCGGCAACGCCATGGGCGGCTCGATGCGCTCGTCAACAATGCGGGCATTGGCAAGTCCAAGGCCGTGCACGAAACCACCGACGAAGAGTTGGACCGTTTTTTGGCCATCAATTTGCGCAGCGTGTTTCGCTTCTCGCGCGAGGCCCTGGGCCTGATGGAGGCGGGTGCTTGCATGGTGCATGTGGCCTCGACCTTTGGCTTGGTGGGCAACCCAGTGGCTTCCTCGTATGCTGCCACCAAAGCCGCCTTGATCGGTTTGACCCGCCAAATGGCGGTCGACTATGGGCCGCGCGGCATTCGCATCAATGCGGTGGCACCCGGTGTGATTCAAACACCGCTGACCGAGGCGCGCTTGGCCGACCCGGCGTTTCGCCGCTTGATGGTCAAGACCACCCCTTTTCCGCGCATTGGCACACCGCAAGATGTGGCCGGTGCGATTCACTTCCTGTGTTCTGAAGATGCCGGCTTTGTCAATGGCCATGTGCTGGTCATTGACGGTGGCTGGAGTGCCACCAACAGCGTGGGCACGCCCGACTGAAAAGGTAACTCAATCATGTTTGTTCGCAACACTTGGTATGTGGCCGCTTGGGACCACGAGGTGGGCCGCCATTTGATGGCGCGCAAAATTTTGAACATCCCGGTGGTGCTCTACCGCACCGCTGCGGGTGCCCCCGTGGCTTTGGAAGACACCTGCCCGCACCGCTTCTACCCCTTGTCCAAAGGGCAGCTGATCGGTGACGCGGTTGAGTGCGGCTACCACGGCCTGCAATTCGATTGCAGCGGGCGCTGCCAGCGCGTGCCCGGGCAAGACATGATTCCCGACAGCGCCAAGGTGCGCAGCTTTCCGGTGGTCGAGCGCTGGGGTTGGATCTGGATTTGGATGGGCGACCCCGCCTTGGCCGACGAGGCCTTGATCATCGACATCCCGCAACTGCGCACCAAAGATTGGGCGGTGTGCGCGGGCGAGCGACTGCACTTCAAGGGCAACTACACCTTGATGACCGACAACCTGCTCGACCCCTCGCACGTGAGTTACGTGCACCGCTCCACCTTTGGCACCAACGAAGAAGCCCAGCTGCCGGTCAAAACCACCCAACACGGGCACTTTGTCACCGTCAGCCGGTTGGTGGCCGACAAACCACCGGCGCCGGTGTTCAAGCGCTTTGGCAACTTCAAGGGCAATGTGCACCGCTGGCAGGTGTACCGCGTGGCCCCGCCGTCGCTGTGCATCATCGACACCGGTTCGATCGATGCCACTGGCGACGACGGCACGGCGCTGGACTTGGCCGAGGACAGCTTGACCCGCATGGTCAGCTTGCCCGAGGGGGACCCGCGCCAAATGCTGGCCATCCGGGGTTTTGATTTCATGACCCCCGAGACCGACAACAGCACCCACTACTTTTGGTTTTTGATCCGCAACTTTGGCCTCAACGACCGCTACATCGAGCGCCAAGTGGTTGACCAAGCCACCCTGGCCTTCAAAGAAGACTTGGTGGTGGCCGAGGGCATCCAAGAGCGGGTGGATGGCGGCATCTTGCCCAAGCCCACCCATTTGCGCATGGACGCGGGGCGCGCCCAGGCCCACATGCTGCTCGACCGCATGCTCGCGGCCGAGCAAGCCGCCGCCAAAAACGCCGCATGAAAAAAGTCATTTGCGTGGTGGGCTCCGAAGGGGGCATTGGTGCGGCCTTGTGCGCGCGCTTGCAAGCCAGCCACCAGGTCATTGGCATGGATGTCCATGGCCCCATCCCCATCGACCTGGCCAACCCCGCCAGCATTGAACAGGCCTTTGCCAGCGCACGGGCCATCGCGCCCCACATCGATGCGCTGGCCCTGACCGCGGGCATTTTGGACCTCGACAAACTGGCCAACCTCAGCCTGGCGCAATGGAACCATGTGTTGGCCGTCAACCTGACCGGCCCCTTTTTGTGCTGCCAAGCCGCCCAGCATTGGCTGCGCGATGGCGGGCGCATGGTGTTGACCGGTTCCTTGGCCGGGCGCACCGGCGGGGTGCTCACCGGCACGGCCTATGCTGTGTCCAAAGGCGGCATTGAAAGCCTCACCAAGTCCATGGCCCAAGAGCTGGCCCCTCGGCGCATCACCGTCAACTGTGTGGCCCCCGGGGGAGTGGACACCCCCATGGTGCGGCGCAACCCACCCGCCTCGGTCCTCTCGCTGGAGGCGGCCACGCCCCTCAAGCGCTTGGGCACGCCCGATGAAATCGCCGCGGCCATGGCGTTTTTGCTCTCTGATGACGCGGCCTACATCACCGGCGAAGTGCTGGCGGTCAATGGCGGCATTCGCATGGATTGAACCTGGATGAACACCCAAACCACCACCATGACCCGGCGTTTGCGCCAACTGCTGGCGCGCCCCCAAGCCCTGATGGCCCCAGGCGCGGCCGATGCGTTGACCGCACGCTTGGTGGCCCGGCAAGGCTTTGAAGCCATTTACATGAGCGGCGCTGGCACCACCGCCGTGCGCCTGGGCATGCCCGACATTGGCTTGCTGACCATGGATGAGATGGCCGACAACGCCCAGCGCATCGCCGAAGCCTCGGGGCTGCCACTGGTGGCCGATGCCGATACCGGCTATGGCGGCGTGATGAATGTGCGCCGCACGGTGCGCGCCTACGAGCGCGCAGGCGTGGCGGGCATCCACATTGAAGACCAACAGTGGCCCAAGCGCTGCGGCCACTTGGCGGGCAAATCGGTGATTCCGGTGGGCGACATGGTGAGCAAGGTCAAGGCCGCCACCGATGCACGCCACGACAACGATTTTGTGATCATTGCCCGCACCGACGCCTTGGCGGTGGAAGGTTTCGAGGCCGCCATGGCCCGCTGCCAGGCCTATGCACAGGCCGGTGCCGACATGATCTTCATGGAAGCGCCCTCGCAGCGCGAGCACCTGGAAGCCGTGCCGCGCGAGATCAAAGTACCCGCCCTCTACAACATGGCTTCGAGCGGCAAAACCCCATTCTTGGGCATCGATGAGATCTCGCGCATGGGCTACAAGCTGGTGATCTACCCCAACTTCGCCTTGCTCTCGGCCATCACCGCGATTGAAAAAACCCTGGCCACTTTGCACCAAACCGGCAGCGTGGCCCAGATCGCGCCCAACATCACCAACTTCCAACAGTTTTTTGACCTGTTGGGCATGCGCGAAGTGCAAGACCTGGAAGCCCGCTTCGGGGTCGACGACACCCACCGCGTGGGCTACTGAGCCGGCCCTTTTATTCACACCCGCACAGAGGAATTTCCATGGCAGCACACAGTTACACCAAAGGCCTGCACGATTTGGGCCGTGGCCACTTTGCTTATTTGGTGCCCGATGGCAGCTGGGGTTGGTCCAATGCCGGCTTGATCGAAGATTCTGGCCAAACCATGTTGGTCGACACCTTGTTTGACCTGAAGATGACGGCCGAAATGCTCAAGGCCATGCGCACCGCGGTGCCTGCCAGCTCGCAAATTGGGGCCTTGATCAACACCCATGCCAATGGTGACCACACCTTTGGCAATCAGTTGGTGGAGGGTGCGCGCATCATCGCCTCGCAAGCCTGCGCCGAAGACATGAAGCTGCGCCCGCCCGAGGAATTGGCACGCTGGGGCCGCGAATGGCCGACCATGGGCATTGCCGGGAAATTTTGGCAAGAGGTGATTGGCTCGCGCTTTGATTTCGAGGGCATCCGCTTGACCCTGCCCACCGAAACCTTCAACGGCCAGATGAACCTGATGGTGGGCAACAAAGAGGTGCAGTTGATCGAGGTCGGCCCCGCACACACCCGGGGCGATGTGTTGGTTTACGTGCCCGAAGACCGCATCCTCTACACCGGCGACATGCTGTTCAATGGCGGCCACCCGGCGATTTGGGCCGGGCCAGTGACCAACTGGATCAAGGCCTGCGATTTGATGCTGTCATGGGACTTGGAAGCCGTGGTCCCCGGCCACGGCCCCATGACCGACAAAGCCGGCATTCGCGAGTTTCGCGACTACCTGATTTACCTGTTTGAGCAAAGCCGCATCTGCCATGCCAACGGCATGACCTTTGAGCAAGCCGCCGACCACATGTCCTTGGACCGCTGGGCCCACCTGGCCGAAGACGAGCGCATGTATGTCAATGTGTTTGCCTGCTACCGAGAGCTCGGGGGCATGACCGGGCCCAAACCCAACTTTGAACAGATGTACCAGTTGATGGCCAAGAAACACTTTTCCAAGCAAGCGGGCCATGACCACCACGGCCATGCCCATGGCCACGATCACAAGCACTGAGGGCGCGCTTCAGCTGGTGTGGTAGTCGTCGCGGTTGAACACCCGCGTCATTTCCCAATAGTCCACCATGCGCCAGGGTGAGGTGGCAAACACCCGGCCTTTTTTGTTTTTGTACCAACTGCCCACGCCTTTGTGCGACCACACCATCTGGCTGTGGATGTCGTCCACCCGGCGGTTGAATTGGTCGTGCACCTCGGTTTTGCAGTCCAAGCTGGTGTAGCCGCCTTCGAGCATGTCGCGCAGCGCCAGCAACAAATAACGCGCTTGGCATTCGCTGAAAAAGATGGCGCTGCCGCCATGGGCCAAGGTGGTGTTGGGCCCAAACATCACGAAAAAATTGGGAAAGCTGGGCACGGTCAAGCCCATGTAGGCGCGCGGGTCGTCGTCGCCCCAACGCTGGCGCAAGCTGCCTGCGCGGCCCTCGATGTGCATCGGCCAGGTGATGCGCCCGGCCTGAAAACCGGTGGCCAGCACCAAGGTGTCCAAGGGATGTTCTTGGCCATCGCGGGTGCGCACACCGTGCGGCAAGATGCGCTCAATGCCCTCGGTGACCAAGTTGACCTTGGGCTGGGTGAGCATGCGGTACCAATGGTTGTCGCGCAGCATGCGCTTGCCATAGGGCGGGAACATGGGCACGGCCTTGCGCACCAACTCGGGGTCGCCGCCCACCTCTTGGGTGATGTGGGCAATCAGGTTTTGGCGAATTTCGTGGTTGGCCGCGTTGAGCGACAACTCGGGTTGCGGCCAGTTGGGGTCCACTTTCAGGTGCGGGTACAAACCGTCGGCCGAAGCCCAAAACAATTGAAAGCGATACCACTGGGCATAGTGCGGCAGGTTTTTGAGCGCCCATTTTTTGCCCTCGCTGACCTCTGAAAAATACAAGGCGTTTTTGATCGCCCAGTGCGGGCTGCGCTGAAAAATCGTCAGCTGCGACACCTCGTCCACGATGGACGGGCCCACTTGCATGCCACTGGCACCGGTGCCAATCAGGCCCACCCGCTGGCCCTTGATGGGGGCGCTGTGGTCCCAACGGGCGGTATGGAAATGGGCCCCTTGAAAGTCGCCCAAGCCGGGCAGGTCGGGGATGGCGGGGATGTTGAGTTGGCCCACCGCGCTGACCAGCACCTGGGCCTGGATGTGGCTGAGCTGGCCATCGGGCCCGCGCACCTGCACCCGCCACAGTTTGTCGGCCTCGACCCAATGCGCGGCGGTCACCTCGGTGCGAAAACGCACATGGCGGCGGATGTCAAAGCGGTCGGCGCAGTCTTCCAGGTATTTCCAAATTTCGTCGCGCGGCGAGAAGTAGCGCGACCACTCATGGTTGGGTGCAAACGAATATTGGTAGAAGTGGTTGGGCGTGTCCACGCCACAACCGGGGTAGCTGTTTTCCAACCAGGTGCCGCCCACGCTGGCATTGCGCTCGATGATTTCAAACGCAATGCCCAGTTCTTGCAGCTTGATGCCCGTGCCCATGCCCGACTCGCCCGCGCCAATGATGAGCACCTTGAAGTTTTTCAACACCTGCTCGCTCGGGCGCTGGCGCCAGCGCACCTCCAAGGCCGGGGTTTGCCCCAGCCGCATTTCATGGTGGATCAAGGGCAGGTATTCGTCGGGCACGGTCTGCCCTACGCAGGTGTTCATCATGCGGTGCAGCAGGGCCTCATCGGGCAAGGCGGCATCGGCTTGGCCTTTGTCACGGGCAATCAACCAAGCGTTGAACTTGTCGTGCAGCTGCGCTTTGAGTTCGGCGGGAACTTCTTCGTGAAAAGCCCACGGACCTTTGATGAAGGGGCGGTAGGTTTCCAGGGCTGCGGTGTCACCACTGAGGTGCACATACGACATGAGCAAAGGCGCAAAGTCGGCTTGCGCCAGCAGCGGTCTAAAGTCCAAGGTAGGCCTTTTTCAAACGCGGGTTGCTGGCGATGTCGGCCGCGTTGCCACTCAGGCTGAAGCTGCCGTTTTCCAGCACATAAGCGCGGTCGGCAATGGCCAGGCTTTGCACCACGTTTTGTTCGATCAAGATGACGGTGACACCTTCGCCACGGATGCGTTTGATCATGGCAAACATCTCTTGCACCATCATGGGCGACAAGCCCAAGGAGGGCTCGTCCATGATGAGCAAGCGCGGCTCGCCCATCAGGCCGCGTCCGGTGGCCAGCATTTGTTGCTCGCCGCCCGACAAGGTGCCGGCCAATTGCGACAAGCGCTCTTTCAGGCGCGGAAACCAGTGCAGGATTTTTTCCAGGTTGCTGGCACGGCGGGCTTTGGCCCGCTGGTAGCTGCCCAACTCCAGGTTTTCCAACACCGTCAAATTGGGGAAAATCAACCGACCTTCGGGCACTTGGATCAGGCCGCGCGCCACAATGGCATTGGCATCGAGGCCTTGCAAGGACTCGCCCAAAAAGGTGACCTCGCCTTGGGTGTGTGGCACCAAACCACACATCACATTGTTGAGGGTGGTTTTGCCCACCCCATTGGAGCCCAGCACCGCCACCACTTCGCCCTCGGCGATGTGCATGTCGATGCCGCGCAACACGCTCAATGCGCCATAACCGGCGTGGATGCCGCGCACCTCAAGCATGGGCCGCCCCATGGCCCAAGTAGGCCTCGATCACCTGCGGATTGGCGGTGATTTCTTGGGGCGAACCATCGGCAATCATGCGCCCGTTGTTGAGCACATAGATGTGGTCCGACAGGCTCATCACGGCTTGCATCAAATGCTCGATGAGCAACACCTCCACCCCGCTGTCGCGGATGCTGCGGATCACATCGGTCATTTCGCTCACCTCGGTGGGGATCAAACCGGCCATCACCTCATCTAGCAGCAACAAGCGCGGCTCGGTGGCCAAGGCCTTGGCCAGCTCCAAACGCTTGCGCCCGGCAATGGTCAAAGACTGCGCGGGTTTATCGAGCATGTCTTTCATGCCCACTTTGGCGGCCAAGTCACTGGCTTTGGCCAACGCTGCGGCGCGGTTGCGCTCGCGCAAATGCGCGCCCACGGCGATGTTTTCGCGCACCGTCAAACCCGCAAAGGGTTGCACGATTTGAAAGGTGCGCACCAGCCCCAAACGGCAAATGTCAAACGGCTGCATGCCGGTGATGTCTTGGCCCAAAAACGTGACCCGGCCTTCGTCGGGAACGACAAAGCCCGACACGATGGCAAACAAGGTGGTCTTGCCCGCGCCATTGGGGCCGATCAACGCGGTGATCTTGCCCGGCTCCACCTTGAGGTGGGCTTGGGCATTGGCCTGCAAGCCGCCAAAGCGCTTGGAGATGTTGTCGACTTCAAGAACGGCCACGGAACAACCCCATCAGCCCATTGGGCAAGAAACGCAACACCACCAGCAAGAGCACGCCATAAGCCAACAAGTTGGCACCGGGTGCATCGCCCATGACGTGTTTGGTGATTTCACTGAGCACCCCCAGCGACAGTGAGCCGATGAAGGGCCCCAGCACCGTGCCCGGCCCGCCGATCAAAGGCACCAGCAAAGCGCTGACGGACATCGAAGGGCCGTAGCCGATGTGCGAATCGACAAACAAGAAATACTGCATGTAGAACACGCCGCCCACGGCGGCCAAGGCGGCCGATATGCCAATCGCCTTGAGCTTGACCTGAAAGGTGTTGATGCCCAGTGCCTTGGCCGCGTCTTCGTTTTCGCGGATGGCCACCAAATGGGCACCGAAGCGAGACGACTCCAGCCACAGTGCGATACCAGTGGCGAATATGGTGAGCACCAAAATCAAATAAAAGAACCACTGGCGGTCGGCAAACTGCATGTGGGCAAAGCCCGGCTTGAGGGTGAGCAACATGCCAAAGCCCGAACCGGTGAAGTCCCAGGCGTTGACGATGACGCGAAACACCTCGGCAAAGGCCAAGGTGACCAAGGCAAAGTAAGAGCCCCGCAAACCATAGCGAAAGCTGACCGCGCCGATGAACAAACCCACGCCGCCACCGGCGGCAATGGCCACCAGCGCGGCGGCCCAGGCATTGAAACCAAAGTGGGTTTGCATCACCGCCGTGACATAGGCACCGGTGCCAAAAAACACCGCATGGCCATACGAGGTTTGCCCGCCGTAGCCGCCCAAGATGTTCCAGCTTTGGCCCATCAGGGCGTGGAACAACATCATGACCCAAAAGCCCATCCAAAACTTGGAGGTCACCACCAAGGGCACCAAGGCCAGTGCCACGATCAGCACCAACATCATCTGGGTTTGTCGCTTCATGTTTGTCATGTGCTGCGCTGCCCAAAAAGGCCGTTGGGCTTGAACAACAAGACCAAGATAAAGATGATGAACACCCCGATTTGGCCCAGGCTCTCACCCAGCCACAAACCGCTCCAGGCCTCGACCACACCCAAAAACAAGCCGCCCACCAAAGCCCCGATGAAGCTGCCCATGCCGCCCAGCACCACGGTGGTGAAGGCGATCAACACAAAACCGTCGCCCACCTTGGGTGTGACGTAATAGGTGGGAATGAGCAAGCAAGCGGCCACCGCGATACAGGCCGAGCCAATGCCAAAGCTCATGGCGAAGATGTGGTCCACACTGATGCCCACGATGCGCGCGCCGCGCCGCTCGCGGGCCACGGCCCGAATGGCTTTGCCCAGATCGGTGCGGGTGATGAGCAGCCAAAACAACAGGCCCACCGCAATCGAGGCGACCACCCCAATGATTTTGGGCAGGGCCAGCGAGGTCATGCCCAACTCGACAAACACCTGGGCCTGCGGGATGTCGATGTTGCGGGTGTTGGAGGTCCACAGGTAAAGCGCCAGGTTGTCCAAAATGATCGAGATGCCCAAGGTGACCAGCAAGACATTGATGTCTTTGCCAAAACCCAAGGGGGCGATCAGGTAGCGCTGCAATGCGTAGCCCAGCACAAAAAACACCGGCGGGACGATCAGCAAAGCGGTGTAGGGATCGACACCGGCGCGGTGGTGCAAAAAGAAGCAGGCGTACAAGGCCATCATCAAGGTGCTGCCATGGGCAAAGTTGATGATGTGCAGCACGCCGTAGATGAGGGTCAGCCCCAGCGCACTCAGGGCATAAATCGCGCCGACAGTCAACCCGTTGAGGGTGACTGCCGTCAAGATGCCAAGGTCGAACACAGGCGGCCGGTCAGCCCAAGGGCACGGGGAAGATCAGCTTGGCCGTGGCGTATTCGGGCGGGTAGACCACCTCCACCTTCATGCCCTGGATTTGGGTGTTGATGGGGCGAGCGCCTTCGTTTTGACCGTTGACGAACTTGGTGGGGCCGTAAGGCATCACATGGCCGTCAAAGGTGCTGTTGAGCAAGGCCTGGTTGATTTTTTCGCGGTCGCCCGAACCGGCCTTTTCAATCGCATCGATGGCCAACAACACGTTGGAGTAGTTGAGCAAGACCTCATAGGTCAGGTCCACCTTGGCCGCGTCCAGGGCCGACACCAGGCGCTGGCTGCGCTGTTTGCGCGGGTCGATCCAGTGGTTGCAATCCATGATGCCTTGGGCCGCGGCATTGAACTCGCGCACAAACTTCATGTTGGATGCGCCGCCGCCAATCACCGAGTAAATGGCTTTCTTGGGCACCTTGTGCTGGTGAATGGAACGGGCCAGCAGCACGTACTCGTTCAGGTAGCAAGAGGGAATGATCAGGTCCGGCTTGCTCGAGCGCAGCTTCAAGCCAATGTTGGTGAAGTCGCGGGTGGGGGTGGGAAAGCCAATGTTCTCCACAATTTCAAAGCCGCGCTTGGGCAACTCGCCCGCCAAGGTTTTGGCCATGCCCGAGCCGAAAGCACCGTCTTCGTAAACCAGGGCCACGGTCTTGACCTGCTTGCCGGTGGAGTCGTTGATGGTGGTGAGGTTTTGCAAAGCGACATCGGTGATTTGCTTGAAGCCTGGGGCCAAGCGGAACACACCGTACAAACCGCGCTGTGTGATTTGATCGGACACCGCGCCGTCCACCAAGAAGGGCACTTTGTTGCGTGCAGAGGCTTGGGTGGCCGTCAGGGCCAGGCCGCTGGCATAGCCGCCCACGAAACAGGAGATGCCTTGCTCGGACAGCTTGTCAACCTCGGACACCGCGGCTTCGGGCTTGGACTGCGAGTCACCAATCACCAGCTCGATCTTGGCACCGCCCATCGAACGGATGCCACCGGCGGCATTGATCTCGTCGGCGGCCATCTTGGCACCGACCATGCCTTGCGCGCCGTTGTAGGCGAACATGCCGGTCATGGGCTGGATCATGCCGATTTTGACCGTGCGGGTATTGGCTTGGCCAAACGACACGGCTGGAAAACCCAATGCGCTGGCTGCGCCCGTTGCACCAACCACCTTCAACAAACGACGGCGCGGTTGATTGACAGATGTGGGGTTGCGCTTGTCCTCGCTCATGGGTAACTCCTTGTTCAATGGTGTGTGATGGAAAACGAAATCATTCTATGCACGCCACTTGCCACTGTGCAAATGCATAAACATTCAGATACTAGGGTCATGGGTGTATTGCTGCAAGAGGGTAAGCCCGGTGAAAACCCTAGACACCCCGCCCCTTCTCCTTTCATTTTGAGGTTGATCGTGCGCCGTGCCATGGGCCCATGCGGTACCGCGCAGCACGGCCTAAGATGTGTGGCCCGCCCCGCTGTCATCCCCATGCTTTGGCATGCCCCCAGGAGTCGCCCATGAATGCCCCCATCCGCGCTTTATCCCAAACCGATGCCGTTCAACACAGGGTGTCCCCCGCTGAATGGGAAACCCGTGTGCAACTGGCGGCGTGTTACCGCTTGGCCGCGCACTTTGGCTGGACCGATTTGATCTACACCCACATCTCTGCGTCGGTGCCGGGCAGCGACAACCAGCATTTTTTGCTCAACCCCTTTGGCTGGACGTTTGATGAAATCACCGCCTCCAGCCTGGTCAAAATTGACCTCGACGGCAACAAGGTCGACGACTCGCCGCACCCGGTGCACAAGGCGGGCTTTGTGATCCACAGCGCCATCCACCAAGCCCGGCCCGATGCCGCTTGTGTGTTTCACTCGCACACCCGCGCTGGCATGGCCGTGTCCATGCTCCAGTGTGGCTTGCTGCCTTTGTCGCAACACGCCAATTTGTTTTATGGCCAAGTGGCCTATCACGACTCCGAAGGTTTTTCGATCAACCTGGATGAGCGGGCCTCTTTGCAACGCGACTTGGGCGACAAGTCGGTGATGATTTTGCGCAACCACGGCACCTTGGTGGCCGGCCCGAGCATCCCCATGGCCTTCAGCATGATGTCGCACCTGGAAAAAGCCATGCAAGCGCAAATCGATGCCATGGCCACCGGCCAAGCGCTGACCACGACCTCGCATGAAGTGTCACAAGCCACCGCCGCGCGCGGCTTTACACAGCGGGTTGTGAGTGAATACCAAGCTGGCGAAAGCCCCTTGGGCCGCATGGAGTGGCCAGCCATGCTGCGCATGCTCGACCGGATCGACCCTTCCTACCGCGATTGAGGCATGCCTTTGGCGCCGCAGCCCTCAAACGGTGCGCTCGCCATAGCGGTCGGACAAGGCATTGAAATGCGGTGCATCGACCATGATTTGCCGCTCTTTGAACATCATCAATTGGTCTTCGATGCCATTGACCGAGCCGTGGTCGTGCAAATGCTGCAGGCTTTTTTGCATCGCCATCAAGGAGGCTTGCAAAGCCAAGTTGGCATACAAAATGACTGAAAAACCCATTTTGGCCAGCTCTTTTTGCGGCAGCAGCGGCGTTTTGCCGCCCACCACCAGGTTGCACACATGCACGCCGGGCACTTCGCGCGGAATGGCGGCCAACTCCTCGTTATTGAGCGGGGCTTCGATGAACAAAAAATCGGCCCCGGCTGCTTGATAAGCACGGGCGCGGTCCATGGCGGCTTGCAAGCCCTCGACCGAGCGGGCATCGGTGCGGGCCAAGATCATCATCTGATCGTCCTCGCGGGTGTCGACTGCGGCTTTGATTTTTTGCACCATTTCAGATGCAGACACAACGGTTTTGTTTTCAAAATGCCCGCAGCGCTTGGGAAAGGTTTGGTCTTCCAACATGATGGCATTGGCCCCGGCGCGCTCCAGCACCCGCACCGTGTGGACCACATTGATGGCATTGCCAAAACCGGTGTCGCCGTCGACCAGCAGCGGGATGTTGACCGCATCGCGGATGGCCCCCACATGCGAAGCCAACTCGGCCAGTGACACCAAGCCAATGTCGGGCGCGCCCAAATAGGTGTTGGCCACGGCCGCGCCGCTGACCATCAGCATCTGGTGGCCGGTGGCCTCAATCACCCGGGCGGCCAGCGCATTGGCCGCGCCCGGCATCAAATGCCCGGCCCCTGGCGTGAGGGCTTGGCGAAACTGCTGATTCAATACGGCGTTGCTGATGCTGCGGGGCATGGCGGGTTCCTCAAAGTGAGCAAGGTGCAGGTTGGCTGGGCACGGATGGGTTCATGTTTTTGGGCGACTGTACCGCTTGCAGGCTGGTGCAATTCCGTTATGCCCGCCATGCTTTTCTTTTTGGCGACAATGCCCGCCCAAACCAGCGGAGGAACCATGCCCACCATCAGCGACTTCCAAGCCCAGCGCATCGACGGCAGCCACATGTCCTTGGCCGAGCTGCAAGGCCGTGTGCTGCTCATTGTCAACACCGCCAGCGCATGCGGCTTCACGCCGCAATTGGCTGGCCTTGAAAGCTTGCACCAAACCTTGGGGCCCAAAGGCCTGACGGTGATGGGTTTTCCGTGCAACCAGTTTGGCGGCCAAGACCCGGGCAGCAACGAGGAGATTGGTGCGTTTTGCCAGAAAAACTATGGCGTGAGCTTTCCCATGATGGCCAAGATCGAGGTCAACGGGGCCCAGGCCCACCCCTTGTTCCAGTGGCTCAAGGCACAAGCGCCCGGGATTTTGGGCAGCGAAGGCATCAAGTGGAACTTCACCAAATTCTTGGTCGGCAAAGACGGCCAGGTGCTGGGCCGCTATGCGCCCACCGACACCCCCGCCAAGATCGGCAAAGACATCGAAGCAGCACTGGCCGCCTGATCGCCGGGTTGGGTTTTGTCTGCGGGCCCCAGCGGCCCTGCGACATTCAGTTTTTTTCGAAGTAACTGTCAGCTTAACTGTTCTTTTTTAGGATGGTTAATGGGCGTATTCTTCGCCCCGTTTGACCCATCTAACGCCACATGAAATACCCCACCACACCCCCGCTACCCACCCTGGCCGCCTGGTGCTTGTCGGCTTGGCTGCTCAGCAGCACGGGCGCACATGCCAGCGCAACAGCCGTTTCGCTGCCTGGCGCTGCGGTTGCCGGACCCGCTTTGAACGCAGAGGAGCTGATCCGCCAAGTGCTGCGGCACAACCCCGACATCCGCGCCGCCCAAGCCCAGGTGCTGGGCGCACAAGCGGGCATTCAAACGGCGCAGGCCTGGGCCAACCCCCGCATGGATGCCGCACAAGGCCGCAATGAAGCCCGCATGGCCGGCTTGGTGCCTGGCGTGGTGCATGGCTGGAGCGTGAGCCAATTCATTGAAAACCCCCGCACGCGCCAGTTCCGCACCGAAGCGGCCCGCGCCAGCGCCAAAGACAGCCAGTACCAAGCGCAAAGCGTTCGCAACGAGCTGATCTCCTTGGTGCGGCTGCGGGTCAATGAAGGCTTGCTGCACCAAGCGCAGGCCCAGGCGGCGGCCGATTCGGTGGCCTTGCTGGAGAAGGCCCGCGAATTGGTTCGCCTCAAGGTGGACATTGGTGAGGCGCCCAAATACGAAATCATCAAAGCCGATGCCGAGATCATCAATGCCCGCGAGCGGCTGCAAACCGCCCGCTTGATGGTGCAACAAGCCCAGCTTGACATCGACCGCATGGCGGCCAACCAACTGCCCGACGGCTGGCAACTGGTGGGTGACCTGAGCGCCACCCCCGACATGATGAGCATCGATCAAATGCATGCCTTGGCCCTCAAGCACAACCCCAGCGTGTTGTCGCTGCAAACAGAGTTGGAGCGCTTGTCGTTTCAACTGAACGAGGCCAAGTCGCAAAAATGGCCCGGGGTCGAGGTGCGCTACAGCGAAACACTCGACCCCGAGTGGCGGCAAAGCCAAATCGGGGTGGGCGTGCAAATTCCCTTGTTGGACCAACGGCAAGGGCCGATTGCACAAACCACGGCCGAGTTGGAGCGCGCCCAAATTCGCTTGCAAGGCCGCCAAAACGAATTGCGCCAGCAAATTTTGCTGGCCTGGAAGTCGATGGAAATCGCCCGTTTGCGCATCAACGCCTTGAGCCAAGGCTCCTTGCGCGATGCGCTCGCTGCGCTGCGGGTGGCCGAGGCCGCTTACCGCTATGGCGAGCGCGGCTTTTTGGATGTGCTCGATGCCCAACGGGTGTTGCGCAGTGTGCGCGCCGACATCATTGATGCGCGCTACCAATTGCAAGTTTCACGCGTGGCCTTGGACCAATTGATGGGCCACGAAGCCACCTCGTCTTCTTTATCCAACTGACCGCTGTCCCACACCACCATGAAAAATCGTTCACTCGCCTTGCAGCATGTCATGCTGTCCCTTTTGATCGGCTCATCCGCCGCCTTGCTTGGCGCTTGCTCGGAAAAACCCGCTGCGCCCGCTGCAGCCAACAAAGCCGCAGCGACCGACCCAATGGAGGTCACCATCAAACCGGAGATGCGCGCGCAATTTGCCACCGCTGCGGCCCAAGAAATCAGCATCACCCCCTGGTTGGAGTTGGCCGGCCGGATTGAAGCCAATGAGCAACTGGTGACCCGCATCGGTGCGTCGGTCACGGGCCGCGTGACCCAGGTATTGGCCGAGGTGGGCGACCGGGTGCGTGTGGGCCAGGCCTTGGCCCGCGTCAGCAGCCCCGAGCTGACCAATATGCAACTGAATTATTTGCGCGCTTATTCCACCGCGGCCCAAGCCCAGCGGGCTTTGGAGCGCGCCCAGCAACTCATCCAAGCCGATGTGATTGGCACGGCTGAATTGCAGCGGCGCGAATCGGAGTTGGTGGTGGCCCGCGCTGAAATGCGCGCGGCCACCGACCAATTGGTGCAAGCCGGCTTGCCCGTTGAAGCGATTGAGCGTTTGCGCGAACAAGGCAATTTGCACCCGTCTGCCGCCGTCAGCGCCACCCTGACCGGCGTGGTGATCGAGCGCAAAGTCAGCCCCGGCCAAGTGGCCCAGCCTGGCGACCCCTTGTTCACCGTGGCCAATTTGGACAATGTGTGGGTGGTGGGTGCTTTGCCCGAACAACATGCCCGCTCCGTGGTGGCCGGTCAAAGCGTGGACATCCAGGTGCCCGCATTGGGCGAGCGGATGATGTCGGGCAAGATCGTTTACGTGGGCGACACCGTGTCGGTGGACACCCGCTCGGTGATGATCCGCACCCAAGTCGACAACGCACGGCGCGACCTCAAGCCGCAAATGCTGGCCACCATGCGCATCCGGGGTGAAGCGCAAACCAGCCTGGCCGTGCCAGCCCAAGCGGTGGTGCGCGAAAACGACCGCGACCATGTCTTCGTGCAAAAAAGCGATCTGGTGTACCGCCTCACCCCCGTTGAATTGGGGCCGGCCAACGGCGACAACCGGCCCGTGCTCAAAGGCTTGCCCGTGGGTGCACAGGTGGTGACGCAAGGCGCTTTTCACCTCAACAACGAACGCAAACGCGCAGAACTGGAATAAACCATCATGACCGCATTGATTCGTTTTGCGCTCAGCCAGCGCTTGGTGGTGATCGCGCTGGCCCTGATTCTGTGTGCATTTGGATTTCGCGCCGCCAGCCGCCTGTCGGTGGATGCCTTTCCCGATGTGACCAATGTGCAGGTGCAAGTGGCCACCGAGGCGGTGGGCCGCTCACCGCAAGAAATCGAGCGCTTTGTCACCGTGCCCTTGGAGATCGCCATGACCGGCTTGCCCGGTTTGGTCGAGATGCGCTCGCTCAACAAAAGCGGCTTGTCCATCATCACCTTGGTGTTCACCGATGCCACCGATGTGTACTTTGCCCGCCAATTGGTGACCGAGCGCTTGATCGAGGTCACGCCCCGCATGCCCGCGGGCATCGTGCCGGTGCTGGGCCCCGTCTCGACCGGCTTGGGCGAGGTTTACCAATACACCTTGGAGCGGCCCGATGATGGCCAGCGCCCCTTGAGCGTGCAAGAGTTGACCGAGCGGCGCACCATCCAAGACTGGGTGGTGCGGCCCTTGTTGCGCTCCATCCCAGGGGTGGCCGAGATCAACTCCCAAGGCGGATACGTCAAGCAGTTCCAAGCCTTGGCCGACCCGGGCAAATTGCGCCACTACAACCTGTCCATCGACCAGGTGGTGCGTGCCATTGCCGCCAACAACTCCAACGCCAGCGGCGGCATCTTGCCCCAAGACAGCCAGCAGTTTTTGATCCGGGGCGTGGGCTTGATCAAAACCCAGGAGGACATTGGCAACATCGTGGTCAAAGAGCAAGGCGGCGTGCCGGTGTTTGTGCGCGATGTGGCCCAGGTCGAAATTGGCAGCGAGGTGCGCCAAGGCGCCATCATCAAGGGCGGCTACACCGAGAGCGTCTCGGGCATTGTGCTGATGATGCGCGGGGGCAATGCCAAAGAGGTGGTGACCCGGGTCAAGGCACGGGTCGACGAGATCAATGCCAAAGGCATGTTGCCCGATGGCTTGCGCATCGTGCCCTACTACGACCGCACCGAGTTGGTCGACTCGGCCCTGTGGACGGTGGGCAAGGTGTTGATCGAGGGCATCTTCCTGGTGGTGCTGGTGTTGTTTGTGTTTTTGGGCGATGTGCGCTCCAGCCTGATCGTGGTGGCCACCTTGATCATCGCGCCGCTGACCACCTTTATCTTGATGAACCGCTATGGCATATCTGCCAACCTGATGTCGCTCGGTGGCTTGGCGATTGCCATTGGCCTGATGGTCGATGCCACGGTGGTGGTGGTGGAAAACATTTACCACCGCTTGGGCCACGCTGGCAGCAGCATGGGTGAGCGGGTGCGCTGCGTGTTGTCGGCCACCACCGAGGTGGCCACGCCCACGGTGTTTGGTATCGCCATCATCATCTTGGTGTTCTTGCCGCTGATGACCTTGCAAGGCATTGAAGGCAAGATGTTTGCCCCCTTGGCCTTGACGATTGCCATCTCGCTGGGCATTTCACTGCTGGTGTCTTTGTTTTTGTCACCGGTGCTGTGCACCTACTTTCTCAAAGGCGGTGCCGACAAAGACACCCGGGTCATTGCCTTCTTGAAATACCACTACCTGCGCCTGTTGGACGGTGCCACCCACCAAAGCCGCTTGACCTTGGGCGTGTCGGTGGCCTTGTTGCTCGCCTCTTTGGCCTTGTTTCCGTGGTTGGGCAAGTCTTTCATGCCCACCATGAAAGAGGGCGCGCTCACGCCGCAAATCAACCGGGTGCCCAGCATCTCCTTGGACGAGTCGGTGCGCATGGAAATGTCGGCCATGAAGTCGATCGCCGAAGTGCCTGGCGTGCGCATGGTGGTCTCCAAACTCGGCCGGGGCGAATCGCCCGCCGACCCAGCGGGCCCTAATGAGTCCGATCCGATTGTGTTGCTCGACCCCGCCTCCAAGCGCAGCCAAGAAGAGATCGACGAAGACATTCGCCAGCGCCTGTCCACCATTCCGGGCGTGCAAATTGTGTTGTCGCAACCGATTGCCGAGCGGGTCGATGAAATGGTCACCGGCGTGCGCTCGCAGCTGGCGGTGAAAATTTTTGGCGATGATTTGAATGCCCTCAAAGACCTGTCCGAGCAGGTGGCGCGCATCCTCAAGAGCACGCCGGGCAGCCGCGACATCCGCATCGAGCGCCTGTCGGGCCAGCAAGCCTTGACCGTGGACATTGACCGCCAAGCGATTGCGCGCCAAGGCTTGAATGTGGCCGATGTGCAAAACATCATTGAAACCGCCATTGGTGGCAAAGACGTGACCGCCTTGTACGAGGGCGAGCGCCGCTACAGCGTGGTGGTGCGCTTTCCGGCCCACCTGCGCCAGTCGCCCCAAGCGATTGGGAACACCTTGCTGACCACGCCCAGCGGTGCCCAAGTGCCCCTGTCGAGCCTGGCCACCATCAGCTTGGTCGATGGGCCGGCACAAATCAGCCGCGAAAGCGCCAAACGCCGCGTGGTGGTGGGGGCCAATGTGGAAGGCCGCGATTTGGGCGGCTATGTGGCCGAGGTGCAGCAACGGCTGGAGACAGAGGTGAAGTTGCCCGAGGGCTATTACTTCAAATTTGGCGGTCAGTTTGAAAACATGGAGCGGGCCATGGAGACCTTGTCGGTCATCGTGCCCTTGACCATCGCGGCCATCTTTTTCTTGCTGTTTTTATTGTTCCGCTCGCTGCGCCTGGCCTCGCTGATCATCTTGGTCTTGCCATTCGCCTGCATTGGCGGCTTGATCGGGCTGTTTATTTCGGGCGAATACGTCAGCGTGCCGGCATCGGTGGGGTTCATCGCCTTGTGGGGCATTGCGGTGCTCAATGGCGTGGTCTTGGTGACTTGCATCCGCCGCTTGCGCGAAGACGGCATGGACGTGGCCGCCGCCGTGCGCGAAGGCTGTGTGCAACGCTTTCGCCCGGTGATGATGACCGCCACGGTGGCGCTGCTGGGCCTGATTCCCTTTTTGTTTGCCACCGGGCCCGGCTCTGAGGTGCAGCGGCCCTTGGCGATAGTGGTGATCGGCGGGCTGATCTCCTCCACCTTGCTGACCTTGGTGGTATTGCCCACCTTGTACAAATGGTTTGACGAAGTTCCCGCAGAAGCTTGAGCCACAGAAAGGAAAGGACATGAAAGAACTGCGCGCCATCGTGCGCCCCACACGTCTGGGCAAATTGCAATCAGCGCTGCGTGCCATCCCTGGTTTTCCGGGCATGACGGTGCTGCCAGCCCAAGGCTTTACCGCACCAGCCAGCCTGGTCAAGCGAACGGTGAAGGACGAGCTGACCGAGTTTTCCGACAAATGCATGGTGTGCATCTTGGTGACACCCGAGTTGGAAAACGTGGTGCGCGACACCTTGTTGTCGGCCTGTCAGACCGGCAACACGGGCGACGGCTTGTTGTGGTCAGTGGAGGCCCAGCAGGTGCAACGCATCCGCGACCAGCAAACCCTGGCTTAACAGGGCAGCTCAGGCCAAGGGTTTGCCAATGATTTGCCCCACCAAGGGGTGGTGGCGGCCGCGGCGGGTGTAGATGGCGTAAATGTTTTCTTTCGCATCGCACACCCCCAAACGCTTGAGGCCCTTCATCATGGCCAGGTCTTCTTGGCCGGTCAGGCTGGCCGGGAACACACCCATGCCGCCCAGGCCGAACACCGCCATCATGGCGCTGTCTTCGAATTCGCCCACCACATGGGGCTCAATGCCTTTGGCATCGAACCACCGGTCGAGCGCGGCCCGCAGCGGTGAATGCTGGGTGGGCAAGAGCACCGGTAAGCGGGTCAAGCTGTCGGGAAACTGCGCAATATCGGCCTTGTTCACCTGGCTGCTTTGGCCAAACCAGGCCACCGCCGCCGAGCTCAACAACTGGCCCGACATGCGCAAATTGGGGTTGTGCGGTGCGGGTTGGTCGGCCAACACAATGTCCAGGTGGTGCAATGCCAGTTCGGCGATCAATTGCCCAAACTCGCCCTCATGGCACAGCAGCTTGAGGCCGGGCGCATGGAGCAGCGGGGCCAACAAGCGGTGCGCGGCCAATTTGGAGATGCCGTCCGACAAACCCACCGCCAATCGCACGCCTTGGCCGGCGGCGGCGGCGCTGACTTCGCTGGCGATGTGCTGGCCTATTTGGAAAATTTCTTCTGCCCGGGCGTACGCCGCTTGGCCCGCTTCGGTCAGGGTGACACCCCGGCCCTGGGGTTTGAGCAACTGAAAGCCCAGCGATTTCTCCAGCTCGCGCACCTGCACGCTGATGGTTTGAATGGCCATGTCCATGCGCTCAGCGGCGCGCGAAAAACCACCCTCTTTGGCCACCACCCAAAAGTAATAGAGGTGCTTGTAATTGATGTGCTTCATGCACCCATGGCCGCGTCGAGCACTTCCACCCAATGCCGCACCGGCACCGCAGTGCCGCTTTGCAAATGGGTGATGCAGCCGATGTTGGCGCTGATGATGGCCTGGGGCTGCAGCTCGCCCAAATGGCCCAGCTTGCGGTCGCGCAATTGGGTCGAGAGGGTGGGCTGCAACACGCTGTAGGTGCCGGCCGAGCCGCAGCACAAATGCGCCTCGTTGTTGGCCACGCGCACCGCAAAGCCCAAGCTGCTCAAATGGGTTTCCACCCCACCGCGCAGTTGTTGGCCATGTTGCAAGGTGCAAGGGGGGTGAAAGGCCAGCAAACCTTGCTGCTGGGCCCGGTTCGGTGGCAAGCGCTTTTGCAAAGCGGGCAGCATGTCGGGCAGCAATTCGCTCAGGTCTTTGGTCAGGGCGCTGATCTGGCGCGCTTTGTCGGCGTACTGTGCGTCGTTGCGGAATATATGCCCATAGTCTTTGACCGTGACCCCGCAGCCCGAGGCATTCATCACAATCGCTTCAACACCTTGCGCCAGGTGTGGCCACCAAGCGTCGATGTTGTTTTTCATTTGCACTTGCGCCGCGTCTTGGTCGTTCAAGTGGAACTTCACGCCACCACAACAGCCCGCCAGGGGCTCCACCAGGGTTTGGATGCCGCAGGCATCGAGCACCCGGGCGGTGGCGCTGTTGATGTTGGGGCTCATGCTGGGCTGCACACACCCGGCCAGCATCAACACCTTGCGCGCATGCGTGGCGGTGGGCCATGCGCCAGCGCTGCGGGGCTCGGGCACCTTGGCCTGGAGGGCGCTGGGCAACCACGCGCGCACCGCCTGGCCCAGCTTCATGGCCGGTGCAAACAGGGGAGAGGACAAGCCTTCTTTCAAAGCCCAGCGCAGGCTTTGCTCGGCGGGCGGGCGGGGCACTTTTTCATCGACCAGCTTGCGCCCAATGTCGACCAAATGCCCATATTGAACCCCGCTGGGGCAGGTGGATTCGCAATTGCGGCAGGTCAGGCAGCGGTCCAGGTGGAGCTGGGTGTCGCGGGTCGGTGTCTCGCCTTCGAGCACTTGTTTGATGAGGTAGATGCGCCCACGCGGGCCGTCGAGTTCGTCGCCCAACAACTGATAGGTGGGACAGGTGGCGGTGCAAAAGCCACAGTGCACGCATTTGCGCAAGATGGCCTCGGCTTCGATGCCGTCGGGTGTGCCTTGGTATTCGGGCGCGAGCTTGGTTTGCATGGTGTTTATAAAAGGCCGGCCCGCCCGGTGTTGAACACGCCGTGGGGGTCAAACTGCTTTTGAAGTTCGCGCTGGATGCGTTGCTGCACCGCAGGCAAAGGCGAAAAACGCGCGGGTATTTCACCGTCTGGGCGGGCAGGCGCGCGAAACAAGGTGGCATGGCCACCGGCTTGGAGGGCCATGGCCCGCAAGCCAGGGGCAGCCGACACAGGGGCCCACACCCAGCGCACACCGCCATGCCATTCGATCAGCGGCGCGCTGGGCAGGTCCAACACCGGCGCGGTGGGTGCCACGCTCAAACGCCACAAGCCCAGCTCGGGCGCGGGTGGGTTGAAAAACGGCAGGGTTTGGTCGCGGCAAGCGGCCCAGTCACCACGCGCTTGGGTGGCCTCGACCAGCTTGGCACTCGCACCGAGCGCGGCCACATCGGCGCGCATGCGCTGCACGGCCGCGTCCACCGCTGCCACTGCGCCGCGCAAACGGACAAACAAGATCTCTTGGGATGGCTGTGTGCTGGTGTCGTGCACCCAACAACTGGCGTTGAGCGGCAGCGGTTGCCCACCCCAGCGGTTGACCAGGGCCAAGGCCTGGGCCTGCGGCAGCGGACAGGCCAGGGTGGCTTCGGCCGGGGCCTGCGGCAAGACCTTGAGCGAGACCTCGGTGATCACACCCAAGGTGCCCATGCTGGCCGCCAGCACGCGCGACACGTCATAGCCCGCCACATTCTTCATGACCTGGCCGCCAAAGGTCAGCCATTCGCCTTTGCCGTTGATCATTTGCAGGCCCAGCACATGGTCGCGCACGCCACCCACATTGGCGCGGGCTGGGCCCGCCAAGCCGCAGGCCACCATGCCTCCCACGGTGGCCAAGCTGGGGCTGTCTGCGCCCACAGCGCGAAAGTGCGGCGGCTCAAAGGCCAAGCACTGCCCGTGCGCGGCCAGCGCGGCCTCTAACTCGGCCAGCGGCGTGCCACAGCGCGCGGTGACCACCAACTCGCTGGGCTCGTGGCTGACGATGCCCGCATGGGCGCGGGTGTCGAGCCCCTGCGCGCCAGCGCCAGGCTGGCCATAAAAAGCCTTGCTGCCCCCGCCTTGGATGTTCAGGGTTTGGTGCTGGGCGGCAGCGGCGTGGATCTGATCGATCCAAAGTGACAGGGTGGTGTCCATGCGGCCATGTTAGCCGCCGCCAACACCGGTTCGCTTGAATTTTTTGAACACGGCTTGTGCAAGGCTTTCAGCCCTTGGGGCTCAGGCCATGAAGCCCATGCGCTGGCGGCTTGACCCGCGCGGGGGCAAATCGGTGTGCAGCACCTGTTCGCGCCGGGCCAAACGGGCATTGCCAAAGGCCGTCATCAGCGAGCGGCGCATCTCACGCGGGGGCATCTGGGCCAATTGGTCCAACACGTCGTCGCTCAGGGGCGCTTCGAAGTGCCGCCCCCAGGGGTGCTGGGCCAAGATAGAGCCGCACATGCGGCGGGCGATGCCGCGCGCCTGCTCCAGGCTGGGCGGCGCGATCTCCCACACGTTCATGCGGTTGAGGATGGGCGCGGGGATGTGGCGGTCATCGTTGGCGGTGGCCACCCAAATGATGTGGCTGGCATCCAAACGCACATCCACATACTCATCGACAAAGCGCGCGGCGGTATCGACCTCCAGCAAGTTGTACAAAGGCCCCAGCGGGTCGTATTGCGCATCGGCGCTGGTTTTGTCGATCTCGTCGAGCACCATCACCGGGTTGGCCAGGTCGCCGTCCACCAGGGCTTGGAACACCCGCCCGGGCTTGGACCCCTTCCATTGGGGAGAAGAGCCCGACAACAACCAACCGGCGGTCATGGCATTCATGCTGACCAACTCGGCATGGCTGCCCAAGGCTGCGGCCAGTTGGCGCGCAAAGTGCGTCTTGCCAATGCCGGGTGGTCCCAGCAGCAACATGGGCATCAGGGCCAAGCCTTCGTCCCCGTCCAATCCCAGGGCCAGTTGTCGCCGCACTTCGTCCAGGGGTTGCGCGAAATTGGGTAAGGCCTCGCGCAAGCCCGTCAAGTCGGGCATGGCCCCTGGCCGCGCCCACTGGCGGGTGCCGCCCCGGTGCAGCATGCGCTCATATATGCCCATCAACACCGCTTGCTCTTGGGTGCTCCCGTGGGCTTGCAGGTGCATCCAGCGCGCTTGCACTTCTTGTTCGTCAAAAATGGTTTGCTGCAAACCGTTTGACCTGTTGTTTTTGTTGAATTTGATTTCGCTTTTCGAGCCCATGGCTTTTCCTCCTGTAGGCCCTGGAATGAGCAAAGAGCAAGCCAATTTGCGCGGGTTTTTTCCGTCAATCCACAGGTTTGGGGTGGCGCATTGAAACCCTTTGTCCGCCTGGTTTCAGGGTCTGGTTTCAAACGGCCCAAAGGCTGCACGGCATGGGCCTGTCGGTGCTCCGACAAAAGCCCGCTTGCACTGGCCCCATTCGGCGAAAAGCGAATTGATTAAACCAACAAAATTGAGGGTGCTGGTCCGGTCAAGCCCGCTGGGTGTGGATGGTCATTTGCACCCCAAACGACTCACCGGGTTGGGCCACCCGCAAGCCGAGTGGGTCGGCTTGGTCCACACCGCCAGCGGCGACGGTGGTTTTGCCCGGCCCGGCCAAATGCAGCGCATTGTTGACGTGACTGACCGGCTCAATGGCCACCACCGGCAATGCTGCATGGGTGTAGACCACCAGGTGCTGCAAATTGGCTTCGATGCGGGTGTGCAGCAGCGCGTCGTGCAATTGGGCGTGGCCGCTCCAGCCATCGAAACAATTGTCGATCTGCAGCTGGTCGCAGCCACTGTCGAGCCCCGTGACGGCTTGGCGCACGGTGGGCAGTTTGTCGGGACCCATCTCCCAGCGGCCGGTGGCGCTGAAGCGCACATGGCTGCCAGCGCGCTTGACAAAGTAGGGGTGCCAGCCCAGGCCCACGGGCGCGGCTTGGTCCGACTGGTTGGTGATGGACAGGCTCACTTGCAGGCTGTGGCCTTGCAGGGCAAAGGCTTGTGACACATCAAAGGCAAAGGGCCAATGGCTGTCGGGCCGGTGCTCGTAGCTGATCAGGGCGCTGTCGGGGCTGTGGTCCAACACCGTCCACGGGCGCTGCCAGCCCACGCCATGGATGGCATGGGGCTCGTCGTTGAAGTTGCGCACCAAGGGATGGCTGGTGCCGTTCCACACCAGTTTGGCTTGGGCAATGCGGTTGGAAAAAGGCACCAGCGGGTAGCAACCCGACTGGCGCACCGTGTGCAGTTGCTCGGCCGGGGTGGAGCGCAGCACCGGCACATCGCCCAGCCAAAGCCCGGAGATGCAGCCACCCAAGTCAGGGCGCAGTTCACACACCAGATCTTGTTGGCTCAATCGCAGTTTCATGCAGGCTCCTGGTTCATGGGTTGGGGCATTGTCCATGGCTTTGGGGCCCATGAAAAAACCCGCCGGGCGGGCCGCGCGGCGGGTAAATACCAAGGAGAACTCGGAAGGGCTTGGGCTCAGCGGTTGTAAGCGCTCTCACCGTGGGAGCTGATGTCGAGGCCTTCGCGCTCTTCTTCTTCGCTCACCCGCAGGCCCATGACCATGTCGACCAATTTGTAGGCGATGTAGGAGACCACGGCCGACCAGATGATGGTGACGGCCACGGCTTGGAACTGGACCCACACCTGCGTACCGATGGAATAGTCGGGCGAGGCTGCATTGGCCACGTAGTCGAAGATGCCCGTGCCGCCCAAGGAAGGCGCAGCGAACACACCAGTGAGCAAGGCACCCACGATGCCGCCCAGGCCATGCACGCCAAACACGTCCAAGGAGTCGTCGGCACCGAGCATGCGCTTCAAGCCGCTGACACCCCACAAACAGACCAGGCCCGCGATCAAACCGATGATGATGGCACCCATGGGGCCGACAAAACCGCAAGCCGGGGTCACAGCGACCAAGCCAGCCACCGCACCAGAGGCGGCACCCAACATAGAGGCCTTGCCTTTGGCCAGGGCTTCACCAGCGATCCAGCTCAGCGTGGCGGCAGCGGTGGCCACCAAGGTGTTGATGAAGGCCAGGGCGGTCACGCCATTGGCTTCCAGGTTGGAGCCAGCGTTGAAACCAAACCAGCCCACCCACAACAAGGCTGCGCCCACCATGGTCAAGGTCAGGCTGTGCGGGGCCATGGCTTCTTTGCCGTAACCCACGCGCTTGCCAATCACATAGGCACCGACCAAACCGGCCACACCGGCGTTGATGTGCACCACGGTGCCGCCCGCGAAGTCCAGTGCGCCTTTGGCCCACAACCAGCCGGCAGCGGCGGTCACGGTCTCGAGGGTTTTCTCGTCGGTGATGGCATCGGGGCCGTCCCAGTACCAAACCATGTGGGCGATCGGCAGGTAGCTGAAGGTGAACCACAGCGCACAAAACAACAACACGGCAGAGAACTTGATGCGTTCGGCAAACGAGCCCACGATCAGGCAGCAGGTGATGGCCGCGAAGGTGGCTTGGAAGGCCACGAACGACAACTCAGGAATGACCACGCCTTTGCTGAAGGTGGCGGCCACCGAGTCGGGCGTGATGGATTTGAGGAACAGCTTGTCGAGCCCGCCGATGAACGGACTGCCTCCGCTGAAAGCCATGGTGTAGCCGTAAATCACCCACAAGACGTAAATCATGGCGGTGACGACAAACACCTGCATCAGCACCGACAACATGTTTTTGCTGCGCACCAGGCCGCCGTAGAACAAGGCCAGGCCAGGGATGGTCATCAAAATCACGAGCAGGGTGGCCACGGTCATCCAGGCGGTGTCGCCTTTGTTGGGCACGGGGGCGGCAGCGGCCGGCGCAGCGGCTTCGGCCGCAGGGGCATCGGCTGCGGGTGCGGCGGCAGCGGCGGCCACCGGTGCCGCAGGGGCTGCGGTTTGGGCGAGAACCGCTGACGTGACCGTCAGCATGCTCAAGCCCAGCAACAGGGAGGCAAAGAATTTTTTCATGGTGTTTCTTTCAATGGGTTCGGTGCTGCTGTGGTTCAGAGCGCGTCTTTACCGGTCTCGCCGGTGCGGATGCGCACCACCTGCTCGAGGTCGTACACAAAAATCTTGCCGTCGCCGATCTTGCCGGTGCGGGCTGCACCCTCAATGGCTTCGATCGCGCGCTCGACCAGGTCAGAGGCCACGGCGGCCTCGATCTTGACCTTGGGCAAAAAGTCAACGACGTATTCGGCACCGCGGTACAGCTCGGTATGGCCCTTTTGACGGCCAAAGCCTTTGACCTCGGTCACGGTGATGCCTTGCACCCCAATGGCCGACAAGGCTTCGCGCACCTCGTCGAGCTTGAACGGTTTGATGATCGCTGTGATGATTTTCATGGTGTGTCCAATCGTGGAGAGGTCTTTAGAACGTGTACTTGAGGCCAATCACGCCAGCGGACTCACCCAAAAACTTGTTGTCGATCGGGCGGGCATAGTTGGTTTTATCGGCATTGGTCGTCACGTAAGCGATGGACGCGGCCAAGCCATTGCCAAAGTCTTTGGTCAAGGTCAGGCTGTAGTCGTTGTAGGCCGCAGCGGGCACGTTGACCACGGTTTGTGAGCCGGCATGCGGCACCAAGGACAGGCCATTGCCCAGGTCAATGGTTGCGCTCACGTCCAAATAGCCGCTGCCTTTGGAGTTCAGGTAGCCAAACAAAGGGGTGGTGGTGCTGGAGTATTTGATGGTGAACATGCCATAGCTCAGCGCGCCATACAACTCCGTGGTGTTGGCGTTGTCGTACACGCCGTATTTGGTGCCACCGGTGTCTTCCAAGGTGTTGCCCAGGTATTCGTAGCGCAAGATGCCCACGTCATAGCCCAGGCCCTTGACGATCTCGCCCTTGTAGCCGCCATAAATGTCGAGCTCGCCCGCGCCCTTGACGGTGGAGCGAACCGGACCGGCGGAGCTGTTGTCGGTGATCCACTGGATGGTGGAATGCCATGCGCCCACATAAAAGCCGCTTTTGTGCGCGTAGTCGAGGCCGACTTGCACCGCCGGATTGCGGCTGGACTGGGAAATGCCGCGGTAGCGGTATTCGCTGACCACGCCGATGTTGTAGCTCAGGGTCGATTCGGGCGCGGCGGCTGGCGCGGTTTGGGCCAGCGCAGCAGCGCTGGTCAGGGACAGGACCATCAGGGACAAAGTGGCTTTTTTCATGGGTTGACTCCAAAGTAAGGTGTAACCCTGATTAGCAGACTTTGTGCCACCTGCTTTTTTCACCGCATTGGTGCGGTTTGGCCCTGTTTCACCGGCTTTGTCAGCCTTTGGCGCGAAGCCCCACCCACTTTAGTGCATTGTTTTGGTGCATCTGTCTGTTTGGGGTGTGGGGCTTTGCCCCGGATCACCAATTTGATGCGCGCTTTCTGGCCCCCCATGAAAAAACCCCGCCGGGCATGCGCACCGGCGGGGTGGGGTGGATCAGACCAATGGGGGTGATCAGAAGGTGTACTTCACGCCCAACACGGCACCACGCTCGCCCAAGTACTTGCCGTCAAATGTGCTGCTGTAGTTGCTTTTTTCAGCCGTGGTTCCGTAGTAACCCAAGGAGGCCGACAGGCCTTTGCCCAAATCTTTGGTCACCGACAAAGACATGTCGTTGTAGGAGGCGTTGTAGGTGGCGGCGGTCACCGTTTGGCGACCGAAATGGGGCGTGACCGTCCAGCTGGGGAGGACTTCAAAATTGGCCGACAGGTCAAAGTAGCCGCTGCCCTTGGAGTCGATGTAGCCAAACAGGTCGCCCAAGCTGTAGGAGTACTTGGCGGTGACCGGGCCCATGGTGATGGCGGCATACACCTCATTGGTGTTGGCATCGCTGTAATTCAAACGCGAGCGCCCGCCGGTCATTTCAAGGTTATTGCCCACATACTGGTAGCGCAAAAAGCCCACGTCCATGGCCACATCTTTGGCCAAATCGAATTTGTAGCCGCCGTAAACGTCCAACTCCACATTGCCAGAGATGTCGGTACCGGTTTTGGCACCTGCACCACCGCTGTAGGAATAGTCGGCAATCCACTTGATGGTCGAAGCCCAAGCGCCCACATAAAAGCCGCTCTTGTGGGCGTAATCCACACCGCCTTGCACCGCCGGCTCGTTGCGGGTTTGGGTGATGCCGCGGTAACGGTAGTCGGTGACCACGCCGGCATTGAAGCTCAAGGTGGTTGCAGGTGCGGCTTGTGCCCACACAGAACCCGACACCAGGCCCATGGCCACCAAAGAGAGTAGTTTTTTGCTCATTATTTGCTCCAATACAGGGTTTTTAAGGATGAAAGAATGCGTTGGCTGGGCCAGGATGGCATCTGTGGGGCTGGATGGCCCCTGCCATGGCCGGCACACCCGGGTAAACCATGATTTTTCACGGCTTTCACCAAATTGTCAAAAGCTGAATTTTTGCTAAAAGGAGGCTGAATGGGCTTGGCCATGGTCAACAGCCGCAGTTTGCTGGGCTTGCAAGCACCGGCCGTGACCGTTGAAGTTCACTTGGCCAATGGGCTGCCCAGCTTCACTTTGGTGGGCCTGGCCGATACCGAGGTGAAGGAGGCGCGCGAGCGGGTTCGCTGCGCGATACAAAATGCGGGGCTGTCGTTTCCGAGCAACAAACGCATCACCGTCAACCTGGCACCGGCCGATTTGCCCAAAGATTCCGGCCGTTTTGACCTGCCCATTGCCATGGGCATCTTGGCCGCCAGCGGGCTGGTCGATGCGGCGGCCATGGGCGAGTGCGAGTTTGCAGGCGAGTTGTCTTTGTCGGGTGAGTTGCGGCCGGTGCGCGGTGGCTTGGCCATGGGCATGGCCTTGGCCGCCCAAGAAAACCCCAAGCGCTTGGTGTTGCCCATGGACAACGCCCGCGAAGCCGCTTGGGTGCCGCACATCCGGGTGCACGGTGCCCAACACCTGTTGGATGTCGTGCAAGCCTTTGCGCCCCAAGCGGAGCGGGTGGATTGGCCGGTATTGACCGCTGAGCCGCCCCGCATGGAGCCCGATGGCACCGACATGGCCGAGGTCAAAGGCCAGGCCAGCGCCAAGCGCGCCTTGCAAATTGCCGCCGCCGGTGGCCACAGCGTGCTGATGATCGGCCCACCAGGCAGCGGCAAGTCGATGCTGGCCCAACGGTTTGCCGGCCTGTTGCCCCCCATGGACCTGGGCCAATGCCTGGAAAGCGCCGCCGTGGCCAGCCTGGTGGGGCGGTTTTCGGCCAGCGATTGGGGCCGTCGCCCCTGGCGCAACCCACACCACACGGCCACTTCGGTGGCCTTGGTCGGTGGCGGTTCACCGCCGCGCCCTGGTGAAATATCACTGGCCCACCATGGCGTGTTGTTTTTGGACGAACTGCCTGAGTTTTCCCGCAGTGCCTTAGAGGCCTTGCGCGAACCGCTGGAGACCGGTCGCATCACCATCTCCCGGGCGGCGCAGCAGGCAGAGTTCCCGGCCCGCTTTCAGCTCATTGCCGCCATGAACCCTTGCCCGTGCGGCCACCATGGTTCGAGCTTGAAGGCCTGTCGCTGCACCCCCGACCAAGTGGCGCGCTACCAAGGCAAGTTGTCTGGCCCCTTGCTCGACCGCATAGATTTGCATGTGGAGGTGCCCAGCCTGAGCCCCGACGCATTGCTGCAAACCACCCCGGCCACCAGCAGCCCGGTTTTGCGCGAGGCCTGCTTGCTGGCGCGAGAGCGGGCCATGCAACGCCAAGGCCATGCCAATCACTTGCTGCAAGGCCAGGCCCTCGATGGCTTGCAGCGCCAGCCCCAAGCCCAGCAATTGATCGAACGCGCAGCCCAGCGCTTGGGCTGGTCTGGGCGGGGTACCCACCGCTGTTTGCGCGTGGCCCGCACCGTGGCCGATTTGCAAGGCCACGCAATGATTGAAGCCGACGATGTGGCCGAAGCCATGCAATACCGCCGCATGTGGTGAGGGTGTCAGCCTGCCCATGCCGGATGGGTTTCGCATAATGGACCGATGCACAGCGCGCAGCCAACCACGCCCTCACACGCCTTGGTGTGGTGGTTGTCGCTGGCCCAGTTGATCTCCTGGGGCAGTGGCTTTTATGGGTTTGCCCTGTTCATGGGGCCAATGGAGCAAGCCCTGGCCATTGACCGCGCCCAATCGTCGCTCGCCTTCAGCCTGGCCTTGGTGGGCGAGGGCCTGATGGCATTTGCGGTGGGCCGCTGGGTGGACCGGGGCCACGCCCGCGCGGTGATGGGCTTCGGCTCGCTGGCCGTGGCGCTGTGCTTTGTGGCGCACCGCTGGGTGGACAGCTTGTGGGCTTTTTATGTGGTGTGGTTTGGCATGGGCCTGGCCTGGGCCGCCACCTTGTACACGCCTGCCTTCACGGTGTTGACCCAACGCTATGGCAGCGGGTATCGGCGCGCCATCATCACCATGACGTTTTTGGGCGGCTTGGCCAGCACCGTGTTCATTCCACTGACCGCTGCACTGGTGGATCAACTCGGTTGGCGCGATGCCTTGTGGGTGCTGGCCGCACTGAACGCCTTGGTGTGTGCCCCCTTGCACGCATGGCTGCTGCGCAAGCAGCCCGCCACTGAGGGCTTGAGCGGCCTCCCCGCTGCGGCCCATGCTGCACAGCCCGTTCAAACGGCTTGGTCCAGCCATTTGCGTCAACCTGCGTTTTGGTGGTTGGGTGGCTTTGCGGTGCTGATGATGGGCACCACGGCCGCACTGCCACCGCACCTGGTCAGTTTGCTGCGCGAAACCGGCATCAGCGAATCATGGGCGATTGCCATACCTGCCAGCATTGGCGTGTTGCAAGTGGTGGGGCGTTTGGGGCTGTACAGCGCAGAGCGACACCTGCCGGTCCACACCGGCAACCTGTGGTTGCCCGCCCTCATTCCCTTGGGGTTTGCGGTGTTGCTGTGGGGCTATGGCCAGGTGGGGTGGTCGCTGCTGTTTGTGCTGCTGTTTGGCGTGGGCAATGGTCTGCTCACCATCGTGCGCGCCACCGCCATGACCGAATACGTGAGCCGCGCCCACACCGGCAGCCTCAACGGCTTGCTCGGTTTTCCAACCGCGGTGGCCCGCGCCTTGGCCCCCTGGCTGATGGGCCTGATGTGGTCCGCGCCCTCGGGCTACCGCTGGGGGCTGCTGTGCATGTGTGCCGTGGGCTTGATGGCCGTGCTGTGCATGTGGATGGCGCAAAAAACAGCGCCGCAAACCACCGACTGAAAACGTCCGCATCAATGCTTTTTTGTCGGTTTTGTTGACATAAATAATTTTTTATTTGGGTCAACAGCCCGTCATCGGGCCTCGTTGAATGATCACTCCAGTCTTCGGAGTGAAACCAACCTCAACCAAGGAGCCTTTCATGAACAAACTCATCGCCACCTTCATCCTCAGCGCATTTGCCGGTGCTTCATTTGCCAGCACCCCCAACCCTGCGCCCGCCACCGACAAAGCCGCACCCAAGGCCGAAGCCAAAGCCGAGGCCAAGGCAGATGCCAAGAAAGCAGCGGCCCCTGAAAAAGCCGCTGTGAAAAAAGAAGAAGCCAAGAAGTAATCTTCTTTTCAACGCCAAACGCCCGCGCCAGCGGGCTTTTGGCTTTGCAAAGCCGATTTCGCTGATGTGGCCGACCGAAATTACAAATTGGGCGCGAGCAAGCGCTGCAAATCTTTTTCGGCCACGCCTTGGCGTTGGGCCAGGTCGTGCACCTGGTCGTCGCCGATGCGGCCCACATTGAAGTAGGTGGCCTCGGGGTGGGCCAGGTAAAACCCGCTCACGCTCGCCGCCGGGGTCATGGCCATGCTGTCGGTCAAGCCCATGCCAATGTCTTGGCATTGCAGCAAATCGAACATGGCGCGCTTGACGCTGTGGTCGGGGCAGGCCGGGTAACCCGGTGCCGGGCGGATGCCTTGGTACTGCTCTTTGATCAGCGCTTCGTTGCCCAGGTTTTCGGCCGCTGCATAACCCCACAGGTCGCGCCGCACACGGGCATGCAGGCACTCGGCAAAGGCTTCTGCCAGCCGATCGGCCAAGGCCTTGAGCATGATGGCGCTGTAGTCGTCGTGGTCGTCTAAAAAGTATTTTTCTTTGGCATCCACGCCCAAGCCTGCGGTCACGGCGAACAAACCCACATGGTCTTGCAGCCCTGTGGCTTGGCCGTTCGCGTCTTGCCAAGGGGCGACAAAGTCAGACAGGCATCGGTTGGGGTTGTGCGCGCCCTCGCGCAAGGGCTTTTCGGTTTGTTGGCGCAGGCCGTGCCAGGTGAGGGCGCGTTGTGTGCGGCCCTCGTCGGTCCACAACACGATGTCGTCGCCCACGCTGTTGGCCGGGTACAAACCGACCACCGCATGGGCTTGCAACCAGCGGCCTTCGATCAGCCGCTTGAGCATGCGTTTGCCGTCGCTGAACACGCGCTGGGCTTCTGCGCCCACCACTTCGTCTTTCAAGATGGCGGGGAAGGGGCCGGCCAAGTCCCAGGTTTGAAAGAACGGGCCCCAGTCGATGAAGGGCTCTAGCTCGGCCAAGTCAAAATTCTTGAAAACGCGTTTGCCTATGAACTTGGGCGGGGTGGATTTGTAAGCCGCCCAGTCGATGCGCGTGGCATTGGCCCGCGCCTTGGCCAAAGGCAACAGGGGGACTTGTTTTTTATGGGCATGCTGCTCGCGCACCTTGGCATAGTCGGCATTGAGCTCGTCGATGTACTGCGCGGCCTGATCGCTCAGCAGGCCTTGCGCCACACCCACGCTGCGCGACGCGTCGGGCACATAAACCACCGGGCCTTCATAGTGCGGCGCAATTTTCACGGCGGTGTGCACCCGGCTGCAGGTGGCACCACCAATCAGCAGCGGAATTTTGCGCATGCGGAAGTAGTCGTCCTTTTGCATTTCGCCCGCCACGTACTGCATTTCTTCCAGGCTGGGGGTGATGAGGCCTGACAGGCCAATGATGTCTGCGCCTTCCACCTTGGCGCGCGCGAGAATTTCGTGGCAGGGCACCATCACGCCCATGTTGACCACGTCAAAGTTATTGCATTGCAACACCACCGTGACGATGTTTTTGCCAATGTCGTGCACATCGCCTTTGACGGTGGCAATCACGATCTTGCCCTTGGTTTTCACGTCTTCGCCAGCGGCTTCCTGCTGGCGCTTTTCCTCTTCGATGTAGGGGATCAGGTGGGCCACGGCTTGCTTCATCACGCGGGCGCTTTTCACCACCTGCGGCAAAAACATCTTGCCTTGGCCAAACAAATCGCCCACCACGTTCATGCCGTCCATCAGCGGGCCTTCGATCACATGCAACGGGCGGCCGCCCTTGGCCAACACCTCTTGATACGCAACCTCGGTGTCTTCATTGATGAAGTCGGTGATGCCATGCACCAGCGCATGGCTGAGTTTTTGCGACACGCTCACCGGCGCATCGGGCGTGCCGCGCCAAGCCAGTTTGGCGCTGTCGTCTTTGGCCGCGCCCTTGGCGTTTTCGGCCACTTCGATCAAGCGCTCGCCTGCGGTGAGTGGCGCTTCGCCGTCTTTGTATTGGGGCGTGCGGTTGAGCACCACGTCTTCCACTCGCTCGCGCAAAGCAGGGGCCAAGTCGTCGTACACACCGACCATGCCGGCATTGACGATGCCCATGTCCATGCCCGCTTGGATGGCGTGGTAGAGGAACACCGTGTGGATGGCTTCGCGCACCGGGTCGTTGCCGCGAAAGCTGAATGACACATTGGACACGCCGCCCGATACCTTGGCCCCCGGCAGGTTTTGTTTGATCCAGCGCGTGGCTTCGATGAAGTCCACCGCATAGTTGTCATGCTCTTCAATGCCGGTGGCGATCGCAAAAATATTTGGGTCGAAGATGATGTCCTCGGGCGGGAAGCCCACTTCGTCGACCAGCACCCGGTAAGCGCGCTCGCAAATTTCCACCTTGCGCTGGTAGGTGTCGGCCTGGCCCTGTTCGTCAAAGGCCATGACCACCGCTGCCGCGCCATAGCGCTTGATCAGTTTGGCCTGGCGCTTGAACTCGTCCAAGCCTTCTTTCATGCTGATCGAGTTGACGATGCCCTTGCCCTGGATGCAGCGCAAGCCCGCTTCGATGACCGACCACTTGCTGCTGTCGATCATGATGGGCACGCGGGCGATGTCGGGTTCAGAGGCGATCAGGTTCAAAAAGCGCACCATGGCCGCCTGGCTGTCGAGCATGGCCTCGTCCATGTTGATGTCAATGATTTGCGCGCCGTTCTCCACCTGCTGGCGCGCCACCGCCAATGCCTGCTCGTACTCGCCGTTCAAGATCATGCGGGCAAAGGCCTTGGAGCCGGTGACATTGGTGCGCTCGCCGATGTTGACAAAGGTGGCTTGGGGCACAGCGCCCGTGCCGTCGTCGCTGGCCGTGACACCAATGCGCACAGGCTCCAAGCCAGACAGCAACATGGGGGGGACAGCGGTGTGTTTGGGGGTCATGGGCTCACCTGAAAGGGCAGTACAGGCGAGCGTCGTTGCGAAGATTCACCCCAAGCCTGGCTTCGTGTGAAGCTGCAACGCTCCTTGAGGTGATCAGATTTTAGCGGGTGCGCCAACCCCGATAGAAAACCAACTTGCAGGCCCGCCTGAACGGCCCGCCATCTCACGCCGCCAACTTATACCCATCCCAAGCCGAAACCCCGCGCGGCTTGAGCGGTGACACTGCGTTGCCAATGGCGGCGATGTGCTCTGGCGTGGTGCCGCAGCAGCCGCCCACGATGTTGACCAAGCCCTCGGCGGCAAATTCGTGCAGCAAACGGCTGGTGACATCGGGCGTTTCGTCAAAGCCGGTGTCGCTCATGGGGTTGGGCAATCCGGCATTGGGGTAGCAGCTGATGAAGGTGTCGCCCGCCACCTTGGCCAGCTCTTGGATGTAGGGCCGCATGAGGGCCGCGCCCAAGGCGCAGTTCAAGCCCACCGCCAAAGGTTTGGCATGGCGCACGCTGTGCCAAAACGCGGTGACGGTTTGGCCGCTCAGAATGCGGCCCGAGGCATCGGTCACGGTGCCGCTGATGATCAAGGGCAAGCGCTCGCCGCTGGCATCAAAGTATTCGTCAATCGCAAACAAAGCGGCCTTGGCATTCAAGGTGTCGAAGATGGTCTCGACCAACAACACATCCACGCCGCCTTCGACCAGCGCTTGCACCTGCTCGTAATAAGCCTGGCGCAGTTCTTCAAAATTCACATTGCGCGCCCCAGGGTCGTTCACATCTGGGCTGATGCTCGCGGTTTTGGGCGTGGGGCCCAGGGCACCCACGGCATAGCGCGGTTTGTCGGGGGTGGAGTACTTGTCGCAAGCGGCGCGGGCGATGCGGGCCGAGGCGCGGTTCATCTCGATGGCCAAGTCGGCCATGTCGTAATCGGCTTGGGCGATGGTGGTGGCCCCAAAGGTGTTGGTCTCGATCAGGTCTGCGCCCGATGCCAAATAGCCCTCGTGGATGTCGCGGATGATGTCGGGCCGGGTCAGGCTGAGCAATTCGTTGTTGCCTTTGACATCGCGCGCAAAGTCGGCAAACCGCCCCGCTTGGCCATCTGCACCGCTGTAGCCCTCGCCCCGGTACTGGGCCTCAGAGAGCTTGAAGCGCTGGATCATGGTGCCCATGGCACCGTCCAAAATGGCAATGCGTTGGTTCAGCAAAGCGGGCAGGGCTTGGGCGCGGGTGTAGTTCATGGCCGCAATTGTAGAAAGCCTGTTTGCACCCAACGGTGCATGCCGATGCCCGCCACGGAAGTGGGTTTGACAAACAGCGAAAATACCCGCCATGAAACATTTACTGCCCAGGCAAGCCTGGGATTTGCTGCAAGCCAGCCCCAACGCTTTGCTGATCGACGTGCGCATGGAAATCGAGTCCATGTATGTGGGCCGCCCGCCCGGTGCGGTGCACGTGGCCTGGTACGAATACCCCGACTTCACCCCCCATGTGCCCCAGTTTTGTGCCCAGGTGTTGGCCGAAGCGGGCGACAAGACCCGCCCGCTGGTGCTGCTGTGCCGCAGCGGTCAACGCACCCTGGACGCAGGCCAGGCCTTGGAGGCCGACGGTTTTACCGATGTCTCGCATGTGGTGCATGGTTTTGAAGGGGACTTGGACGCACGCTTTCAACGCTCCAGCATCAATGGCTGGCGCCATGAAGGGTTGCCGTGGGAGCAGATGTAAGCGCGGCCATACAGCCCGCGCTCGCCCCCAAAGCCTTGCATGCTTTGCTGCGCGAGGTGTTTGGCTACAACCAGTTTCGCGGGCCGCAGGCCGACATCATTGGCCACGTCAGCCAAGGGGGCGATGCCTTGGTGCTCATGCCCACTGGCGGGGGCAAATCGCTGTGCTACCAAATACCGGCCATTGCCCGGCAGCGGGCGGGCTTGGGTGTGGCGGTGGTGGTCTCGCCCTTGATCGCTTTGATGCACGACCAAGTGGGCGCATTGCAAGAGCTGGGGGTGAGCGCGGCTTTGCTCAACTCGACCCTGAGCGGCGAGCAAGCCCATGCGGTGGAGCAGCGTTTGCTGCAAGGCGATATCACCTTGCTGTATGCCGCGCCCGAGCGGGTCACCACGCCGCGTTTTTTGGCCTTGCTCGACCAAGTGCATGCGCGCGGCTTGCTGGGTTTGTTTGCCATCGACGAAGCCCATTGCGTCAGCCAATGGGGCCACGACTTTCGGCCCGAATACCGGGGTTTGACGGTCTTGCACGAGCGTTTTGCAGGCGTGCCACGGGTGGCTTTGACGGCCACCGCCGACGACCTGACGCGGGCTGACATCGTTGAGCGTTTGCAACTGGAAGATGCGCGCCAGTTTGTCAGCAGCTTTGACCGCCCCAACATCCGCTACACCATCATCGAGAAGAAAGAGCCGATGGCCCAGTTGCTGCGCTTCATCCAGCGCGAGCACACCGGGCCCGAAGGCTGCGACAGCGGCATTGTGTATTGCCAGTCGCGCAAGCGGGTGGAAGAAGTGGCGCAAGCCCTGGTGCAACACGGTTTGCTGGCCCTGCCCTACCACGCCGGCATGGAAGCCGCCACCCGCCAACACCACCAAGACCGGTTTTTGCGCGAAGAAGGCATTGTGATGGTGGCCACCATTGCCTTTGGCATGGGCATCGACAAACCCGATGTGCGCTTTGTGGCGCATTTGGACATGCCCAAAAACATCGAAGGCTATTACCAAGAGACCGGCCGGGCCGGGCGCGATGGCCTGCCCGCCCAGGCTTGGATGAGCTACGGCCTGCAAGACGTGGTCAACCAGCGCCGCATGATCGACGAGAGCCCCGCTGGCGAAGAGCACAAACAAGTCATGCGCGGCAAGCTCGATGCCTTGTTGGCCCTGGCCGAGGCCACCGACTGCCGCCGGGTGCGGCTGCTGGCTTATTTTGGCGAGCCCTATGCACCCGAAGCGGGTTCACCCCCCAGCCTGCGCTGCGGCAATTGCGACAACTGCTTGTCCCCGCCCGATACCTGGGATGCCTCTGAGGCAGCCCGCATGCTCTTGTCCACCGTCTACCGGGTGCAGCAACACTCGGGCATGCAATTTGGCGTGGCCCACACCATGGACATCGTGCGCGGCAAGCGCACCGAGAAGGTGCTGCAGCACGGCCACCAAGACCTGAGCTGCTTTGGCGTGGGCCAGCGCTACAGCGAAGCGCAGCTGCGCAGCGTGCTGCGCCAACTGGTGGCCACCGAAGCGCTGGGGGTGGATGCCCAGGCCTACAACACCTTGTATCTGACCGATGCCTCGCGCGCCATCCTCAAAGGCACGCACAGCGTGACCTTGCGCCACAGCCACGAACGCACCAGCGAGCGCAAGCCGCGCCGCACAGAGGCTGCGCCCGGCTTGCCCGCGCTGGATGCGACCGCACAGGCGCGGCTGCAGTCGCTCAAGGCCTGGCGCGCCGAGGTGGCGCGCACCCACAACCTGCCCGCCTATGTGATTTTTCACGATGCCACACTGCACGCCATCGCCCATTTGGCCCCCGCCAGCTTGGAAGCCTTGCAAGACATCAGCGGCATCGGCCAGAAAAAACTCCAGGCCTATGGCCAAGAAGTGCTGCGCGTGGTGTCGGCCAGCCCCATGGCATAAAATGATGCACCTTTGAAAAACCTTGGAGCGCCCATGTCTGCCCCTCACGCCCACACCGATCACCCCGCAGAGCCCGCCGAAGATGTGGTCGAAAGCATTGTTCCCCTGATGCCCATCGTGCTGCCCATTGCCGGTGGCGTGCTGATTTTCTTGCTCGCCTTCATTGCGGTGTTCATGGCCTGAGGCCACCCACCCCGAACAACGGCCCCGCTGCGCGGGGCTTTTTTTTGGCCGCAATCCCCCGCAAAACCCCCATCCCACGCCAACCCATTCCGGCGGGCCAAAGGCACACATAAGGTTATGCTTTTTTTGCATGACCCTGTCAGGCATGCCCGCAAGCGCCTGCCTAGAATCGCCCCCACTCGGTGCCCAGGGCGGGGCATTTTGGCAACACGGCGTTGCTTGAGGTCAGCCCAAACGACCCAGCCACTCGGCTCGTTGGCTGACCTGAATCAACTTTCGACGGAGTACACATGAACGCACCCTACACACCGGGCCTGGCCTTGAAAGCCCCCAGTTTTGTCAAACACGCCAAATTGGTGGCCTGGGTCGGCGAAATCGCCGCCCTGTGCAAACCCAGCGCCATCCACTGGTGCGACGGCAGCCAGGCCGAATACGACGCGCTGTGTCAGCAATTGGTGGACGCGGGCACCTTTCAACGCCTGAACCCGGCCAAGCGGCCCAACTCGTTTTTGGCCAAGTCCGACCCCAGCGACGTGGCACGGGTGGAAGACCGCACCTTTATTTGCACCGACCGCAAAGAAGACGCTGGCCCGACCAACAACTGGATCGCCCCGGCCGAGATGCGCGACACCTTGCACGGCTTGTTTGACGGCTGCATGGCTGGCCGCACCTTGTATGTGGTGCCCTTCAGCATGGGCCCCTTGGGCAGCCCGATCGCCCACGTGGGCATTGAACTGTCCGACAGCCCCTATGTGGCGGTCAACATGAAGATCATGACCCGCATGGGCCAGGCCGTGTATGACGTGCTGGGCAGCGATGGCGAGTTCGTGCCCTGTGTGCACACCGTGGGCGCGCCCCTGCAAGCTGGCCAAAAAGACGTGTCCTGGCCATGCAACAAAACCAAATACATCGTGCACTTTCCCAAGTCGCGCGAAATCTGGTCCTACGGCTCGGGCTACGGCGGCAACGCCTTGTTGGGCAAAAAATGCTTTGCCCTGCGCATCGCCTCCAACATGGGCCGCGACCAAGGCTGGCTGGCCGAGCACATGCTCATCTTGGGCGTGACCAACCCCCAAGGCAAAAAGTACCACGTGGCCGCCGCCTTCCCCAGCGCCTGTGGCAAAACCAATTTCGCCATGCTGATCCCGCCCAAGGGCTTTGAGGGCTGGAAGGTCACCACCATCGGTGACGACATCGCCTGGATCAAGCCCAGCGCCGACGGCAAGCTGCGCGCCATCAACCCCGAGGCCGGCTACTTTGGCGTGGCCCCGGGCACCAACACCTTGACCAACCCCAACTGCATGGCCAGCTTGGACAAAGATGTGATCTTCACCAACGTGGCCCTGACCGACGACGGCGACGTGTGGTGGGAAGGCATGGGCGATGCGCCCGCGCACTGCATCGACTGGCAGGGCAAAGACTGGACCCCGGCGATTGCCAAAGAAACCGGTGCCAAAGCCGCCCATCCCAATGCCCGCTTCACCGTGGCCGCGACCAACAACCCCGCGCTCGACAGCGCCTGGGACGACCCCGCTGGCGTGGTGATCGATGCCTTCATTTTTGGTGGTCGCCGCTCCACCACCGTGCCCTTGGTCACCGAGGCCCGCAACTGGGTGGAAGGCGTGTACATGGCCGCCACCATGGGTTCTGAGACCACCGCCGCTGCCGCTGGCCAGCAAGGCGTGGTGCGCCGCGACCCGTTTGCCATGTTGCCCTTCACCGGCTACAACATGAGCGAGTACTTCCAACACTGGCTCGACATGGGCACCCAACTGGCCGCCAGCGGGGCCAAGTTGCCCGCCATTTACTGCGTCAACTGGTTCCGCAAAGGCGAAGACGGCAAGTTTGTGTGGCCCGGTTACGGCGAAAACATGCGCGTGCTCAAGTGGATGATCGACCGCATCGAAGAAAAGGCCAAAGGCCAAGAGCACGTGTTTGGTGTCAGCCCATCGTTCGAGGAAATCACCTGGACCGGCCTGAGCTTCACCCAAGAACAGTTCCACACCGTGACCCACATCGACAAAAATGCCTGGGTCGAAGAGCTCAAGCTGCACGAAGAGTTGTTCGTTCAGCTCTCACACAAACTGCCAGCGGCCTTGCCCCAAACCAAAGCCGCCATCGAAAAGCGTTTGCACGCCTGATGCGCTGAGCCCCCTTGTCCCAAACCCGGGGCATGAAAAAAGCCGTTGCTTGCAACGGCTTTTTTCTTTGGGGCAGCGAAACGTGCCCGGGCGCGGCGCGGATCAGCCCTTGGCGCGGATCAAAGCCCCTTGCAGTTCGGCCATGATGCGCGGGTCCACCTGGGCCAAGGCCCACAAGCGGCGGTCGGCCTCGGCTTGTCTGCGGCGCAGGTTCCAAGCCGCCAAGCGCTCACCCAAACGCAGTTGGTGCAAGGGGCGGGCGAAAAACGCCAGAGCCGACAAAGCCACCAACCACATGGCCAACCAGGCCAGCATCCAATGGTCTTCGCTCAGGCTGTCAATGGCTTGCATGGCGGCCACCAACACAGCGGCCACCACCGACCACTGCAACAAAGCGGCCAAGCCGCGCTCTTGCGACAAACGGGCGGCAAAGCCCTGGAACTTGCGGGCCACGCGCAGTGCGCGCTCCACGCCGGGGTGGGATTGGGCGTAATCAATGTGGACAAAGCTGGTCATGGTCAATTCCCTTTCAAAGCAAAAATCAATTTCTGATGGACGAATACTAGGGTTATCCCTTGTTTAACACAAGTGATGATTAAACATGTCATACATTCACAGTAGTTATGAATCAAGTCAACTTTCGCACCCTCGACCTCAACCTGCTGCGCATCTTTGACGAGGTCATGGCCGAGCGCAGCCTGACCCGGGCGGCGCAAAAAATGGCCCTGACCCAACCAGCGGTCAGCAACGCCATGCGCCGTTTGCGCGACCGCTTGGGCGAGGACTTGATGCGCCGCGACGGCCAAGGCTTGACACCCACACCCCGGGCGCTGGCCTTGTGGCCGCTGGTGCGCACGGCCTTGTCGCAGTTGGAGCAAGGCCTCAACCCCGGCGAGTTCGAACCCGCCCAGGCCGATGCCACCTTTGTGCTGGCCATGGCCGATGCCACCGCCGCCGAATTGATGCCCGGTTTGGTCGACATCTTGGAGCGCGAAGCCCCTGGCGTGTCCATGCGCACCGTGCCGCTGAGCACCCGCAACCCCAGCAGCCTGTTGGCCCAAGAACAGGCCGATGTGGCGATTGGCTACTTTCCCGCCTTGCTGGCCGAACTCCATGCACCCACCCCGCTGGAGGGCGGCCATGCCCTGGACCACCAACGCCTGTTCGATGGCGAATATGTGTGCGTGATGCGCCAAAGCCACCCCTTGGCCGCGCAAACCCTGGACCTGGACACCTTTTGCCAAGCCCGCCACCTGTTGGTGAGCTTTTCCGGTCGGCCCTACGGATTTGTCGACGAGGCCCTGGCCAGCCTGGGGCGCGAGCGCCGCGTGGTGTTGACGGTGAACCAGTTTTTCACCGCTGGCCAGGTGGTGGCGCATTCCAATTTGCTCACTGTGCTGCCGCAGCACTTTTTGAGCGTGACCGGCGTGTTCGACCAGTTGGTGATCAAGCCCTTGCCGTTTCAGGTGCCCACGGTGCATGTGGACATGGTGTGGCGCAAGCGCTTGCGCCAACCCGGGCCCCACCGCTGGCTGCGCCAAGCCCTGGTGCGCGCCAGCCAAGCGGCGCTGGAAAAGATCAAACCTTGAACGGGCCTGCGCGACCGCGCTCGACCTGAAAGCGCGCTTGCACGCTCAGGTCTTGGCGGGTACCGGCAGGAAACGGGGTGCTGCGAAATTCGCAAGTGGCCGCCTGCGCTTGGATGTCGATCAAGGCATAACCGCGCTCGTCGGCACGGGCATAAACCATGTCGGGGTTGGCCGACAGCGCGGCATTGAGCACGCTCTCGCTCAAGCCCCGTGAGGTGATGGAGGTGGTGACAAACTCGCTGGCCAACACCGGCGAGCCCTCGTCATTGGCTTGCAAGCGCAACCGCGCGGCCACGTTCATGTGCACATCGCCGCCCAGGGTCAACACATCGCTGATGCGCCCATCGGCCAGGGTTTGCAACAAGCGACGGCGCGCCTGCGGGTAGCCGTCCCAGGCATCGGTGTAGGTGGCCCGGCCCAAGGGGGTGTTCACCGATGTCGGGCTGATTTGGGTGGCCTGGGCCAACACCTTCCAAGCCGCCGTGGACTGGCGCAAGCCCTCGAACAACCAGGCCTCTTGGGCGCTGCCCAGCATGGTGCGGTTGGCCTCATCGAGTTCGGCGCATTGGGTGACCACCCGGCCACCGCCCCGGTTGGGGTCGGGGCAGGCCTGCGGGCTGCGGTACTGGCGGCAGTCCAAGGTCCAGATATCGGCCAAGCGGCCCCAGGCGTATTTGTCGTGCAGCCGCATGCTGGCAGCCCACGGGCTGGCGGTGTCGGGCCCCAAGGCCAGGGGCAGGTGCTCAAAGTAAGCCTGGTAGGCGGCGGCGCGGCGCTGCATGAACACGGCCAGCGGTGTGTTGCGCGGGTCGCGGTCGTTGGCATAGTCGTTGACCACCTCGTGGTCGTCCCACATCAACAACCAGGGGTGGGCCGCGTGCGCGGCTTGCAAATGCGGGTCCGACTTGTACAAGGCGTAACGCTGGCGGTATTCGTCCAGGGTTTTGGGCTCGCCGCCGGTGTGTTTGCGCAGCGCAAAACGCGGGTTGGTGCTCTCGTATATATAGTCACCGACAAACACCACCAGGTCCAGGTCTTGGCGGGCGATGTCGGCATGGGCCACGTACTCGCCTTGCTCGTAGTGCTGGCACGAGGCCAAGGCCAAACGCAAGCGGCGCACGGGGTCTTGCGCGCGCGGTGCGGTGCGGGTGCGCCCTGTGGGGCTGACGGCATCGCCGCAGCGAAACCGGTACCAATATGAGCGGTCTGCGACCAAACCCTGGGCGGTGGCATGCACGCTGTGGCCGCGCTGGCCATCGGTGGTGATGTCGCTGTGCCACACCCGCTGGCGCAAGCCTTCGTCGGCAAACACCTCGCAAGTGACCCGCGCCGGATCGGCCCCCGCGTCCATGCGGTCTTGCGGGCCGATCAGCAAGCGCGTCCACAGCACCACCGAGTCGGCACGCGGTTGGCCGCTGGCCACACCCAGCACAAAGGGGTTGTCGCGCCAGCGCCGCGCTTCGCTGTTGGCCTGGGCCAGCACCTGCTGCCACGGTGCCAAGGCCATGGCCAGGGCTTGGGCCTGGGCCCAACGGTGAAATTCACGCCGGCGCATGGGTGCGGTTTTCAGCAAGTGGTGGCGCTGGGCTCAGGTGTTGAGCAAGGTCCACAAGCGGTAAGGCGTGAGGGGCATTTGCAATTGGCTGGCTTTGGCCGCATGGCCGTTGCGGGCCAAGGCATCGGCCACCGCGTTGACCACGGCGGGGGTGGCCCCAATCGTGCCCAACTCGCCCACGCCTTTGACACCCATGGGGTTGTTTTTGCACGGCACGGACTCATCCATTTCGGTCACAAAGTCGGCCCGCATGATGTCGGCATGGGGCACGGCATAGTCCATCAGGCTGCCGGTGAGCAACTGGCCGGTTTCGGTGTCGTAGGTCATTTGCTCGCACAGGGCTTGGCCAATGCCTTGCACCGCGCCACCGTCGAGTTGGCCACGCACGATGGTGGGGTTGACCACACGGCCCACATCATTGACCGAGCTGTAGGCCACCAAGTCCACCGTGCCGGTGTGCGGGTCGACTTCCACTTCGCACACATGGCAACCATTGGGCCAGGTGGGGCCGCTGACCTTGGTGGTCGAGGCCAAATGAATGCGGCCCTCGGGTTGGCGCTGGGCCAACTCGGCCAAGCTCAAACCCAGATCGGTGCCCTTGACCTGAAAGCGCCCGGCTTGGTATTGCAAGTCGGCCCCCGACACCTCCAGCGATTGGGCGGCGAGTTCGCGCGCCTTGTCCAAGCTGCGCTGCGAGCCCTCGGCCACCGCCGAGCCGCCGGTGAACAGCGAGCGCGAGCCCGCGCTGCCAAAACCGTCCCCGCGATCGGTATCCCCCAACACGATGCGCACTTGCGACAGGGGCACGCCAAACACGTCGACCACCAATTGCGCCAGCGAAGTGGCAATGCCCTGGCCCATGGGGGCGACCGCGCTGAACACCTCGATCACGCCATCGGCCGCAATGGTGACGGTGACGTTTTCTTCCAAGGCGTTGCCGCCGGTCCACTCCAAAAAGGTGGCCAGTCCCAGGCCACGCCATTTGCCTTGCGCTTTTGACGCGGCTTCGCGCTGTGCAAAACCATCCCACTGGGCCAAGGCCAGGCCCTTGTCCATGACCTGCTCAAACGCGCCCACGTCATAGGTTTGGCCCATGGCGTTTTTGTAGGGCATTTGGCTGGGGGCGATCATGTTGCGCCGGCGCAAAGCCACGCGGTCGATGCCGGTTTGGCGCGCCGCCTCGTCCATCAAGCGCTCCATGTTGAAGATGGCCTCGGGTCGGCCCGCGCCCCGGTATGCGCCCATGGTGGCGGTGTTGGTCATCACCGCGGTGAAGTGAAAGTCGATGGTTTGGATGTCGTACACGCTGGTTTGCACCCAGGGGCCAATCATCACCTGAATGGCCACGCCAGTGGGGGCCGGGTAGGCACCCACATTGGCCAAGGTGTCGATGCGCAAGGCCAAAATTTTGCCGTCGGCGGCCAACGCCATTTCGGCGTGACAAGCAATGTCGCGCCCGTGGGTGGAGCTCAAAAAGTCTTCGCCCCGCTCGGCCATCCATTTCACCGGACGCTGCAACACATGGCAGCAATACGCGACCATGCCGTCTTCGGGGTACATGCCGGTTTTCATGCCAAAACCGCCACCCACATCGCCCACCAAGACCCGCACGTTTTCTTTCGGCAGGCCCAGCAATTCGCTGACCAGGGTGCGCACACCGCTGGGCATTTGGCTGCTCATGCGCAGGGTCAAACGGCCTTGGTCGATGTAGGCCAACACACTGCGCGGCTCCAAGGTGAGCGCGGCCACGCGCTGGTTGTGGATGTCGAGCTTGACCACATGGGCGGCTTTGTCAAAAGCTTGTTGCGCGGCTTGCGCATCGCCATAACGGGTTTCGGCCAAGATGTTGTCGGGGATGTCCTCACACAAGCGCGGCGCATCTTTGGCCAAGGCGGCGGGCAGGCTGGTGGCATTGGGCAGCTCTTCGTAATCGACCATGACGGCTTCGGCCGCGTTGCGCGCGTTCTCCAGCGTGTCGGCCACCACAGCGGCCACCACTTCCCCGACAAAGCGCACCCGCTCATGGGCCATCAAATAACGCGACGGGCTGGCCGGGGGCGAGCCGTCGGCCCGCTTGAAACCAGCCGCCTTGGGCAAGGCCTTGATGCCCGCCTGCGCCAGCTCGGCCCCAGTGACCACCAGCGACACACCGGGCATGCTGCGCGCTTGCGCCACATCGACGCTGCGCAAAATGGCATGCGGGTAAACCGAGCGCACAAACCATATGTGTTGCACACCCGCGACCTGGGCATCATCGGTGAACAGGCCTTGGCCCTTGAGCAATAAATCGTCCTCCAGGCGCTTGACCGCCTGACCGCTTCCAAATCGCATGTTTTCTGTATTCACTTCTGGCCTTTGAGGGTCGGGATGGCTTGCAAGTGTAGTGCCGCCGCTTTATCGCTGCCGGTGTTGGGGCGCTGCCAAGGCGAAACCACTGAATGAATACTTTGGTATTTAAATTAATCGATTTATTTTTAATTTGTTTACTTTTGTGTAGTTACTCAAAAATTATCACTCTTTTACAATAAGTAATACTTTCAGCAGACAAAGCCCCAGCAACGACATGAACCAACGATTTCTGCGCCCACACCCCCCGGCCGATGGCTTGGGGGCTGCACCCGGCGCCCGTTCGGATGCGGCTGGGGCAGCGCCAACCACCCCCCCCGACGATGCCCATGGGGTGGAAGGCCAACTGCGGCGCATCCGCTGGGTGGTGTGGCTGGTCATGGGTTTGCTAGCCGCAAGTTGGTTGGCCTATGGGGTTCGCAGCCACCGATTGGCCCTGCAAGAGCAACAAGCCCAGGCCAAGATCGCCGCCACCTCGGTGCGCGCGCAATTGGACAATGCCTTGCGCCACATGGACGACATCTTGGCCTATACCTCTGCTGCATTTGTGCGACACGGGGCGGGCCTGATCGACAGCGACACCTTGGCCCAGGTGCGCGGGCGCGAACTGCGCAACCCCTACCGCCAAGTGCTGATCACCAACGCTGTGGGCGAGCCCATGCTGTCCATCCCAGCCCCGCCCTTGGACGCACCGCTGCAAGCCATGGCGCGGGCGCAGTCGGCCAACACCAGCGGCACCATCTTGAGCCATGTGGTGCACACCCAGGGGCAAGCCCTGCTGGCGCGCAGCATGCGGCTGACCCAGCGCGACGGCCGCTTTGCGGGCATGGCCGTGGCCCTGCTCGACCCCGCCTTGGTGCGCGACGCGCTCAACACCAGCAATGAGCAAAACGCCTGGGCCATGCAGCTGCTGCTGGGTGCCCAGCCAGTGGCCAAAGGCTGGGGCAGCGCCCCCGCACCGGTGGGCGCGCCGGTGTACACCTTGGCCACCGCCGCCCCCGATTTGTCGGTGCAAGCCTGGGTGCAAGCCCCAGCGGTGCGCCAAGCCTGGTTGGCACAACTGTGGTGGCCGAGTTTTTTCATGTGCTGCCTGATGGCTTTGTTTTTGTGGGGCAGCCGCAACCTCAGCCGCTCTTTGCGCCAAGAGCTCGACCACCAGCGGCTGGCCGATCAGCGGGCCATTGAAGCGCGGGTGCATGCCATGTTTTTGGCCAACATCAGCCATGAAATCCGCACCCCCATGAACGGGGTGTTGGGGGCCTGCGATTTATTGGTCGCATCGCGCTTGGACGCGCAGCAAACCGAGCTGATCGGGCTGATGCGCCGCTCGGGCGAAAACCTGATGGCCATCATCAACGACATCTTGGACTTCAGCAAACTGCAAGCGGGCCACTTCGAGCTGGAAACCAAGCCCTTTGCCCTGCTGCCACACCTGCAAGACAGTTGCGCGCATTTGGCCCCATTGGCCGAAAGCAAGGGTTTGGCGCTGCGCCATGCGCTTGAGCTCGATGCCGCCGATTGGGTGGCCAGCGACCCGGTGCGCTTGCGCCAAATCGTGCACCAATTGCTGGGCAATGCCATCAAGTTCACCGAGTCGGGTGAGGTGGTGTTATCGGCCCAATGGCAAGCCACACCGCCCGCGCGGCAACTGCACTTGCGGGTGCAAGACACCGGCATTGGCATGGACGCACAACAACTCCAGCGCTTGTACAACCCCTTTCAACAAGCCGACAGTTCGCATGCGCGCCGCTACGGTGGCACCGGCCTGGGGCTGAGCATCACCCAACACCTGGTGGCCTTGTTGGGGGGGCGGTTGTCGGTGCAAAGCGCCCTGGGCCAAGGCACGGTGTTTGAGCTGTGGCTGCCCATGCCCGCCGTGCCCGCCGAAACAAGCATCCACCCCGAACCCAGCAAAGCCAGCGCCGTTGCCCTCGCACTTCCCTGTGCCCCAGCGCCCGGCTTGCACGCGCCCGCGCCCACCAAGGTGTTGGTGGTTGAAGACCACCCGGTCAACCAAACCATCATCCAGGCCATGCTGGAGCGCTTGGGCTGCGCGGTGGAAATGGCCGGCAACGGCTTGCAAGCCCTGAACGCTTTTGAAACCCAGATGTACGACCTGGTGTTGATGGACTGCCAAATGCCCGAGATGGACGGCTTTGAAGCCACCCGCGCCATTCGCCGGCGCGAGGCCGTCAACCCCACCTTGGGCCGGGTACCGGTGATCGCACTCACCGCTTTGGCCATGCAAGGCGATGCCGAGCGCTGCTTGGCCGCGGGCATGGACGACTACCTCACCAAGCCCATCCAACTCGAGCAACTCAGCGCCAAATTACAACACTGGCGCGGGCGCGACGCCATGCCTTTGGCCCCCGCGCCCACCCAGGCACAATGAACGCGCACACCGCAGGCCCGCCGGGGCAGAACCCGGCCCCCGCTTTGGCGGCAGCACCCCAACCAGCCACACACCATGCCCGCACGCCGCTCAGAACTCGATCTACTGGCCATCGGCTTGCTGCTGACCTGTTGCTTCATTTGGGGTTTTCAACAGGTTTTGATCAAGCAAACCCTGCCCGAGGTGGCCCCCGTTTTTCAGGCCGCGCTGCGTTTGATGGGTGCCACCATTTGCCTGTTGCTGTGGTGCCGCTGGCGCGGCATTTCACTGTGGCAGCGCGACGGCAGCGGCCCCAGCGGCTTGCTCGCCGCCTTGCTGTTCGCCTTTGAGTTCGCCTGCATTTACCTGGGCCTGCGCGACACCAGTGCCTCGCGGTTGACGATTTTTTTATACACCGCGCCGTTTTGGGTGGCCGCCTGCGTGCCCTTGCTGGTGGCCGCCGAGCGGCTGCGCCCGGTGCAGTGGCTGGGCTTGCTGCTGGCTTTTGGTTCGGTGGGTTTTGCCCTGCAAGACGGCTGGAGCGCCCGCGCCGACAACCCCTTGCAGTGGCGCGGCGACCTGCTCGGCCTGATGGCCGGTGCCCTGTGGGGCTTGACCACGGTGGTCATCCGCTCGACCCGGCTGGGCCAAGTGGGGGCCGAAAAAATGCTGCTCTACCAAATTGGCGGCAGCGCCTTGATCTTGCCCTTCATCTCGCTGGCCATGGACGAGCCCTGGAACTGGGCCATGCCCACCTGGGCCTGGGGCTCGCTGGCCATCCAAAGCGTGCTGGGTGCCTTTGTGACCATCCTGATTTGGATGTGGCTGCTTGGCCGCTACCCGGTCACCCGGGTCAGCGCGTTCTCGTTTTTCTCACCCCTGTTTGCCCTGGTGGTGGCCAACCTGTGGCTGGACGAGCCCTGGTCGCTCAGCGTGGTGGTGGCCTTGCTGGGCGTGGCCATCGGCATCGTGCTGGTCAACCGGCCTGCGGCTGTGCCTTCAAGCGGCGATTCGGTCTGACGCGCGGATCAGCACATCAGCTGGAATGTTGAGCGCCACGCTGAGCCGTCGGATCATGTTCAATGACAAGCTGCGTTTGTAATTCAAAACCTCATAAACGCGATGGGTTGGACCGATATAGGGCACCAGGTCTTTCACGCTCAGGTTTTTTTGTTCCATCCGAAATTTGATCGCATCGATCGGGTCGGGGAGGTCAATGGGGTAATGCTTGGCCTCAAAGGCCTGCAACAGCGTACCCAAGACATCGAGTCGCTCACCCTCTGGGGTGTCTGGCGAGGGGTCGATATCAATCAAAGCTGAAACCTCGCGCAGTGCAGCGAGATAGTCTTGTTCGGTGCGAATCGCTTTGATCTCCATCCTCAATCTCCTGAAAACTGATCCACCGTGGCGGCATCGACTTTGTCGTACTCGGCATGGCTGCCAATGAACTTCACATAGACATATTGCATCTTGTATGCAACGGCCACGATCAGCCTGTAGTCGTTGCCTTTGATGTTGAACACAATTCGGTTGTTGGCAATGAAGCTGGCATTGGCATACTGTTTTTTCACATCTTGCGGCGAAGACCATTTCGCAACCTTGGCTTCAGCGAACCACGCTTTCAAAGCGCCCTGCGCTGCTTTGCCTTTGGGTTTTTGCCAAAACCTTTCCAGATTGCGCAAGGCGACGATGTGCATCGCCGCAGTTTAGTCCCAAAACAGGACCAGGGCAAACTTCCCGTTTTTTTTGTTTGCACCAAATGAAAAGGCCGCTATAAGCGGCCTTTTTTCTGTCTGCTGTGGATGAATTTCATCCACGCAGTGGGGGGTGTGGTTCACCTCAGTTGGCAAACGCCGCAATGCCGGTGATGGCGCGGCCCAAGATGAGGGCGTGGATGTCGTGGGTGCCTTCGTAGGTGTTGACCACCTCCAAATTGACCAGGTGACGGGCCACGCCAAATTCGTCGCTGATGCCGTTGCCGCCCATCATGTCGCGGGCCATGCGGGCGATGTCGAGCGCCTTGCCGCAAGAGTTGCGCTTCAAGATGGAGGTGATTTCCACGCTGGCCGAGCCTTCGTCTTTCATGCGGCCCAGGCGCAAACAGCCTTGCAGGCCAAGCGAGATTTCGGTTTGCATGTCGGCCAGTTTTTTCTGGATGAGTTGGTTGGCCGCCAAGGGCCGGCCAAACTGCTGGCGGTCCAAGGTGTACTGACGGGCGCGGTGAAAGCAGTCTTCGGCCGCACCCAAAGCGCCCCAGGCAATGCCGTAGCGCGCGCTGTTCAAGCAGGTGAACGGGCCTTTCAAGCCCTGCACTTCGGGGAAGGCGTTTTCTTCGGGCACAAACACGCCGTCCATCACGATCTCGCCGGTGATGGATGCGCGCAAACCCACCTTGCTGTGGATGGCCGGGGCGGTCAAGCCCTTCATGCCTTTTTCCAGCACAAAGCCACGGATGGGGCCGACCGCGCCAGACTCGCTGACCTCTTTGGCCCACACCACAAACACATCGGCAATCGGTGAATTGGAAATCCACATCTTGTTGCCCTTGAGCTGGTAGCCGCCTTTGACCTTTTGCGCCCGGCTGGCCATGCTGGCCGGGTCGGAGCCGTGGTCGGGCTCGGTCAGGCCAAAGCAGCCAATCCACTCGCCGGTGGCGAGTTTGGGCAGGTATTTTTGGCGCTGGGCTTCGGTGCCAAACTCATAAATGGGCAGCATCACCAAAGACGACTGCACGCTCATCATGGAGCGGTAGCCCGAGTCCACCCGCTCGACTTCGCGGGCGATCAAACCGTAGGCCACATAGCTCAGGCCTGGGCCGCCGTATTCGGTGGGGATGGTCGGGCCGATCAGGCCGAGTTCGCCCATTTCCCGAAAAATCGCCACATCGGTTTTCTCGTGGCGAAAGGCTTCGGTCACGCGCGGCAGCAATTTGTCTTGGCAGTAGGCGCGCGCGGCCTCTTCGATCATGCGCTCGTCTTCGGTCAGTTGCTGCTGCAATAAAAAGGGGTCGTCCCAATGAAAGGAGGCCTTGGCCATGAAAACTCCTGGTGAATGGTCGGCTGATAAAAGACAGGCATCATAAGCCCTGGCCCGCCCGCCATGAATGGGCCCTGACCGAGTGGTGACATGCTGGCGGCAGCGGCCAATGCCGCCCGTGTTCACACGCCCAAATGGGTGCGCCGCAGCTCGGTGTTGGCGGCCAATTCGCGCATGCTGCCCTGGTGGCAAATTTGCCCTTTTTCCAGCACATAGGCGCGGTCGCACACCAGTTCGGCAAAGTGCAGGTTTTGCTCGGACAGCAAAATGCTGACCCCTTGCGCTTTGAGGGCCAAGATCATTTGCACCATTTGCTCGACGATCACCGGGGCCACCCCCTCCGAGGGTTCGTCGAGCAACACCAACAAGGGGTTGCCCATCAGGGTGCGGGCCACGGTGAGCATTTGCTGCTCGCCGCCGCTCATGCGCCCACCCAGGCGCTGCGGCATCTCGCCCAGGTTGGGAAAGAGTTCAAACAAACGCGCGGGTGTCCAGTGCGGCGCGGGCGTGCCGTCGGGCCAGTGGCGCTGTTTTTGCTGGCCCACGGCGAGGTTTTCCAGCACGGTGAGGTCGGTGAAGATGCGCCGCTCTTCGGGCACAAAGCCCAGGCCCAGGCGGGCCGCTTGGTGCGGCTCGCTGTGCGAGAGGTCGTGGCCCATGAAGTGGATCTGGCCTTGGCGACGCGCCACCAAACCAACCAGGGCTTTGAGGGTGGTGGACTTGCCCGCGCCATTGCGCCCCATCAGGGCCACCACCTCACCACGGCGCACCTGCACATCCACATCAAACAAAATTTGGGCCGCGCCATACCAGGCCGACAGGCCTTGGGCGTGGAGCAAGAGGTCGGTGGTCATGGTGTGGGGCGGGCCAAGGGTGTCAGGCGGCTTCAAAGGTTTTGCCACTGCCGAAATAAACCGCTTGCACCTGCGGGTCGTCGCGGATGTCTTGCGGTTTGCCTTGGGCGATCAGGCGGCCACGGGCCAGCACGATCACCCGGTCGGCATAGGCAAACACCACGTCCATGCTGTGCTCGGTGAACAGCACCGCCAAGCCGCGCTGCACCACCAGCGCCTTGGTCAGGGCCATCAGGTCTTTGCGCTCCGACGGGGCCATGCCTGCGGTGGGCTCGTCCATCAGCAGCAGCTTGGGGCCGTGGGCCAGGGCCACCGCCAATTCAACCCGCTTGACATCGCCATAGGCCAGCTCGCTGCAAGGCCGATCGGCTTGGGCTTTCATGCCCACTTGGTCGAGCAGGTTCAATGCATCCACACGCCGGTGCTTGGCCGCAGGCCGCCATAACTGCCCCAATTGGTGGTCGTGCGAGAGCAAGGCCATTTGCACGTTTTCCACCACGGTGAGGGTGGCAAAGGTTTCGGCAATTTGAAAGGTGCGCCCCACGCCCATGCGCCAAATGTCGCGCGGCTTGCGCCCGAGTAGCGATTGGCCTTGCAAGCTGATCTGGCCCTGATCGGGCCGCAACTGGCCGTTGAGCATGTTGAAGGTGGTGGACTTGCCCGCGCCGTTGGGGCCAATCATGGCCAGCAGCTCGCCTGGGGCGAGGTCAAAGCCCACACCGTCCACCGCCTGAACCCCGCCAAAAGACTTGCACAGGTTTGTGACTTGCAGCAAGGCGCTCATGCCGCACCCCCAGGGGCTGGTTTGGCACGCCAGCGGCCCCACAGCATTTGCGCCGCGCCCGCCATGCCTTGCGGGAACAAAAGCACCAAGACCAAGATCACCGAGCCCAACATGGCACGCCAGTAATCGGTGTTGCGGGCCACCACATCGTGCAACCAGGTGAAACCAAATGCGCCCAGCACCGGGCCCACCAGGGTTTGCACACCGCCCAGCAAGACCATGACCAGGCCGTCCACCGACTTGCCCACGGCCATGGATTCGGGCGAGATGCTGCCCTTGGAAAACGCATACAAAGCCCCGGCCAATCCGGCCATGGCCCCAGCCCACACAAAGGCCTGCCACTGCAGGCGGGCCACATCGATGCCAATGGCATCGGCCCGCAGTGGCGAGTCGCGGCCTGCGCGCAGCGCATAACCAAAGGGGGCCAACAAGACCCGGCGCAACCACAGCACCCCGGCCACCACCAGGCCCAGGGTGAGCCAGTAATACATGCGCTTGTCGCCAAAAGCTGGCGATGGCCACACCCCGGTCAGGCCGTTGCTGCCGCCAGTGAAGCTGTCCCACTGAAAGGTCACCGCCCAAATGATTTGGGCAAAGGCCAAGGTGAGCATGGCCAAATAAACCCCCGACAAGCGCACCGCAAACCAACCCAGCACCAAGGCCCCCAAGGCCGCCACCAAGGGCGCGATGCACAAAGCCGCCTCCATGCCCAACCCCAAGGTGCGCACCAACAGCGCGGCCGCATACGCGCCCAAACCAAAATACGCCGCATGGCCAAAGGAGTGCATGCCCGCAGGCCCCATGATGAAGTGCAAGCTGGTGGCAAACAAAGCGGCGATCAGCAAATCGATCAGCAGCACCGTGGTGTAGGGCGAGTCGGCACTCAACCACGGCATGGCCAGCAACACCAAGCCCAGCATGGCAGCGGCCCACTTCTGGCCCTGGCTGGCCGCGCGCAAGGGCGCTTCGCGCCAGCCCATGTAACGGCTGGCCGACTGGGGCTTGCCCAGCAGCCCCCAAGGCCGCCACACCAACACCACGGCCATGACCACAAAGTCCACCACCAAGGTGAGCTTGGAAAACGACACCGCCACCCCAAACACATCCACCAAGCCCAGCCAAATGCACACCGCTTTGACCTCGGCAATCAACAAAGCCGCCAAATACGCACCCGGGATGGAGCCCATGCCACCGACCACCACCACCACAAAGGCCGCGCCGATGGTGTTCAAGTCCATCTCCAAATGCGCGGGCTCGCGCGGCAACTGCAAAGCCCCGCCCAAGCCCGCGAGCATGGCCCCCAATGCAAACACCGCGGTGAACAACCAGGCTTGGTTGACCCCCAGGGCGCTGACCATTTCGCGGTCTTGGGTGGCGGCCCGCACCAACAGGCCAAAGCGGGTGCGGTGCAGCAGCCACCACAGCAGGGCCAGCACCACCGGACCGGCCGCGATCAAAAACAAGTCGTACATCGGAAACGGGCGGCCCCAAATCGATACCGCCCCCGACAGGCCGGGCGCGCGCGGGCCCAGCAACTCCTCGGGGCCCCACAGCCACAGCACCGCGTCTTTGATGACCAGCACCACGGCAAAGGTGGCGAGCAACTGAAACAACTCGGGCGCTTTGTATATGCGGCGCAGCAACAGCATTTCGATCAAGGCCCCGAGCAGGCCCACGGCCAGCGCGGCCAAGGCCAGGCAGGGCCAAAACCCCAAGGGGCTGGCGAACCGGTCAACCATGCTGTAGGCGATGTAAATGCCCGCCATGAAAAACGAGCCGTGGGCAAAGTTCACGATGCGGGTGACCCCAAAAATCAGGGACAAACCAGCGGCCACAAAAAACAGCGAGGAAGCCGCCGCCAAGCCGTTGAGCAGCTGAACAAAAAACCCGGACAAACTCATGGGGGGCTGGGCTCGCGCAAACGGCGCACGGCCAGGTTCAGTCGGGGGCGCGTGATTTTTTCACCTCGGCCGCTGGCGGCTGGTACTGCGCGCCATCGAAGTAACGCGCCTCGACCATCACGCCTTTGCCGCCTTCGTTTTTGGTGCGGCCCACAAATGCGCCCATGGTGGACTGGTGGTCTTCGCTGCGGTAGGTGATCTTGCCAAATGGCGTGTCCACCTGCAGGCCACGAAACGCCACGCGCAGTTTTTCGGAGTCGCTGCTCTGGGCCTTGGCCACACCGGCCGCCACCGACTTGATCATGGCGTAGCCCACCACCGAGCCCAAGCGCGGATAGTCTTTGTACTTGGCCTGGTAGGCCTGCAAAAACTGCTTGTGCTCGCTGGTGTTGATGGCATGCCAGGGGTAGCCGGTGACCCACCAGCCATTGGGGGTTTCGTCTTTGAGCGGGTCCAGGTACTCGGGCTCACCGGTCAACAGGCTGAACACTTCGCGGCCCTGGAACAGGCCACGGGTATTGCCCTCGCGCACAAACCGGGCCAGGTCGGCCGCGAACAACACATTGAAGATGGCATCGGGCTTGGCATCGGCCAGGGCTTGCACCACGCTGCCCGCATCGAGCTTGCCCAAGGGCGGGGCTTGTTCGGCCACAAATTCCACATCGGGTTGGGCGGCTTTGAGCAAGGCCTTGAACGCGGCCACCGCCGATTGACCATATTCATAGTTGGGGTAGACCAAGGCCCAGCGCTTTTTCTTGAGCTTGGCCGCCTCGGGCACCAGCATGGCCGCTTGCATATACGTGCCCGGGCGCAAGCGGAAGGTGTAGGCATTGCCGCCTTGCCAGGTGAGCTTGTCGGTCAAGGGTTCGCCCGCCAGGAAAAAGGCTTTGCGCTGTTTGGCAAAGTCGGCCACCGCCAAACCGGTGTTGGACAAAAAGGTGCCGGTGAGCACGTCGATTTTTTCGCGCGAGAGCAGCTCTTCGGCCACCCGCACCGCGTCGCCGGGGTTGGCGTTGTCGTCGCGGGTGATGAGCTCCAGTTTTTTGCCGAGCAAGCCGCCAGCGGCGTTGATCTCGTCAATGGCCAGCTCCATGCCTTTTTTATAGGGCTCTAAAAACGCGGGCTGGGCTTTGTAGCTGTTGATTTCGCCAATTTTGAGGGTGGTTTGGGCCAGCGCTGGCGATGCGGCCCATGCCAGGGCCACCAGTGCAACAGAGCGGCGAACAGTGCGTCGAAATGTGTGGAAGGCTTTCATGGGTGCTCGTGAGATGGGGGGGGAAGCGAATTATGGGCGCTATTGTGGGTTCATCCGGAACAACCCTAGGGTGTGAACAGGCTTGCATTAACATGCGCCCATGCAACCATTCCATCTGGCCTTTCCCGTCACGTCTTTGGCCAAGGCGCGTGCTTTTTATGGCGACTTGCTGGGCTGTCCGGAAGGCCGCTCATCCGACGACTGGGTGGACTTCAATTTTTATGGGCACCAAATCGTGGCCCATTTGAGCCCCAACGAAGCCGGGCACCACAACACCAGCGCGGTCGATGGCGACAACGTGCCGGTGCGCCATTTCGGCATGGTGCTCGACATGCCCGAGTGGGAGCGCATGGCGGCCAAGCTCAAAGACGCGCACATCAAATTCATCATCGAGCCGCACATCCGCTTCAAAGGCCAGGTGGGCGAGCAAGCCACCATGTTCTTTTTGGACCCCTGTGGCAATGCGGTCGAGTTCAAAGCCTTTGCCGACCCTTCGCGCTTGTTTGCCAAATAGCCTGCGCCAGCGGGGTTGTTCAGCGGGCCAGACCCGCAGTGGGCACAGCCCAGCGTCTTTTTAGGAGGTTTGCATGTGCAGATGGGTGGCCTATGCGGGACCAGAGATTTACCTGGAAGACCTGATCTTTCACCAAGAGCACTCGATCGTGCGACAAAGCCTGGCGGCCACCCAATCGGCCTGGGTGACCAACGGCGACGGCTTTGGTGTGGCTTGGTACACCCGGCGCACCACCCCTGGCCTGTTCAAAGACATCCTCCCCGCCTGGAACGACGGCAATCTGCGCTCTTTGGCCGCGCATGTTCAGTCGCAGTTGTTTTTTGCCCATGTGCGGGCCACCACGGGCACCGCCGTGTCACGCACCAATTGCCACCCCTTCATTTGGAAAAACTGGACCTTCATGCACAACGGCAAAGTGGGCAACTGGCAGCACTGTCGCAAAGATGTGGAGGACTTGATTGACCATGTGCATTACCCCCACCGCGAAGGCACCACCGACAGCGAGGCTTTGTTTTTGGTGGCGCTGAGCAAGGGCTTGGTGCACGACCCGATTGGTGCGATGGCGCAAACCTTGGCCGATGTGTCGCGCATCATGGACAAGCACCATGCCGATGAGCCCATGCGAATCTCCTGTGCCTTGACCAACGGCCAAGACATTTGGGCATTTCGCCACTCCAGCGACGACCAATCGCCCAGCATGTACTTTGGCTCACCGCACACCCGCGCTTCAACGCCCGGTGCCAACCCGATCAACACCATTGCCTCCGAGCCCTCGGATGGCGATGCGTCGCATTGGTTCAAGGTCGATGAACGCCGTGGCGTTCATTGGACCGCCCAAGGTCTGGAAGACTTTTCCTTTTCGGTCTAGGCCGTCAAGGTTTGTGCGGCGCGGCCTGCAAGGCGGCCCACAAGCGCGCTGGCGTGAACGGCATGTCCATCGGCGGCGCGCCCACTTGGCGCAGGGCATCGGTCACCGCATTGGCCAGCGCGGGCAACGAGCCCGAGCATCCCGATTCACCCACGCCTTTGGCACCCAGCAAATTGAGCGAGGTGTGCACCGCATGGGTTTCGTGTTGAAAGTGGCGCAGCAAGCCACCGGCGCGCGGCATGGGGTAGTCCATGTAGGAGCCGGTCAACAGCTGGCCGGTCTCGCGGTCGTAAATGGCATGTTCGCCAAAGGCTTGGCCCATGCCCTGCACCACACCGCCTTGCACCTGACCGAGCACCTGGGCCGGTGAGATGACCCGGCCCACATCGTCCACCGCCCAGTAGTGGGCCACCTCGGCCACACCGGTGGCGCGGTGGATCTCCACCTCGGCAATGTGGCAACCATTGGGAAAGGTGGCCCCAGAGCTGGCCTCGCCCACTGCATGCACCTGGGCCGCTTGCGGGCCCAAGCTGGCGATCCAGTCGGCATAGCGCAAGCGGCGCTGGGCACCGCTTTTTTCTTGGAACTCGCCCCCCACATGGCCGATGTCGGATTCGGCACACCCCCACAGCTGGGCGATGGCGGGTTGGGCCTGGTTCATCAACTGCTGGCACAGGTTTTTGATGGCGCTGCCCATGCCATACAAGGTGCGCGAGCCGCCGGTGCTGTTGCCCACCAAGCCTTGCTCGGGCTCGCCAGCAAAGTAACGCACCGCGCTGGCGGGCAGGCCGATTTCGTTTTCCACAATTTGCGCAAAACTGGTTTCGTGGCCTTGGCCAGATGCGCCGGTCAGGGCATGCAGCGACAACACACCGTGCGCATCAAAACTGGCGCGCACCTGGTCTTTGGCCGCCCCACCCGGGCCCGAGGCCTCCAGGTAATACGCCACACCGCGTCCGAGCAAACAACCGCGTTGCAAGGCCTCGGCGCGGCGCTGGGCAAAGCCTGGGGCATCGCTGATGCACAAGGCATGGTCCATCACCGCCTCGAAGTGGCCGCTGTCGTAAACGGTTTGGTTGGCGGTGGTGTAGGGAAAGGCCTGCGGCGGGATGAAGTTTTTGCGCCGAACCGCCAGCCCATCGAGCCCGTGTTGGTGCGCGGCATGGTCGATCAAGCGGTCGATCACATAGGCAATGTCGGGCCGCCCAGCGCCCCGGTAGGCCGACACCGGCACGGTGTTGGTGAAGAAAATGTGCGACGACATGTGCAGCGCAGGCACTTGGTACGCACCGCCCATGGTGATGGACAGGTTGCGCGCCCCAATGTGGGTGCTGAAGTAAACGTTGTAGGCCCCGGCATCGACCTGGTTTTCAAAGCGCATGGCCAAGATGCGGCCTTCTGGGTCCAGCGCGATGTGACCGTGCAAGCGCAGCGCGCGGCCATGCCAGTCGCTGACAAACACCTCTGAGCGCGAGCCCACCCAACGCACCGGGCACTTCAACAAACGCGCCGACAGCATGACCAAGGCATGCTCGCTGTAGGCGCTGCTGCGCAGGCCAAACGAGCCGCCCACATCATGGGTGTGGACCTCGATGCTGGCCGCGTCCCAACGGGTGATGTGGGTCAGGTAGGCCGCCATGCCGCCCACCCCTTGGCTGGGTGTGTGCACATGGGTCAGGCCTTGGGCGGGGTCGTGCCAAGCCCATACCGCGCGCGGCTCCATGGGCGCGCCCACCAATCGCTGGCTCTCGACCGCGATGTCGCTGACAAAGTGGGCCTTGGCAAAAGCCGCATCCACCGCCGCACGGTCACCGGCTTCAAACTTGACCGATGTATTGCCCGGTGCTTGCGGGTGCAGCTGCACCGCAGCCGGGGCGGTGGCATCCGCGTAGGTCACCACCACGTCCAAGGTTTCGTACTCGATGTGCGCGAGTTCGGCCGCGTCTTGCGCTTGCAAAGCGGTATCGGCCACCACCCACACCAAGGGCTGGCCGACAAACAACACCCGGTCGTGGGCCAACACCGGCATGGTGCACACCACCTGGGCTTGGCCCTGGGCGTTTTTCACCTGCGTGGCATTGGGCAGGTCGGCAAAGCCAGCGGCTTGCACATCTTGGGCGGTCAGCACCTGGCGCACACCGGGGGCCGTGCGCACGGCGCTGACATCCAAATGGGTGATGCGCGCATGCGCGTGGGGCGAGCGGATCACATGGCCGTGGCACATGCCAGCGGCTTGGCCATCGGCACTGAATTGGCCGGTGCCGGTGATCAGGCGCTGGTCTTCCTTGCGCAACAAGGCCTGCGAGATGGGCGCGTTCATGTCGCCTCCTTTTGCAGGTTTTCGCTGGCCTGTTGCACCGCGCGGATGATGTTGACATAGCCGGTGCAGCGGCACAGGTTGCCGGCCAAGCCTTCGACAATTTGCGCGGGCGTGGGCTTGGGGTTGCGCCGCAGCAGGTCGACCGAGGCCATCACCATGCCCGGTGTGCAAAAGCCGCATTGCAAACCATGGCACTGCGAAAACGCTTGTTGCACCGGGTGCAGCCCTTGGGCCCCCAAGCCTTCGATGGTGGTGATGCTGCAACCTTCGGCTTGGACCGCCAGCATGGTGCAGGACTTGACCGCCTGGCCGTCCACATGCACGGTGCAGCAACCGCATTGGCTGGTGTCGCAACCCACGTGGGTGCCGGTCATGCCAAAGGTGTCGCGCAACAAGTCGGCCAACAAAGTGCGCTCGGGCACATCGGCGCTGCGCGCTGTGCCATTGAGGGTGAGGTTGATTTTCATGCGAGGGATGGGCGCTGCACGGGCAACGCAAAGTAAATGGTCAAAGGGCTTGGCGGGCTTGGTCGAGCATTTGCACGGCCAAGTGGGTGCGGTAGGCCGCTGGGGCATGCACATCGTCGATCACATCATCGCGCTGCAAGGGCGGCGTGGGGCTTTGCTGGGCCAAGGCTTGCTCGGCCTCGTGCCAGCGAAACACGCCATTGGCCACGCCAGTGACCGCCACCCGCCAGCCGCCATGTTGTGCGCCCGCAGCCGGGTATTGCGCGACAAACACGCCAGCCATGGCATAGCCCGATGCCGGGTGTTTGAACTTGGCATAGGCACTGCGCAAAGGGGTGCAAAAGCGCACGCCGGTGATGATTTCATCGGGCTGCAAAGCGGTGGCAAACATGCCCAAGAAAAAATCATCGGCCGCGATGTCGCGCCGCTCGGTGAGGATGCGCGCTTGCAAGGCCAGGGCCGCTGCGGGGTAGTCCGCGCTGGGGTCGTTGTTGGCCAACGAGCCGCCCAAGGTGCCGCGCGCGCGCACCTGCGGGTCGCCAATCAGGCCGGCCAAGCTGGCCAATCCGGGAATGGCTTGTTGCAAGCCCGCATGGGCGGCCACATCTTGGTGGCGGGTTGCTGCGCCCACCCACCAGTGGGGGCCTTCTTCTCGCACACCGATCAACTCGGGCAAGCGGGCCAAATCGATCAATGCGCTGGGCGCGATCAAGCGGTGCTTCATCGACGGCAGCAAGGTCATGCCGCCCGATAACACCTTGGCCGACGCATCGGCGCTCAAGGCCGCCGCAGCGCTGCCCACCGATTCGGCGCGTTGGTAATTGAATGCATACACCTGCAGTTCCTCCAGACAACCGGGTTTCCGGTCCATGCCGCAATCTACCCTAAATGTGCCAAAGCGCGCTCGACTGTATAAAATTCAGGCCCTTGGCCCAGGCCCCCTTTTGCCCCACCCCACGCAGCCTTGTGCGGGTCCACCCAGCCCTATGCTTTATCCACAAACTTTCGACGTGATCGTGGTCGGCGGCGGCCACGCCGGAACCGAGGCCGCCTTGGCCGCTGCCCGCATGGGTTGCAAGACCTTGCTGCTGTCGCACAACATCGAAACCCTGGGCCAGATGAGTTGCAACCCCTCGATTGGCGGCATTGGCAAGGGCCACCTGGTCAAAGAGATCGATGCCATGGGCGGGGCCATGGCCTTGGCCACCGATGAGGCGGGCATTCAATTTCGCATCCTCAACCGCTCCAAAGGCCCAGCCGTGCGCGCCACCCGCGCCCAAGCCGACCGGGTGTTGTACAAAGCGGCCATCCGCAGGCGCTTGGAAAACCAGGCCAATTTGTGGCTTTTCCAGCAAGCCGTGGACGATTTGATGGTCGAAGGTGACCGCGTGGTGGGGGCTGTCACACAAGTTGGTATTCGCTTTCGTTCGCGCACGGTGGTGTTGACCGCCGGGACTTTTTTGGACGGCAAGATCCATGTGGGCATGAACAACCACGCGGGCGGGCGCGCGGGCGACCCACCGGCGGTGAGCCTGTCGGCCCGGCTCAAAGAGCTCAAGCTGCCGCAAGGTCGGCTCAAAACCGGCACGCCACCGCGCTTGGATGGGCGCAGCATCGACTTCAGCCGCTGCCAGGAGCAGCCCGGCGACGGCATGGTCGGTGCCGATCAGGCCGCCGACAAAGGCGTGACCGCTGGCGCGGTTCCGGTGTTCAGCTTCATGGGGCGCGCCGACATGCACCCGCAGCAGGTGCCATGCTGGATCACCCACACCACTGAGGCAACCCACGCCATCATCCGCAGCGGCTTTGACCGCAGCCCCATGTTCACCGGGCAAATCGAAGGCGTGGGGCCGCGCTACTGCCCCAGCGTGGAAGACAAGGTCAACCGCTTTGCCGACAAAAACAGCCACCAGATTTTTTTGGAGCCCGAGGGCTTGAACACCCACGAGGTCTACCCCAACGGCATCAGCACCAGCTTGCCGTTTGACATCCAGTACGCCTTGGTGCGCTCCATCCCCGGGCTGGAAAACGCCCACATCCTGCGCCCAGGCTATGCGATCGAATACGACTACTTCGACCCGCGTGGTCTGCAACGGCATTTTGAAACCCGCGCCATCCAAGGTTTGTTTTTTGCAGGCCAGATCAATGGCACCACCGGCTATGAAGAGGCCGCCGCCCAGGGTTTGTTCGCGGGCATCAATGCCGCCTTGCAATGCCGGGGCGAGTCGCCTTGGGTGCCCGCCCGCGACCAAGCCTATTTGGGCGTGCTGGCCGACGACCTGGTCACCAAGGGCGTGACCGAACCTTACCGCATGTTCACCAGCCGCGCCGAGTTCCGCTTGCAACTGCGCGAAGACAACGCCGACTTGCGGCTGACCGAAACCGCCCGCCGCTTTGGCTTGATCGACGATGAGCGCTGGCGCGCCTTCGAAGCCAAGCGCGAGGCCGTGGCCCAAGAGGCCGCCCGGCTGCGCAGCCTGTGGGTGCACCCGCGCAACCTGAGCGAGGCCGAGGCCGTGCGGGTGCTGGGCAAGCCCATCGAACACGAGCACAGCCTGGCCGATTTGTTGCGCCGCCCCGGCGTGGGCTACCAAGATTTGATGGGCCTTGACGGTGGCCGCTTTCAAAACCCCAGCCTGTCGGCCGACCTGGCCGGGGGCGGTGTTTCACATGAAACAGCCCTGGCCGTGGTCGAGCAAGTCGAGATCGCCGCCAAATATGCGGGCTACATCGACCGCCAGCGCGACGAGGTCGGGCGCGCCGCCCACTTTGAAAACATGCCCCTGCCCGCCGATCTGGACTATGCCCAGGTCAGCGCCCTGAGCATGGAGGTGCGGCAAAAGCTCAACCGCCACAAGCCCGAAACCTTGGGCCAGGCATCGCGCATTTCGGGTGTCACGCCCGCAGCCATCTCTTTGTTGCTCATCCACCTGCGCCGGGGGCGCTTCAGCGGCTTTGCCCCCGAGCAGGCCGAGGCCACCCCTTGAACCCGCCCCGGCCGGCCAAGCCCAGCGCCGGGCGCAGCCCAAAACCCGCCGCCCAAAATGCCCCCCGGCCCTGGGACAGCGCCACCCAGGAACAGGCCCGCGCCCTGCTGAGCGCTGGCGCAACCCAACTGGGCCTGGCTTTGTCGGCCACCCAAACCCAGGCCTTGCTCGACTACCTGGGCTTGCTGAACCAATGGTCCAAGGTCTATAACCTGACCGCTGTGCGCGACCCACTGGAGATGGTCACCCTGCACCTGCTCGACAGCCTGGCCGTGATCCCGGCCCTTGAGCGCCATTTGCACAACAGGCCCGCCCAGGCCGCGCCCGTACAACTGCTGGACGTGGGCTCGGGCGCTGGCTTGCCCGGCGTGGTGGTGGCCATCGCCTGCCCCCACATCCAAGTGACCTGCGTGGATGCGGTGGCCAAAAAAGCCGCCTTTGTGCAACAAGTGGCCGCCAGCCTGGGGCTGCCACATTTGCGCGGCCTGCACCAGCGGGTGGAACACATCCAAACACCGCACGATGTGGTGTGCTCGCGCGCCTTTGCCTCGCTGACCGACTTTGTCCAAGGCTCTGCCGCCGCCCTCGCGCCGGGCGGCGTGTGGCTGGCCCTCAAAGGAAAAATGCCCGATGACGAGCTGGCGCAGCTGGGCCCAGCCGCTCAAGTGTTTCATGTGGAACCACTGCAAGTGCCCGGGCTCGATGCCCAGCGCTGCCTGGTTTGGATGCGCCCCGCCACCGCCTAAAGCGCTGCTCAGGGTGGCCGGGCCTGCTTGTTTCATGTGAAACAAGCCGCTGAGCGACGCAAGCACGCCACACCGCCCGCCGCCCCCACCACCCGCAACCACTGCCAGCCAGGTGCGCGACGCGCCAGGGCTTACACTCACTGCCCCAGCAACAAGAGGTGAACATGTTTGGCGTGTCAGATTACGGGGCCTATGTGGTGGCCGTTTTGGTGTTTTTGTTCATCCCCGGGCCGGGCAATTTGGCCATCTTGAACTCGACCGCCAAGGGCGGTATCCGTGCAGGCCTGGCCTCCACCTGCGGCATCCTTGTGGGCGACCAGGTGCTGATTTGGCTGGCCGTGGCCGGTGTTGCAACCGTGTTGCTCACCACGCCCGCCTTGTTTATCGCCATCCAATGGCTGGGCGCGGCCTATCTGGCCTGGCTGGGCCTGAAAATGGTGCTGGCCAAACCGGGCGCGGCCTCGGTGGTGGACATCCCGGTGGGCGCGTATTTTCGGCAGTCTTTCTTCATCACCCTGCTCAACCCCAAAGCGATTGTGTTTTACATGGCGTTTTTTCCCCTGTTTCTGGACCCGGCCGTGCCGCCGAGCCTGGGCACATTTGCGGCCATGGCCTTGACCGCCGCCGGCTTGGCCGCCCTGTACGGCCTGGGCTTGACGGTGCTGGCCGAGCGTTTGGCCGAGCGGGTCAAAGCCCGCCCCTGGTTGTCGCAAGCCCTGCAAAAAACAGCCGGTGGCTTGCTGATCGCTTTTGGCCTGCGCCTGGTCTTGACCAAATAAACATCCACCGCACCACACAAGGCGCTTTTCATGTCGCATATTTTCTGTGTCGCCAATCAAAAAGGGGGGGTGGGCAAAACCACCACCACCGTCAACCTGGCCGCTGGTTTGGCCGCCGTGGGCCAGCGCGTGCTGATGATCGACCTCGACCCCCAAGGCAATGCCACCATGAGTTCGGGCGTGGACAAGCGCAAACTCATGCTCAGCGTTTACGACGTGCTGCTCGAAACCGCCAGCATCACCGAAGCCCGGGTGCGCAGCCGCTGGGGTGGCGAGCCAGCCCAGCAAAAAATGCCCACCTACGATGTGCTCGGTGCCAGCCGCGAACTGGCCGGTGCCGAGGTCGAGTTGGTGGGCTTGGAGCGGCGTGAAAACCGCCTCAAGCAAGCCCTGGCCGTGGTCGATGCCGAATACGATTTCGTGCTGATCGACTGCCCGCCCTCTTTGTCCATGCTCACCCTCAACGGCCTGTGCTGCGCCCATGGCGTGATCGTGCCCATGCAATGCGAGTACTTTGCCTTGGAAGGCCTGACCGATTTGGTCAACACCATCAAACAAGTGCATGCCAACCTCAACCGCGATTTGAAAATCATTGGCCTGTTGCGGGTGATGTTCGACCCCCGCATCACCTTGCAGCAACAGGTGAGCGAACAACTCAAGGGCCACTTTGGCGACAAGGTGTTCAATACCTTGATACCGCGCAATGTGCGCTTGGCCGAAGCCCCCAGCTACGGCATGCCTGGCGTGGTGTTCGACCCCGCCGCCAAAGGCAGCCAAGCCTTTGTGGAATTCGCCCGCGAACTCGTTGAGCGCGCCCCCCAACTCTAACCCCCCACCCCACCATGGCAACCAAAAAACCCAAAGGCTTGGGCCGCGGCCTCGAAGCATTGCTCGGCCCCACCGTCAGCGAATCCCCCGAGCCCAGCGCCGACGGCGTGCCGCACGAACTGGCATTGAGCGAGTTGGTCGCAGGCACCTACCAGCCGCGCACCCGCATGGACGAAGGCGCCTTGTACGAGCTGGCCGAGAGCATCAAAAGCCAGGGCATCATGCAGCCGATCTTGGTGCGCCGCTTGAGCCCGGCCGATGCCGAGCAGCGCCGCGCCAGCGGGGCCAGCAGCCAAAACCCCCAGCACCCGGGGCAAGACCCAGCGCTGTATGAAATCATCGCCGGTGAGCGGCGCTTTCGGGCCGCCCAAATCGCGGGCCTGGAGCGCGTGCCGGTGCTGGTGCGCGATGTGCCCAATGAGTCGGCCGCGCTCATGGCCTTGATCGAAAACATCCAGCGCGAAGACCTCAACCCGCTGGAAGAAGCCCAGGCGCTGCAACGCTTAATCAAAGAGTTCGGACTAACTCATGACGCAGTGGCCCAGGCCGTGGGCCGCTCGCGCAGCGCGGCCAGCAACCTGCTGCGCCTGCTCAATTTGGCCGAACCGGTGCAAAACATGCTGATGGCCGGCGACCTGGACATGGGCCATGCCCGCGCCCTGCTCGCGCTCGACCGGGCCAGCCAAATCACCACTGCGCATCAAATCACGGCCAAAAAATTGTCGGTGCGCGAGGCCGAAAGCCTGGTCAAAAAAGTCGGGGCCGAGTTCAATCTGGTCACCCAAAAGCCCAAAAAAGAAAAGTCACGCGACCTGCGCCGGGTGGAAGAAGAGCTGTCCGACCTGCTCACCGCCGAGGTGGAAGTGCGCATCAAAAAGCGGGTCAAGCGCCACGGGCGGATGGAAGAAATGGGCGAGCTGGCCATTCAGTTCGGCTCGCTCGATGCCCTCAACGGTTTGATCGACAAACTGCGCCGCTGATGCGGCGGGCGCTTAACCCCAGCCCCGCACCGCTACTGCTATTGGTGCTGGTGCCCCATCACCAGGCAAAAATTTTGCCCGGGTTCATGATGTTGTGCGGGTCGAGTGCGCGCTTGATGGTGCGCATCATGGCCACCGCCGGGGCACCTGCTTCGGTCACCAAAAAGTCCATTTTGTGCAAACCAATGCCGTGCTCGCCGGTGCACGTGCCTTCCATGCTCAAGGCACGCGCCACCAGTTGCTGGTTGAGGGCCTCGGCCGTGGCCCGCTCTTGCGGGTCTTCGGGGTTGATCAAATAGCCAAAGTGAAAATTGCCGTCGCCCACATGGCCGACCAAGAAATAAGGGATGCCCGAGGCATCGGCCTCGGCCACCGAGGTCAACAAACAATCGGCCAATCGGCTGATCGGCACACAGGTATCGGTGCTGATGGCGCGGCAACCCGGGCGGCTTTGCACCGCCGCAAAGTAAGCGTTGTGGCGCGCCGCCCACAAGCGGGTGCGCTCCTCGGGGGTGCTGGCCCATTCAAAGGCTTGCCCGCCAAACTCATCGGCAATCGCTTGCACCGTCTCGGCCTGCTCTTTGACGCTGGCCGGGGTGCCATGGAACTCCATCAACAACATGGGCTCTTCGCGCAAGGCCAGCTTGGCATGGTGGTTGACCATGCGCACCGTGTTCACATCGATCAACTCCACCCGCGCAATCGGCACGCCCATTTGGATCACCTGGATGGTGGTGCGCACCGCCGCTTCAATGCTGGGGAAGGAACAGGTGGCCGCCGACACCGCTTCGGGCAAGGGGTAGAGTTTTAAAGTGACTTCGGTGATCACGCCCAGCGTGCCCTCGCTGCCGACCATCAAGCGGGTCAGGTCGTAACCGGCGGAGGATTTTTTGGCGCGGGTGCCGGTGCGAATGACTTCGCCCGAGGCGGTGACCACCTCCAAACCCAACACGTTCTCGCGCATGGTGCCGTAACGCACGGCATTGGTGCCGCTGGCGCGGGTGGCGGTCATGCCGCCCAAGCTGGCATCGGCCCCCGGATCGATGGGGAAAAACAAACCCGTGCTTTTGATCTCTTCATTGAGTTGCTTGCGGGTCACGCCGGGCTGCACGGTGACCGTCAGGTCCTCGGGGTTGACCGCCAGCACCCGGTTCATGCGGCCCACATCGATGCTGATGCCGCCTTGCACCGCCAACAAATGGCCCTCCAATGAAGAGCCCACGCCAAACGGAATCACCGGCACGCGCGCCTCTTGCGCCCAGGTGACCACTTGGGCCACATCGGCGGTGGACTCGGCAAACACCACGGCGGCGGGCGGTGGCACGGTGGTGTAGGACGACTCGTCGCGGCCATGCTGCTCGCGCACCGCCATGGCCGTGCTGCAACGCTCGCCGAAATGCGCTTTGAGCCGCGCCACCAAGGCATCGGGCACGGGCCGGGGTTCGACATGGGGGATCAAGTGCTGGGCCGTGGTGGGTGCGTTCATGGGGTGTGTCTCCTGTGGCCGCCATTCTAGGCAAGCCACCCCAAACGCGCAGCCCGCACGGGCTTGATGGACAATCGGCCCCCACAACCAGGCCACACAGGACACACCGCATGGGAAACCGACTCACACAAATTGCCACCCGTACCGGTGACGACGGCACCACCGGCCTGGGTGACAACCGGCGCGTGAGCAAAAACAGCTTGCGCGTGCATGCCATGGGCGAGGTCGATGAGCTCAACAGCCACATCGGCGTGCTGCTGTGCGAGGCCATGCCCGACGCTGTGCGCGATTTGCTGGTCGAGGTGCAGCACCAATTGTTCAACCTCGGCGGCGAGCTGAGCATTCCCGGCTTTGAGCTGCTCAAGCCCGAAGCGGTGGTGGCCCTGGACCTGGCCTTGGCCGAGCACAACGCGGCATTGCCCAAACTGCAAGAGTTCATCTTGCCCGCTGGCAGCCGGGCCGCATCGCTGGCCCATGTGTGCCGCACGGTGGCGCGCCGCGCTGAACGCGCCGTGGTCGCCCTGGGGGCCGAAGAGGCCTTGAACGACACGCCGCGCCAATACCTCAACCGCTTGTCCGATCTGATGTTCGTGCTGGCGCGGGTGCTCAACCGCATGGGCGGCGGCGACGATGTCTACTGGAAAAGCGAGCGCCTGAAAAGCGCCGAATAAACCGCTCTGCGCGCTCAGCGCGGTGCCAAGATGGCCATGGTGATGCGCGAGACACAAGTCAGCTCTCCCGCCTCGTTGTGCATGTCGATGTGCCACACCTGGGTGCTGCGCCCAATGTGCACCGCACGGGTGATGCCACGCACCCAACCCGAAGTGGCCCCCTTGATGTGGTTGGCATTGATGTCCAAGCCCACCGCCCGGTGGTCGGGCGGGCACGAGTAGTAGGCCCCACAAGAACCCAAAGTTTCGGCCAGCACCACGCTCACGCCGCCGTGCAACAAACCATAGGGCTGGCGGGTGCGCTCATCCACCGGGATGCGGGCCACGATGAAGTCGTCCCCCACCTCCACAAACTCCATGCCCAACAACTCGGGGGCGGTGCGGTGGTGGGATTGGGTGAGGATGTCCACCGAGATGGGTTTTTTCCAAATGCGCATGACAAGTTCCAAAAAAAGGGGCTGGCCCAACAGGCCCGCGATGTTAGCCCCAGCGCCAAGCCCAGAGATTGCCGCCAGCCACCATCGGCTGATAACCTTGGGGGCATGAAGCCCAGCAACCCCCCCTTTGTGCCCCAAATCCGTTTGTACCAAGACTGGCTGGCCCGCACCCATGGCCTGCGCTTTGCCAACTACGAGGCCTTGTGGCAATGGTCGGTGACCGAGCTCGATGCCTTTTGGCAAAGCATGTGGGACTACCTGGACCTGCGCTCGCCCACACCCCACCGGGCCGTATTGGCGCGCAACACCATGCCCGGGGCGCAGTGGTTTCCAGGCGCGCAGGTGAACTACGCGCAACAGGTTTTCCGCCATGTGGACGAAGCCCACCAAGCAGGCATGCCCGCCATCATTGGCAACAACGAACGCGGCCAGCGCCAAGAAATGTCCTGGCCCGAGCTGCGCCGCCAAGCCAATGCCCTGGCCTTGCACCTGCAAGCACAAGGCGTGGTGCCGGGCGACCGGGTGGCCGCTTATTTGCCCAACATCGCCCAAACCATGGTGGCGTTTTTGGCGGTGGTGTCGGTGGGCGGTGTGTGGAGCGTTTGCGCGCCCGACATGGGCACCAATGCTGTCCTTGACCGCTTTGCCCAAATCACCCCAAAGGTGTTGATCGGTTGCGACGGCGTGACCTATGGTGGCAAAGAACACCCGCGCACCGAGGTGCTGGACCAGTTGCGCCAAGCCCTGCCCAGCGTGCAACACACCATCGTCTGCCAGGTGTTGGGCCACACCCCTGCCCTGCCCGGTGCCGTCGATTGGGCGAGCATCGTGGCCCGCGACGATGCCGCAGTGGCCGCATTTCAACCCCTGTGGTTGCCGTTTGACCACCCCTTGTGGATTGTGTATTCCAGCGGCACCACCGGCATGCCCAAACCCTTGGTGCACGACCATGGCGGCACCTTGCTCAATGGCATGGCCCACAAAACCGTCATGTACGACGTGGGCTGCAGCTATGAGGCCAACTCCTGGGGCGAGCGCTTCATGTGGTACAGCTCCACCGGCTGGGTGATGTGGAACGCGCAACTCAGCGGCTTGCTCAGTGGCACCACCTGCGTCATCTACGACGGCAACCCCGGGGGCAGCAAAGACAAGCCCGACTGGGGTGTGTTGTGGCGCTATGCCGCGCAAGAAGGGGTCACCTTTTTTGGGGCCGGTGCCGCTTACTTCAACAACTGCATGAAGGCCGAGCTCAAGCTGTGGGACCACCCGGGCTTGGCGCGGGTGCGGGCCTTGGGCACCACCGGCTCGCCCTTATCGGCCGAGGTGCAAAACTGGGGCACCGAACAGTTCCGGCGCGTGCATGCCCAAGCCGGGCTGCCCGCGCACGACATCTGGTGGTGCAACATCTCGGGCGGCACCGATGCCGGGGCATTTGTGGGGGCCAACCGCGAGCTGCCCTTGGTGCCCGGCGAGATGCAATGCCGCTTGCTCGGCGTGTCGGTGCAGGCCTGGGACGAAGAAGGGCAAGCGGTGATCGACCAAGTGGGCGAATTGGTGGTCACCCAGCCGGTACCGGCCATGCCACCGTTTTTTTGGGGCGACACCGATCACCAACGCTATTTGGGCAGTTACTTTGAACACTACCCCAAGGGCCAGGGCCGCCGACCGGGCGGGGGCGACACCAGCGCCGATGCGGGCGCGGTGTGGCGACACGGCGACTGGATCAAGATCACCCCCGAGGGGCGCTGCATCATTTATGGCCGCAGCGATGCCACCATCAACCGCCACGGCTTGCGCATGGGCACCAGCGAGTTGTACCGCGCGGTCGAGGCCTTGCCCGAAGTGCTCGATGCCTTGGTGGTGGACTTGGAGTATTTGGGCCGCGACAGCTACATGCCCTTGTTCGTGGTGCTGCGCCCGGGCCTGGATTTGGACGCGGCTTTGCGCCAACGCCTGCAAGCGGCCATCCGCAACGCACTCAGCCCGCGCTTTGTGCCCGATGACATCTTTCAAGTGGCCGAAGTGCCCCGCACCTTGTCGGGCAAAAAGCAAGAGTTGCCCATCAAAAAACTGTTGCTCGGTCAGCCCATCGACAAGGTGCTCAACCGCGATGCCATGGCCAACCCGGCTTGTCTGGATTGGTACATCGCCTTTGCCCAGCAGCGCTTGCAAGCCTCTCAGTGAGGGGCGCGGTGGCGGCGCAACAGCAAGGCATTGAGCATCACGCTCAGTGAGCTCATCGACATGGCCAAACCGGCCAACACCGGTGTGAGCCAACCGCTGGCCGCCAAGGGAATGCCCGCCGCATTGAACACAAAGGCCCAAAACAAGTTCTGTCGGATTTTTTGCACCGTCAAGCGGCATACATCGAGCGCTTGACCAACCAAACGCAATTCACCGCGCATCAGCGTCAAGCCCGCCGCATGCATGGCCACATCGGTGCCGCTGTCGGCCTGGGCCATGGCCATGCCCAAATCGGCGGCCACCAAGGCGGGCGCATCGTTGATGCCGTCGCCCACAAAAGCCACCACATGGCCTTGCGCGTGCCATTGGCGCACCGCATCGGCTTTGTCGCCGGGCAACATGCCCGCTTGCACCTCGCTGGGCGCAAAGCCCAGTTGCGCCGCCACCGCTTGGGCCGTCACCGGGCTGTCGCCCGAGAGCATGCGCAGCTGCAAACCGCGCGCGCGCAAGGCATCCAAATCGGCCCGCGCACCCGGTTTGATGGCATCGCCAAAGGCCAACAAGGCCAAGACCTGAGGGGCTGCGCCCGCTTCGGGCCACAGCAGCGACACGCTGTGGCCTTGCCTCTGGTGCGCGTCCACCTGTGCTTGCCAGGCCGACACATCCACGCCTTGCAGCGCGGCCCAGCGCACGCTGCCCAAACACCAGCGTTGGTCATGGACTTCACCCGCCAAACCCATGCCGGGCACGGCAACCACTTGGCTGGCTTGGGCAAAGGCCAGGCTTTGCGCTGCCGCCGCCTGCAACACAGCGCGCGCCAGCGGATGCTCGCTGGCCGCTTGCAAGGATGCTGCGACTGACAAGGCCTGCGTTTCGGTCTGGGTCTGAGGGTCGCCCGTGGGCGACACCACCAAGGCCTGCAACGTGGGCTTGCCCTGGGTGAGCGTGCCGGTTTTGTCAAACACCACCATATCGATGTGTTGCGCGGTCTCCAGGGTTTGCGGGTCGCGGATCAAAATGCCGCGTTGCGCGGCCATGCCCGTGCCCGCCACGATGGCCATGGGCGTGGCCAAGCCCAAGGCGCAGGGGCAGGCGATCACCAGCACCGCCACCGCATGGATCAAGGCCACATCGGCAGAAGCGCCCACCCACCACCACACCAAACCCGTCAGCACCGCAATGCCCAACACCGTGGGCACAAACACCGCCGCCACCCGGTCGACCAACCGCTGAATCGGCGCTTTGTGCGACTGCGCCTCCTCCACCATGCGGATGATGTGCGCCAACACCGAGCCCGCGCCCGAGGCCGACACCCGCATCACCAAACGCCCATTGCCATTGATGCTGCCACCCGTCACCCGGTCTTGCGGCCCTTTGCTCACCGGCAGGGGCTCGCCGGTCAGCAGCGACTCATCGGCCTGCGAATGCCCCTCCAGCACCACCCCATCGGCGGGAATGCGCTCGCCGGGCAAAACCGACAAATGGTCCCCCACCAACACATCGGCCAGGTCAATGTCTTGCTCACCATCGGGGCCCAGCCAATGCGCATGCAAAGGCCGCAAGGCTTGCAAGGCGCGAATGGCTTGGGTGGTGCTGCGCTTGACCCGCGCCTCCATCCACTTGCCCAGCAGCACCAGGGTGATGACCACCGCCGCGCTTTCAAAATACACATGCGGCTCGTGGCCCGGTGGGGCCGCCCACCACAGGCCCACCGACAAAGCCCACCCGGCCGTGGTGCCCAAGGCCACCAGCAAATCCATGTTGCCGCTGCCCGCCTTGATAGCATACCAAGCCGCCCGGTAAAACCGCGCGCCCATCACAAACTGCACCGGCGTGGCCAAGGCAAACTGCCAGGCCACGGGCAACATCGCATGCTGGCCCCACAACGATGCCAGCATCGGCCACACCAGCGGCAGGCTCAGGGCCGCTGCGGCCAGCACCGGCCACAGCTCGCGCCAATGCTGGGCATCGCGCTCTTGGGGACTGTTGGTCTCGGCCCGCACCGCATAACCCGCATCGCGGATGGCGCGGCGCAAACGCGCCGGGGTGTCTTCGGCCATGTCGCCGGGCTTGAGCACAATGTGGGCGCGCTCGGTGGCCAAATTCACACTCACCTGGGCCACGCCATCCAGGCCACTCAAAGCGCGCTCCACCCGGCTGGAACAGCTCGCGCAGGTCATGCCGTCAATGCCCCAATCCAGGACGCAGGTTTGTGGCGCGGGGGTGGCAATGGTCTGGCTCATGGTTTTGTTATTCTCCCCTTGGCGCACACCCCTTGTTTTGTGCTGCATCAAACCCATCTCTTTTCCATGAAACACCCCCTCACCGTCACCGGCATGACCTGTGGCCACTGCGAAAAAGCCGTCACCCGCACCGTGCTGCGCTGGGACCCCCAAGCCCAGGTGCACATCGACCGCCCCCACAACCGGGTTGAGGTTGAAACCGACAAAGACATCACCCCCTTGCTGGCCCTGATTGCCACCGAGGGCTACAACGCCAGCTTGGCCTCTGCCTGAAAGACACCATGACACAACCCACATCCCGACGGCTGGAGCGCTTGGTGCGCGGCCAAGCCACCAGCGACGGCGCTGGTGTCAAACTCACCCGCGTGGTGGCCAACGATTTGCAGCAGCGGCTGGACCCGTTTTTGATGCTCGATGCCTTTGGCAGCGACAAGGCGGGCGACTACATCGCAGGCTTTCCCGACCATCCGCACCGTGGCTTTGAAACCGTCACCTACATGCTGCACGGGCGCATGCGCCACCGCGACAGCGCGGGCAACGAAGGCTTGCTGAAAAACGGCGACGTGCAGTGGATGACCGCTGGGCGCGGCGTGATCCACAGCGAAATGCCCGAGCAAGAGGAGGGCCTCATGTCGGGCTTTCAGCTGTGGCTCAACCTGCCCGCCAAAGACAAAATGTGCCCGCCTTGGTACCGCGACATCCCCAGCGCCCAAGTGCCGCAGTTCACCACCGAACAAGGTGTCACGGTGCGGGTGATCGCAGGCCACAGCCACGGCACCGACGGCAGCGTGCAGCGCGAACACACCCAGGTGTTGTACCTGGACTTGCACTTCCCCGAGGGCGAGAGCGTGACGTTTGAACAAGCCTTGCCCAGCACCCACAACGCCATGGCCTATGTGTACCAAGGCAAGGCCGATGTGCTGTGCGGCGAAGACACCGCCGCTGTGCCCACCCACCACCTGGCCATCTTGCGCAACGAAGGCGACCGCGTGCGCCTGAGCGCAGGCCAAGGCACACGCGCCCTGCTGCTGGCGGGCCAACCCTTGCGCGAGCCCATTGTTCAGTACGGCCCGTTTGTGATGAACACCAAAGAGCAAATCATCGCCGCCATGGACGATTACCGGGCGGGGCGGTTGGCTTGAGGGGTTGCGCGGCTTGAGGACAGGCTTTCTTGACTTGCGCCACCCCTTACAGCAAAGTGTGGATAAAAGGAGCATCCGCATGTCCACAGCCACCATCAGGACAAAAGGCCAAATCACGATCCCGGTTGAAGTCCGCAATGCCCTGAACTTGAAGGCAGGCGACCGGGTTGAATTCGTTCAGATTGCCCCAGACCGCTACGAGTTTGTGGCAGCAACGCGTGAGGTGACCGCGATCAAAGGGATGTTTGGGCCTGCTAAAAAACCCTTACTTCCTTGACATGAGTGAAAAGTCGATCTGGCTCGCCCTTCTAGCTTACCCATTCATATTTAATTTGAAGTTCGGCTTCATTTCGTGCGGCGCGATTCGACGATGTAGAGCAAATGTGAGACCAAGATAATCATGTCACGTGCCTCATTGGCTTCAATCTCAACTCGTCGGTGTGATGCCGGATTCTTGTAGCTACCCAGCGCCCCGGTCATCAGGCTCATTAGTGCGACTCTTTCTCCTTTCTCAGCGCCCGTGTCTGTGAGAGGACCATCTTCGGGGTTAAACGCACGACTAGCCAGTGGAACTCCGACAAGATCATGTCCAAGACCGGCAGCAGTTCGAATAGCGACTTCTAGCGTCTTGAATGCCTCGAATACTGCGGTCTCGAATCTCGCCTGAAAAAAAAGTGGCCGAACGTGCTGCAACAACTCGGGTTGAAGAAACGACTCCGGCAAGCGCTCACTAGTCATGAGCTGATGCAGTTCCTGATGATTCCGTAGTGCTTCACCTCTAAGGGTTGGCAGATACCAATCATTGTCTTGTTCGGGGTGCCTTGCAATAAAGCCATTTGCTTCTAGCCAGGACCAGGCCGAGGAACACGCTACGCCGACGCTCTCATTGCCACCCTGTCCCAACGGGGCATAGTCACGGGAGGTTTGCATGCAGAAGTTGCGGCGATTCCAAACGCCACGCTCCGCAGGACCTGCGGACATCAGCACCTCAAGGATGTATCCTGCCAAATCGGAGTTCAGCATTCCTACGACCGCGGGGGCTTCTGGGAAGAGTGCGCGGAGAGGTGTCATGAGTGACACATATCTTGTTTAGAGATAAAGCCTGTATGCATAACAAGGGCGCTGCGCATCAAGTATTCTCTGGTTGCTTTTTTTTAAGTCTTTTATTTTATATCCGGCTTTTTCGGTTAGTCCTACATGATCAGACTGCAAAAAACTCAGCAATGTTGAGTTCCCGCCATAAAAATTAAAACTGCTGCCCTGCAGTTGGCTAAGGTTGAACGTTGTCAACCCACCTAAAGCGGTCAAACTATTTACTAGTTACAAAAAAGCCCGGAATTCCGGGCTTTTGTTATTTGAGTAGCCGAGGAAATTTGCACGACTTCTGAAAACATACACCATCAAACGTCAATATTCCCCGCCCGCAGCGCATTCGTTTCAATGAACACACGGCGCGGCTCCACCTCGTCGCCCATCAGCATGGTGAACACGCGGTCGGCTTCGATGGCATCGTCAATTTGCACGCGCAGCAGGCGGCGCACTTCGGGGTCCATGGTGGTTTCCCACAGTTGCTGAGGGTTCATCTCGCCCAGGCCTTTGTAGCGCTGGCGTGCCGTGGCCGATTCGGCCTGGGTGATGAGCCAGCGCATCGCTTGGCGAAAGTCTGAAACTTTTTCTTCCTTGTGGCGCTCGCCCTCACCTCGGCCCACTTTGGCACCTGGGCCCAACAAACCCTGGAAGGTTTGCGCCACCAAGGCCAATGCGGCGTAGTCTGCGCCATGCACAAACTCTTGGGTGATCAAGCTGCTCTTGGTGTTGCCATGGTGTTTGCGGCTGATGCGCAAAATCGGCTTGTCGCTGCGCACGTCAAACTCACCGCTCACCTCGGCACCGCTGCCCAAGGCACGCAGTTTGACTTGCAGTTGCGCGGCCGATGCCTGCGCTTGCTCCAAGTTGTCGAGTGACAAGGCCACGCCATCGGCAATGGCGCGCAAGGCTTCCACGTCCATGAAGTTGCTCAAGCGCTCGATCACCGCCTCGGCCAATTGGTGCTGGTGCGCCAGTTGCGACAAGGTGTCGCCCTTGAGTTCTTGCGGCGCGTCGCCACCGGTGTGGATGACCGCGTCTTTGAGCGCAATGCGCAACAAAAAGCCGTCGAGTGCCGCGCCGTCTTTGAGGTATTGCTCCTCTTTGCCCACCTTCACTTTGTACAAAGGTGGTTGAGCGATATAGATGTGGCCGCGCTCGACCAACTCGGGCATTTGGCGGTAGAAGAAGGTCAACAGCAGGGTGCGGATGTGCGCACCGTCCACGTCGGCATCGGTCATGATGATGATGCGGTGGTAGCGCAATTTGTCGATGTTGAAGTCATCGGTGCCCGATTTGCCCGACTCGGCACTCACCTTGCCAATGCCCGTGCCCAATGCGGTGATGAGGGTCAAAATTTCGTTGCTGGTGAGCAGCTTTTCGTAACGCGCTTTTTCGACGTTCAAAATTTTGCCGCGCAAGGGCAAGATGGCCTGAAATTTTCGGTCACGGCCTTGCTTGGCTGAGCCCCCGGCAGAGTCGCCCTCGACGATATAGATCTCGCACAGGGCCGGGTCTTTTTCTTGGCAGTCGGCCAGTTTGCCGGGCAAACCCATGCCATCGAGCACGCCTTTGCGGCGCGTCATTTCACGCGCTTTGCGCGCCGCCTCGCGGGCGCGGGCCGCATCAATGATCTTGCCGCAAATCATCTTGGCATCGTTGGGGCGCTCTTGCAAGTAGTCGCCCAGCACCTTGCCGACAATGTCTTCCACCGGGGCGCGCACTTCGCTCGATACCAATTTGTCTTTGGTTTGGCTGCTGAATTTGGGCTCAGGCACTTTGACCGACAGCACACAACACAAGCCTTCGCGCATGTCGTCGCCCGTCACCTCGACCTTGGCTTTTTTGGCCAACTCGTTTTCTTCAATGTATTTGTTGATCACGCGCGTCATAGCTGCGCGCAAACCGGTCAAGTGCGTGCCACCATCGCGCTGTGGAATGTTGTTGGTGAAACACAGCACACTCTCGTTATAACCATCGTTCCATTGCATCGCCACTTCGACACCAATGCTGGTGCCAGGAATGCCACCGTAGCTCTCTGCAGGACGCTCACCTTCCGCATGGAAAGCATTGGGGTGCAATACTTTTTTGCCAGCGTTGATGAACTCCACAAAGCCCTTCACACCACCAGCGCCCGAATAGTCATCCGACTTGCCACTGCGCTCGTCAATCAAACGAATGCGCACACCATTGTTCAAATAGCTGAGCTCACGCAAACGCTTGCTCAAAATTTCATAATGAAAATCATGGTTTTGCGTGAAGATTTC
>JACCDX010613269.1_pt1 | contig 121417 bp, 119 predicted proteins | sample 7449681 | NCBI WGS metagenome assembly JACCDX01 (sample SAMN15323450, study PRJNA562643) | freshwater metagenome | isolation source: river surface water | place: USA:Blue River Watershed | collected 2017-08-18
GGTATTGTTGAACAAAATGCAATAGTTATAGATGCACAATCCTCTGGTTTAACTGCAGCAACAAGTGGACTCTTTATTAATCCAATTCGAAATTTAACAAGTAGTAATATATTATACTATAACGCAACTACAAAAGAAATAAGTTATGGAACTTCAAGTGGAGGACCAACGGGTCCTCAAGGTCCTCAAGGTAATAATGGTATTAATGGTGCAACGGGTCCTCAAGGCCCACAAGGACCACAAGGTAATAATGGTATTAATGGTGTAACGGGTCCTCAAGGCCCACAAGGACCACAAGGTGATAATGGTATTAATGGAGCAACTGGACCCGAAGGTCCTCAAGGACCACAAGGTGATAATGGTATTAATGGTGCAACAGGTCCTCAAGGACCACAAGGTGATAATGGTATTAATGGTGCAACAGGTCCTGAAGGTCCTCAAGGATTTACTGGTGAGCAAGGCCCACAAGGAAATGTTGGTTCTCAAGGCCCACAAGGATTTACTGGTTCTCAGGGACCTCAAGGTTCTACTGGAACTATTTTTCCAAATGGAACAAGTTATTCAAACTATTTATATTGGAACAATAGCACATGGACTTTTGGTTCAAGTGAAATACATATTGGAACTAATGCAGGACAATATAATCAAAATATAAATTCTATTGCTATTGGAAATCAAGCAGGAAACACAGGACAAGGAGTGGATTCAATATCGATTGGAAATTCAGCAGGTCAAAATAATCAAAAAGAATATAATATCGCTATTGGATACAATTCAGGTCAAAATAACCAAAATGGTAATTCAATATCAATTGGATATTCAGCAGGACAATATAATCAAGATATAAGAGCGATTGCTATTGGTGTAAATGCAGGATACACAGGACAAGGAATGGATTCAATATCGATTGGAAATTCAGCAGGTGCAAATTATCAAAAAGAAAATGCTATTGCTATTGGAAATCAAGCAGGTTTTACAAATCAATTAAATTCTTCCATTGCTATAGGTTCTTCTGCAGGTTTTGAGAATCAAGGAACAGCTTCTATTGCTATCGGTGAATCTGCTGGTCAAGCATCACTCGGTACCGGTTCTGTTGTTATTGGTTATTACGCAGGTTCTTCTACACCAGCTCAAGGATTAGTTGCTGTTGGATATGGAGCAGGTGGTGCTTCTCAAGATTATAGTATAGCTATTGGATATAAATCAGGTGTAGTTGGACAAGAAACAAACTCAATCATTATAGATACTAATGGAGAAAATTCAACATTATATGCAACTTCAGGTGGATTTTATGTTAATCCCATAAGAGGAGTGACAACCAGTAATAATCTTGTTGGTTATGACCCTGCTACTTATGAAATTACTTATACTGCTAAAACTTTCGTGATTGACCATCCTGTGGATGAAAATAAATATTTAGTTCATGCTTGTTTAGAAGGTCCTGAAGCTGGTGTCTATTATCGCGGTAAAGCCTTTATTCCTCATCATCAAGATACTATTGAAGTTTCTCTTCCTCATTATGTATCTTCTCTTGCTACTGATTTTACAATTCATCTCACTCCAATCTTCTCTAATAAACGTTGTTCTACACCTCTTGCATCCAATATTGAAAATAATAAATTTACTATCTATGGAGACCCCGATATGGAATATCATTTTGTTGTCTATGGAAAACGTCATGATATTGAAGTAGAACCTATTAAATCTAACACTCAAGTAAAAGGTAATGGTCCTTACAAATGGATTTAATCTTTTATTTTTATTTTTTGATTTTTATATATTTTACAATCCAATCTTTGTAAAATTTATTTAAAAAAAAAATTATTGATTACTCGTCTTTTAATAAACTTCCTAACATTCTATCATATTCCACACACTTCTCATTATTATGCAATGGTATCAAACTTACTATCAATGAACCCACCAACCATCTCATATACCCCAAATACTCCACTCCATACCTCTCCCTTACATCCCTCTCTATCACCCCATACATCCTCTCTTTATATTCCTTTTTTACCTCCCGTCCTCCCAATATCTCATCATATCCCAATATACTCTGTGCTACCTTCGCATAATCATACATCACATCACCTTCCTCTGTATATACATCCCCTATCTTTCCCCTCATATCTATCATTTTGATTTTACCATAACCATTTAACATCACATTCGTCAATACTGGGTCTCCATGTATCCTCATCCTCTTTCCTAATCCCTTTTCTTTATATTCAATTAATTTTTGTCTAATTTTTTCAATATAAAGAATACAAAAAGGATAAGATGAATAATCGAAAGATTGATATCTCTCCATCATTTTTTTATTATAATTTTCATATATATTTATCTCTTTCCCATTCTCCATTTTACAACTATGTATTCTATGCAATGTTCCCAAAATAGAACCCAAATGCATCTCCGTCATCTCTTCCATAATATATAATTTCGAAAAGGGTATTCCAACTACCTTCTCCATCTCATACCATTTTCCTTGTTCATCATCACCACGTATATAAAATGGAAATATATCTTTTATTTCATGAGGTATATTCTTATAATAATAAATTTCACCCCTCAAATCTTTTCCACTCTTCTTGATTATCGGCATCACTCCCGAATTCTCAATTTGATGAAAATCACGTGGTTCTATATTCATATTATAAAATCCTGTCTCCTTCTCCATATCCTGATTTACAGATATCACCTTATTCCCCACATAAAAATCATATTCCATATTCCCAAAATAGATTGCATGATATACAATATCATATTCATCCAATTTATTCAATATTCTCATCCTCTCTATCCCACCCACATTTCTCGTCTTCAAAACTATTTTATGTCCCAATTTTTTTAAGTACTTTAAAAATTTAATGTTTTTTTCATTAGGAATATAATCTGGAGAAGAATAAAAGAGTGTTTCTTCAAATTCAAAACAATAGATTTTTCTTGATATCATCTCTTTTCCGTTCAGTGCATTTATTTTTGGATAATTATTACAAAAAATTCTCACATGTATCGGTGTTCCCAAACATATATAATTTTCAATTTCTATCTTTTTCATTTTATACTCTATTCCATCTTCTATCATTCTTTGTATCACAGTCGATATATAAAATTCATTCTTCTGTCTTCGATTCTCTTCAATCACCTTCTTACAATACTTTTTTAATTCTTTCCATGATGAAAATCCATATGCACCAGTACTCGCCCATTGACTCACTCTCTCCTTCTCAACTATTCTCTCTATCTTTCCCTCTTTTTCACATACATAAGAATATATGGGTTCTTGACTCATATCCTCAAATACAAATACATTATTTTCACCCTTCCATAAAGTAATGATATCTGTTGTATAAAAGTTATCTCCATCTACACTTAAAATGGGTTTATCTTCTATTAAAAATCCTTCTTTTTCATATTTATCTAAAATACGATAAATAGAATCACTTGCTCCCTCTGTATTCTCTCTTAATTCCATAAAATGAAATAGAATATCTGGATATCGCATTCTCATTTCTTCTTCAAAATGAAACTTTGATAAATCTCGATGATAAGGTATCAATATTGCATCTATTCCTTCAGTCTTTAAATTATCTACTAACCATTCAATAATCCTTTTTCCTAATACATATACAAAAGGTTTTGGATTTGTATATCCATGTTTTTTAAATCTTTCACCCAAACCTCCCAATGGAATAATTACATACATCTTTATACAAAAACAATACTATTTGTTTTTATATTTTACGCAAAATAAATTCTTCACCATAAGTAGTAAAGAATACAATATGTTTGATTTCTGTGTTGTCCATAAATCTCTCCCTAAACACCTCTTTATGTCCTCTTTCGTCGCTTTTATCATTCTCAATTTCATCGAAAATTTTATTCATTATAATACTGGAAAACATCATGATACTGATACCAATCAATTCTTTTTTGAATTACCCTCCAAAAAAGATTTAGTAAAAATTATTTTTATTATGGTCCTCTTCGCCATCTTACAAGGCCTCTTTACTCTCTTCTTATACCGTTTCACTTAATAGATTGGATACATATATTTATTATCAAAAAAATATGCAGAATATGTCGGTTGATGATAAATATCAATAGCATGTGGTTTCCATACTATCATATCTTCTGGAACAGTTATAAATGGATTTACAGATTTGGATAAAGATACCATTTCAAACGATTCTCTCTCATTCACTTTTATCCATATCAAAAACAATATACATAATAAAGCAAATAAAGTCCATTCAAATAAATATTTCATTCTTTCTAACAAAAGAGTGGATATTTATTCATCATCTATCTTTTCAAATAAATCTTGTGATTCCACTTCATCAATCGTTTCTTTCCATTCTGTTTCATCAATTTCTTCTATCTCTTCTTTTTTCTTCTTACGAACTCGAATCGATTTCATTCGAAAAAACTTCTCAAATTGCAAACGCATCTTATTTCGATTATCCAATTTACCCAAACGAAAATAAATTTCATACTCTTTCACCACTATCGGGATTCGAATTCGATTTCTATGTTGATTTTCCAAATACAATACTTCACTCTCATATTCTTCTTCATATTTCCATTCTCCAAAAAAACCACGACATATATAATTATCACTTTTACGAATACATGCAAAATAATGTTCGCTACACCATTCTATCTTTTCATTTTCATATTTTTGATAACCTTCTAAATGTTCTTCCACATACTTTTCTATAGCCATTTTCATCTCTTCTTCCGTAAATTCTTCTTTTTCATATTGTATATGTTTCGGTTTCCAAAATTCTTCTTTTTGTAAATTCTCTCTCTTTCCTCTCCAACTCAAAATCTCCTCTTCCAATTTTTTCAATTCCTCATCCTCTTCCATCTCTCTTTCTTATCAATCTTATTTTTTTATAAACATATCCTCATTTTCCATATCCATAATACGTGATGGTATATCATAATCTATTGTCTCTTTCCATCCTCCCTCTATAAATGTATTCTGTTGTATATGCAAATTCTCCAAAAATGCCGTATTTTTAGGTTGCTTTCTTAATATCATCTCTTCTGTCTGCTGAATCACTCCATTTCGCATTTCTAAACCTATTGGAGTCTTATCCTCTATATCTGTCACATACTTCTCAAAACCTTGTTTTTCAATATTTGTAAATTTTGCATTCATATCTTCATATGCATCTGCAATACGGTCTATATTTGTATATAACATATCATCAATGACATCCTTTCTTTTATTAAATATCCATCGTTCTCCTCGTTTTAATAATAAAACACTCTCTTCATCATTTTGTAATTTCATATTGGTAGGTATAATCACATTACAATTTCGAGGATTTCCATAATGTACTTCTTCTATAAATTTTAATAATGAATTTGTATTCATCTGTCGAATCACATCTTCTACAAATTCTGCCCCAATATGCGATATATCTTCTTTTCCAAAATCATTAATATGAAATAATATATTATTATTTTGAATAATATTCGTTGTTTGGACATAATTTACCGAATTCTTCAATAATTCGTTATTATCTTTCATCAATTCTTGATTGGTATGTAATGTTTCTTTTAACATTTTATTTTCATTTCGCAATTTTTCATTATATTGCAAAATATTTAGAATATCTTCTTTTCGCAAAGTAGATTCTTCTTCTGTTTCTTTTACTTTTTCATGAAAATTTTTACAATTTTCTTTTAAATGTCTTCGCAGATTAAATTTATTGGAAAAATCATGTTGACAGAATTCACATCGAAATTCATTTCCATTTCCATTTTCTAATAATAATGGTTTATTTTCTATCATATTCATAATTTTATCTTTATGTTCTTCTTGCATAAATACATTTTTATAATATTTCAAATGTTTATGTTTTTCTAATAAATGCAATTCCATCTCTGTTTTATTTTCTGTATTGATCTCACAAAATGGACATTGCAAATAATAATCTACTTTATATACGGAATCCGTTTTTATAACTGTTTTTTGAATTCCCATTTTCAAATGAATTTTTTCGATAATAGATTCAATTTTTGATTCCATCCATCCCTTTTCAAAACGAATATATTCATCTTCTCGTATTCGATTCTCTTTTAACATTTGATTCCATTCCTTTTTAAATTCTTGTACATCCATACATGCATAATATATCAATTCTTTCATATCTCGATATTTCTCTTTCTTATGTCTTTGAAAATTATGTAAATTTTTTGTTTGATATACCTGTCCTTTTCCATTCCCAAAAATTAACATCACCACATCTCCACATTCTTCATTTCCTTTATATAAATTGACTCCTGATGTTTTACTTGTAAAACGAAAAATTCTCTCTTCCTTTTGTATTTCATGTTCTTCCAATAAATGGTCTATAAACATCCCTTCATATCCCTTTTTACATAAACTACATTCATTCGAAAATATCTTTTCTGTTTCCTTTTTTTTTTCCACCAAATTGGCGATATTTTTGTGAGTAATTGGCGAATGTTGTATAATATCTGTATGAACAATTTGCAATGAATTTGCTAATGAATTATCATGCGAAGATTTGCATGGTTTTTTTTTATTGATATGCACATTATATTTTGTTTTATCTGTAAATAATTTTTGACAAGTAGGACAATGATAATTTACCATTTTCTCTCTCTATACATGGGAAAGTATTTTTTTAAATCAAATAAATGCAAAAATATTCCATTTCGCCAATTTCTCACACAAAAAATAAAATTATAAATAGAAAATAAAAATAGAAAATCAAAAATTAGATTGTTCATGGTAACGATTGTTATCATGAACTTAAGCAATAGGTTGAATCTTGAAGGTACGACCCTTCTTCACTAAATTTCCAACAAGTCTCTTCTTAAAATCATAGACTTTGTCATCTAACTCAGAGTGAAGGTATTTATTACCATCTTCCTTGTAAGTGATTTTAGAAAAAGTAGTGTAGAAATCTCCTTTGTATTGGATGGTAGCATTCTGTTGTGAAATGGAATACATTTTTCCAACTGGCTCCGATTCTCCCGATTTCTCATCTGTGAGACGATAAATCATCTTCGATTGAGGGAAATAAAATAATTTATATCCATTCATCGAAGTCAATTTCTCATACTTCTCACCATCATCTTCCTCTTCATCATCACTTCCAAAATCAGGTTCTAAAGATACTTCTTCAACAACCTGTTGAGTTACAACCTCTTCTGCTTCATCCTCACTAGAGTCTTCAACAGATTCGGTTTCATCCTCACTGGAATCCACTGTTTGAGTAGCACGAGGAGGAGGAGATGCTTTCTTTTCAGTTGAAGTCTTTCGTCCGCGTTTGATAGCTTTCGGTGTTTCCTCAACAGATGATTCTTCATCATTCTCACTCTCTTCATGAACCTTTTTTCCATTCATTTGCATATGGTCACGAAGAATCTCTTGCGCAGAACGCAAAAGACGAGTTCGTAATTTTCCATTCTTATGAATCAAAATTTGATAAATAGGGTCATTATCTGTTGCAAATTTGTATTGACGCTTTTGAATACGAGGACGAGAACCACGGTCTTTCTCCATTTTGGAAAAATATGCATCCTCTTCCTTAGCTTCACGCCAATCACTGTTTTCATCATTCGCTTGTTGAACAATCTCATCATATACATATAATGTATCATGATTTTGATGTTTCTTCCAATGTGTATGACAAAAATCAACATAATTTCCAGTCTCCTTATTCTGTGTCACTGTCTTTGAACAGCGAGAATAAGAAGATTCTTTAATATCTCCATTTACCAAATTCTTAACAATAAAAACAGGTACATTTGCAACTGCTTCATAAGCTTCTTTGATAGTTGTGAAACGTACTGCCGCACAACATCTCTCTCGCTTTACAATTTCCTTCTTTCCCTTCTTCTGCGTTTGATTCACAATCTCCATAGTCTGTTCATCCATTCCCTTCAAAAGTGAAGGGTCGATGTTATCAGCCATAGTTGTTGTAGGTTCAGTTGCAGGAGCAGGGGAATTCGCTTTGAGGGTTTTAGACACTCGGGGCATTTTTTGTCAATATAGAAATATTACAAAAGTTGTAATATTGATGGTAATTTATAAAAATAAAAGTAAAATAGATTCATTTTTTTTCTAATTTACGTTTCATAAAAAATATTATGTTAAAATATATTCTTAAATATTGAATTTCATAAAATGAATAACGTAAATAAATTTATCCACGATAAGATGTTTCACTATATTTTCTTTTCTGTTGATTGTAATAATAAATGCAATAATCATAAATAACTTCTTTATCCATATTAGGTTTAGCTTTACGTAAATGTATATACATCTCTTTTAATTTTCCTTTACGATTCAAATCTGTTCTGTGAATAATACTATCTAATACTCCATATAAATAACTCTTTGACATATAACTAAACTATAAAAACAATTTTTTATTTATTACCATACTATTAAAAATATAAATAAAAAAAACATTCATTTTTTTTAGAATTGAGTGAGTGCTTTCATTGCTGATTCAAATGAATTTACGTTTAACATTGGTTTATTGTTTTTCTTTACGTTCTTATTTGACTCATTTTTATTTATTTGATTTGGATTCTCTTCTTGCATTGTATTATATATCTTTTTTAATGCCTCTTTCATCATTCCCTCATTTTTGCAAAATTTACATTCCAATGATATTGCCGTCTTTTTAGGTAAAAGTTCCGTTGCTAAACTCAACGGAATAGATTTACCTTTATATTTTATCATATATTGATTTGCTGATTTATTATAATGGAAAGCTGTTGGAAATTTCTTTTCATGTTGAATAAATTGGAAATCATGAGACATACGATTTCCATTCATTTTAGGTTCATATTTCATTTCTATTTTCCAAATCGAACCTCTCTCTATCAAATCCTTTTCTCTTCGATATCCTTTACTTCTCACTTTTTCTAAAAATGATATCACTGTTTTATCATTACAAACCAACACAATTGGTTTTAATTCCATTCCTCTTGTATTATTCGATAATTGTGTTTCACCCACAAATTGTGAATTTTGAACATTTTCACGAATCATTGGATATAATATCTTCTCCAAAAATGAAGAGAATTGATAATTTGATAATCCACCTGATACATTATATTCAAGTGGTTGTCCTCTATTATTTTGTACTGCATATGACACACGATTCTTTGTTAAATTCCATGAAAGTGCAGGTACTTTTGATTTTAATGAATTTATACCAAAACGATTTGTAGTTAAATTCGAAGAAAATTCGCGTTTATTCCAATATTTTTTAGGATTTCCTCCCTGAAATATCTCCTTCAATTTATCCAAATCTCTTGTATTTCTTACATTGGATTGATTACTTAAATAAGGTACTGGAATAACTTCAATTGCATCAGCTACTTGATAATATAAAATAAAAGCAGATTCAATAGCAGGAACATCGAGAGTGGTCAAAATTTTAGGATAAATTTTAGAAACATCTTGAATTCCTAAAAGAGCTTGATTATCGGGAATATCGCGAGAAACAAAAATTTCACGAATTCCTAATTCATCCAATTTAGGATATCTCTCTTTTTCAATCTCTACATTCGAATTTTCTTCTATAAAATCAATTATATTATTACAACTTGTTCCTTGTACAACTAAATATATATTTTGTTGATAGATTTGGCTCATATTCCCTCTCTATGTACATATTAGAAAATATTCGGTTAAATATCTATTTTTTTATATTGAAATAAAGTGGAAGAAAATAGATTCTTCCATGTTTGTATATTGTAAATTTGTAAAGACATTTCATCTCTCCTATTTTTGCATATTTGTTTCTTTGTATATAAAAATGGCCATTTTTAAATTTATCGAAATGAAAAAAAGAAAAAGTAAAATAAATAAAAAATAAAAAATGAAAAAAAAGAAAAAATTCCTTTTGGAATATGTATGTTTATTTAAGAATTTGATTTTATGAATTTTGAATTTCGGTGTCGTCAGCCAAAACCCCCCTTTTATATATATTTTACAAATATTGTTTTGTTGTCATGTATCAAAAAATAGGTATATGACATTCCATTTATTTTCATTTCAAATCAATCATACATTGATTTTCGAATAGAATGAAAATAAAATATGGAAGAGAATCTCCATTACAATTTTGTCTCACAAAAATGTGGTCATAACATTCTATACATTCTATCATTCATAAATGATAAAATGAAATAATGAAATGAAATGAACTTAAAGAAATTCTTTTTATAAAGAATGAATCTTTTATGAGATATATATGGAAATCCATATATATTATCATACTTTGTAGCATACAGGAATAGTGGTAATAACGAAACTAAAATGTGGTATTATGTTCAAATCGATAGGATTTGAACATAGAGACGTAAGGAATAAAAAAAGTGAAAATGAAAATTGTATGGAGATGGAAGGATAGAAGATAGAATACAATATTCATATACGTAAATCTTGTGAGTGGATTGCACGATGAACGTAAATATGGAAGAAGGTTGGACTGAAGTTTCTCATCGAAAGAAGGAGGAAATTTCAAAACCACGTGAAAATGATGTAGAATCTACATATGTATTATCAGAATTGATTCAAAACGAAGCTTGTATCCATTGTATGGTTGGAAAATGTAGAGAAAGGAAAGACCATTCATCTATTTATTTTCCGGATAAAATCATGGGATATATAAGAAATCCGTTATCAATCAAAACACTAGATGAGACTTTGAAAAGAAATCCATTGGAATTGGAAGTTTTGAAGCCTTATCAAGTGAGATATTCTGTATGTATGTTCAATCATTGTCGAAAGGCATGTAAGAATTGTCGTGCAAATCGATTTACTTCAATTGATATGGGAGATGATAGTGTATTATATGTATGTTATCCATCTCTTGATAGAATTACAAGAAATACGGTTACAGTTGGGTTGCATATTGATATGCAATTGAATTTTGTAGGAAATCGACATGATGTTGTTTGGAGAACAAAACATAATGAAATTCCAGATGATATTGAAACAGAATCTATTTCATCACCTATTTCTTCGAATGCTTCACCTATGGTGGAGAATGGAAATAAATGGGCATCAGTTGTGAAAAGAAATCTTTCTGCTGAGGAATTAGAATCTTTTGCAATGAATGATGAAGAATCTTCAAAATATATGATAGATACTGAATATGTTCAACGCAGAGTTATGAATTCACCAACAGAAAGAGAACAATCATCTCCTATGAATCAAGATAGGAGAAGACCTCCACCCAGAAGAAATAATGAATTTGAAGGAGAATGTATGTATCGATTTGAGGTTTTGTTGAAAGAAATACAGAATATCAAAGACCAGAATACGGATTTAACAGAGAAAGTGGTTTCTTTACATGAAACCATTTCATCTTTAAATCGAACTATTTTTTCATTACATGAAGAAGTTTCTTCAATGAAAAATGCAGATACATCATCTTCTACAAAAAAATACATTACATGGTAAATTTTGATTTTCCAATTTATAAAATAAAAAATGTTAAAAATAAAAAAAATAAAAAAATAAAAAAATAAGAGAATAGAAAAAATTCATTTTGAAAAGGAGATTACATATGAAGAGCAATTTCATCTTTAATGTGATTCCAAATTTCTTTTTTATATTTTTCATCAGACAATCTGGAAATAAATTGTTGATTTAAATACCAATTCTCTTCATTTAAATAACGACTATCAATTTGATTATATTTCAAAAATAAATTCTGTATATTATTACAAAGTGTTTTTGTGATGAAATGTCCATTTGCATCATGAATCCATTGATTTTTATAAAAATATTCATAATTGCGTTTTGATTTCATACGAATAGGATAAAAGATGCGTTCTCCTTTCACAGATTGATAATATGATTTAAAAATAGCCAGAACAGAACGATAATCACGGAAAATTAGAATACGAAGAACATCTTCTTCAGGAAGGTCAATTCGTTCATTTTTTAATTCTCGAACACGAATAATTTCACCATCGATTTCGATAAAATGAGAACGATTCTGCATTTCAATCAATTGAACTTTTTCTTCAATATTTTCAACTCTACTACATAAAAATTCCAATTTATGAAAAATTTGATTTAACATCATTTCATTCGTTAATAAAAGTCTTTTCATTTGAGTAAATTCATTACGCATTTGTTTTTCATTTCGTTCATTTTCTTCTTGTTGTATTTCTTCTTCTGTCTCTTCTGTAATTTCAGTCTCTTCATCTTCATTTTCATTTTCATTTGATTGTTCTTCTTCATTTTCATAATCATATACAATTAAATCTTTATCATCATTTTTACTGGAATTTAATCCATGTATCATTTTTTGAATATAACTTGGACGATTGGACATATTTTCAATAGAACTATTATCTATAGAAAAAGGAATAAATTAATTTGGAAAATAAAAATCAATTTTTTTTTCATTGTGAAAAAAAGAAAATGTGAATAAAATAGAGAAATGAAAAATAAAAAGAGTAAAAAGTCTCCTTATGTATTCACTATTCAAAAAATTAAAAATAGTGATAAATTAATTCATGACCCCTCTCTCTTACAATTTTCAAAAGAATTTTCACCTCCGTCTGGCTCTGAATTAGAATATAATGAAAAATTATGGAATGATAACGAACATATCCGCACTACCCATAATTGCTATTCTTATGCACTTGGTAAAATTCGTGTAGGTCTTGAATCTAAAGCACAACCCGGATATGCATCTGGTTATAATCATGTGAATGATGATAACTATGATTGTAAAAGTTTTTATGAACGATTAAAAAAAGATGTTCCCGGTTCTTATTTAGAAACTTTTGATGAAGCTTGTCATCCCGGTTTCTATAAAGTATTTTTAATGTTAGATGTTGGTAATGATTACCATTGGACAAGAGAAGATAAAGATTTATATTGGTCTCATAAACCCGGTTCTACTTCAGTTACAAAAAAAGATGCAAGTGGAAATAAAATTAAAAATCCATTATTATCAAATTGGAAATATGATTCTTTAAATTATAATAAACCATGTTTTTTTGCATGTGTTTACTCAGACCTCTCTAAATCTATATCAAAAATATATCAATAAATTAAGAGCGTAATAAATTATGTTTTTGAAGAAGTAAATCGCGAAGATATTGGTCGACGATGAGTATTTTTTTATCGACATTGGGTTGATTTCGATTTCGTAATAATTGTTGTTTGCGAGATTCTAAAAGTTGAATTTTCTGTTGAATATTTTTATATTTTGTTTGTTGTGAATTTGATAAATTATTCACAATGGAATTTTTATTTATTTGATTTATTTGATTTGTTTCATTTTTATTTGATTGATTGGATAAATTTTTATTTGGTTGATTTTGATTCGAAATGGATATATTTTTAGATTTTACAAATTGTTGAAAACTATTCATATAGCGAATGTAAATAAATTTCTTTTTGTATAAAATGAAAAGATATAAATAGATTAATTCAGTATAAACTTTATGTAAGAATTTTTCGATATCTTCGCGATTTGTTTCATTAAAAGCATATAATGTTTGGAAGATAGTAAGATTTTCTTCTAATTTATCTTGAAAAGTGGAAAATGAAATTTCATTATGAGAGAAAGAGTTGTGAGAGGAACAAGCAATGGAACTTATTTTAAATTTTTCGGTAGAATTGGAAAAGAAAGGAAGTTCAGTAGAACAAGAGATTTCATTTTGAATATTTAGATTTTGATGAAATTTCTTTTCATAAAACTTTCCTACATTTTCTTTATAAATGGGATTATTAAAAAATTCCCAAAAACTATGTCTTTTATGTGTCATATCCACATAAGTCATCTTTTTCATCTGTTCTTTCATTTGTACAGCTTCTTTACTCTCTTGTTCATTCTTTTGTGAATGATGTTTTTGCTTTTCCTGTTTATGTTGTTTTTCAAATTCATGAATATTCATACCACCTCGATGATGTTTCTTTTTCTTTTTGATTTTGAAAAGTTTCTTTTTGCGGAAATTTCTCAATTTTTTGGATAATTGAAAAAGATTATCTGTATGAAGAATATCTTCTATTTTTGCATCTTTTTGAAACATATTTTTCACAATAAGAACATAAATCAACCAATATTTTAATAAACCATTCCAAGAAGAAAATGATTTATCTACATTTTCAAAGATAGTAGAATTATAAAAAGATTGGGGTAATGAAAGTTGTATAGAAGAATCAGGTTGCAAGAGATTGGAAAAGAGATAACGAGAGAAGAGTTCTCCATAATAGACATTGGGAAAAGCAATAATATCATTTTTGAGAAGAATGAATTTCTTTTTTTCAATACCTGTGAGAGGAATTTTGGATTGTAATTCTTTTTGGATATAAAGTTCTTCAAAAAAGTGAATTAAATGATTGCATTCTGTTATTTTTTGTTGAATTTCATTTTGTTTAATTTTGAGAATTTGGGAGAATTTTTCTTTGAGAAGAGGAAGTTGATTTTCATTTTGATGAATAGTTTCAAATAAATTTTCAAAATACTGTTCAAAATAAGATTCTGGGTCCTTTAACATATTTTTCAATTTCATTTTTTCTTCAGGACTGATAGTTGGATAGGAATTGTTCATTTTATTTTCGTTTTCATTCTTATTTTCATTTTCATTTTGATTTGTTTGATTATTTTCATTTTGAAAAATTGTATTGAATGATTGATTATTTTGTTGATTGAGAAAAGAGAAGAGTGTATTTTGAGAAGAATCGTTTTGTGTGTTTTGTGTATTTTTTTTATTAATTGTTTTGTGTAAAAACTCTCGTGGTAAAGTTTCATAAAAAAGAAGAGTGATATAAGTAATGAGGTCATTTTCATTACCTTGTTCTTCATTTTTAAGAATCATATCTTCATATAATTTAATTTTTTTGTGGATTTCTCTTTTTAATGTATTGGAATTTAATTCAAGAATCTCCTCCATTCCTCTATATTCTATTTTTATATTTTTTACACTTTTTTAAAAAATAATATTCATTTTTAGGTAAATGAATAGAGTACTTAAAGAAATATGAACATTGATTTTTTTATATTGATAAAAATTTGATTAAATGAAAAGAGTACTTAAAGAAATGGAAATTATGATTTCATGGCCATTTGACTAATTTTTACCATTTGTTGTTCTGACACAAATGTCAATTTACATCTTTCCATATTTTGTGTTTCACAGCGATTTTTGAATAATGATGCAAATTCTCCATTTGTATCTTCTGTGATTTCATAATAATTATCTATATTTGTAATGATGTCTTTTATAAGTTTTTGTTTTCCTATCACATTTGCTTTTTGTATCATTTCTACAAAAGATGATTTCAAAATACGAACTTTCTTCTCCTCAAATATTGTCTTTGTACTATCTCCTGATACAATAAATACATTGAATAATTGGAAATCTTGATTTGAAATCAATTGATTGGAAGGTGTGAATAATGAAACAAACATTAATTTACCATTTTCTTCATATGGGAATAAAATGTCTTCTTTGGGAATTAAATTTTTAAGTTCTTGCAAAAATTCCAATGTTTTCGAATGATTCTTTTCATTCTTGTTTTTATTTTTGTTTTGATTTTGATTCTTCATTTTATTTTTATTTTCATTGGTTGATTGAGTTTCATTCGAAGATGGAATGGATATATTAGGTTTTCTTGTAGTTTCTATATTCTGTTGAAGATTTCGTGTCTTCTCAACTACTATTGTTTCATATCGTTTATGCATATCTTTCATTTCTAAAAGTAATGTATTTTGAAAAGTTTCATCTTGAATATATTGTTTTATCAAGTCAGTAAGAATCTTCGTTTTATGATAAAATATTTTCGATTGCAAATTAAAATCTTCCAATTTCTGTTTATTCTCCTTCTTTTGATTTCTTTGCAAATAAACTCTCTGTTTTATCTCCGCCAATTGTATTAATGAACTTGCTGACCTCTTTATATCTTCCTCATAATCTTGTATTATCACCTTCTTCACATCTTCTTTTACCGTATTTTGATATTTCGATAATTTTAATTGAAATTGATTTGTTTCGATAAATGATAATATCGGTCCAAATATCTCTATTGGAATATTCTTCTCAAATGACTTCTTCAATACGCTTCCTATAATCTCATTCCATTTTACCACATAATATAATATCTTTAAGTACTCATTAAATTTTCCCAAAATATCTCTATTTTTTTTATAAGGATGAATGAAACCGCCGACATAAAGTTCAAGTTTGGTATCAAAGACATCATTTTTATGACGATGTTGTAAAGCAAAATTAATGAATGCTGATTTAGCTTGTAAATGAGTTGTATTCCAAAGATTGGGTTTTACTTCATTAAGTTTCTTTTTGTAATTATTGACATGTAAAATGAATTCTTGAATAATTTGGAAAGGATACATTTGGTAAATTGTGGTTAAATTGGAGAGTAATCTGGATTCAATTTGGAAGAAACCTTTTTCTTTATTTATGGAGATACCATATTTTGAATTTAATTTAGAGGGTAAAAAGGAATGATAGAAACAATTTTCAAGAATCTTTTTAAAAAGAAAAAGAGATTGATTAAGATTATCGATATATTGAAAAGTAGGTTTTAATTCAAATTTACGGAATCTATCATCTTCAATTAATTCATTCAATATTTTCGTTATTTGGTCAAGATAATATTTATAACAATCATAAAAGAGTGTAATGGAAATATAAACATAAATAGCAAGACAATTTTTGGTATGTTCAATTTGTTCGGGATTGTTGGTGAAATCTTTTTCAAATTTAGGATTGGAGAGAAGTTGGTGAATGATATCACGATTATATTTCAAAACATCTTTTGCATCTGTTTTTGAAACAATACTTGTATCTTTCATTTTTTCTAATTTTCCTTGTGTAATCGAATAGGGGAGAATATATTCATTTCTTACTTTAGCAGTCTCTTTCTTTTCATCTTTCATGACATCATTCAAAGTAAATTGAATACCTTGAATACTATTTTCTACCATATTCATTAATCTTTGATTCTCATCACTAAAAGTTGAAAATTCTTGTATTAATTCATTCGATTGTGTTTTTGATTTTTGAAGAATGAGTTCTGCAATCGTTTTATGAATTTGTAATGAACGAAGAGGTATCGATTCATGAAAACGATTGTCACCATTCATAATTTTAAAATACATATCATATATCGAACTATGTGAAAAGAATTCAGGTAAGGAAGGTCGATTCGGCATATCTTCAAAAATGGGATATAAAGGTCCAATGGAAGGAAGATGTAAATCTACATAATTAGCAAAATTAAGATTTGAAATATTTAAAAGAGTAAGATGTTGTAATTCGGGTTCATGAATGCGTTGAATAATTTTGAGAAGTGGTTGATAAAGAATATCATGATGTTCATTTTGATAATTATAAATTTGTATGGGATTTTGAAAAGGGATGGGGGAGGGTAAAAGGGAGATATTTTGTTTGGGTAAAGATTGGATGAGTTGGGAGTAGATATTTGCATTTTCGCTAAATTGTTGAATTTGGAAGAGATAGAGAGAGAAGAGATTACAGAAAGTTTGGATGTTCGAATTGGTTGGATTTTGAATGAGAAGTTGTTGAAAAGCAGTTGATAATCGTTGATATTTTAAATTGGAATGATTTTGTAAAATAGACATTAGACTTGCTTTATTTGAAGCAGGAATATGTTTATCTACCATATTTTTAATTTCTGTTTGATATTCAAGAAGAATGGAAGAAGGAGTTGATTTTAATTTATCAAAAAAGGGATAGGGTATTTTGAGGGAATGAACAGAAAGGTTATCTTTGGAAAGGAATAATTGTTGATAGGGTTCCATAATGTGTGAAATCTCTATCTTTGATAGAGATATTTCTAAAGTGAAAGAAAATGAAAAAAGAATTCAATTATTGAATATTTTGAATGGATGGAAGAGGAATTCCTGCAACTAAATTATCAACATCAATTCCATCAAGACCTAAATGTGGGGGTGTAGGATAAGTAGTAAAAGGTAAAGAATCTTGTTTATTTTCTTGAGACATATTTGTAATCAAAAGATGAATAATAAAAGCAAGAAGAATGAAAGAAACAATGGAAGGAGTTGAAGTAAGACCTAAAGGATAAATAATGATGAAAGCAAGAACAAGAGAGGCAAGAATGGTTTTGGCGTTTCGAAATTGAAAATGTGGGATAGAGATAGTAAAATTTTCTTGCATGGTTTATGTTATTCTATTTTATAGAGTGGATAATTTTTTAGTTGGATAAAATAAATTCCATAAGAGAGTGAAAAATGGATGAATGAAGAATTGTTCGTGAATGTTTTCCTTTACATTCTAACAATAAATTTGCATATTTAGCTAATCTTTTAGCATGTTCAAATGGAATTAAATCATCATCAGGACTATGTATAATACATGTTTTTAGGGGTGTATTGGATTTAGCACGTATTTTAAGATTTTTATAAGTTTCGAATCCAATGATTGTATAAAGAAAGGATGGAATGGATATTTTTTGTTGAATGATTTGTTTAATATCGGTAAATGTAGATTGTAAAATAAGAAAAGGTGTTGAATATTTATTTGCGACACTGGTTGCTATTGACCCTCCTATGGATTCACCATAAAGGATGATGTGTGAAGCTTTATATTTTTTAGTTTCTAAAAGGTATTGATAAAAGAGGGAAGTGGAGAGGATGCAAGATTCTTCGTTGGGAGTTCCTTCACTAAGACCGAAACTGGGGTAATCAAAGATGCAGATAGAAAACCCGATATCAAGAAATTTTTTAAGAAGAGGAATACGATGTGAAATATTTCCAGCATTTCCGTGACAAAAAAGAAGAATATAATGGCGTAATGGATTTGTTTTTGTTTGATTTGAATTTTCAATATACCATCCATGATATTTTTCATGAGAAGGTGAAGAAAGATAAATATCTTCATAAGAATATTGAATGGATTCTGGAGTAGAAATGAGTTGTGTATCGGGGAAAAAGACGAATCGTTCGAGTATTTGTTTCATAGATATTCTTATATAAAGGCGAGGTTTAATTTCTTTATTTTTCATCGAACCCATAAATATATGGAAATATGGATGAGATTGTAGAATATTTATTAAAACATATGCAATGTTCAATGTGTAGTGATGACCATATGGTATCATCACCTGATTTATTTGAGGAGAAGAAGATGGATGTAAGAAAGGAGAATTGGAATTTATATATGAAAGAATTTGAGAATCATACGGCATTGGTGGTATATCATCCAATTTTTGAGAAAGATGTGATGGATATATTTCCACAAATAACACAAATACAGTTGAAAGATAAAAATGGGAATTTAGTGATGGTGATTGAAAATGTTTCGAAAGGAGGAGAATATTCAAAATGGATTCCAATAGAAAAATATTATACTTTATATGAACGATTAATGGATTCTTCAAAAATATATGATAAAAAAACAAAAGCTTACTATTTAGATACCTTTCATCTCGGTTTTGATTCTTAATTTCTTTATATTGGAAAATAATTTGGTCAAAAATATAGAGTACTTAAAGAAATGAAATATATTGCAGAGGTTTTTCGGTGAGTATGATTCGTGGGTGAGAATCAAAGGTAGAGAATGGAACAAAAAGAGAATTTGATGAAATGAAAACGAAAGATAGAAACCGATACATTTTGTGCAATTCTATTTATCAAATTCAATATTTGATAAATAAGTAGCCGATTTGACTCGCGAAAAAAGATTGCGGGGAATCGCTACCTCCCGCATCACCCGTTTTCGTACAACTCTCGGCAAATATCTTCAAAATTACCCAAATGAAAGAGTACTTAAAGAAATAGATTCTTTATATTCATTTATTTTTTTGCAAAATTAAAAACCAATATAAAATAATTTGGTTTCTTTAAATTGGTAAAAATTGGGGAAATTGATAAAAAGGATATAAAATATAGAAAAATTGATGGAATGGAAGAAAAAGTGATTGGTATTAATATGTAAAAGAATTCGATATAAAAAAAATAAGATTCATAATTAGAGAGTATTCATTCAAATGGAACAATTATTACGTGATTTACGGAACACAGATAATCTGGAGAGTATTAAACAGATACAGTTTAGTCTTTTTAATCAAGATGAGATTAAGCGAGGGTCTGTATGTGATATATTAACAGCAGAGACTTATGATGGTAATTACCCAAAACAGAATGGATTATTCGATATTAATATGGGCTCAGTGGATGCAGCTATTATTTGTCCAAAGGATGAGAGACGCTCAGATTTATGTCCTGGCTATTTTGGTAAAGTTGATTTAGCTCTTCCAGTCTTTAATCACCATTTCATTACTTATGTGGAGAAGGTATTAAAGTGTGTTTGTTTCCGTTGTTCGAATTTATTGGTGGATAAGACGGACCCAAATGTATTGAGGGAGTTGGAGGGAAAGAAGGGAAGTGGAAGATTTACAGCATTATTGGCGTTGGCGATGAAGAATAAGGTATGTTCATACAATGGTGGATGTTTTGTTCAGCAACCTACGAAATATATGAGATTAAATGCATCATCAATGAAGGAGAAGGATAATATAGTGAAGATTGAAGCGGAATTTTCGCAAAATTCATTGAAAGAGGGTGCTGCGAAGGGACCTATTAAACAGATATTTACACCATTAATTTGTTATAAAATTTTCAAGAGAATTAAGGATGAAGATGTTGATTTTATGGGATTTTCTGCAAAATATTCGCGACCTGAATCGATGATTATTACATCTTTGGCGATTCCTCCACCCAGTGTTCGTCCTTCTGTGAGGATGAGTGATAATCAGCGTTCAGAGGATGATTTAACACATTCATTATCGATTTTGATTAAAGCGAATAATACTTTGAAACAGATTATGAAAGAGGGAAATACAAAAAAAGTGCATCAATATCAGGGATATTTACAATGGATTGTTTCGACTTATATGGACAATGAGATTCCTGGAGTGGCTCAATCGGCACAGAAGACGAATTATCGTCCTTTGAAATCGATTACACAGAGATTGAAGGGTAAGGAGGGTCGTATTCGAAATAATATTATGGGAAAACGTGTGGATTATACTGCAAGAACAGTTATTTCAGTGGACCCAAATATTGATATTGATGAATTTGGAATTCCTATGAAGGTGGCGATGAATTTGACTTTTCCAGAGATAGTGACGAAATATAACAAAGCGAAGTTGCAGAAGATGGTGCGAAATGGTCCTAATGTATATCCTGGAGCGAAGACAGTAGTGAAGATGTCATCGATGTGTAATGGTGAGATTTCACCATGCAAGATGTCATTGAAATATGTGGATTTACAGAAAGAAGCAGATGAATTACAATTAGGAGATATTGTGCATCGTCATTTAATTGATGGTGATGTGGGTTTAGTCAATCGACAACCTACATTGCACAAGATGAGTATGATGGGACATCGCATTCGTATTCTTCCGGGAAATACATTCCGTTTGAATATTATGTCTGTCTCTCCATACAATGCTGATTTTGATGGAGATGAGATGAATTTTCACATCGCTCAGTCGATACAAACACATGAGGAATTAAAACAGATTACGATGGTACCAACCCAGATTATTTCACCCGGAACTTCAAAGCCTTGTATGAAGATTATGGTGGATACATTGATTGGTTCTTATTTATTGACACAACCTGATGTAAAATTATCAAAACAGAAATTCCAGAATTTATTAACTTTTTCGAAATATTACAATGGAAAGATACCGGAACCAGCAGGATATGATGGTGATGTTCCTTATTGGATTGGTCGTCAATTGATTTCAATGATTTTACCTGATATTTCAATTACACATTTAAAGGATGCGAAGATTATTCGAGGAGAGATGGTAGATGGATATTTGAGTGGAGAGAGTTTGGGAAATAAACCTACAGGTATTATTCAGCAGATTTACAATGTATATGGAACAGAACAGATGACACGATTTATGAATGATATTGAGAAGGTTGTTACAAGATGGTTAGTAGGAAATTGTTTCTCTATTGGTTTTGGAGATGCAGTGATTAAAAAGAGTGATAGAGAAGAAGTAAATAAGATTATTGAGAAGGAGATACAGAATGCTTATGATATTATTATTCGTGCTCAACAAGGTGTGTATGCATTAGAGTTGGATGATTCACTTCGTGCGGATAAATTGGAAGCAGATATGAATGCAGCTTTATCAGGTGTCACAGAGAAAGTAAAGAAGTATATTTCTCAAATTATTCATAAAAAGAATGGATTTAAAGAAGCAATTGATTCGGGAGCTACAAAGGGTGATATGGGACATATTACAAATATTACAGCTTTAGTGGGTAAGTTTGATATTTGGGGAAAACGTATTCCAAATGAATTTACACACAGAACATTACCTCATTTTGCGAAATATGATTTATCACCTGAAGCAAAGGGATATTCAAAGGATAGTTTGATTTTAGGTATGAATCCTGCAAATTGCTTTTTTGGAGCCATGAATGGAAGAAATGGTAAGATTGATACGGCAATTAAGTCTGTCACTGGAGACACCCCTATTATTATTATGGATAATGGAATTACAAGACATGTAAAGATTGGTGATTGGATTGATGGATTATTAGATGAAGATTCATCAAATATCCAGATTGATACAGATGAAGGTGAGCATCGTGAGATGTTAAAGATTGGAAAGAATGTATATATTCCTACAACAGATTTAGATGGTAAAGTTCAATGGGGAGAGATTACTCATATCACAAGACATAATCCTTCAGCAGTTATGTATGAAGTGAAAACAAGTGGTGGAAGAAATGTGGTCGTCACAGATTCACATTCATTACTTGTGTGGAATGAAGAGACAGAACAATTTGAGAGAAAATCAGCTTCGAATGTACATGTCGGTAATCATGTTCCTGTGTCTTATCATGTACCTGATTATCATGAAACTGTATTATATGAGTATTATTTGGAGAAGCCTTTTTACGATATCGAACAACGTGATATGGCGATATTGAGTTTAAATATGCAAAATATATATGTAGAGATTGATACTGAGAATCCTTTGAAGTTAAAATATGGAAAACATTATACAGTACATAATGATGTAGTATTAGATAGGATTGTTGAAATTAATCCTGTGGATTCTTCAAAATATGCAAAAGTATATGATTTAACCGTTCCTTCTACATTGAACTTTGGATTAGCAAATGGATTACATGTTGTTGATACGGCCGATTCAGGATATACGTCTCGAAAATTCGTAAAGGCAACAGAGGACTTAGTGGTCGCATATGATTTAACAGTTCGAAATGCTGCGAATGTGATTGTTCAATTTATTTATGGAGATGATAACATGGACCCATCAAAGATTGAGAAGATTACAAAGATTGATATTATTGAATATGACAATCAGCAGATGAAGAAATATTATTTATATGATGATTTATTGGATAAGGATTATTTTGAAACATTTATGAATCCTGAATCTGTGGAAGAGATGATGAAAGATGCAGGATATGTACAGAAATTAAAAGATGAATATGAATTAATGGTAAAATATCGTGATATGGTTCGTCATAATTTCTTTAAGAATGTGGAAATGATTGGTGATATTGGAACTTATATTTCGATTAATCCTCAACGATTGATTCAATCCAGTTTGGTGAGATTTAATATTGAGAAGTTCCATGTGTCTGACCTTACACCTCAATATGTAATTGAGAAATTTGATGAGATGATTCAATCCATTGTACAGTATTTCCCAGAGAAAGAAGATAGTATAATGCTACAACGCATCTTATTGAAATCTTATTTGGCTTCGAAGAGAGTGATTGCAGAATATCGTATGAATCGTTTTATGTATGACTATATCTTGGAGATGATTCACATGAAAATGATGAATTCAATTATTACACCCGGTGAGACTGTGGGTGTGATTGCAGCACAGACTTTAGGAGAGGGAACTACACAGATGACCTTGAACTCAGTTGAATGGAATACTGAAATGTTATTTAAGATTGATGGAGAACTCGTTCGTACTAAAATGGGAGAGTTTATTGATAACCATTTAAGTACAGTAGATGAAGAGTTAAAGGAATATCATCCTAATGATACAACACTTGGATATATTCGTGATAAAGAGATTGAAGTAATGGCTTGTACTAAAGATGGAAAAATTATTTGGGATAAAGTAGAAGCTGTTACAAAGCATCCTGTAGTAAATGAAGATGGAAGTCGTACTTTACTTAAGGTTACATTAGAGAGTGGAAGAAGTGTTATTGCAACAAAGGCAAAAGCATTCTTAAAAAGAATAAATAATGAAATTGTTGGAGTTCATGGAAGTGAATTACGTGTTGGAGATTATATTCCTATCAGCAATAAATTTGATGGTATAAATGAGATTAGTCATTTAGATGTATCAAAGCATATTAGCAAAGAAAAGTATATTTTTATGAGTGAAATTGAAAAAGCTTTAAGTTTAATGAACGAAGAGAATTGGTGGAATAAACATAATGGAGTATCATTTGTGACTCCTTATGGAAGAAAGAGTTCGTTAGTTAATTCATTCAAGAACATAAATACTCCACAATCGAAGAGAAAGTTTGAACATCGTAGTGGTTGCATTTATCAAATATCTGCAATGCATCAAACACACATACCTGAAAATATTGAATTGGACCGTGATTTTGGTTTTTTTATTGGTGCATATTTAGCTGAAGGATGTTTAACTGAACATCATGTCTTGATTTCAAATATTGATAATGAGTTTAATGCTGTAATTGAAAGAGTATTTGAAAGATTTTCAATTAATTATCATATTGATGAAAGAATTGATGAGAGAGGACATTCAAAGACTTTACGAGGACATTCAAAATTACTAAGAGATATTATGATGAAATTATTTGGAACTGGTGCAGATAAGAAACGTTTAGATGCTTCTTTATTGGCTGGACCTCTTGATTTCTTACGTGGAGTTATTGATGGATATATTTGTGGAGACGGATGTATTGTGAAGAACCGTAATTGTATAAATGCTACTTCAGTATGTCGTGGTCTTTTAGAAGATATTCAAAATATTCTATTAAGATTTAATATACAATCGGTGATTCGTGATGATGTAATTTGTCATGAACAAAATAAGAAGAAATTTAAGAATTGTTTAATGTCTTATTTTATGACTATCCCGTCCTCTGAAATTGATAAATTTAAAATGGAGTTTAATCTTACACTTTTAAGAAAACAAGAAAGACTTGAACAAAAGAAATCTACTCAGGAATATTGCAGATATGATGTTATCCCTAATGTAATAACTGAATCATTTGGAGATATTAATGTTTTTAGAAAGGACATTGTATCAATGATACACAAATGTACAAATGAAAATGATGTAAATATATTGAATAATATTCTTAATGAAGACATTAAATATGATAAGATTGTTTCAATTGAAGATTATGTAAGTGAGCATTTCTATGTTTATGATTTGACAACTGCTATTACCAAGAATTTCAATATTTATAATGGTATTACTCAAGAAGACACCTTCCATAGTATTAGTAGTGCAGCATCAGTTGTTACAGAAGGCTTACCACGATTAAATGAGATTATTAAATTGACGAAAAACATGAAACATAAGAATATGAAGATTTATTTGAAAGATGAATATAAGAATACCAAAGATGAAGCAAAGAAAGTAAAGACTCGTTTTGCATACACAAAACTTAAGGATTTGTTAAGTGAGAGTGAGATTATTTACATGGGTGAAGAATCTTATACAGATACTGATGAGGAGCGTGAGTTTATTCGTTCTTATCAGGATTTCTGTCAAATCTTTGATATTGAACAATGTAAAGAGGAAGAGTTATCACCATGGATGATTCGATTTGTCTTTGATAAAGAAGCGATGATGAATCGTAATATTTCTGTTATTGAGATTCAAGAGAAGATTAAAGAAAAAGAATCAGACGATATTCAATGTCTTTTTAGTGATGATAGTGCATCTAATGTAGTTATGCGTGTTCGTTTCGTCAAGGATAACAGTGGTAATTTCTTACAATTTATGCGTGATGTAGAAAAACAATTGTCTGAAATGACCATTCGCGGTACTGATGGTATTGAATTAGCTGATTTAGTTGAGAAGAGTTGTATGAAATACAATGCAGATGGCTCTTATGAAGCAAGTAAGGAATGGACTATTAGTACAAAAGGTTCGAATATCATTGATATTATGAGTGATGATGCAGTGGATTATACAAAGACAACAACGAATGATATTATGGATTTTGTGGAAATCTTTGGTATTGAAGCTGTTCGTAATCTTCTTGTCATTGAATTCGGTATTGTGTATCAATCAAATGGAATTAATGTTAGACATATCGATTTAATGGCGGATATTATGTCATACCGTGGTAAATTGATGCAAATTGATAGACATGGTACAAATAAGAATCCTGATATTGGTCCTATTGGTAAAGCATCTTTTGAAGCAGTGATGGATGTCTTTACCAAAGCAGCACTCTTTGCAGAAAAGGATAATATGAAAGGAACATCTGCAAATATATTTGCAGGACAATTCTGTAAAGCAGGAACAAATGCATTTGAGATAGTTATGGATGAAGAGAAGTTGATGAAACCTGTTCCAGTCAATGAGAATTATAAACCTGCTGAGATAAAGAAGGAATTTACAGAAGATGAGATTGATAATATGATGGATTCTATGTATGCTGAACGAAAACCTGAAGATGAGATTCAAGATGATGACTTCGATTTCGGTTTCGGTCTTGAGAAAGCTAAACAGACATTACTTACTGGACCTTCCATTACTCAAGTACATGTACATGATAAGAAGACAGGTACAACACAACATATTGCTGTGGAGAATAAGGATATGAGTGAAGAGACATTACAAGTTCCAATGTATAATATGGAAGAGAAGAATAAGAAAGAGAATAAGAATCTTCAAGTACCGATGATTGAAGAAACAGAAGACGAAGAAGATAAGATGTTATTTGTTCCTAAATATGAGAGTGAAAAAGAGGAAGAGAAGAAAGAAGAGGAAGAAGCACCTATCAAGAAGAAGAGAACCAAAAAGATTCTCGAGAACAAACAGAATAACAAGAAGTAAATGATTTTTGATTTTACCCATTTTTTATTTTTTAATTTTATTCTTCATTTTTTAGAAAAAAAGAATTTTGATATCTATCCATTAAAGAAATGAATAGATAAAATACAATCCATGCATAACACGAAAAAAAGAATATATCAATATAAAAATATCTATCTTTGATTCTATTCATTTTTCAAAATATATCTTTTTTAATTTTTTATAATTTCTTTATATTGGAAATTACTTTTTGTAAAACTTTCACTCGATTTTTTTGTTTAGTATAACGAGCGATATAGAGTTGTTGTTGAAAATCAGCAATTTTTCTTCGTTTAAAAGCTTGTTTCTTTTTTTGTGCTTCTTTTTCTTTTCTTCTTTTTTCAGCTTCTTTTTTTACATTGATTTTTGGGTTGATTGTTTTTTTAGGAATAGGTTTTTCTTCTATTTTCACAATTTCAATTGAAGTATTTTCATTTTCCAGAATTTGAGTCTCTTCCATTTCTACTATTTCTACTTCATTTTTTATTTCTGGATTTTCAATTTCTATTTTTTTTTCTAAAATTTCAATTTCAGTTTCTAAAACATTTTCATTTTCTACAATTTCAATTTCATTTTTTGTTTCTAAAATATTTTCATTTTCTAAAGTTTCAATTTCTGTTTCTAAAACATTTTCATTTTCTACAATTTCATTTTCTGTTTCTAAAACATTTTCATTTTCAGTTTCTTTTTCAATTTCTGTTTCTAAAATATTTTCATTTTCTACAATTTCATTTTCTGTTTCTAAAATATTTTCATTTTCTACAATTTCATTTTCTGTTTCTAAAATATTTTCATTTTCTAAAGTTTCTATTTCAATTTCTGTTTTTAAAATATTTTCATTTTGTAAAGTTTTTATTTCAATTTCTGTTTTTAAAATTTCTGTTTGTGAAATTTGATAAATTGAAAAATCATGGATTATTTTATTTGTTTCATTTGTGTTTTTTTGTAAAAAGTTTTTATAACAATCTTCAATGATTGTTTTATCAAATTGAAAATTAGGTTCTAATATTTGTAAAATGGAAATAAGTGAAGAAATCGGTTGATGAGAAAAAGTTGAATATTCAAAAAGATGACAATATGGATGATTGATTTGTAACCATGTTGTATTAAAAGTTTGAAAATCTTGTTTTTGTTGTGAAATATATTGCAAAATGGATTTGCTATCTATATTTCCATTCATGGATTGAATTAATTCATTTTCCACTTTTTCTAGAATATTTTGTTGATAAAAAACAATATATTTATCACTTTCTTGAAATGAAATATCTTTCCATTTTTCACAAATGATTTGATAAAAACATCCTTTTTTGCATGGTTTTGTTTGACAACAATTTTCATAATAACAATGAGGACAATCAATCCAATGTTTTTCAAAGATATCAAAAATACAAGAAGAAATAGAAGAAAAAGAAGAAAATGGATATTCAAGAATAAAATACATATTTTATCTACTATACTCTTTTTGATATCTTTTTTGCGAACAAAACAAAAAAATAAAAATATCTTCTTTTTGTAAAAATGAAATTCTCACTTCTACTCTCTTTTTTACCTCTCATCTCCTCTCACGATTTCCTTCGCAAAGAAAAAGATATTTCTTTATATCCCGATTCTTCTCCAATCATTCGACACGTTCGACCCTATCCTCACCAACGTTTCCCCATACGTGTATCTGCAAAAGAAATAGAAAAAAAATCAAAATATGCTTATGAAAACCCTAAAAATCATATATGGAGAGAGGATGAAGTAGATGAAGTTCAAGAAATAGATACGTAAATCTTAAAATCATAGAACGTAAAGATTCAAAAAAATGAATTTTAAAATGATTTTAATCTCATTTTATCCAAAAAAGAATACAAATATAAAAATGAGTTATGTATTAACGACTACCCCGTATCCTGAACATGTACAGATTGATGCAAATATCATCTATCAGGAAACACCTGAAATGTATGTAGTCATGAATATGGATACTAAGAATTTGGAATACATTGCGAAACCAATTACTTATGTTTCATATAATTATATGTTGAAATTAGGACTTATTTATTATCGTGAAATTGCAAAAAATTCACAAATGAAATTAAGTGAAACTATGCAACATCATGAGATTGAAAAGAATGAAATTATACAATCTTATGAAAAGGAAAAGAATCAACTCATTCAAGAAAATTCTCGACTCAATAGACTTTTAAATCGTTCTGTCAAGAATAATAAAAATCTTATTACTAAAATGCATGAATGGAGAAAAATATACTCTATTCCTGAACATCAAGAAACTGTTCAACAATATTATATTGATTCGTCTGGATGTATTATCTATCCTTATCAATGGCTACAATATGTGGATGATTCTATAACCTTTGGTAGTAATGATAGTATAAGTTCAACCAATGAACCTATGCCTCTTCATTATGAAGATTGTAAAGCAGATGATTTTATTTTTGGTTCAAAAGATTAAATATACATATATTTATTCTATTTATAAAAAATTAACATAAAAAGAGATTATCTCTCTTTGCGTTTATTCGATTGAAATTGTCGAATCACTTCCAATTGTTGTGTCATCTGTTGTACCCAAAAATTATTCTTCACTTTACATAAACCTTTCACATACTGATTCATTTTTGATACATCATACGATTTTGTTATAAATTCCCGATATAAATCATCAATTCGAAAAATTCCTTTCTCTTCCAATTCATTCGATACAGAATATCCACTCAATACCGATATCGGCATCTGCATAATCTCTCTCTTTATGAAACTACATCTTCGATATTTATCTCTCAATAATCTCTCATATCCCATCTCTTCCAATTTATTATACATCTTTACTAAACATGTTGTATCTGCTAACGCACAATGATACTGGATATCCGTTCCCTTTCCAAACATAAATTCATATACTGTCTTTAATTTATAATTTGGTTTTATATCAGGAAATATCTCCTTCATACATGGAAATAAATCTACAAAATTCCAATTTTCGGGTACCGTCTTTCCCATTCTTTTGAATTCTGCTTCCATCACAATTTGGTCATATCCAAAATTATTATAAGCTATCCAATCAATAGGCTCATCACCATATTCATGATGAATCGTTTGAATCATCTCTTCCATCGTTTCATAAGAAGATTTTGCATTCTTCTCTTTTAATTTATTCTCATCAATTCCATGAATTTCTACTGCGTCTATTTTATTATCATAAGGAATCATATATCTATTCAATATAACCCTTCCCTCTAAATCCATAATCGCCATTTGCATAATACCACACTTTAACGCATTGATTCCATTCGTCTCAAAATCATAACACAAATATACCATTTTTATTTATCCTCTTATTTATTCTTTTTTCTTTATATCAAAAAAAATATTGAAAGTAAATAGGGTAAATGAGTGAAGAAGACCATTTGAAGATAAATGAGAAGACAGATAGAACAGTTTATGATAAAAAGAATTATATCAAACGAATGAAAAATGGTAATTCTTTTCGTTATTTTTATAAAGATGGAAAAGCAGTTACTGATAAGAATACATTAGAGAAGATATCTCATATTTATATTGCACCAGCATATCGTGATGTGAAAATATATTTAAATCAGGATTTATTAGCTGTGGGTATTGATGATAAAGGTAGAAAGCAATATGTGTATAGTGAGGAGTTTAAGAGGAAGCGAGAGGAGAAGAAATATAGTCAATTATTAACATTGAGTGATAAGATAGGAAAATTAAAGATGAAGATAAAGAGAGATTTAGCATTGAAAGAATATACATTAGACAAATTGGTAGCTTTGGTATTAAAGATTATGGATTTATGTAATTTCCGTAGTGGTCAAAGAAAGATGGAAAAGAAATATAAATCACATGGAATTACTACTGTACATAAGAAACATATCGATATACATAATAATAAAGTAGAGATAGAATTTACAGGAAAAAAGGGAGTGAATAATTATTGTGTGATAGAAGATAAACCAGTACAAAATTTAATCAAAAATGTATATAAATTATCAACTCGAAATGACCCTTATTTATTTTCGATTAAAAATGGAAAGGGAGAGAATGTGTATGTGACAATAGATGATGTAAATGATTATTTGCGTCCATTTGAAGTGACATCAAAAGATTTGAGAACATGGAATGCAAATATTATATTTTTGAAGAGTTTGTTTTATGCAGTAGAACAGAATGAAGATGAATATCGCAAAATGAAAAATCCTACTCCAAATAAAGAATTACAATGGAGAAAGAAGATGGTAAGAGAAGCAATTATACAAACAGCTATTTTATTACATAATACACCTTCTGTATGTAGAAGTAGTTATATATATAAGAGTTTGGTGAAGAATTTTGAAGAGAATCCAAAATATATGAAAGAAGTGATGGATATGAATCATCATAATTTCCATTTTGAGAAATATTTATCAAAATTATTGAATAAGATAGGAAAAAATAAATAATTAAAAAGATGATAGAAGTATGTATTGATGATTGAAAATTAAATTATATTTCAAATACTAAAAGATATATTTTACCTAAGTGTAAAGATAGAGATGAATAAAAAAGATATTTTTGAAACAAATATGTTTTTAAATAAAGAATTCTATTATAAACATTTTCACAAAAAATATAGAAAACAACGATTAACTGATTTTTTACAAATGTATCATAAATTAAAAACACATTTAATTCCAAAAGATGAAGCAGTTATCAATAAAAAGAAAATGAATCAATATATTCAATTACATAAAAAAGAAAATAGAGAATATGTGGAAGATTTATTACAAAATGTTGTTAGTGTATCTTTCAAACAATTTTATCATAGTCTTATAAAAATGATAGACCGTTTTAATAAAAAGAAAATAAAAAAATATATATTTGTAATTGGTGTTGGTAATGCTGCAGGTGCTGATATCACAAACTTCAATATTTTTAAATCAAATTTATGGATATTTATGTTAATTTATAAATATTTGAAAATAAAACCATATGATATTATGTTGAATTTAAATACAAGTATTCGATTATATAATCCTTCTATTATTGATTATTTATTAGTAGATGATTGTAGTTATAGTGGTGACCAAATAATAAATAAAGTATTATATATAGCAGGTACAGAATTATTATTTAATGAAAAAAAAGATGATATTACATTTTTAGTAGGTAATGTTCTTCAAAGAACAATGATACCCGTTACACAAAATAAAAAAATAAATATTCATCTTGTGATACCTTATATTTCAAAAATTGCATATGAAAAAATATGTAATATATCTTTAACTACTCAATTAAATGTTATTCCTTATGTAAGATATGTGATAAATCCATATAATAATATTCTTGATGAGAATACAATCAAAAAAATAAATAAATTATATCAAAAATTTTATCCAAAAATTGATATAGGTGAATTAATACCCATATTTTTTGGACATAAAATTGCTGATATGGTAAGTACAATTGATTTAATATTAATAAAGGGACAAGTATTAGATAATTCTAAATTGAAATATGTATTTATTGATGAATGTCAATATAATAAAAAAAATCCTGAAAAACAAGAATTGAATCCTGAATCCAAAGGTTTTATATATAAAAAATTATATTGTCCTATACCACCTTATGTTAAATTTATTCAATTATTGAAAAAATAATATACATTTTTTGAAGAATGAAAAAGTAGGAAATCTAATTTTTATCGAAAGTAACATTATAAAACGATGTCTTATAATCCTGATTTCAAACGTTTTTATAATGTTCAAATTCAAAAACTCAATCATAATGATGATACATACTTATCTTTCGATTCCTCTTTATCTGCTTCCCTTCCTCTTCAAATTGATTTATCCAAAAATATGAATCTTATTTATGACCAAGGTTATATTGGTTCTTGTACTGCAAATGCTCTTGCATGGGCTCTTAAATATCGTAAAAGAAATGTGAATCCATCCAGACTCTATTTATATTATTATTCTCGCTATTATGATTATCAACAAGGTGATAATCGTCCAAGTATTGATGATGGAACTACTTTAGAACAAGGTGTAAATGTTTTGCGAAGAAAAGGTGTATGTGATGAAAAATTATATCCTTATCAAATAAGAAAACAAGGAAATCAACCTCCTACCTCTTTAAATACATCTGCTTATACAAATCGTGTTTTACGATATTCTGTAGTTCGGCAAAATATTGATGATATAAAAGCTTGTTTAAATAGTGGATATCCTTTTGTTTTTGGATTTTTAGTCTATTCTTCTCTCGAAAACCCTTCAGTGGATAGAACTGGAATTATACCTGTTCCTAATACTTCTAGTGAATATATTTTAGGTGGTCATGCCGTTGTTGCTGTAGGATATGATGATTCCAAACAACTTATTAAATTCGCCAATTCATGGGGAAGAGGATGGGGTGAAAATGGATATGGATATATGCCCTATTCTTATATTTTAAATCCATCATGGACAGATGATTTTTGGGTTCTTTATGAAATTAATTTAAAGAAAAAGAAGAAATTCAGTGAATTAGCCATTCGATCCAATCCACTTAATTATGCTCTTTATCTTCGCAAAAAACAATCTCATAAAAAATAAATTTCTTTATATTAAATTTCATTTATCAAAAAATACGTTTTGATAAGAAAAAAGGAATCTTGAGAAAAGGGAGAAAGATGAGTGTGAAGGTTTCCTATGGTGTTGATGGTAATTATGTAGATATTACACAGAAAGCATTTGAAAAATGTTATTTGGAAAGAGAAAAGAAACTTATAATACCGAAAGATGATAATTTGCGTGCATTTTTATTTGGAGACCCTTGTTATGGTGTTGTAAAACATATTATGACAGTTAAGGGTATATGTAAATTAAAATGGAAAGCAACGGAAGATGTAATAGTGAATGTAAAGGAAGGAGAAATTCCTGAATATGTACGAAATCCTAAAATTGGAGTTCCTGATGAAATTACAGATGCAGAACAGAAATTACGATATTTACATACAAAATTACGAATTACAGGTGGGTCTCTTGTTCATGAATGGAATGAACAAATGATGGTAGCAAATTATTTACCAAAAGATGCAAAAGTGTTAGAATTGGGTTCGAATATAGGAAGAAATACATTGATTTTGGCTTCTTTATTAAATGATGATAAGAATTTGGTGACAATGGAGAGTGACCCAAGGTCTGTAGAAGTATTAAAAGCAAATCGTACATTAAATAGTTTTCAATTTGGAATTGAAGACTCTGCATTATCTTATCAAAAATTAATTCAAAAAGATTGGGTGACAATTCCATCGAATGAAGTGTTGGATGGATATTTTCCTGTAAAAACGATGACATTTGAGGAAGTGGAGAGAAAACATAAGATGCAATTTAATGTGATTGTAGCAGATTGTGAAGGAGCATTATATTATATATTGCAAGATAGACCTACAATATTAAAAAACATAGAATGGATATTTTTGGAATCTGATTTTTTCAAAGAAGAACATAAAGAGTGGGTGATGCAATTATTTGCAGAATATGGATTGGAAAGAATCTATAGTGAAGCATTGATATTTGACCCTAAAGTGTTATCAAGAAGTGTATTTGATAAATTTCCAAAGAATTGTCAGGAGAGTTTTTATGAAGTTTGGAGAAAAAAGAAAGAATAAATTATTTGAAGAAGGAAAGAAAAAAAATAAGATATAAAGTTAAAGAATGAGTGGTAACGAAAAAAAAACAAATCAACCAAATACAAAAGCTCCTCCTGAAAAAGAAGCACCTCAAGGTCCTAAAATATGGAATGAAAGTGAAGTCAATCTTTTAAAAAAATGGGCTGAATTAAGTGGTAGTTATCGCGTTCTTCATGACCGCGCTCATCGCAAATATAAACATCTAAATTATTGTGCAACTATCCCCGTTATTATTTTCAGTACTATTTTAGGTACTGCATCTTTCTCACAATCTACTTTTCCTAAAGCCTATCAATCTTATATTCCCATGGGTATTGGTACATTAAATATTATTTCAGGAATTATTACAACAGTGGCTCAATTTACAAGAGTGAGTGAATTAAGTGAAGCAAATCGTGTAGCATCTATATCTTATGGTAAATTTTCAAGAAATATTGCAACTGAATTGGCTTTACCACCTGAATTTCGAAGTTATAGTGGAATTGATTTTGTACAAATTTGTCGAAGTGAATTCGATCGATTAGTTGAACAGAGTCCAATTATTCCTATTGAAATATTAACAGCTTATATGGCGGAGATAGCGAATGAGAATATTACAAAACCTGATATTATGTCAGCATCTCGTATTGAAGAATATAAACCAACAAAAGAAGAGAAGGCAGCAAAAATTATAGCAAGTGCATTCCAACAAATGCATAATCGAAAGAAAGATATGGAAAAAACGGGTGTGCAAAAAATGGCGGAGATGGTACAAAAGAAAGGATATCAAATGGTAGATAGAATACATAAAGCAATTACACCACCTCCTAAACCTGAAGTGGTTGTACCTAATTTGATAGAAATGAAAGAGAGAGCTTTAGGAAGAGCAAATGAAATGAAACAGGATATAGAAAATCAAATCGAAGAAGAAGTTGAAAAAAAAATAGAAAATACAGCAAAAACATTTACTGGTTTTGTAGGAAAACAAGTGGAATCCAGAGCCAATGAATTAAAAAATATCTCAGGAAGTGGTTTAGTAGCCAATTTAATAAAAAAGAAAGAATCTTTTAAAAATACACCCACATCATCTCCTTCTCCTGTTAAAAATATAGTTCAAACTGTTTCTCAAGGTGTCCAACAAAATGTTGAACAAAATATGAAATCTAATATTATGAACATTATTCATCGTGCAAAACATGATTTAGAAGAACATGCAGAAGAAGTGAAAAGTGATATCGAAAATCAAATCCCTTCTCCCGATACATCCTCTTAATTTTTTTAATTTGTTATTTATTTTTTTGATTAAAATAAATGAATATAAAGAAATGCAAATAAAAGAAAATGATATTTGTAAAATGACAGAACATTGGTATTTAAGTATTCTTTTTTATGAGAAAGAGAGAGGATTTTTATTTGGAAAAAATCGTGAGGGTAAATATGATATAGCAATGGAAAAAATATGGGAAAATGATTTTGAAATGATAGATGTATTAGTAAGATTGATAGTAAGGGAATATGCATTATATGAATCGTATTATTTTCAAAGGAGATGCAAAAAGATGGTAAAAGAAACTTATGGTGTAGATGTATTGAAAGAGATGGTGAAAGAGATGAAAGAAAAATATGAGAATGGAAATGCATTGTATCAATATGAGTATATGTATATGGAATCAGTGTTTAAACAGATTCTATTTGAATGGTTAAAAAATTATGCAAATTTGGAATTTGAAATAGAAATGGAGAATGGATGTATCAATAAAATCATGATATTTGATATTTCGAATCTATCTTTTCAAAATGATAAAAATGGAATAGGAGGAATTCATAAAACATATGGAAATATTGACAAAAAATATAAATATGGGATGATGGAATATGAATGGGTGAAATGGGAAGATATAGAATGGGAAAAGAATACAGTAATATTAAATCAAGTGATTGATTTTATGAATGTAGGTATTGATTTATAATTTGATTTTGTTTTTTTTATTTTTAAAATTAAGAATAATAATTTATTCTTTCATTAAATTATCGCGCAAATCTAACATAAATAATTGACGTTCTTCGGGGAATGTATCTAAGAAATTCGCTACTTCTCCTTCTTTTCCATCTCTTGCTTTCTCACTATATCTCAATAATCCTCTCTCTTCCATACCCTCTCTTATCTCATTCGTAAAATTCTTTTTATGTATCAATGCTATCACTGTAAATGCAAAAGGCACATCCATAATTTTATGTAATCTTCCCTCTGTAAACCCCTTATGTTCTCCTCTCACACAATCATCATCAAATTTCTTCTCTTCCCAAAATGACCTTTTATACGCCATCGATGCCTCTGACAATGATATTGGTCCATCTGTAGCCATGGATGACCTATCCCTTATTATATCATAGGTTCCTATCAATGTTGAACCTATACAACCTATCCCCTCATTCTCATATTTCATCAACAATTTTACTCTCGCCATCAATGTATGTTCCTCATATATATCATCATCATCCACATGCACTATATATGGATGACTTGAATTGGACACTCCTATATTTCTCTTCATTGCAATGGTATAAGGCTCACTTCCTGAATGTAATAATATATGTTTAATTCTATTATCATTCGGTAATATACTTTTTAATGTATCCTCTTCTGTCATATCATCCGTCATATCTTCCACAATCACCCATTCTATCTTATTTCTTGGATAATGGAATCCAAATACATTATACATCGCCATCGCAAATAATGTCTTTCTTTTATATGTTGGTGTAATTATCGATACATAAGGTAATTCTTCAAATGGTATATTGGGTAATTTTAACACATAATTTCCATTCTCATCCACTTTACTCTCAGGTACTCTCAACCCTTGCAATGTCTGTTGCATAAATGAATAATCTACCATTCTTCCCTCAATATCTGAAAATCCCTCTTTTTGAATCACTATCATAGGGTCCGCCATATAACAATGATAATTTGGATGTATCTTCTCCAAATAATATCTATCAACTTCTCCCTCATAACTTTCTAATTTAAGAAGGTCTTGCATCAAACTCTCATTCTTTAAATTTATCATATATGCATGTGTTGTCCATGTTTGCACACGTGTCCATCCTGCATATTTCTTCTCCAATACACGAAATACAGTTCCACCAAAATATAACATATCCCAATCCTCAGGTACTCTCTTTAAACTTGCAAATGAACCTATAAATTTTGCATCATCCTCAAATATCATAATTTTATCATATTTTTTCTCTTCATATGCTCTGCGAATAATAGTTAAATGAGATTCTAAACAACCACGTTTGGGAGAGGTAGGATGTAAATCTGCAAGAAAAAATTGAAAAGGTACATTACGTCTTTCCAATTGTTGTTTGATATATTTTCTCTTTTCTTTGCGTTCTTTTAAATTAATCACATAAATACCCGTTTTGGATAATTCTTGTGGAATCAACATTCTTTTTTGTCTATCTTTCCACTCCTTTTTTTATATCCATTTTAGACACATTTTACAAATTGAAATAAAAATTGATTTCATTCTTATCAATATAAAGAAATTAAAGAGAGAATAAGTAGATACACAGAAAAACAAAAGAATGGGAGTACCAAGTTTATTTTTATCACTTATCAAGAATAAGTCTTACAAGAATATTTTAACTGGAATTGAAGCTGGAAAAGCCAATTGTGATTACTTATTACTTGATTTTAATGCTTTAATTTATGATGCACACAAACGTGTTGTAAAAGCTCTTAAAGGAAGACAGTTAAATAAAGTAAATACAGAGAGACATATTATTCAAGATTTAATCACACATTTACAGCATTTAATTTGTGATGTTATTCAACCTAAGAAATGCACTTATTTTGCAGTGGATGGTCCTGCACCTCGTGCGAAGATGATTCAACAGAGAAGTCGTCGTTATCGTGGTTATCAAACCAAGATATTTATCAATCAATTAAAAGACAGATTAGGATTAGAAATTGAGGAACAATGGGATGCATCTGCAAATATTGCTCCTGGAACCGAGTTTATGCAGAGAATGACAGAAGAATTAGAGAGTGTTATGAGACAGAAGGGATTTTCCAGACATAATCAGCGAATGGAAGTAGTATTAAGTACTTCGAATATTCCGGGAGAGGCAGAGCATAAGATTATGCCGATTATGCGTAATTTGATGCGAAACAGTAAAACCATTGATGATGTAATTTACATTGATTCTAAAGATGCAGATTTAATTGTTTTATCCACGATGACACATAAGAATAATGTTCATATTATTCGAAGAACAGCAGGAGACAGAGATTTGGAGGAGGCTTTTAGTTCATTTGAATTTGCATCTTTTAATATTGATGCATTGAGAGAAGGATGGGAGAGAGAATTGATGAAAGATAATCAATATAGGGATGCAAACGCAATTCGTATATTAAATGATTATAATTTTTTAACATTTATTGTAGGAAATGATTTTGTACCAGCGTTATCTTATATGAAAGTCAAACGTGATGGATTGAAAGTATTGCGTTCTATTTATAATGATATTAAACGAAATCATACACATTATTTGGTGGATTATGACCCTTTTGATGCAAGTGCAGAACCGCGTTTAAACAATGCTTTTTTGAAGGATTTATTTGTGGAATTGGCGAAGCGAGAAGATAAGGGAATGAAAGAGGAATATCGTTTAATGAAAAGATTATTGGGTGGATATAAAGATGAGAGAAGACAACAGAGTGAAGAGACTATGACACCTTATGAATTAACCATGACACGTTATGACCATTTGGAAGTCTGCTCACCAGACCATCCTTTATTTGGACAGTATCATGAGGAATTTAAGAAAATTAATTTTGATGAACCGAAAGAGGTATGGAGGGAGAAGTTTTATGAGTATTTTTTGGGAGTGACAAAAGAGAATATGGAAGAATATAATCGAATGCGAATTGATATGGCGATGAATTATGTGGAAAGTTTAGTTTTTAATTTAAAATATTATTTCAAGGGTGTTCCTTCATGGACATGGAATTATCGTCATCGTTCAGCACCTTTACCAAGTGATGTAGTTTATTTATTAAAGAATGTATGTCAAGATGTGAATGCAATCAATTTTGAGATGGGAACACCTTTTACACCGTTTGAACAATTGATGTTAATTTTACCACCACAAAATAGTGATTTAGTTCCAGCACAATTGAGACCTGTAATGACAAATCCAGAATATGGTTGTGTGCAATATTATCCAGAGAGTTTTCGTTTGGATGTATTATCAGGAATCAAAACGATATACTCAGAGGGAATTTTACCAGAGATTGATGTTGAAGTATTAATGGGAGTTGTGAGACAACAAGAGAGTTTATTGGGAGAAGAAGATAAGAGACGAAATCAAATTCAATCGCGTCCTTTGAAGTTTGTTTAAATTTTTTTCCATTTTATTTATTTTTTATTTTATATTTTTTATTTTATTCTTGAAATTCAAGAATAAAAGAGAGTGATATATTTTTCGTGTATAAAAATAGGGTATTTGATATGAAAAAAACGAAAATGAAAAAAGAGACATTACAAGTCATACCATTTGATGAAAAGAAGAAAATCATAGCCAATGAAATTGAACCATTTTATTCTACTTCAGGAAAATTAAAAGTACGTTTATTTGAATGGAGAGATGGAATGAAATCAAAAGAAATCAATGAATCGATTTGGAAAAATTGGAAAGAACCCACAGATATGTTCATTATTTCTTTTGAGAAGAAAAATTGGGAAAATGAAATCAAAAAAAAGAATGAATATTATTATCGTATGAATTCAAAAATTCCTAAATTCCCTCTTTTTATTCAAAATATATTTTTCATTACACCTATTTTATATTATTTTTTAAATGGATTTTCAAATGAATTGACAGAGAGTAAACAGATTTGTGATGATTTTTTGACACGAATTGCAAAGAAATTGGGAGTGATGATAAGTGATACATCTTTTTCCATTCCTCGAAATCAAAGTTATGATAAAACGGGAATTCATGATTTTTTTCCAAAAGAGAGTTTATTGCATGAGAATTGTGTGTATAAGATTGAAAGTTGGATGACAGAAAGAATGAAAGAGAATTCATTTGGTTGGTTAAGTATGGCGAATGAATTTGCAATGGATTATATTTTTGAAAAATATTCGATTCAAAAAATAGCTGAATTTGGAATTTATTTAGGTAAATCTACAAAATATTTATTACAAAAAAATCCCGAAATGGAATATTATGGATTTGATGTATTTCGTCCGTTATTTTTAACAAGTTATACACCTCAAGAAATCAAAACAGTAGATAAGAAATTTTATTATCAATTTCTTCGTTTTGAAACTTTTCATCGAAATATTCATCAATATAAACATGTAACAACCATTGTGGGAGATATTTATGAAAATTACAATTTATTAAAAAAATATAACATTCCTATTGAATTTGTATATATTGATTTTGAAAAGAAGACAAAACCATTAATCGAATTTGTTGAAAAAGTATTACATGATTATCCAAATGCAATTATATTAGGAGATGATGCAGTATTTCCAACAGTACAAAAAGCAGTTCGTGAATTAGAGAAAAAGGGATATGGTACAGTATTTTTGGGTTCATGTTATTTATGTAAGAAAGGAAAGTTTGATAAAGATGTAGAAAAGTTAAAAGAGAAAGTAAAAGAACATTATGTGAATATGAGAGAAGAAAATATGGAGAAATTGAGAAATTTACCTAAATTATATTCGTTAGAGAAATTGAAACGAATGTTAGAAAAGAAAGAAGACAAAGAAAAAATAATCAAATCTATTCAATTCTTTGAAATAAATCCAAATGAAATCTATCATGGTTTTTATGATATGAATGTATTTCATATCATTGGATTAAAATATTATGATGATAAAGAATATTATATGGATATTTATCGAGATTTGAATAAAAAATATAAAGATAAGAATGTAAAAAATAGTTATGGATTAATACCTTATGAATATATACAAGAAGATTTACGAGATAGTTTAATTTAAAAATGAAATAAAACAAAAATAATCGAAAGTAAGAATAGTAGTATGTTATCTTTTGTTATAGGTTTATCTGTTATCATATTGATTCTTTTATTTATTTATGGATTTGTAAATTACAATTTAAGAAGTGTTGTTGATAAATATATGAATATAGGAGAGAAAGAAGGTTTTTCAAATCGTATGGATGAGAGTGTTCGTCCCATTGATGAATGTGTAAAATATGATTTAAAAGGAAGTGATAAATTATATACAAATTGTTCAGGTGGTATTCCTGATGCACCTTATAAATATGATTTTTATGTAGGTGATGTATATCGAAATGTGAAGAATGAAAGTTTAGGAAAAGAGAATGGACCTTATTGTGTAAAGAAACCTAAATTATTATTTGATGGAATTTGGTCACCTTATATTTTTGCAAAAGATGGATATGAGAAGACAGAATGGAGTTTAACCAATGGTAATTTATTTGAAGGAGAAATATGCATGAAGAGTCTTTTTAATACTTTGAAACCTATGCCTAAATGGTCTCCACCTGATTGTCAAGTAAAATGTTTGAATGATTGTCAAGTAGGAACTTATTGTAATGGTCCAGTAGATAATGATAGACAGGATATAACAGACCCAAGAGATTCGCAGGTGATATGTTTTCCATCGATATTTTCACCAGATGGAAATAAGGACCCATTGACGAAAGTTGGATTTTAGAGAAATTATTTTTTGAAAGAAGGAAGTTTTTTTTATATTGATTAAATATAGAAAAGAAATGGATACAATCTATATGTGGATTTTATTAATTATAGTGATAATATTGGTATTGGAGATGAGTGAAAGATTTTTAAAGAATAAAAAGGGAAATCAAGAGAATTTTGGAAATCGTTGGGCAACTGGAGATTATCCTCATTTTTATGAAGAAAACAATTTAGTTGAATATGTTCCTCCTGTGACTTCCAATTCAGTAAATTTATCTATCAATCCTCAATCCAGTGCTCATGCTCAATTCTCCAATTTTGCAACCAATGGTACTACTCCTCCTTTCCTTCAATGTCCTTCTTGTAATCTTCAATTTGATTGCACTAATTATCCTTATAAAGTAGATGATAAAAATATGAATGTATGTTCCAATTGTATTGAGAAGATATATTCAAATGATTTGAATATGCCTGTATATGCTCGTTCCAATGGAAGACCTCGCCAATGTAGAAATTTGAAAGGAAGTCAAAAAGGTACAACTCCTTTATGGGGAACAGATGCAAAAACTTTAACAAAATTACAATCTGCATAATTTTTTGAAAGAGTACTTAAAGAAATAGTAAGATAAAATAGAAGAGTTCAAAATGGGAATTTATACAAATGATGTGATGTGTGGTGTGAGGATAGAGGAGAAGATATATGAAGAGTTTCATGTGATATATGAGAAGAAGAATGAGGAGAGGGAATTGAATAGAGAAGAGAGAGAGGAAGTGATGTTATTTTGTGAGGGATTGGAAAATAAGAAGTGTATCTATTGGATATATGTAGAGTGTTGTACATCATATGATATTGAAGATAGACCGTTTATGATGTGGGATAGGATAGATAGAAATAAATTGTATCGTTTATTAAAAAGAGATTGAATGGAAAGTCCTGTTGCGCGTTCCCATGCGGAAACGCGGAAGGTTGGATTGCACCCAAGAGGGTGCAATCGATATGTTCGGTCAGCTGGACTCCGCTTCGCTACGTCCATGCAGACCTCACTGCGGGCCTATGGCCCGCGCACGACTTTTTGTCGCGATTAAGATATTGCCTCCATTATGGTGCTTTTATGATAATAATTTTTATAAAAATATAAATTATAAAAATCAAATAAAAATTAAAAATAAAAAAATGAACATGAAGATTTAATCTTTCGATAACGCATTTTCGACAATCATTGCTATTAACATTTCTGTAATATCCTCATTTGTATCCATAAATATTTCATTATCAAATCTATTCGGTGGAATACCCAATTTATATAATTCTGTTTCACTCGAATGCTCTAAATTCGCTACATGCTCTTCCCATGTATCTGGATATGTCTTCTTTATCCTCTCTATCTGCTTCTCACGACTTATCCTTAAATTTATCAATGTAAAACCATCCTCCTTTAATGCATTAAATTCACTTATTAAACGAGCATCTTCAATCAATATATGACCCTCCATCTCTCTAATCTTTCTCATTGTATATTTTGTAAATACATCCTCATCAATATCTCTCATCTTTCTTCCTATATCTTGCAATAACTTCCTATCTTTTGTTTTCATATCAAATAACTTATACGCTATCTCATATATCATCTCCCCAAATGAAACTTTTTTCACTTTTGTATAATAATTCTTCTCCATATAACATTCTATATGAGTTGCTAATGTACTTTTACCTGAGCATAAAGGTCCAAAGATTGCTATCTTCATTTTACTTTCTTTATGTTATTAAGAATCTTTTTTTAAATTCAACTTACTTTTGTGAATATTTATAATATTTGTATGCATGATACACAAAAATAAGAACCGCTAACATCATCAAAAATAATCCAAAATCAACACTCAACAAATTACGATTATAAATATTATATCCAATATACATTATTAAAGGGGCAACAACAATCATATGCATCACAGGAATATACAACGAACCTGACATTCTTTCTTTATACTCTTCTCTTCGATTTTATTTTTTTCGATTTAAAAAATAATTTCAAATTTTAATGAAATGGAATATGAACTTAAAGAAAATTATATGGTTGTTGAGTAGTATATCAATCGTTGAAATGGCGAGACGTGCATATATATTTGATTTAGATGATACATTAATCAAAACAAAAGCAAAAATTTATTTATTTAATCCTAAAAATGAATTAGTCAAAGCATTTACATCTTCTCAATTACGTGACAATAAACAAAAAGTAAATAAAAAATTAGAAAAAGGTTATATTCTCAATTTTGATGAAATTGGTGAAGACCCTGAATTAAGTTATGAATATTTATATGAAGGAAAACCTATTAAAAAATATATGAATCTTTTTATGGACTATTATCGAAAATACCCAAATGATGTTTATATTCTAACAGGAAGAGGAAATCCACCTGAAATCATTCATCGTGTTTTTCGAGAAAAATATGATGTAAATATTCCAACAGACCATATCATGACAGTTGCACATAAAGAAACATTTGAAAAATGTAAAAAGAAAATAAAACAAGTGTATGAAAATCATCCTATTTATCATTCTTTTTCTCTTCAAGATTCACCTCTCGCTTCCATTCATAAAAAAAAGAAAGTATGTCTTTTTCGAATTCTTATGAATGATTATGATGAATTAGAATTTTATGATGATGATGAAGATAATATCATGGAAATTGAAGAATTACGTAATGATTTGAATATATTTCCCCAATTTACACAAATTAAAATTTTAACACATCATGTGATTGAATAAATTTTTTAAATTTCATTTCGAATATATTTTATATATTCCATTATAGTAGTATAGAATTATGGGAAAAACAAAAGAAATAAAACTAAATATTTCCAAATCATCTCGTTTATGGAAATACGGAGGTGATAATATTCAAATTACCAATTCCACAAATAATATGACCACAAATATCTCTCTTTCCAATCAAAAGAATAATGTGAATCAAAAGAATAATAAGAATATTTCCAATCAATCAAAAAATGGAAATTGGAATCAACCTGCATTTCAAGAAACTCTCAAATCTTTTGTTCTCGAAAATATGAAAGAACAACCCTATGAATTTTATGATAATTATCTCACTGATGAAAATCGAGATTTCTTCAAAAAACCCATCGGTCTTCACGACCCTCTCGGTGAAAATGTAAATCCTTTTACTCTTCAACCTTATGAACTTGTTCATTCTGGAATAAAAGAATTAAAAGGAGGTCCTCTACAAGGTAAAACAATCAATAAATCATATCGTAATTTATCTTATATTTGGACCAATCAAATTGTTTATAAAAATTATCTCAATGATTTGATTTCAAAAATTCGTGAAAATCAAGTGACTCTTTTAATTTCTGGTACTGGTACCGGTAAAACAGTGATTACTCCTCGTGCTGCTATGGAAGCTTTCAATTATCAAAAAAAAGTAATTGTTACCATTCCCAAAAAAACAATTTGTCAAAGTGCTGCTGAATTCGCTGCTGAATGTTCGGGTGTAAAAATTGGTGAAGAGATTGGTTATTATTTTGCCGGTGCAAATCAAACAAGTGAAAAAACAAAACTTACTTATTGTACTACTGGTTCTCTCATTTCAAAAATTACAGGTGATGACCCCTATTTAAATGATTATGATTGTATTATCATTGATGAAGCTCATGAACGAAGTGTTCAAACAGATTTATTACTTTTTTATATCAAAAAAGCCTTAACGGTGAGAAAAGATTTAAAATTAGTGATTATGAGTGCAACCATTTCGAAAGATAAGTTTTTAGGTTATTTCCCAAATGGAAATTCCAAAAATAATTCTGTAAATAATATATCGAAAGCAAAATTTAAAACTACGGAAGTGGATGTTGGAGGTGAAAAAATATATTCTGTTGAATCTTTCTGGGAATCTCAACCCATTCCCGATATGGAATGGAAAAAGAAAGCTGTTGAAAAAATTACTGAAATTCTTACTACTACCCAATCTGGTGATATTCTTGTTTTTATTGCTTCTGCACCTGATGGTAATTTTATTTGTAATGAAATTTCACATAAAATAAAAGGACAAAATGTAAATCCCTTTTGTGTTATTCTTCATTCGTCTTCTCCTAAAGAAGATAAAGAATTTGCAATTGGAAACACTTCCCTGAATCAACATCCCAATTATGATGCATCTCATCCTTTTACTCGTAAATTAGTGATGGCTACCAATGTTGCTGAATCTTCTATTACTATTGATAGCATTGTTTATGTAATTGAAAGTGGTTATCATTATGAACAAGCTTATTTTCCTGAAGAGAGTGCAAGAAGTTTAATGTTAGAAAGAATCTCCAAAGCTTCTGTTCGACAACGAGAAGGAAGAGCTGGAAGAACACAAAATGGATTCTGTTATCATTTATATACCGAAAAAGAATTTGAAGGATTTCATGACTTTCCCATCCCTGATATTCAAAAAACTGATTTAACCGATTTTATTCTTGATATGCTCAAACTTCCCTACATCCAAAATGTTGGTGATATCCAATCCAAAATTCTTAATTATCTTATTGACCCACCTGCTGAACCTTTTGTTCAAAATGCGATACATAATTTATATGCACTTCAATGTATTGATAAAGATACCAAAGAAGGAAAAATTACTGAACTCGGTATCGCTCTTTCCAAATTCCGTGGTATCCCACTTCATTTCGCCAAAGCCATTCTTGCATCGTATTATTTAAATTGCAAATATGATTTAATGGAAATCTATTGTATTTATTTAGCTTTAGATGGAAGAATTGGTGATTTATTTGAAGAACCTCGCAAACGAAAAAATATGAATGAATATGCATATCAAGAAATGATGCGAGATTTTGAAAAGAAAAAGAAAAAATATTATAGCAAATATGGTGATTTCTTCACTATTTATGATGCATATCATGATTTCAAACATTTTATGGGACAACCTTCCAATGTGAAAAAAGAGAATAATATTGTGGTAAATGAAATGATTGTAAATAATAATGAAATGGAAGGAGGAATGAATCAAATGAATACATTTGGAACAAAAACAAAAGCAGAAGCTACCGAATGGTTACGTGAGAGAGCTTTAAGTCCCCGATTATTTTTAGGTAAAGGAAAAGGTAAATTAGGAAATATAAAACGGGATATGCAAAAAATAAATTTCACATTGATGAGTATTGTTCATCCTCCTGAATTAAAAAAGAAATATTTCAATGAATTGAAAAAGAATAACACCAATGCTTCTATGAAAAATATTGAAAAAGAAATTCAAATGAATCATCAAAATAATAATCAAGGAATTGAAATGGAAACAACTATCTTTGAAAATAAAGTTCCCAAACATGCAAAAGAAGAGATGGAAATGGAAATGATAATGATGGGTGGATTCTCTAAAAATAAAAAACCTTATGAAGTCAATTTCTTTCCCTCTCTTCAACCTACTCAAGATAAATATGATAATATGTCTCTCAGTTTATGTATGGGTCTCATTATTAATATGGCGAAATTAGTCAATCAAAAGAAAGCAATGTATCGAACTGCTTTCCCACTCAAAAAGATAGATTGTAAATTTGATAGAGATACATCTTTAATTGCGAAAACACATCCTTCGTTAGTTTATTATGGAGAATTATTTAAAATGAGAAAAGACCAGCCTATTTTGAAATTAAATTTTGTAAATCGAATCCCATCTTCTGTTGTTTCTCAATTAGAATCCTTTTATCCTGATTTAATGAAAGAATATATGAAAAAAGAAAAGAATACACATTCCTATGACGATTCAAAATCAAAAGGAAAGAAACGATATTCTAAGAAAATGAAAAGAAGACGCTATTAAATAAATTATCCATTTCTACATTAGAGGATGCCTGAAGGACCTGAAGCTACTTTTATGCAACATGAATTAAATAAACAATATAAAGGATGTATTTTAAAAAATATCAAAATTACAGGTGGAAGATATACTCGACATGGAATTCCAAAAGAATTAAAACAATGGATTTCTAAACAATTACCTCTCAAAATTATAAAATTTCATAACAAAGGTAAATTTCTCTCTATCCAATTCGAAAATAATGACCACCTCGGTATCGTTTTAGCTATGACTGGACATATTATTTTTACCCCTACTACTCATACTCATTATCATTTTGTAACAGATTGTGGAACATTTTATTTAGAAGATATGCGAAATTTTGCAACCATTCATTTTATGACAAATGAAGAATATGAAAAGAAATTAGATAGTATCGGTCCCGATTTACTTAATGAAAAAGTTTCTAATAAACTTTTTATGGAAAGAATTCGCAAATATCCACAAAAATCGATTGCTACTGTATTATTAGACCAAAAAGTTGTTTCAGGTGTTGGAAATTATCTTCGTGCAGATAGTCTCTACAAAGCGAAAATTAATCCATTTCGCAAAGTAAATACACTCACTGATGAAGAACTAAAAAATCTTCTTCATCATCTAAAAAAAATTATGAAATGGGCTGTAAAATCCCATATTCAACATAAATATATGCGTTCCTATCAATTTCTCGTTTATGGACGCAAAAAAACAAACAAAAATGAAGATGTTCATGTCCAAAAATTAGAAAAAGGTAGAAGTATCTATTGGGTTCCTTCCGTTCAAATTTAATTTTTACCAATCATCATATGTCTTCTTTTTCACATACGGTTTATACATATCCTCTATTTCTTTTTTCTCTTCCTCTGTTAAGTTAATTTGCACAGGTTCTTCTTTCTCCTCTTCTTCCATCATCCATGTTGGAACTATTTTTTTAGCTACTGCTTTATTCTCAAATTGTTTCTTCTCCTCTGATGTCAATTCATACATCCTTTTCACTTTTACATAATCCCTCAATTCACTCTTTTTCATTCGATATACTTGAAATTGAAATACTTTCCCATCACTTGTCATTTTGGATAATGGATAATTATCGATCGTTTTTGGTAATAACCCAAAATCAAAAAATAACTTTCCAAAATCTTTATATAATTTATCTGTTATATTCTCTATCTCCAAATAATAATCATCATGCGTTTCTCTCTCTTTACAACTATCATACATCTTCCACATAATTTCATCACGCATATCTATCACACGCATATCTAATGGAAATGTAAAAGATGTAAAAGTTGATATATCCCTCTCATCATTCTCTTTTTTATAAACTTCAATACAAATACTCATTTCTATTGATTTTTTTTTTCAAATTTTTTTAAGTCCATTTATGCAAAATTAGCTATTCGCTAATTTTCTTAGTTGTCCCTAAAAGGGAGCTTACAAAAAATATTTATATTCTCCCAATTTCTTGCGAGATTTCAATACACTTTTGCATCACATTTGTACCTAAAAATCCATATAATATGATATGAAGTGTATCAAATTCCGTATATGTCTTATTTACAATTACTTCATACATATGATGTAAAGCTGTTAATACCAAAATAGTTTCTGTAAATATTTTCATTCGAAACATCATTTTTGATGGATTATATTTCATTCCAAAATTTAATAATAAATAAACTGTATGTAAATAAGACCATACACAAATTAATATCTTGATTCTATCCCATTTATTTACTTCTATTCCATAATAAAAGAATTGAATTATCAAATTTGATTGAAAAATTGTCATTGGGTCGTAATGAATATAAGGCATCAATACGATACAACCCATTTCAATCCAATAAAAGACTTTTTGAAAATAAATGATATTTTCAATAATATCCCATGATAATTCTTCAACTTTTAATCCATTATCCCAATGGATATAAGGATAAAATTGTATACAAATAAAAAATAAAAAGGATACATGATATCCATAAATCATGGATTCATAAAATCCATTCATAATATTCTGTTTTTTCATAATTTCAACATACATTTTTCAATAGAATGCTTTTAAATACTGTTATTTTCTATTTATATATTCATACAGATTTTATATTCACTTTTTTATGCGAAAAATACTTAACGTAAAGAAATAGAAAAAGTGAAAAAGAGAATTTAAAGAATAAAAAAGAAAGTAAAAAAGTATATAAAATGATTCATAAATCTATCGCTCATATCTACCATACAAATAAACCATATGCATCTACGAAAAGATGTGAATTTCCACTATGTTCAAAACAACCTTCTTTTGGTCCTATTGGAGGAAAAAGGGCACGTTGTAAGACACATATGAAACAAGATGATGTAAATTTACGTTCAAGGAAATGTCAAGTTGAAGGTTGTGGTATTATACCTTGTTTTGGACCTATTTTTAGTACTATTGCTTTTCGATGTAAAATACACAAATTAGATAGTGATATTAATTTAAAAACAAAACGTTGTATTGTAGAAGGATGTGGAATCACAGCTTCTTTCGGTCCTCATGGAACTCGTAAAATGCTTCGATGTTTACAACATAAATTACCTGATGATATCAATACTAAGAAATCATTGAAATCTTATGAACAACATTAAGTTATATCAAAATATCATTATAAAACTCTTCGATTTGTTCTTTACAACGTCCTATATAATTATTTGGGGAAATGGAAATATTTCCTTTTTGTAAAATATGTTGTATTTTTTCATTTTTCTCAAAATCTCCATTTTGATAAATATAACAATTTCTCAATTCTTCATGTAATTCTTGTCGATTGAAACCCATTTCTACACCTTTTAATATTATTTCTTCACTCACAATTTGTTTCATATGTTCTTGTACTGATTTTTCAATATTATCTCTTTCTACTACAATATTTGTCAAAATGGATATGGATTGTGTTAAAATATGTTCAGTCAATAAAAATACTTCTGGATACATAATTCTTTTTAATGCTGAATCATCTAAACTTCTTTCTAACCATTGATTGATATATGTCTGTTGTATATTTATTTCCTGATTTATAATATACCTTGCTAAAGAACATATTTTTTCACATGTAATAGGATTCTTTTTATACGGCATTGCAGATGAACCTATTTGTTTTTTCCCAAAAGATTCATACATTTCCATTTTACCAGATAATAATCTTATATCATTCATCATTTTATAAATCGATTGTGCTATTCCGCTCAATACATGTACCATTTCTACATCATATTTTCTCGAATAAGTCTGTCCTGTTATAATGAGTGCTTTTTCAAAAGCATATTCTTTCGCTAATCGTTCATTTAATTCTTTGCATTTTGTATGGTCTCCTTTCATCAATTTTAAAATAGTATCTTCACTCCCCACTGTTCCTTTAATCCCTCGAAAAGGAACATTTTGCAAACAACGTTGCATCGCCAAAATATCTTGATACATATCCGCATTCCACATCGCAAATCTCTTCCCCACTGTCGTCAATTGACCCCTCTGTAAATGTGTATATGCAATTGTTGGAATTTCCCCATATTCTATGGATTTTTCTTTAAGTACATTAAAAAGAGATTTTGAGAGAGATAAAAGAGTATGAAGGGATTGGAGGATGAGAATGGAATCGGTATTATCATTAATAAAATTGGAAGTCACACCAAGATGTATAAATGATTTTGCAAGAGGACATATATCACCAAAAGCATGAATATGAGCCATTATATCATGTTTGAATTGATTCTCGTATTCTTCAATTTTAACAAAATCGATGTGATGTTTATTCTCTTCCATTTGTTGAATTCCTTCTAAAGTAATGGAAGATACACCTAAATCATATTGATGTTTGGCGAGAGAAATCCATAAATTTCTCATAGTAGTAATTTTATGAATAGGACTCCAAAGAGGAGATAAAAGAGGTGCATGATAACGATTATGAATGGGGGAAATGAAATTATCCATTTCTTGAAGTAGTATTATAAAATGGGAAAAAAAGAGAAATAGATTAACGAACACCAGATATATCTTGGAGTCGTTCATCTAAACGAATCAAACGATATTTCATTTCAAGAATTGTAAAACGAAGTTGAAATTGTGTTTGTTTTGTCATTAATTCTTCTTTTTTCTTTTGAAAATAATCTTTATCATCTTGTCTAAATAAAATAGGATTTACATCTGTGTATTGAAGAATTTGTTCCAATACAAACATATATTTCTGTTTTATCAATTCTATAGATAATAAAGATTTGGGTGAAATTAATGAATCTGCAGTTGTAGAAGTTGTTTCTACAAACATATTCATCATTCGATTATCAATTGCATCCATAATGTATATTTTAGGCATTTTTTATGATATTTTTTCATAAAAATGATACTAAAGACCCTTTTTTTCAGTTTTTCATACATATTTACGTTTTATCTTTTTCATAGAACGTATATTTAAATTTCATAGGGATTGGATGAGAATACTAATTCTACAAAATCAAGTGCTTTCATTATATAACTCTTCATCTCATCCCATGTTGCAAACTCTATACATTCACCCATATGATATAATTTGAAGATATTTAATTCCTGTAAAATATCCACTTTATTGATAACACAATAAGTACATTGATTAATTTGTAATGCTTCGATTAAATTATCTAAATTTAAGTAATTACATTGTCGTCTTCGTCCAGTTGTGGAACCATATTCATGTCCGTGGTCTCCTATTTTAATTAAATCTTCATCCCCTTCAGGTTGAAATTTCATTGTTCCCACATAAGTATCATATATTTTAGATACACCGATAATATTGCGAATATCACCAATTGAAACACCAGTATTAATAGCACCTGCTAAAGTACAAGTAGAAGAAGTACAATAGGGATAGTTATTTGTCCAATTAATATCTAATTCAAAACCTTGAGCACCTTCGAGTAAGATAGAATGAACATGAGTTTGGATAAAATAGGATTTCCAGAATTTGCGCATATCCACAATTTGAATTCCCATTTTATCAAATTCTTCTTTCATATCTTCAACTCTTTTTCCAATTCGCAACATTTTATTTGAAAAAGTGGGTCCAATTCCAGAACCAGTAGTTCCTACTTTATTATTTGCTCTATCATATTCAATACATTCAGGTGTAATAATATGACAAGCTTTACTAATAAAAAGACGATTTTGAATATCAATTCCTTGATTTTGGAGTATTTCAATCTCTTTTTGCAAACGAGAAATATCTACTAAACAATCACTTGATATTAAATTAAATACAGTATCATGTAAAATACCTACAGGTAATTGATGAACAACATATTTTCTTCCATTTTTATAAATTGTATGTCCTGCATTTCCAGAGCCATTAAAACGAACACATAATTGATAATCATTTTTTTGTAATAAATCAAAGACTACTTTACCTTTTCCTTCATCTCCAAAACTGCATCCTAATACAACATCTACTAACATTGTTGAATTTACATAAAAGAGACATATATAAAAAAAGAAGAAAATAGCCGAATTCATTTTCAATCATAAAAATATTTGAATAGAATAGAAATAAATGACTCAAAAAATATTTGAATTTATTCCAAAGAATCAATATTTCCATTTTATTACTCAAGAAATTATCTTACATATTGAATGTTCAAATCGCGGTGTTTCATCTTTATATTTTACAAATCAAGAACATCAAAAAATAAATATTCCTGAAACAATTCAAATATATACATATGATTATCAAGATACAAAGAAACGAATTTTACTTCAACCTTTTTCATCTATATATTTCGTAGGATATACAGACCATTATGATATTGAATATCAAGGACAAATAGTCTTTCAATTAAAAAATAAACGATGTTGGGATATCATTATCCCAGATTTATAATAGATTTCTTTAAGTTCAATATTTTTTATAAAATAAATATAAAATTATAAAATTTATAATTTTATAAAGAGTTTTGTTGATAAGTTTAATTGATATATCTAATCATACAACGACGTCCTGAAATAACTTTATTGCGTTCAATTCTTTCCAATAAACGTTCTGGTATATTTTGAATTCGTTTCGAATCATATTCTAATTTTTGAAGTTGATGACATTGAATCAATTCAATCGGTAAAGTTGTTAATTTATTAAGATGACAATGTAATCCTTCAAGATTTCTAAGATTTCCAACACTATCTGGTAAAGTTTGTAATTTATTATCACTACAATCTAATGTTTTAAGATTTGCAAGATTTCCAATAGATATTGGTAAATTTTCTAAAAAATTTTTGTGACAACCTAATATTTCAAGATTCGCAAGATTTCCAATACTTTCAGGTAAAGTTTTTAAATGATTAAAACTAAATTCAAATTCTTTAAGATTCCTAAGATTTCCAATTGTTTCAGGTAATGTTTTAATTTCATTATATCCACAATCGAATATTTCAAGATTTGTAAGATTTCCAATGGATATTGGTAAATTTTGTAATTGATTACCACTGCAATTGAATTTTTGAAGATTTGTAAGACTTCCAATCCATTTTGGTAAATCTTCTAATTCATTATCAGAACAATCAAGTATCTTAATTCTATCTTTGAATTCAAATAATTCTTCCCAAGAACAAAATGTTCTCTGTGAATCATCCATAAATGTAGAACGTAAATCAACACTCATTTTTTTAAATATTTAATATTTAAATATATAATTTGATATATTATTTATAAAATGAAATATAAAAATGATTCATTTTTTCTATATTTACGTTTAATGAAAATGAATCATGTTTAAACTAAAACTTCTTTACGTATATCATTTTTAGATTCATGAATATTGAATTTATTCATAAAAAGAAAATGAGGATAAAAAAAGAAAAAAAAATAGGAAAAATATTAGAAAATTCTTCAAAATGAAAATTTTGGATGATGTCAAACTTGATTTTAACGATGTTCTTCTTTTACCCAAACATAGTGAATATTCTTCTCGTGCTGAAGTATCTTTAGAACGAACTTTTCATTTTAAATATTCTCCTCTTACTTGGACGGGTGTTCCTATTATTGTAAGTAACATGGATACAACTGGAACTGTCGAAATGGCTATGGAATTACAAAGACATAAAGTATTAACATGTTTGCATAAATATTATACATGGAAACAGATTCCTGAAGAATTAAATCCTGAATATTATATTGTATCTTCAGGTATTCAATCTCGGGATTTAGAAAATTTAGATGAAATTATCCTTCATCGCAATCCCAAATTTGTCTGTCTTGATGTCGCCAACGGTTATATGTCCAAATTTATCGAAGTCTGTCAAAATATTCGCCATAAATATCCCCATCTCATCCTCATGGCGGGTAATGTTTGTACCAGTGAAGGTGTTCTTGAACTTGTTGTAAATGGTAAAGTTGATATTGTTAAAATTGGTATTGGAAATGGTAGTTGTTGTACCACTCGCAAACAAACAGGTATTGGATATCCACAATTTAGTGCTGTTGTAGAATGCAGTGATACTGCACATGGTATTGATGCACATATCATTAGTGATGGAGGAATACAAGTTATAGGTGATTTTTCAAAGGCATATGGAGCAGGTGCAGATTTTGTGATGAGTGGTTCGATGTTTGCAGCACATGATGAGAGTGGAGGAGAATTAGTAGAAGAGAGAGGGAGATTATATAAGATATTTTATGGAATGAGTTCAACAACAGCAATGAATAAATATGCAGGTGGAGTAGCGAAATATAGAAGTAGTGAAGGAAAAACAGTAAAATTAGAATATCGAGGACCTGTAGAAGATACGATATTGGAGATATTAGGAGGAATTCGTTCATCTATGACTTATTTAGGTTCAAAAAAGATAAAAGATATAGGAAAATGTGCAACATTTATTCGAGTAAATCGCCAATTGAATCAAATTTATACAGGAAAAGAGATATAAAAAATAATATTATGTTTGTATTTCAAAATCAACTTGAATTTTTGAATTTATTTTTTTCATATATTTTTGAAATAAGTCTCTTATTTGATAAAAAAGTTTTATATTTTTAGCACATAAAACCGGTGGGCACATTTGTGCAAATAATTCAAAATGAATTGTTTTTTTAAATTTATTTTCAAATGAAACTTGTATTACAGGTCTCATGATATATTTATATTTTTTTAATATTTTGTTTAAATTTCCTGCACATACATAAAATTCACCTAAATCTTTAGCAAATTTTGTTGTATAACTTTGATTTATTTTTTGAATATTATATTTTTTATCATATAAAATAAATCTATATCCAGAATTAGTTTTATGATAAATAAAAAATGGATATGATTTCTTTATTATTTTTATCATTTGAATAGATGAAAAGGATGAACTATGTTTCTTATGAATAAAGATTTGTGCTAATTTTCTTTTTTTTGATAAAATGAGATATATATTTATATACAATTCAAATAAATAAGAATCTTTCTTAGTATATATTCTTTTTTGCAAAATCGTTTGTATTTTTTGTTTACATTCTTTTTTTGTTATCATAATATCTAATATTTATGTATTTTAAAAAATGATAAAATGGAAAAAAAAATGAATTTATAAAATGGATAGAAAGAAAAAGAGGGGAGATGAGTAGAAAACATTGTACGTAAATATGACAGAAATACTACGTGAAACCAGTGGATTACGAATTCCATTAGAAGAAATTTGGAGAAAATCACAATACCAGAACGTAAAACATAGTTCATTAATCAACTTATTTTTAAATAAAAATAAGATGGCTGAACATTTTGATGGTGCTTTAAATGATATGTTTTTACATGCTTTGCGAAGATATAAGAATTTGGACATTATTTTATGTATGGGAATGGATGTTCCAACAACACAGAGTTATTATCAACAACATTGGAAAGATAAATTTGTGAGATTTGGAATTAAAAATTATCAAATTACAAAAGATGTATTTTTTAAGATATTATATCAATTACATTATGATAATTTAGAAATTACAAATAAAGATATGATTAAAGATTTTATGAATCATCAATATCGTGTATTTCGCGATATGAATGATGATGCAAGAATCGATATGACAATCATGATTATGTGTAAGAAATCAAAGATGAGTATTCTTCGAACGATAAAAGAAGATAATTTTTGTGTGTATGTTCCAGAGACAGAATTGAATAAATGGATATTATCGACTATTTTTTTGAATGAAAATACAATGAAATTCTTGGAATATCAAGAATTTAAGTTTTATGCAAAAAGAGAATATGAAACATCGCGACGTTGGATTCAATCCTATCGCAACTTCTATTTTCGAGAATTCAATTCTTTGGACCAGAGTCAAATTATGTTATTTAGTTCTGTGATTCTTTATTTTTTGGGACATCGAAATTGTAATGATTTAGATATTATGGCCCATGAATTAAGTGATGAAGGACGCATTCACATGTTAGATTTGCGTGAAAGACACCAACGACCCGAAGAAACTGAAAAAAGATTTGTAAGTCACCAACAACATCCCACTTATTTTATGGATATTTCTATTAAACATACTGAACATTATCCAAAATATTGGAATCAGTGGTTAAATGAGTGGGCTCGTGAATATGGTGCAAAATATTTTGAAGAGATTCTTGGAAATGGTGAATATCATTGTTATTTTTTAGGAATGAAAATGGTTTCTTTAGATTGTGATATTGTAAGAAGACGATTACGAAATCGTCCTTATGCAATGGCTGATTTAATTGCTATGCGAAAACGATATCATTCCATTCCTATTGATATTCCAGTAATTCGTGATACATATACAAGATATATTCATGTAGATAGTATTACAGAAGAAGAGAAGAATCAATATTTGGAGAATGGAGGTATATTGGATGAACGAAATCAGGAAATCTTAATTGAAAAGAAGATTGATAAGACTCGTTATATGGAAGATGTTCAGCGAGGTTTAATGCAAAGATATCATTTAGATATCACTTTCGATGATTTGAAACAAGAATTGCATTTTCAAACTTCTCCTGAAAATCAAAATATTCGTATGGTTATTCGACAACGTCATGAAAATGATATTACGATTGGTAATATCATGCGAAATATGACAACACAAGAAGAAAAACCTACAGTAGTAGAAGAAGTAAAAGAAGAAGAGATAAAACCTGTTTTCAAAAAGAAAACAAAGAAAATCATTTCGTAACTTTTCTTTTCATTTTATAATTTTTTATCATTTTATTTTTATTTTTATTTTATAAATATAACTATTTTTTATTCTAAAGCGGGTGTCGTTTTAGATATATAGTCTTTGAAATCTTTTACATTTAAAAAATGCACAGTATTTTCTACTTCTTTTCCCTCACATTCATATATCATATACATTTTGATAGGTATTTCAATATAATATCTTTCTAAAAATGTGATAGCTTCATGAATGATGTCAAATTTTTTTGTGAATAGACCATAATTTCTATCATAAATGGATTCATCTACAATTGAATCTACAAAATAAAAAGTAGAATCTAAATGAACTTTATGATTTTCAAACTCATCTTCAAATTTTCCATAATTGTTATAGACTTTAAAATAACGTGTTGGAATCAAATGGTCATAGAATTCACCTAATTTACATTCTAAAAGAAGACGCATTTCTGCAGACAATTCATTTCTCGAATTTCCAGCCATTTTATCAAAAATTAGTTTTTTTGATATATTCTTCATAAAAAAGATAACAATACACAATATTTTTCATTTTTTTTTTATATTCTTTACGTTTCAAAATGTATCTATAAACGTAAATTATAAACTTCTCCACCATTCCATGAATTTGCTTTTTGTCACATATTTTTCAATGAAATATTGCGATTTTGCATTCGCCTTTCTCATACTTTGATGAATTCCCATTACAAAAGATATCAAAATCAATGTATAGATAATATCTGGTGTTTTCCCTCCAAAATGTCCATATAAAGGGTCTAATATATTTTTATGATAATGTTCAAACATATATTTTATCACAAGAGCAATACCAATTTCTATCAATAATTCAATCATAATATATGTATCTTGTTTAGACACATCATGTTCTTCAAAATGGAAATCTATCAATTCAGCAATAATATATCCAATTTTATAAAAAGCAACCAATAAAAAAATGGTTAAAAGATAATCACATCTCATATATTTTCCACATAAATTCATTCGTCTTCTTCCTCTCTAACATAGATTCCCAAATTTTTTCCATACTCTTTGATTTCTTTTACTTCCTCTTTCTTCTCTTCTACCTCTTCTTCTTCACTACTCTCTACTTTATAATCTTTACCACTCCACTTCTTTTTTGGTTGTTCATCCACCACTTCTGTCTCATTCTTCCCATTTTTATTTTTATATCTCAATTTATCTTTATATGATTTTTTTGTACCATTCTTTATCTTCCTTCCATCCACCCTTCCTCGAACTTCATTATCGTCTTCAAACATTTTTGTTTCTTCTTATTATCCTTTTTTCTTTAAGTACTATTTTCATTCTATCAAATTTATATTTTTGAGGGTTTCTTAAAGAAATAAAATCTTCGTTTGATATGAAACAGAAATATGTATTATTCATATAAAAACATGTTAAGTATTATTCAAAATATTCCTAATATAAAAACATATCCTTTAACATATGTATTTGAACATATGAAATTACAACACAAACCTGATACATTATGGTTAGAATTTGGTGTAGCAAGTGGTCGTACTATAAATTATATCTCACAATTTACAAAAGATAAAGTATATGGATTTGATAGTTTTGAAGGATTACCTGAAAAATGGAGAAATGGTTTTGAGAAAGGTGCATTTAATATGAATGGTAATTTACCAAGAGTTAATAATAATGTTGAATTAATAAAAGGATGGTTTAATGAAACATTAATTCCATTTATAACAACACATAATAAAAAGATATCATTTTTACATTTAGATGCTGATTTATATAGTTCTACAAAATATATATTAGATGTATTAAAAAATTATATTGATACTGATTGTGTGGTTGTTTTTGATGAACTTGTGAATTATGATGATTTTGATGGAGATAATGGAGAATTAAAGGCATTTTATGAATTTATTAGTGAAAATAATGTAGATTATGAATGGATTGGAATGAATGGAACCCCAACTGGTATGAGAGGATATGAACATGAAAATGTAGCATTAATCATTCATTCTATTCATTAAATTATGTTTTAATTATATTTTTCAAAATATATTTTGAAGAATGGAATAAAAATTGAAAAGGGGAAAGAGAGGAGGGAATAAAGAAAGAGTGAGAATAGAGAATAAACAGAAAGATGAAAACATTATTAATTGTAGAATCCCCTGCTAAATCCAAGACTATTGAAAAGTTATTAGGACCTGACTATGTTGTAAAAGCTTCATTTGGACATATTCGAGATTTAGAGAAAGAGAATTTGGGTATTGAAGTGGAGAATGGATTCCGTCCTATTTACAAAATTTTACCGAAAAGTTCCAAACATATTCAGGATTTAAAACAAACAATGGAAAGAGTTGATAGAGTATTTTTAGCAGCAGATGAAGATAGAGAAGGAGAAGCAATTGCATTTCATTGTGCTATTGTATTGAAATTAAATTTACAACAACAGAATCGAATTTGTTTTCATGAGATTACAAGAGAAGCATTACAAAGAGCTGTTGAAAATCCAAGACAGATTGATATGAATATGGTGAATTCACAACAAGCACGACGTATTTTAGATAGATTAATTGGTTTTGAAATATCACCAATTATTTGTCGAAATTTAGGAAAAGGAAGTGCAGGAAGAGTTCAATCTGTATGTTTAAAACTTATTGTCGATAAAGAAAATGAAATCCTCTCTTTTACCGATAAAAAATATTTCCGTACTGTTGGACATTTTGAAAAAAATATTGTGGGTGTTCTCGATTCCACTTTCGAAACTCCCGAAGAAACTCAGTCTTTTTTAAGTTCTATCCTCTCCTCTTCTTATACAATTGAAAAAATGGATACAAAAAGACTTGAAAAAAGACCTCCTGCGCCTTATACAACAAGTTCGATTCAACAAGATATTGGAAGTCGTTTTCATATTCCTTCCAAAAGAATTATGAGTATTTTACAGAATTTATATGAAACAGGTAAAATTACTTATCACAGAACAGATTCTACTTATTTAAGTGAACATATCATGAAAGAAATCAAACAATTTGTTCTTCAACAAGAAGGTTTAGGAAGAGAATATTATCATGCACGATTATTTAAAACCAAATCAAAATCAGCACAAGAAGCACACGAAGCAATTCGTCCTACTCACATTGATTGTCTTACTTTAGATGATACTTTTGAAGAACCTGCAAAAAGAATTTATGAAATGATTTGGAAACGAACTGTTGCAAGTCAAATGAGTGCTTATGTCTATGACCAAATGACAATCACAATTGGAATTCAACATGTTGAACAGAAATTTATTGCAAAAGCGGAACAGATGATATTTGATGGTTATAAAAAGATTTATGATGATATTTCGAAAAAAGAGAATGAAGAAAATGATGAATTATTAAGTGTATTTACAGGAGATATTCATGAAGGTGAAACATTACGAAATGAAAAAGTGGTTTCTACTGAAAAATATCAATCACCACCCGCAAGATTTGCAGAAGCTACCATTATTAAAAAGATGGAAGTTGTTGGAATTGGAAGACCTTCTACTTATGCAAATATATTAGATACTTTATTTGAAAGAACTTATATTGAAAAGAAGAATATTCCAGCAAAGAAATTTAAAGGACAGAATTTTGTGATGGAAAAGAATAAAATTAAGCAACAAGTGATAGATATTCCAGTAGGTGGTGAAAAGAATAAATTAGTACCTACTGATTTAGGAAAACAGACAAATGAATTTTTGAATGAACATTTTCAAAATATTGTGAATACAGAATTTACTTCTCTTATGGAAAATAAATTAGATTTAATTGCACAAGGAAATGAAGTTTGGAATTCTACTGTTCAAGAATATTATCAATCTTTCCATCCTAAAGTAGCAGAATTACAACAAACGACTCCTCAACGTCCAACTCAACAAAAACGATTATTAGGTATTCATCAAAATAAAAATATATATGTGTATCATGCAAGATATGGACCTGTATATCAAATAGGAGAAGATGGAGATAAAGAAAAGAAATATGTAAAATTGAAAGAAACAGATGTTCTTGAAAATGTCACATTGGAAGATTTTTTACAAACACAGATGCAACCTGAATATCCAAAAGTAGTAGGAAGATATGATGATAAAGAGATTATGTTAAAAAAGGGTAAATTTGGATTTTATTTGACGTATCAAGAGATGAATTTTAAAATCAAAGAAGGAATGACTCCTGAAGAATTAACAGAAGAAGAAGCTATTCAATGTATTCTACCAAATCAAACACAAGAATCAAGAATGGTAGCACCTCGAAAATGTGGTAAATATAAGATAGCAATAGGACAATATGGACCTTATGTACAATTGGATAGTGTATTTGCGAGTATTCCAAATACAATGAATTTGGAAACAATGACAGAACAAGAATGTAAAACATTGATTGATGCAAAAAAGAAAACAAAGAAAACATTTGTGAAAAAGTAAATATTTTCTTTCATTTTATGATTTTTATTTTATTCATTTTTAAAATTTTTATAATTTTTATTTTATCAATATTTTATGAATATTGATATTTTTATAAGGTGAAATCGAATAATTACGATAGAGTGTTTGTTAAAGAAGAAAAACTTAAATTTAATGTTTGATACATATGTTCATTACAATAATGAACTCTTCCACTTGATATATTATTTGAACATCCTTGTATTTTACATTTAGAATATGATTTAATATTTGTAGGAGGTATATATACAGAAGGTGTGTATGATTGTTGTGTTTCAAACATAGGTTGTTTAAAATATTCAGTTTCATAAAATTGTATATGAGGTGTAGATTGTATAGGTTGGATATTTGTAGGTATATTTTGTATTAAATCACTCATTTCATAAGAGTGAGATTTACAATATAACTTTTTCCTTCCTATAGGACCCACACTTGCAAATACATTACAACCTTGATGTATACATAATTTATCTAAGCGAATTCGTGGCTTTTTAACAGGTTCACTCTTAATTGGAGTATTTACGTATTCTACATTATCACTTTTACGTTTTAATGATTGAAGGAATGCATTCGCATTTGTTCGATTTGCTACAAAACTCATTTGTGAAAATGGTGTTTTTTATTAATAATATATTCAAGATAATATTTATATACATCGAAATCTATCAATTTTTTTATCATATATTCCTATAAATTTACGTTTCTTTATATTGGTTTCATTTTATCAAGTTTTAAAATGAATTCCTGTTGCGCGTTCCCATGCGGAAACGCGGGAGGACGATTGCACCATGAGGTGCAATCGGGATGTTGTGTTCGGGTCAGCTGGAGCTAAAGCTCCATGCAGACCCTCACGCGGGCCTAAAGGCCCGCTGGCGACCTTCAGTCGCCTCGCGAAGCGCAGCTGAGCTTTATGTTGAGTGGTGCCTCGATAATGGTAATAAGGATTATGAAATGCATATTTCTTCCAAAAATTGCAAAAAGATATAAAAATGGTCATTCAAATCATTCAATGCAAAGATTTTTAATATCTCTTTTGGATTCTCATCCGGATTCATCCATGTGTAAAATAATTGGAAATATACCACCAAAAAATCCAATAAACGTTCTGGTATCTCATCATTCTCCAATTCTGGTATAAATGGACTTATCATACCACCATACTGAATCTTATATTTACCCAAATTTTGTAAGACCGAATCCTGTATATTTTGATACAAAAATTCACTCACATTATCCAATATATTCTTCTTCAATTTATTCCAACTCATCCCATCTAATGGTACTTTTAATGATGCATCTTCCTCTCGAAAAAGTAAAGGATAAAAAAAGATTTGATAATTTTGATAATACAAATAAGATATCAAATATAAATTCGATTTCGTTATATTCTCCTCTTCACCCTCACCTTTACTATTCATTATCTGTACTTTCGTCACCATCGGTATCAATAAACGAAATTTTGATGTCTTCTCACTTATCAATGTAAATAATATATCTTCCAATACATATGTGGGATAATACTGACTATCCTCTATTTTATAATTGAAAATTGGATTCATCTCCACATGATGACCCTTTTTATATTCTCGCATCATCAAATACTTCTCTATCGGTGAATTTCGTTTCATCTTGTTTTTCATCTTCTCCCTATACTCCTCAAACTTCTTTTGATGCTCTTGATATGCACCATTCGATACCTCTATCGAATATTGATTCAAATTCTCCTCTTTCCCAAATTTATGCACTACCACATTATTATATATCGCTCTATCCTCTTCTATCAAAAATGATGTATCTCGTTCTATTAATATATTCAACACATTCTCACATATCTTCTTTTTAGGAACTGGAAAATCATTCATCAATTTTTGCAATTTCGATACATGTAATTGTATATTCTTCGATGGGTCCTTCAAAAATAATTTCGTCGTATCATCCACCCTCAATAATATCGAATTCGTAAAAATTTGACTATTTATCTTCTCCTCCTTATTCTCCACTATACCCTCCTCTTTTATCTCCAATTCCTCATTCCTATTCGTCTTCAACTCATAATATGTCTTTATATACTCCACCAATCTATCCATATTTATATTATTCTCCATACAACCAAATAATTGCTTTCTACCCTCCTTATCATTCTCCTTATTCACATAAAATTGTATCACATCATATTCCTCAAATGTTGAACGATATTTTACACATTCTGCATCATTTTCTACTTCCTTAAATACTAACATACAACCATTTAATATTCTTCCTGCATCCACATCCATATACTTCTTTGAAACCGTCTCATACATATTTGTTATCTTCTCAGGTAATTGAAAAGATGTTATCAACCAATAATGCATATTCTTCTTTTCTATCGAATTTTCACCCTTCTCCGGATTTCCATGAAATTGATAAGGTATATTCTCTTTTTGTAATAAATTACCCAAATGAAATTTTAATAAACCTATTACATTCTTAAAACGGTCATCCTCTTTATCCGTTCGTATCTCAATATGTATATTCTCTTTTTCACCCTTTTTATTACCCTTCTTACTCATTAATTCATCTATCACATCTTTCGATTCCTTCTTCTCTTCCTCTTTTTCATTCTCGTCTTCAGCTTCAATATCTTCATATTCATTCTCTGTCTCATCATCTTCTTCTTCCATAGTTACATATTCATTATTATTCTCATTTTCATTTTCATTTTCAAAAAGAGAATTTACATTTTCATTTTCATTATTTTTATTTTCATTTTCATTATTTTCATTATTCACATCCATTGTAAATATTTTGAATCTACAATGTAACCAGATAAAAAAATATACATTTTTTCCTACACCTCAAATATATAACATATCCATATTCACACTTGGTCCTCTCAAAAATGAAGAATCCTTCAATAATATATCTATCTTTTTATTATCTAATTTACAAGGAATCTCAAAATTATCTATCCAATAAGGAATCTCTATCTTTTTATCCTTATTCATATATTTTAATAAATTACATTTTAATACTATCTCCTCTAAACATCTTCGAATATTTCTCACTCCCTCCTCCTCTTTCACATATTTCTTCAATATATATCGAATCTCCTCATCCCCTATCTCTATCTCCAATCTCTCAAATCCTATATTTTGTAATAAATCAGGTATAATATACCTCTTTACTATCTCTATCTTCTCTTCCGTTTTATATCCCTTAAATTTTATAATTGTTAATCTATCCTTTAATATTGGATTTAACTGATTCACATCATTATACGAAAAGAAAAATAACGTTCGCGATATATCCATCTCGATACCCGAAAAATATTTATCATAAAATGTCATATTCTGTGTTGGGTCTGTCAAATGTGTCAATATACCCGTTATCTCATGCCCTTTACCCGTATCACTTATCTTATCCAATTCATCAAAAAATATCACTGGATTCATCACCTTCGATTCCATTAACATCTCTGCTATTCTTCCCCATGTAGCTCCCTCATATGTATAATTATGTCCCTCTAAATTCGATGCATCACTCGCTCCTCCTAATGCATAAAAACAAAATGGACGATTTAATGCCTTACTCACTCCATGTTTTACTAAACTTGTTTTACCTACACCTGCAGGACCCTCTAATGCTATCACTTGACCACGAGATGTAGGATTTGATATCCATTGAGCCATAATTTGAATAATACGATTTTTTGCTTCTATCTGTCCATAAATTGTCTTCTCTAAAATTTCATATGCATCATGTAAAAATAATTGAATTTTCATTTCACTATCTGTTTTTTGTACCGGCATATCCACATAATTTCCCAATGGAACACGCGCCAATCCTTTTATCCATTTCTTTAATTTTGAATATTCACTATCATATTTACTCATTGCCTCAAATTGTTGTATCTTTTGTAATATAAATGATTTTGTTGCTGTTGGTATATTCATATATAATACACGATAACGAAATGGAACATCCTCTTCAAAATATTTCTCTATCTCTTCCTCTTTCTGCAATATCTCTATCTGCTTCTTTTTTATTAATCCACGAAAATAATTACAATCTTGACTTCTCTGTTGTATCTTCATATCATATTTTCTATCTTGCTCATTTCTTCGATAACGTTTTGGTTTATAATCTTCATCGTCATCATCATCAAATGATTTTTTAGATTTACGAGGACCACTAAATTCATCCCCATAAATTCGGTCTTTGGGTTGTTTCTTAAAATTGGGGAAAGTAATTTTAAAATTCATATCTTTCGATTCTTCCATTTTTTCTTATTTTTTATCTCTTTTTTCTTTTTATTTTCTATAAAATAAACTTAACGCTTATTCTTCTATTCTTTGCGAAATATGTTCCCTATAATATTCATTCAACAAATCTCCATAATTATACATCGCATTAAACGTATGAGGTCTTCTATCTTTTATATATAATATCGCTTCATTCGGTTTCATTTTATATTTATATATCAAATATGCACCCACAACTGTTGCTGACCTCATAAATCCCCAATAACAATGTACTAGTACATTTCTTTCTTTTTGTATTTGTTTATCAATAAAAAGAACACTTGGATGAAGATGTTGATATAATTTTCTCATATTTTCAATATCTTTGGAATCTTTTACAGGAATACGATATGTATTTTTTTTTGAAAATTGTGGATGAAAGATTTCATTTTCTGTACAATTCACCACCGATTGAATATATTCATTTTGTAAAAAAACTTCATCTCGCGAAGATTCTATATTTCCTAAAAATAAATGTGGAACAATGGAATTTGCTTTTTCAATTCCAAAAATGGAATTATAAGTTTTGAAAATAAATGGTTTTTTTAATAATTGAAGTGAAGAATCGATTATTTTTTTCATGTTTCTAAAACACAAATAGAAGAATTTTTTTATGACGAATTTATTAAGTATTTCTCACTATTTTTTTCGATTGAAAAAATAGGGAAATGAAAAAAAAGAAAACAAAAATTATTTTCGAAAGTGAATTGAAACCCAAAAAAACTAAAATCATTCTTAATAACCCAAATGAAAATCAAGATTCTATTCATTCCATTCAACAAAATCTTCAACGCGAAATCTATTTCTATAAACATGCTCCTCTCAAATTATTTGAATTACGCAATATCTACCCCAATCAAAATAAATTTCATCTCGAAATTCATATCAAAGACCAAAAAAATCAAAATCAAAAACTCATTCAACACCTCTCCCATTTCCTCCATCAATATCCATCTTTTTTAGATTTTATGAATAAAAATATGAACTTAAAGAAACCATTAAAAATGGAGATGTATTATACGAAAGAATTGCAACCCATTTTATTGATTCAATCGCGTGGATTTCATTTTTTAGATTTTCTTGCCTTTTTAGATGACCCAACGATTACTTTAGAAGAATTTCGTTTTGTAAGTACAAATGAAAAGAAGATATTTTAAACACCACTTTCCATATCACTACACATACATCCTGAATCTTGATTAAAATTGTTAATAGCTACTTTTCCCCATTTTGCACAATATTCAAAATCTTGTTCATCACATTTTGTATGTTTTGTAAATTTGTTTTTCGTTTTAATCTCCACATTTGGATTCATTTGATTTCCTAAAAAACCCTCTTTTTGATATGAAATTATCAAATAAATAATAACACCTATCACAATGACAACTAACATATATTTTATAAATAATTGCATATCTCCGTTCTTTTTCATTCTTCTATCTTTATCTTCTATTTTTTATCAACTTACAATAAAAAATTATCCCAAAAAAATAATATTCTTTAAAAAATATCACGAATACCCTTTCCTATCGGAAATCTTGGAACTCCATCTGCTGTCAATTCTTGATATATCACTGTCAATAATTTATTCACATATTTCGCTCCATTTTGATAATATTCTCTCTTCGTTTCAAATGTTCCTTTTGGTACCACTGCAAAGATTTTACCCTCTTTATTCTCACAATCCCAAATGACACATCCCTTCATATCTCCCGTTCCTTCATGAAATCCCACTATCTTAAATTCCTCCTCAAAAAATTCCTTATACTTCTGCAAATATTTACTCCTCTTCTGCACCTCATACACTCCACTCATCTCTCGTATCATAATACCCTCATATCCCTGTTGTACAAATGTATCATGCATTGTCTTCACATCTTCTAATTTTGATGCAATATGTGTCGGTACCTTCTTCAATAATGATTTATCTCCATGTCTTTGAAAAAGAGTTTCTATCATCTCATGTCTCTGTTGATATGTCAATCCTAATCTCGCTGTATCCACAAAATCATACACATGATACTCAATTCCATTAATTCTCTCTCTATCTCCCACTTTCAACTTCTTCTCTGTTAAACGAACCATACCCGATAATGTTTCAAAATCTACTCTATCTGTATAAAGTTCTCCATCCAAATACATCGTATTCGGTAATTGAGCAAATACATCTCTCAACTGATTTCGTAACATCTCAAAATTTTGAAATGCTATCCCCTTTCTCGATTCTAATACCACTTGTCCATCTTTCATATACGAAATACAACGAATTCCATCCAACTTCTGTTGGACATATGCAGGAAATGATATCTTAAATCCTCTACCACCCTTTTGATAAGCATCAAAAGAAAATGTATTTGCTAACATCGGTCTCACTATCGATGTCTCTTCCACATTCTGTTCTGTCATCGAAACCGTCTCACAATACAAATCTTTCTCCTTCTTATTCTTCCACTTACTCTCCGCTTCTAATATCGCCTGTTGCAATACACTCCTCTTTGCTTTACCTTTATCAATATTCTTAATATGTGGTACCATATTTCCATCCTTTTCACCATGTTCAGTAATAATATCATAACTATCACCAGAAGATTGTTCAATTCTCACACTCCATTCATAGATTTTATGATTGTTATTGAGTTGATACAATTTGGGAAAATGAGGAATTTGTACTACTTTTTCTTTTTTTTGAACTTGAAGAAAGGATTCCATTTTATAAATTTCTATTTGTCTTTTAAGAATCTTTTTTTAAGTTGAAATGAAAATATTCAATTTTTATTATATTTTATGAATTTTGATTTAAAAAAAAAGGAAGAAAAAAGGAAAAGAGAGATTTTATTTTGGATGAAAGAATGATACAACATTTATTTTTTTTGTATATGATATTAGGAAGTTTTTTATTTTCAATATATATATGTTTTGATGTATTCTTTTTTAGTGGAATATTACAAAAATATAAACAATATTTATTTGAGAAAATAAGTCATCTTATTCATCAATATATTGAATGGAAAGTAGAAATTGAAATGCAATTAAAAAAAATATTACCAGTATCCAATGAGATGAAGATAAAGAGAATTGAATTATATGGTGGTAAATGTATGAAAAAGAGGGATGTCACATCAAAATTGAGAAAAATAAATATATATGATAAGGGGGTGATAGAGTATATATATTTATTGGAATATGGGAGACATGTAGAAACAAGTAATGATAAGAAGAATATTCGATTGAAGATAGTATATACATATATGGGTAAAGAATATATTCAATATTTATCTTATTTACCAGTATTGAGATATGAAGGTGGTGAAACGATATTGAAATTTCCATGGTTAAAGAAGGATAGTATGGAGTGGTATAGAAGGGATATAGTGGAACCGCATTTTTGGGAGATACGAGGAAAGTATATATTATATTCATTATTTATGGTGGAATGTAAAAATGTGGTAATATATATAAAAAAGAGAGGAGAAGAGATGAAGGAGATGAGATGGATAGATAGAGATTATTTAGAGAAGATAAAGACACCTTATCAAGATTTTGGTATATTAATGAATACACCGGTAAGGATGAATTGGATATTAGAGGAGAATGGTGTGGATGGGGATGAAGTGGAGAGTTGGAAGATGGTATATATGAATGATTATTTTGATGAAGAATGTATGGAATTAAAAAAGCATGAAAAGGAATCGAAGAATGTAGAAGATTGTGTGGTGACGGAAAGGGTGATGGAAATAGTAAAGAGGAAGAGTGGATTATTTGGAAGGAAATTATTGGAATAAAAAAAAGGAAGAATGAAAAATATCTTAACAAAGGATATAGAGAAATGAATTCGAATCAAAAGATAAGTTCTGTGAAGGGAGTTACAAATAGTAGTACTTATGAAATTGCATCACCTGTAAATTATTCAATGGGAAATGGAGTATTAGGTTCATATGATAATTTGAGTTTAAGAACACAATGTAAGGAGGGTTGGATGCATGGACCTTGTAATCCTCCAGTGAAGAGTAATTTGCAATTTGTTCCACAGGGAACACCTTTACCTTTAAAGAATGAGATGATGTATGCAGAGATACCAAAGAATAGTATGTTTATTTTCTCGAGAAGTTATGCATCACCTGAGTGTTGTCCTTCGACATTTTCGACAGATAGAGGATGTATATGTTCAAGTGACCAATTAAGAAAGTTTATAGGAGAGGAGAGAGGAGGAAATAAGACATATGAGAATTATAATTTTTAGAGAAAAAATCGAAGAGAAAGATAGAAAGATGATGCATGTTTGTGTAATGAAGAATCCAATGAATAAAAAGGATAAAGTAGATATTTTTGTGTTTGATGAAAAGACAAAAATGATGGAGAAGGTAAAGATGAAAAAGAAAGTAGAAGTAATAAAGAAGAAGTAATATGAAAATAAATCCTGTTGCGCGTTCCCATGCGGAAACGCGGAAGGACGATTGCACCTAACGAGGTGCAATCGGGACATATGTTCGGTCAGCTGGAGCTAAAGCTCCATGCAGACCTCACACGCGGGCCTAAAGGCCCGCTGGCGACCAAAGGTCGCCTCGCGGAACGCAGTGGAGCGACCATATATGGTAATTGTGGTATGATATTATATGGATGTGTATATTTTGAGATGTATAGTCATTTTTTATCTAAAATGAGTATAGAGAAAGAGAAAAATGGATAGAAAAAAATCATTATTTCGAATGGGAAAAAATGAATGTGCTTATGAAATCGAAAAAACAGGTAAAATACGAAGAGTCAAGAAAAATATTGATTTTACTTATAAACATTTTCTATGTATTTTAGCCAATAAATATCGATTTGATGCTATGTATTTTCCAAATTTATATGGAGATAAAGAACAAATTATGAACAAAATTGATATTTTAAAAAAAGCACAAGAAGATGATATTCAATATATCCTTATTCGCAAAAAAGATAAAAATAGCGATTATCCCGATTCCTATATTGCTGTTTTACACAAAGAATATTTAAAAGAATATTGCATCTCATCTTATCCACAATATGCAAAAAAACATGATAAGGAACTTTTTCAAGAAATGTATGCTACTTTTGGTAATCGAAAACCTACCGAAGATGAAGTCTGTCGATATTTAGGTGCGCAATCTATACAATTTAAATTATATTCTATTCAAATATCCAAACAAGATATATTAATTCGATGTTTTTATCGTTATTATATTCAATATTTAAATACAGAATTAATAGAAAAATATGGAATTGGTATCAAAAATTTTCATAATTATGAACAATTATATGACTTTTTAGATGAAAAAGGATATATTCATTATTTTTATAAAAAAATGGGACCTCAAATTTTATATTATGTAGAACTCTTTATTCAAAAAATTCAAGAACGTTCATTCTTCGAAACATATATGAAACATGTTCAAACCAAAGAAATGAAAAGTTTCAAAACATTCTCGATTCCTAAACTTATCCAAACTTTTGTTCCAAAAAGTATACAGAAAAAAGAACTCATCCAATACGCCAAAAAATAAAATATTATAAAATGAAATTTGAGAAATTAACAATACATCGATATTCCACTCTCTTTGAAATTACGCTCTGCAACGGATTGCCTAGCCATATTTCTTCTCTCTTCTTGCGATTTCGCAAAGAAAAACACATACATTAATCCACTCATCGAAATTTGATTTCTTTGACATATACGGAATAACTCTTCGTCTGGTTCCTCCTCACTACTCACTCTCGTTCTCCACGCCAAATCAAATTGGTCTCGAGTCATATCACCAAAGTGTATCACTTTATCAATTCTTCCAGGACGCACAAGAGCCTTGTCTAACTTATCTGCATGATTGGTTGTAATAAAAGTTATTAAACCATTTCCTACTGATAAATTACCATCAAGCAAGTTAATAAGAGTCGAAAATGAAATACCTGTGGTACCTTCATTTCCCGTAGTACGTCCAGTGAAAAATGCATCAACATCTTCCATCACTAACACACTGTTTGTCTCAATATCACGGAATAATTCAATTAAATCATTCTCTTCCATATTTCGATTTCCTAAATTCAAGATATAAATATCTCGATTGTATTTATGAGCAATACTTCGAGCAATCGAAGTCTTACCCATTCCTGCCTTACCTTCCAGTAAGAAAGTAAATTTATGGGAAATTCCAAATACATGATATTTGTCTTCAAAAGAGATAAAATCATCCACTTGTTGAACAATTTCATCTTTCAAATTTGAAGGCAAGAAAATGTGGTCCAGTGTCTGAACCTTCTCTAAATCCATATTGGAATGTGTAATCCATTGATGTCTTCCATTGTACCAAACCTTCAATTTTCCAGTTCGGTCTCTCTCTTTCTCATTCATAATTGTATCCATCCATTCTAATATTAAACTTTCATGACTTTCATCAAAAATAATATCAAAATTACGATACACCAAAAGAGTATTCACAGAAGAACCCATAGGTTCACCATAATCATTCTGTTTAAAACCCTTCGACATTTCATCTCGATAAATATTGATTTGAAATACAATATCACGAAATTCAATTTGAAATCTACCCTCTAAAGGTATCCTCAAACTTTTAAATTTCTTTTTGGTTCCAACCACTTCTGTATGTGTTGAATCTAACGTAAAACGACAATTCTCCTCTAAAGGAGAAATCCTTGCATGCTTCGCAAAATACTTCAAAATGAGATTTCTATGTCCCATTTCGTGAATTTCTAAAGTCATTTGCACCATTTTTTACGTATATTCTTACAAATAATATTATACTCTTCTTCTATCTTCTGTTTTGTAATGATTTCTTTTTTCAGTTTTTTTATATCTTTTACGTTCTATTCCTTTTATTGAACGTAAAAATCTACCTTTTAACAAAAAAATTGATGGATATACCCGTTTGCAATATAAAATATAGTTTAAGAATACAATAAAATATATTTACAGTATTTAGAGTAAAATAAAATGTCTTTTGATTATGATTTTTCTGGTGGTGGTGGTCTTAGATTTGTTGGTTTTGATGATTTCAAATTATCCAATGTTTTTTCTTTTGCTTCTAATAAATATCTTATCAATCTACCTCAAAAAAAGATTGAAAAGAATCGTTTCCAAAATCTCTTTCAATTCAATATTCGTATCATTCAACAAAAATATAAACAAATATTTGGACAAAATAAATTAAATCATATTCATGATACTTATTTTACACAAAAATTTGATTATTAACTATTTTTCTATAGTTTTTTTGATACAAATGAATGTAAAATTACTTTTTACATTTTTTGTTATAATATAAAACCACTCTCATCTCTCCATTTTTAATCTTTTTATACATTAGAATCAAAATGGAAACCGATATCAATACACTCATTGGACTCATCATCATTGGCTCTATCGTTTTATTTGGTTATACCCATATCGAACACCTCACCAATGAAGTTACTTATGTTCGTTCTACTCTCGATGGAAAAGAATATTTAGTAAGAAATCTTCCCGATAAACAAGATGCTGCTAACCTTTTAGCCACCATCCGTTATAAATTAGAAAAAATATGCAAAGAAATGAAAAAGAAATACCCACAAGATAACGCTGTCACTCGTATGAACGAAAAGTTCAATGCTGATAACATCACTGAAGCTGGTAAAAATAACAAATATACTTCCTATTCCATCAATAAAGGCGAAAAAATCGTTTTCTGCATCCGCCAAAAAGATGATACCGAAGATTTAGTCGATGAAAATACCATTACATTTGTTGCTATCCACGAATTAGCTCATATTATGACCAAATCCGTAGGTCATACTGAAGAGTTCTGGAGTAACTTTAAACGACTTCTCAAAGAAGCTGTTGCTCTCAATATCTATACACCCGAAAATTATACCAAAGACCCCAAAGAATATTGCGGCATACAAGTCACCGACTCACCACTCGATAATAACCACTAATCTTTTTTTTATCCATTTTTATCCTATATAAAGAAATCGATTTCTTTATATTGAAATTTTTGTGTTAAAATCAAAACCTATATAAAGAAAATATGTGTATTTGCCGAGAGTAGTTCGAAAACAGGTTTTGCGGAATGATTGCTATTTCCGCATCATTTTTTTCGAGAGTGAATCGGCTACTTATTTCTTTTAAATTGAATTGCAATCTATGCATCGGTTTATATCTTTCGTATCTTTCCATCAATACTTTGTTTATTTCATATACTATTTTTGATTCTCATTCTCGAATTACACTCCCCAAAAACCCGTCTGCAATGCATAACATTTCTTTAAGTACTCTATTCATTTAGATAAATTATAAATGAATATAAAAATGGATTTCTTTATATTGAATTTTTTATGTGAAAATCAAAACCTATATAAACACATTTCATTCTATTGAATTTTTTTATGAACAATGAATAGAGGAGTTTGTATATAATATGGCTTGCAATATTATGATTCATAAACCAATATTTACTGTACATGTAAGAACTCGACTCAAAGAAGAGAATAAAAATTATTATGTTTTTGTAGGTCCTCAAAATGATGAGGTCATGGATATCTTAAGAAGATTGGGTTTAGAGAGCAAAATGAAAAAACCACACGAAAAAATTATAAGAGACATTTTCGGTAATCTCTTAGATACTTGGTTCGATTGGATTAAAAAACGAAATAAAATTCACTTTATCCCCAATTTTATTAAAATGGACGATTCTCTCAACGAAGTCAAAAAAAAGATTTTCGTCTATTGCAGTCACAAAGATAATTATATCCTCCCTCAAAACCAAGAAATTTGGATTAAAATCGGGAATAGCGAAAAATATCGTACTCTCGGTTACCACTACATCAACAAACAAACTGGTGAAAGATATATTTATCCCCCTCATGTCTATACCACTAAAATTGAAATTGATGAAGATTTATTACCCATCCACCAAAGAAATAACCAATTGAATAAAGTAAAAGAATATAAAGTTGATACTGCTGAAAATTACCTTCTTTTACATGACCTTCTACAAAATGAAAATATTCATGATAACGTTTTTTATGTAAGTGATGCTATGGATGAAATACGCATTCTCAAAGAAAAAGGTAAAATAATGAACGAAAAACGAAATAAATCTGCTTTCTCTCGTATCCTTAACGGTTACCTTCGCAAATATTGGATTCACATTCAACCCGATTTCGATAAAAATGAAGCTAAATCTTTATTTGATATCGCCAAATTTGATATCGAAAGAGATGAATATATACAACAATTACTTACCCAAAATATCGTCAATGCAAGCTATTTTGAACCTTGTGCTATCAAAACTGTCAAAATCAATATCAACTCAAAATCTGTATATGATGAAGACGAAGATGAACAAGAAAATATTCAAAATGAAAATGAAAATACAAATTCATTCATCCAAAATGAAAAAGAAATGGATTTCGTCGATTTATACCAAATTTTCGATTATGTCCGCGAAAAAAGAATGGGCATCGATTTACCTTACATCAAATACGGTGATATCACTATCGATGAACCTTTTGTTGTTATCTCACTTCAAGCCATTCGTGAAAAGAAATTACGCAAAAATTTACTTTTTGAATGGTTAGGACTCACCAAAACAGATGAACGCAGAATATCTGGTTTGCAAGTAAAACGTTTCATTAAAATGTACGGAGAAGACGTCAAATACTCCACTATTCAAATTTCCCGTAATGGTAAAATTTCTATCAATATCAGTTATAAACATGAAAATAACGCCACTATCCACGATATCGAATTAGCTATCAAAAATTGCAAAAAATTTATTGATGACCTCAATTCTCACATCCCCGATTATCGATTAATACGAAGTATTCCTGAAAATAAACGAATTGAAAGCCCCGATATGACCGTCCATGAAGATGGAAATGTAGATTTTAAACGAAATACAAAATTAACTTTTTTAAATATGAGCATTGCAATGAATTTACCCAAACAAATCAATTTCGAAAAATTAAAAGAATTCTCCAAAAAATTTCCCAATTATCTCGCTCAAGAACCCATTTCGAAAAAAAATGTTCCAAATATTATCAAAAATAGTCTTCATATTCGTTATAATCGTGTTTCTTCTTTTGCAAATATGAATGATATTATGATGGATATTGATAAAATGAAAGAAAAGAAAGTTCAGGATTCTTTTATTTTAAGTCTTATTATGAAAAAATATCAAAAAACAATGGATGAAGCCAAAGAATATCTCAAACAATGGATTATGAAATTCTCTGCTCTCGGTACTGGTAAAATTGATTCTAAATTTAAAACTGGAGTTCGTGTTCAAATCTTCCAAAATAAAATTATCTTTGATGGAATTACCAATATCTACCAAGTTCCTGAATTATATCAATTTTTTACTTTCTTTATTTACCTCTTTTTACATAGCGAAAAATATAGTTCTCAAAAACTTTTTCAACAATATTTTCTTTCTTCTCAAAATCAAACCATGAATCTTGTGAAAAATGAACTCGAACTTCAAGTTGATTCCAACTTTCTCTCTCAATATAACCAAAATCAATATCTACAAGAAATTGAAGGTCTCAGTTCTTCCATGATTCACAACGAATTTGTAAATATTCAAAATAAAAAATCATTCCTCAATATGATGAATCACAATAATAATGAAGATTTTGATTTAAATAAAGGAAATAATGATAAACATATTTCTCAAAGAGGCACTCTTCTTGCAAATGAAGACGATATAGATATCAATATTCGTTTAGATTGTGGAAATGATAAAGAAGTTGAAGAAGTACAAACTTGTGAAGATTTCTGTAATGATTCTCACTATTTTATTCGTAGATTACAACTTTATGATAACGTTCTCTTTAAATATAATGTTCTCAAAAAGAAAGGTGAAGTTCAATATTCACGAAGCTGTCAAAGTAAAGCTCAACCTATTATCCTCGATTATGACCCCGTTCAAAATCCTCGCATCAAACGCGAATCCTATTCTTACACATTCCAATACAGCTCCGACCCACAATTAAATCCAAGATGGTATATATGTCCAAAAATATGGTGTCCCTATTGCGAAATACCTATTGCTGAACAAGATATTGACAGAAAAACTATCTCCAAAAAATTAATGACTGAAGGTAAAAAGTTCTGTGTAACTTGTCAATGTCCTTATGGAGACCATCAAGCCTTTATTCGTGATGATAATATTATGACCTATGATGAAGAAAAACATTTTCGAAATGAATTAAAACAATTAAAAACAGATAAAGAACGAGAAATGCGAATTGCAGAACGACAGAAAAAGAATCCTTATTATGCATACCCCGGATTTGCACCTAAATTACACCCCAAAGGTTTCTGTTTGCCTTGTTGTTTTGAAAGACCTCATAATATTAAAGATTCAAAGAAATTTGAAACTTTTCAACGATGCTTAGGCGAAGAAGTAGATGAAGAAAATAAATCAAATGGTTCCATTTATATCAAAAAATCCATTCCCGTAAATCGAGGAAGATTTGGTATTTTACCTATTCATCCAGCTCGTATTTTAAATACTATTACTGAAACAGGAACATTAGGTATCAAATCAGGATATTTTCGAAAAGGTATTCGACAAAATGAAATTGATTCTTTTTTAACTGCTGTGAGTGATATCATTTCATGTGAAAAAACAAACAATCCTATGACTACCGATAAATTAAAACAAATTCTTCTCGAAAAATTAACTGAACCTCTTTTCCGTTCTCTTCATAATGGAAATCTTTATCACATCTTCAATGACCCTACCAAAAATATATCTTCTTTTGAAAATTTCAAACTTTATCTTCAACAACAAGAACAAGAAATACAATATCAATATCTTTGGGACCTTTTACAAAGACCTCATATTTTATATAATGAAGGTGTAAATATTTTTATTTTTGATGATAATCAACTTGTTTGTCCTAAAGGTGAAAATATTAATGAATTTTATCAACCTTCTCGCAAAAATATTCTTCTTATCAAACATAAACAATATACTGAACCTATTTATTATTTAGATGGAGATGGAAAAGGTGCAAAAATGAAATGTCTTTTTGATAGCACAAGACCTGAAATTAAAAAATTACATGAAATTGCTCAAAATGGATGTAATGAAAAGTCACTCATCCGTTGGAATGATGTTCTCCAAAATTCCATTCAACAATATCAATTAAATATCTCTCAAATTGAATTAGGTTATGGTGAATCTCTTATGCATACTCTTGAAAAAATATTAATTGCTATTCAAGAACATTCATTAAAAAATACTTATATGCCGATTAAACAATATGTAGATAGTTATAATAAAGTATTTGCAATTGGATTAAAAAATGGACTCTTTTTACCCGTAAAACCAAGTAAATTATATACAGAATTACCTTATCAAGAATTGATTGAAATGGATTCAATATCTTATTTGAATTTTGAGACAACAAAAAAATATACAGATGAAATTCATGAAAAAGCACATCTTTCATGTAAAATTACTGAAAAAGTAATTGACCATAGTGAAACGAAAAATAAAGGTAAAATTATAGCAGTGATTTTAGAAAATGATAGAATTATTCCTATTGTTCCTTCTTCGAATACAGATAGAAAAATAAGAGAGAGTTCGCGTAAATATTATTCCAATATTGATTATTATTTGCAAAAACAAGTCGATTATTTACCTGATGAAAGAATTTTGAAAGTGAATAAAAAGAATTATGAAGATGAATCTTATCAACGATTCCGTTTTGAAATTTCTCGTTATTTACAATTGAAAAATATGAAATCTGTCAAACAACAAATTGAACAGATTCTTCATGAAGATTCCAATTCTTTACAAGTGAAACGAAAGAAATTATTCCAATTATTACAAGAATTCATTCGTGATATTGTGATTTTTGGTGATAAAGATATCGATTATCATTATTATCAAAAACCAAACAAACGTGTTCCTTGTTTCTTACGAGCTATGAAATCCAATACTAAAGAAACAAATAATACTTTTACTCTCTCTTGTGAAGATGACCCCCATTGTATCGTTTCTCATGGAAAATGCAAATTATTTATTCATCGTAGAAATTTATTAAATCCTTCTCGTGATAACGAAATGTTCTATCTTGATAGAATTACAGAAGAATTATTACGATATCCTCTTAAACGAAATGAAATCTTATTTGATAATATTCCTTCTATTATTGATAAAGAGAAAGTATATGTTGACCCCACAAAATATGTATTTATACATGGTGAGAATGATAATGAAATTATTCATATATTAGATAATTTATATATGGATAGAAGTGGAATATTCTTGAATACAAAACCATTATATGAAGAATTTACAACACAGAATTATACATTTATGAAGAATATGTATATGAAAACTTCACAAATTGTGAATGAAACATTATTTGATGCAATTCCACCAGTTTGGGAACCTTATTTCTCACCCACATTTAAAATTCAAAAGAATATTGAAAATTCACTCTTTATCTCATTATCTTATGCATTACGAGAACTTACACAAAATAGTAATTATTCTTCATTAAATATTCAAATGAAAATAGGTGAAACATTACAAGCCATTCAAAATGATAAATCCATTTTACGAAAAATAGATTTTATTTTTCATCCACCCCAAAAAAATAAGAATAAGAATCAAAATATGAATTCTATCAATGAAAATGTTATTCTTCAACTTTATAAAAATCAATGTTCCAAACTATTCAATCAAACGCAATCCTTTGATGCATTATTACAAGATATTACAAATCCTAAATATACAGGTTGTGAAATGGATATTGTAATTACTTCACTTATGATGAATGTTAATATTCTCATTTTAGAAAAAATGAAACCTAAAGAAGCACCACGTTTTTCATGTGTAGGTCCTCAATTTCATGCAGATAATTCAAAACATATTCTTTTATATAAAACAACACTTCCTGATAAAAATGTATATTTCATTTTACAAAATAAAGGAAAATATGTTTTTGAAGATATTGATTTGCCTTTCGAATTCAAAAATAAAATTTTAGAACATTGCGAAAGTCACCAACATATCTGTTATGATTGTTGAAAGAATTTATTTTTTATAAACATAAAAGGTTGAAAAATAGTCTGTTGTATCTTCTCTTCGAATGTATCTTCTTTCCCTTCCTCTATGATTTCCCGCTTCTGTTCAGGATTTTCTTTAAATTCAATATAATTTGTATCAAAATTATAATTATGTAAAACTTCAATTATTTTATGTGGAATGAATATATGAAATTCTTCATAAGGAACTTTTTGTAAAGGATAAATATCATATAATTGATGTATTTTTTTATCTTTAGAAATATAATGATATAATTCTTGTGGATTTTCGGGATTGGTATATAAGATGTAGATATATAATTTAACTTTTACTTTGGAGAAGAAAGAAGAAGAGAGAATGAAATAATGGTTATGTTCTTCGATATGAAAATCATCAACAAAGATATCTTCTTTGATTTTTTTAAATTTGGCTAAATGATATTCATTCATACAAATTTCGAGGATGGGATGAAAGATATGAATTCCTTGAAAAACATAATGTCCTAAGAGAGAATGATTTACTAAAAAATAATCAATGGAATGCATTTCAAATAAATCATGAATATATTTAAGAATAAATTTTTGTGAAATAAGAAATTTATCTTCTAATGGTTTTTGTTGAATTTGCAAATTTGCTTTTAAGGATATTTGATGTTGAATACCATTTAAAGTATAATTAAATGTATCTCCATAATGAAAAAGAGAAGATGGAGTTGTCATCTTTATTGAATTGAAGAAAGAAAAAAAAAGATAAGAAAGAACGGGAAAGTTTTTACATTGTTATAAGATAGAATTCAAAATGTTCCCTCATCCCACTTGTACCAAAGAAACTCGAACAACGAATCAAAAAAGACAAGATGCTTCTTTTTCTCAATTTCCTATGTCACCACCTCTCATGGGATATTCTCAACATACTCCTATGTATCATGAAATGAATTCACCTTCTCAATTTTATCATCAACAACAACAACCTCAACAACATCCTGACCAATTTCTTAGAACAATGAGTTCTTCTGTACATCAACCTATGACTTTTCAACATGACCATTATATGATAGACCCTTTTTCAAATAATATAAGAAATCAAAGTTCATCGCAGATGATAGATAGAGTGCAACAGAATACACGAGATATAGGAAAATCGCGATTTGATGCACCTGTACAACAGAGTTTTCAAACTAATTATTTTATGCAAAATTATGAATCTTTAAATCATATATCGAATCAAAGGATGGAGAATGAGGTGAATATGTTTGCAGATAGAAATCCAGTCAATCATAGAAGAGACAATATGGAAAAAACAAGATTACAAGATAAAAGAGAATTTATGAATATGCAAGGGGGTAATTTACATAATTTTGCTGATTTAACACCTCAATATACACGAAAAGAAAGACATAATGTAAATACATCAAAATATGTTCCAATGGCGAAGACATTAGCTTTACCAAAAGATAAAATATAATTCGTCAAGGAAGAAGAGATGAAAATATTCATAGAGAATAGTGGAAATGAATGAGCGAAAATTAGAAATCAATGTGGAAGAATTAGAAAGTGATGAAAAAAAAATGAAAAAATGGAAAAAAGATTTTTCTAAAATAAAATCACCCAAATCATTTATTAAAAAAATACATTCATCTTCATCTTTACAATCCATACCACTTGTGAAAACATTATCAAATACAAGTATTTCAAGTAATTCTTCTTTACGAAAAATAAAAAAAGAGGAAGATAAAAGTGATTATGAATTTGAATATTGTCAATTGGAAGAGGAAGATGATTTATTTGCAGAAATGGAAAAGATGTCAAATCATTCTTTGGAAAATAAAAAGAAAGTTAAAATGAAAAAAAAAGAATTAGAAAAAGAGAAAAAAGAAAAAGAAAAAGAAAATGAAAATGAAAAAAAAAAGAATCAATTATTTCAACAAGAACCACCTGAAGAATTAATTGTTGAAATTATGCATATTTTTTTAGGTGAAAATATTACAAATCCATTTTATCAATTTTCAAGAAAAATGTTAGAAGATAAAAAAGTAATAGAACAATTGGAGAAATGGATTCCTGAATTAAAAAAATATTATTTAAAATGCAAACATCAAAAATATTTGGAAAATTTGGATTCTAAAAAAATGATTACATTATTTCGCCAATTGATTCGTTTGAAAGGATACTCTATAGAAGCACATGAAAAATATCAAAATGGAAATAAATTTTTATTATATCATATAGAAAGGAAGGAGAAGAATCGAAGTATGAAATCACCGAAAAAAACAAATTTTACACTTGATTTTGATTAATTTTTATCTCATGAACAAATAGTAGAAATGAATATATTCGATTTTTCTTCAAAGAATAATAAGTCTTCTAAAAATCAACAGAATTCAAATGAACAAGTTAATTTTCTTCTTACTTCCAATCAAAATAAAAAGAATGAAAATAAAAATACTTCCAATGAAAAAAAGAATCATAAAAATGAAAAAGGTGTTGTGAATTATTTAACTTCGGTGATTGGTATTGCAAATCAAAAAGAAAATATTCCTCAAGAAATGAATTCTTCCAAACGTCATTATTTTATTGGTTATAAAATCTCCAATCCTGAACAGATTCAACTTCTTACCAATCTTCAAAAAACTTGCATTCAACAATACAATTTAAAAAATTATTATCTCAATTTCCAAAATGATTTCATCACTCGTTTTGTTTATATGGGTTATTTAACTCCCCATGTTGCTTCCAAATATATGGAACATATTATGCAACCTTTATGTGTGGAGATAACAAAGAAATTTCCTGTATTGAAATGTAATTATACAGTAGTTCGTCCTAAATTTGATAAAAAATCTGTAAATTGGATGTCTTTATTTTATGAAGATGAATCTCATTATCTTAAAAAGATAATTATTCCTTTTCTTGAAAAAATGGGAATTAAACCTATTTTCCCAAAACGTTATACAAATTATCAACCTATGATTGATTTAATTCATTTCAAAGAAAATTCAATTCCCAAAGGAAGTACCATTGATGTTTCTATTCCATCTACTTCTTTTGAAATTACACATTTATCTTTATTAAGTGCAAAACCAACAAAAACAAAATCAGGATATCAAGCTGTACATGATAATTTATTATATGAAGAAGAACAAAAATATATATTTCCTTTTCAAAAATAAATAAGTTTCTTTTTACATCTTTTTTTAGAATCTCTTTCTAAAAAAATTATCAAAAATATATTTCATTTCTTTAAGTACTCTTTTCATTTGGGTAAATTTGAGGATATTTTGCCGAGAGTAGTTTGAAAATGGGTGATGCGAAAGATAGCTATTACCGCATTTTTATTTTTCGAGAATAGAATCGGCTACTTTTCTTTCAAAAATAGATTGAAAGAAATGGAATTGCATAAAAATGAATCGGTTTCTATTTTTCGTTTTCTTTCTATCAAATTTATATTTTGTTTCACATTTTATCTTTTGATTTTACTCTCGAAACAAACTCCCCGAAAAAATCGTCTGCAATGCGTCCATTTCTTTAAGTACTCTTTTTATTTTGATAAATAAAATTTCAATATAAAGAAATCAAACAATAAAATTAGTCTTCTTTAAGGATGGTATTTAATTTGGCTATTAAATCTTGAAGGGCTTGATATTCTTCATTTGAAATATTATTCACACCACTTGCATTGGAAGGTGTTTCTACAATAATTCCATATTTTTCTTTTAATCTTTCTTTTACTTTTTCAAGACGATTTGCAGAGGGTATATTAAATAATTCTTGGAAGAATTCATTAAAATCTTTATATACTTCACTTAATCTCTTATCTTGTCCAAAGAAAGAAGGTGGTTCTATTCTTTGTCCTGTAGATATCATTTTAGCTTTTACAAACCATTCCATAAATTCGTCAATAAATGTATTATATACATCAATACGGGCATTGATATAAGAATATATTTTATCTTTTTGTTCTAACGATTGTGTAAATAATTTTGGTTTCATGAAATAAAAAATAAATTCTTGTGTTGCAATATCTAATTGGAAAGAATGAATAAACAATTGATATAAATTCATTTTGCGAGACTGATATATCTTTTTTAAATTTTCGCACATATCTGTCATCGAAAGTCTTAAATGATTGATAAGTTCTTGTTGATATAAGGTTTCATTACCTGTCTGTTCATACATATTTGTTTCAAAATCAAGCATAAAAAAATTACTGGATTCAGTGGGTGTAGGTATATTTGTATTTCCAGATGTATTCATGGATGTTTCATTATAAATTTTATCATTATGGAAATTAAGATTAAAATCATTTTTATATTTTGATTTCATATTTTGAAATAATTCAATTTTTGGTTTTTGTGAAATATCAAAGATAGATGAATACGATAATATCCCCCAATACTGTTTATATAACTTTTGTAACATTTTTGTTGTTTGTATATAATCTTTTAACATCTGTAAAATAAATACTTTGGGTTTTCCTTGATAATTATCTTTGATAATTTTATAATAAAAAGGTTGTTTTGAATTATTTCCTTGAAAATGGAATAAATGATAAAAAGATTGTTCATAAAATTGAATAAATATATTAAAATCACTAAATCTTGTAGTCTCATCAAAAAATAATTTTTGAAGAAGTATCTTTGGTTGATACTGCAAATCTTTCATAGTAAATACATTTAAATCACTATTTGGTGTAATATTATATTTTATCGATTCAACATATGTTGTTTCAAAATCATATTTTAAACTTTCTATGGTATTCATTATCATTCGTTGATATGCTTTTAATTTTTGAATCTCATAACGAATAATAAAAAATTTATCAATCGAATCATTACCGAATAATACTTGAGGTACTTTGGGTAATGCAGAATATGCATTTAATAAAAAAGCCTTTGTTTCTTCATCTGTTGCCGTATGTATTGCTGGTGGTGCTGGTGCTGGACCAGTAGGATTTACAAGAAATTGATATCTTTCAAATATATCTTTTGGTAAAAATGACATCTCGTCTTCCTCTCTACTCTTATCTTCCACTTTATTTATTCTCTTTTTGATTTTTTCCCCAAATTTTTTCAATTTAAAGAAAAACTTCATTAAATGGGATAGAAGAGTCAAAAATGCAAAATTTATCGAAAGAGTTAGATGAAAATATTCAAAATCCTGAAGAGTATTTAACAGAGGAAGAAGAGGAGGATGATATTGAGGAAGAGATGGAGAGTATTGTATCTGCGAATGGTGAATTAGTTGACCCTTTAAAGAAACGTCGAGGTAGAAAGCCTAAACCAAAGGATGAAGAGGAGGATAAGATGCAAAAGAAGCGTGGTAGGAAACCAAAGCAGAAGGATGAAGATGAGATTGAGGATGAGAAAGTACCAAAAAAAAGGGGACGAAAACCAAAAGAGAAGACATATTCGGTGAAGGATGGTTTGGATGAGAATACAGGAAATTATGAAAAAACGGAGACAATTATTTTACATCTCCCGATTAAAAAAGAGGGAGAAGAGAATTTGGAACCATCACCATATATAAAGAAGAATATAAATTATTCAATGATATCATCTACATATTCAGTGGTAGATAATGTGGATATGAATCAGGTGAAAATGGTACCTAAAGTGAAAGAGGATGAGATAAAAGAGGATGAGAAGGTGGATGTAAAGAATGATGATTATGATATGAATTTTAGTTTATTAGAGACAAATATACAGGAAGAAGAAGAGGAAGAGGTAGAAGTAAAAATGGAAGCAGTTATAGAAAAGGTGGAAGTAGAGAAGGAAAAAGAAGAGATAAAGACAATGGTGAGTGAGGAAGAATATAGAACGAATAAAATTATCAAGAAAAATTTGAAGAATATCATGTATGAATTTGTGAATTCGAATTCAGCAAATACATGGCCAGAATCTACAAATACACATTGTTGGTGGTGTTGTCATCAATTTGAGGGAATGCCTTGTGCTCTTCCAGAATTATATAGAAAGGATAAATTTTATGTGAGTGGAGTTTATTGTAGTTTTAATTGTGCAGCATCTTATAATTTTAGTAAGAATGATGGTGAAGATATGTGGATGCGATATAGTTTATTGAATTTGATGTATAAGAAGATGTATGGAAATCGTTTTGTGAAGATAGGATTGGCTCCACCGAGAGAGGTATTAAAGATGTTTGGTGGATATATGTGTATAGAGGAATTTAGGGAGACAAGTTTAAAGATGGATAGAACGTTTCATGTGGTGAAACCGCCTTTAGTAGCAATTATTCCAAAGATAGAAGAGAATATATTACATCGTGGAATTCGAACGGGAAGTACAAATGAACATATATTGAATAAAACACAGAATAGTTTGAAATTAAAGAGAACGAAACCACTGATGAATCCAAATTCGACATTACAATCTTTTATGAATATTAAAATTGTATAAATAGAAAATGATTTTTTGAGAAGAATAATTTTTGTTGAAAAGAAATTTCAAGAAAAATAAAGGAAGATTTTTTGGGAGAATTATAATTTTTTTTCTCATAGTAAAGTATAGAAATCAAAATGTCAGCCTGGTGGTCTTCATGGAACTATAACCAATTTGCATACAATGCTTACAACGAATTAGAGAACCCTTGGACTTGTATTAAAAAGGGTTCCATCTACACCAATCCCTACACTACTATTCAATATTTCTCCAAAGATTGTTTAGACCCTTACACCGCTTATGGATTCTGGTACAAGAAGAATCAATTTGCTAATCCTACTCAATACCTTAACTGCTACAATCTTCCTTATGCTGACCCATTCTTCAAGAATACTTATGGTTATCTTCAACCTGGAAACAAATGTTCTAAGACTGGAAGACGCGATGGATGGAATGTAAGTGAGGGTGGATTCCATTTCTTCGAATAAATCCATTATTGGTATATTTGAAACAAGAAGTCTGTTTATAAAGACTTTTTGAAACAGCCATTTTTTAAATTGCATATTTTTTTATTTTTTGTGTAAGAAAGTTTTCTTTACAAAGAATCTTTTTTATTTTTACTTCTTCTCATTGATAAAATGAGAATTCGTTATTTCATTATACAAAGTATATCATCTATATACAAAATGGATAAAATCTTTTTTTTACAAATTAGTACTCCTACTTCAGGATTATGTAACCAAATTTATGCTATTGTTGGTTCCATTTTACGAAGTCAAACAGAAGGTAAAAAAATTGTTATCATTGATAATTTTTTATTAGAAATTGGAACTAACCAATATGCACCTATATCTACCATTTTAGATTTGGAAAAAACAAATCAATATGTTTTACAAAAACATGATGTTTATTTAGTAGATAGAAATGATATTCCTTTTGAATTTCTAAGTGCAAAATTAGGAGATGAAAATGTCACTCAACAATTTCAACAACTTTATGTTCAAAAAGAAAAATACAAAATTCATTTCCCCAAAAATACTGATTTTTCACAATTGAATCCATTCAATCCTTCCTCCACTTTAACTATTCAATATCGTATTGGAAAAATTTATTTTGAAAATGTTTTACATCCAAATTATTCATATGATTTTGATTTAGATTTATTATCAAAAAATAAAATGATTTATCAAGGAAAATGGAGAACAAATGATAATGCAACTATTTTTAATGATATTTTATATCATATGATATTTCATCCTTCTTTACAGAAAAAAGCAGATGAAATATTCCAACAAATTTATAAAACATACAAAACAAATAAAATTCATGTTGCACATTTACGTATCGAAGAAGATGCTGTACAACATTGGGCAAAAGATAATCATATATATCCTAATATTTATCGTTCTCTCTTATATCGAAAATATATAGATATGATTTCAAAAGAAGTTCCACCAAATGAACCCTTATTATTATTATGTTATGATACTCAAAATCCTGTTATTGATTTTTTACAACAACATAAATTTAATTTTTTCATTTTACAAAAAAATAAAGAATATGGAAGAGAAATTAATGGAATTATTGATATATTAGTAAGTCAAAAATGCAATGGTAAATTCTTTGGTGTATCTGCTTCCACATTTTCACAAACTGTTTTTGTTCGAAATCCTCATAAAACAAAAGGTTATTTCTTTAATATTCATGTCATTGACCACGATTATTATGTTTGGGAAAATTATTAATTTCGGTTATTTTTGTTTATTTCAATATAAAGAATAGAAGAGATACATATTAAAATGAGAATTCTTTCATGGGATGTTGGTATCCATCATTTATCTTATTGCATTTTAGAACAAAATGATGATTCAAAAAATATACAGATTATCGATTGGGATGTTATCGATTTAGTCGATGATATCTCTCAAAAAAAAAATATTACACTCCTCTTCCAAAATATTCCACGAAAATTAGATACTATACCCTCTCTCCTCGATAATATTCAACGCGTTTGTATAGAAAATCAACCCACTCTCAAAAATCCTACCATGAAAACCATCCAAATTATTCTATATTCCTATTTTTTAATTCGTGGTGTCACCGATAAACAAGAAAATCCTATCCAACTCATCTCTTTCATCTCCGCTACCAATAAATTAAAAGTTTATCAAGGTCCCTATATTGACCCAGATTTATATACAAAATCAGGTAATTTAAAGAAAACACCAAAATCAAAAGTTGCAAAGAATCAACCGTTGATAGTGGATTTTATGGAATGTGAAAAAGAAGAAGAATTAGAAGAGAAAGAAGAAGAAGATGAGATAAAAGAAGATGGAAAGAAGAAGACAGCAATATGTTATGGTGATAAGAAGAAATTAGCAATATTATATACGAGAGAGATGATAAAAGTAGGACATCCTGAATTTATGGATTTTTTTGAGAGTCATAAAAAGAAGGATGATTTAGCAGATTCCTTTTTGCAAGGAATGTATGTATTAACACAGAAAGAGATTCAAGAGAGACAGAAAGAATTAAAAGATTTAGAAAAGAAAGCAAAACCTAAAAAACCAAGAGTCTCCAAAAAGAAGAATATCGTAGAACAATTACAAGAAGAAAAACCTAAAATAAAAAGACAAACCAAGAAAAAGAAAGAAGAAGAAATTCAACCCTCCAACTTCTTAGATGACTCCTCTAATGATGAATCTTAATCTATTTTTGTTCCATTTTATTTTCAATATAAAGAAATATATTGAAAAAAGGGAAAAATGATTCGTAGAATGAAATCGATTCGTTCGATTTGCACACAATGCAATCAAGATAAATTATGTTTAAGTACTATTGTTCAATTTCAAAAGAATGAAATTAATATAAAGAAAATCAATCCATGTAAGGATTGTGTGAATTTTTTTATTCCAAAAGGTGAAAGTATAGGATATTGTAAGAATATAGAAATACAGAATCCAATTTCAAAAAAAAATAAATATGCAGATGTAATCACATCTCGAAGTTATTATGATTTATGTGCTCCATGTGGACGTTATTTCTTTCCTAAAAAATAATTTATGTTAAATCTAATTCAATACCACCCTTTTTACCTTTCTTGATAGAACCATTTCGCATTCCCATTCTTATTTTATATGATGATTCCGATCCAGTATCATCATCACTACGACTACCACTATTTCCACTCTCTCCTAATCCTTTTAATAAATCATTCACCACATCACCACTTGGACCTCTCATAGTAGGTTGAGGACCTAAAGGTCTTGAAGGTCCCATAGACATGGGTGAGCGAGGAGGAGGACGAGTCTGTTGAGGAGCAGGTGGTCCTCCCATCTTCATTTGAATACCTTGATTCATCATATTACCAATAGGGTCATTGGCTCCCATTTGTTGAGTTACATTTTGTTGCATATTTCGTGCTGCTGCTTCAGTGATATTTCGCATGATATCAGGATTTTTCTTTAAGATATCATTTAAATCAGGTGAAGCACTCTTAAAGAGTGAATTGGTTAAATGGAACATAAAACCACTTCCTGCTAATGTTAATAATAATCTTAATTCAGGTGCAGTCTTTACAGATTCACCATATTTCTCATGAAGTTCCTCAAAAATCTCATCATAATCTGTTATATCTTCCATGACTTTCTCAGACCAACCATCTAAACGGACATCAAATGGGTCAAATTTACCATTTAAGAATTCAATACCACTTACTACCATCATAAGTGCTTTACGAGAAAATTTAATACTCTTTTCAACATCACGTTGTTTTTTTAATTTGTCGCGTTCATATACCATATCTTCATAAGTGGAACCCATATGATATTTCTTGGAAGGAGGGAAACCTTGTTTTTGTAATCTATCTAAATCAAATAATATCTGTTGTTTCTCTTTTTGAATCTCTTCATATGTTTTACGAGGTGCTTGATAACTCTCTACACTCTCACTTCCACTTCCCGAATACGTAGAACCACTTGAACCTGATGAAATAGAAGATTCTCCTTGACTCATCATATCTTCACTACTATCACTGCTATCATCGTCATCATCATTATCAGTAGAAGATGCATATTTATTTTTATAAGATGAAGAAGAATTTTGTTGTTGATTACCATAATTAGAAAAATCTTCATCACTATCGTCACTATCATCATCTTCGATACTGGAATTGGAAGATTGAGAGGGTGAAGCAGTTTTACGAGTATTTACGAGGCCACCGAAAGATTCAACAGGAACACGTTTGGAGAGTTGAGGAGGGATAAATTTGGATTTCTTTTCGGGGAGCATACTTGAAAATAATTTAGGAGAACTATCACCGGAGATATTGGAAGATGAAGAGGAACCACCAAATCTTTGTACTTCAATGGGATTTCCAGAAGAAACGGAATTTATTTGATTTGTTTTAAAGTTACTGTCACGGTCAAATGTTAAATTCATGATTTATTTTAAAAAATGAACATATATTAATTTCTTCGTTGTTCCGCAATCTTTTCTATATTCTTTCTTTTTCTTTTTTATATCAAAAAAAGAAAATCCCAAATTTCTAAAAAATAATTTTATCCCATTCGTGGGGAATTTCCTGATGGATGTGTTGATAAGTATTTTTCGATTACTTCTCTTGCATTTTGAAAATCAGCTTCAGTTAATGTTTTTTTCTCTTGAAATTCTTCTTTCTTCTCTTCTTTCTTCTTCTTCTCTAAATTCTCAAAATGCTCTTTCTTAATCACACAATACATACTTGATTCATTTAAAATATATTTAAAAACCATAATGACAATAAGTCCCATCATAAATGCAATTTTAATATCACGTGTCGCCATAAAACAAATTGCAAAAATAACAAGATATCGCATAAATTGATAATTTTGAAATAATTTATCAATATTTGAAGGTAATTCCATAGCAAGATATTTACCACCAATATTCATTAAAATCATGACCATAGCATTAAATATTTTACTTGAACCAACACTCATAAGTAGAAAGTCTAAACCAGTGGGTGCAGCGGCAGCAGATAAAGGGTCCATATTTGCTCTCTACAGTTTAGATAGAAATATTTTTTTTATCAATTTCTTGCAATTCTTCTTGAATGGATAAATATAATTCTTGTAATTCTTCCATGGAAAGTATTTTTTCTTCTTGTTGTGTATCATTTTTTAAAGAATGAATAGGTGTAGATTTTTCATTTTCATCTTCTTCAATGATTTCTACTTTTGAATAAATATCCATTTTGATATTTTCTTGAGAAGTTTCATTTACATTTACATTTTCATTTATATTTTCTGTTTGTTTTTCATTTTCAATAGAAATGTTTTCAGTTTCAATTTCAGTTTCTTCTTCTGTTGTTTCTTGTTTGATTTCATTTTTTGTTTTGGAAACAATTCCAATTTCAAGAAAAAAATCATTCATTTTTTGTGAATATATTTTCATTTTAGGATTTTGTAAAATTTTAGTATGAAATTTTGGATGTTGGATACATTGATAAACAAAAAAAGGAATGAAAATAATTGCTAAATTAAATTGATGATAAATTAAATAAATAATGACAAAAATAAATAAATATCCCATGGATTTCTTTTCAATAAAAAATTCATTCAATATTTTTTCATTCGAATGCAAAAATAGAAAAATAACTATCAAAACCACAAATATGATATTTTTATAAATGTTAGGTATGTGAAACATTCATCTCAATTATTCTCTTCCAATATATTCTTTTTCTTTTTTTTACCTATGTTACTTTTATGAAATTCTATCAAAAAATCTGGTACAATTTGATACAATCCTATCTTCTCATCACAACTTCCCTCTCTTCTTTCTACCAAATATTTTGCTATTATTCTATCATGTCCATATCCTAATTGATTTGTTATATTTGCAATATCGATTGCAATCTTCTTTTTAAACACAATCGAATTTGTTTCCATTAAATAATACCCAAATTGATTCATTTTACCTATCGATTCATAATCATCTATTCCTAAACCTTTCTCTTCATTCTCCCACAGATATCTTCTACAAAAACAATAATCATCATCTTTCTCTCTCATCCTATTTATCGCTCTCTCTAACCAATCTTCTTCTATCCAACAATCATCATCTATTTGTGTTATATAATCGGTTGTAGCCATCATAATTCCAATCGTTCTTAAATAATTATCAATACGAGATTTATTTTGTATAGGATGCATAAAACATGTATGATAGATTTTGTAATTTTCATGTTCATAACTCTTTAATCTCTCATCATCTGGTTCATATCCATCTTCACACCTTTTCTTATCCCACAATATAAAATGCACTATCTTCACTTTTTGTTTCGAAAGTGATTCTATCAATTTCCTTATACTCTTTCTTCCTATCGTAGGTGTTATTACCGTAATTTCAAACATTTCTATTTATCTTCTATTTTTTTCTTCCCCCAATAAATCGAATATAAAGAAAACTTATATTTCTTTATATTGAAATTCCTTTTCATTAAAAATTGAATATAAAGAATCTTATTTTCTTTAAATTGTAAATGATTTTTATAAAAAAGTGGAATATAAAGAAATGAAATGAAAAAGGGTGAATTTTTTCTAAATATAAAATAGAGGTATATTTTTTATCTATCATGGTTCAATTTTCATCGTTAGACGAAGTATATGGTAAAGATTTTCGTGAAAAATATAATCATCAAGAAGATATAAATAAAGTAAATTATGAGAAGAGTACGATGCCTTTATATTTACAAAATAAGGGATATAATCAGCAGAATTGTTTTGAAGTGAAAGCGCCTCAATCGAATTTCACAAATGTTCAAGAAAATCGTAGATATCAAGAAATGCAACAAAAAAGTGAAGAAGAAAGAATGAAACGCAATCAACATATGAATCAAATTGAACGTTATTCATCTCCTATGAAAATCGAAAATACATCTACTCCTCCTCCCCAAATGAAAGCTGAAGATGAATTTCGCAAAAAACAACTTCTCGATAAACTTGCTTTTATTGAAAATGAACTTAAAAAATATCAAGATTTATCTCCCAAACAACCTGTTCAACAACCTACCAAAGAAACTCAACAAAAAACTATTGAAACATTTCAAAATCTATCTCCTGCACCTATTGGAAACTCCACGCAACAAGAATTTATGGAATTAATTTTATTAACGATTCTTGGATTAATTTTTATTTTTGTGATGGATACTATTTTTAAATTAGGAAAGAGCATTGGTGCAAGAAAATCCTAAAACTTTCGATAAAAGAAACTTGATGGATTTACTTTCTCTACTGGTTTATAATTATTTTGTACCTGTTGTACAGGTGTCATCGATGGATGATTATCAATCATAGGTCTTTCTTTTCTTCTTAATTCACTTTTAGGAACCGTCCATGATACAAATATCATGAATGGATCGACATATCGAGCATGAAAACCTTTATCATGTAAAGAGTTTAAAATAAATTGAACACATTCAGTCATATTATAGATGGGATGTCCGGGAATGTATTCGGGTAGAGGGAAGAAACAATAGAATTCTTCGTGGAGAGCTAATTCTTTAATTTTTTTAAAACATTTGGAAAGAATGTTTTCATAAATACGCATACGATGTTTTTCTTTTTCTTGTTGAGTTTTGAAAATATCTTGAATACTATAACTGAATTTACGAGAATCTTCATCATAATTTCCATAATAACTATAGTGTTGATAACTCATATTTCTCTATCTCTGTAAAATACATTTTTTATGATTTTTAAATTTTTAAGCAAAATTTATATAAAAAAGAAAACAAGAAAAGATAAAAATGAATATGGAAATTATTTTTAGTTCAGGTGGAATCAACGGATTAATTGCATTCGGTTCTCTTTATAAAATTCAAGAAATCTATCCACTTCATAAATTCACTTATTATACAGGATGTTCAATGGGTTCTATTATAGCTTTAGGTCTTTCTTTAGGTTGTTCTTTACAAGAGATGGAAGATTTATTTGTAGGATTGGATTTTTTGGAATTTTGTGATGTAAAGATAATGAATTTGATGGAAAATATGGGATTTATTGATGCTTACAAATTAACAAATTTATTTCGTGCAATTATCTCCTATAAAAATTTTGAACCGAATCTTACCTTTTTACAACTTTTTGAACAAACAGGTAAAATATTAACCATTGTGACTACAAATCTTACACAAAATAAAAGTGAATATCATCATTATCAAACAACTCCCCATCTTTCTATTGTTCAATCTATCTTAATGTCTATTTCAATACCTATCGTATTTCAACCTGTTAAATATGAGAATAATTTATATATAGATGGTGCAGTATTAGACCATTATCCATATTATTATTATAAACATACAAAGAAGGTAGGAATATGCATATTGGAGAAAGATATATTTGATGAGACAGAAACTGAACAGAAAGAGATAGAAATGACGGATTATATGAAAAATATATTAAATTTATTGTGGAATGAGAATATGAAATTAAAATTAAAGAAAAAACCGAAAGATACACTTTATATTTTGAATCAACAACAGAGTGGATTTGAAATCAATTCGGGAAAAGAAGTCAAAATGAAAATGATAGAAAAAGGAAAAGAATGGGGTGAAATGTTTCTACAAAAAATAATTCGAAAACGAAGAAAACATTATTTAGCCAGAAAATATACTTCTTTATGGATTTCAAAAATAAAATCTATATAATTTATCCAAATGAAAGAGTACTTAAAGAAATATCGGATATTTTCGGGGAGTTTGATTCGTGAGTGAGAATCAACACAAGAAATATGAAACAAACTATTAATTGATAAAATGAAAACGAAAGAAAGAAACCGATTCATAGAATGCAATTCAATCTATGAAATTCTATTTTATAAAAAAAGTAGCCGATTCACTCTCGAAAAAATTCAATGTGAATTTTAGCTATCACACACAATTCTATTTTTCGCACTATTCTCGGCAAATACTCTTTATATCTCTTTTTCCCTAAATGAAAAGACTACTTAAAGAAATGATATTATTTTTTTGATTTAAAAGGAGGTATCTTTCTTTTGTAAGAATTGTAACATTCCTTCTACGGTTCTCTCACCATTATACTCATCAAATTGACTTGCATTACCCATTCCTTTAGGATAATAACGAAGAGTAGGGAATCCTTGAACACCATGTTCTTTAATAGTATCTTTTGCCTCATCACCATTCACTGCAACAACCTTAATTTTACCTTTGTATTGGGATTTTAAAGTATCAAAATGGGGTTTAGTAGTCTTGCAATGACCACACCAAGGTGCATAAAACATAGTAAAAGTAGGCTCATTACTATTCTCAAATGTTTCAAAGGAAATAGCACCACGCACATCACCTACATGGGCATAAGCACCAAAACCAAGAGATAAGTAAGGAGCAATAGAGCGGAAGATACCTGTTAAAAGAATAATTACAATAATTACGGCAAGAAGTAACATGAAAGGATGTTTCTTTAAATCATCAATTGTGGCGATTTTCATCTTTCTATATTCTTTTCTTCGATTTTTTTTCACATAAATGAAAAAAAAATATATCAAAAATTACTTTTATTTACAAAACAGATGATTCCTTCAAATATTTTTGTATTCCTAATATCTGTCTATATGACCAATACATCGACCCTCCTAAAATAAATACAAAACTTGGTAACTCCAATAACGTTCTCATCGTAATACCCTCATACATATAATATACCAATATCAATTTGGGAACTGTAATTAAACGGAATATAATAAATAACATTAAATGAATAACCCATGACAAACATGTTATCGAATAATGAAATTTACATTCTTTTAATATATAACCTATATTCAATAATACTGTATTTGATTCTAATAAAAATAACATATTCATAATATAAAATCCATTGTGATTATCTTCTCCAAAAGATTGCAATCCATTTGTTAATAAATGAATAGAAGCCAAATGATGTAATATAAATACATATTTTTTATGATAAATACATTTACATAAATCAAGAACAAAATAAGAGAGACTAAAACATGTTGTAAATAATTGCATTTGATTATTTATTGGTTTATCATATATAGTTAAATCAAATGGATGATAAGGATTAAGAAAGATAGGGGATGTTAAAGAGAGAGAAGATAAAAAAGTAGTAAAAACAGCATGTAAAGAACTATATATACATTCATCTAATTTTTCAATTCGAGAAACAGGCATATCAATCCATCCATTCTCTACCAAAGAATGTGATGCATAACCAGAAAAACGAAAGATAGAACGAATAATATATAATGAACCAAGTAAATAACTAAAATAATACATAGCTAACTTCTATTATAAAAGAATATTAAATTCATTTTTTTACTCTATCACCTAATTATTTTCTACTCCTTCTTTAGAAAAAGATGGAACTCTATATGTATTATTTCTTTGTTCTTAAAACTATCATTACCATCGCCATCATTCTTATGTTTTTTGGTAAAATCAGCAGTCATGGACCTATCTATGTTCTTATTGATACCATCTTTAAAGTATCTTTAGGTATCTACATCATCCTCTTTTTCGGTTATCAAAAAATACCCAATTTAGACCCTCATGACCGCCTTCTTCTTATTGTCTCCGGATTTATTCTTCTTATTACCATCAATTATAAAGAAGCTTATTCTCTTATCATTGGAGAAAGTAATCTTAGTGAAACAAGTCCCCCTGTTCATGTTGTTTCAAAACCATGTCCTCCATGTGATAGAAAAGATATTATTCATGGAAGAATGATGCATTATTAAGTCAAGTGATATTTTTTATAATAAACATCAAAGGGTTGAAAATCACGATGCTGTTGATAAATTACCAAATAGGTCATTTTATCCTTTTTACACATTTGATTCAACCAATCATTAATATCATTCCAAAATAAATAATCAAAATTATCAAAATAACCCTTTATAAATTCTATTTTTGATAATTTGGGGAAATTATGATTTAATATAAAGAACTTTAAATCTTTTCGAGTATGAACGTCATCGATTTGTCGTTCTGTTTTCTTTTCTTTCACTTTCCAATATATCATTTCATCATGAAAATAATATTGAAAAGAAATATGATAATCTTTATCTTCCCATTCAAAAATAGAATTATCTTCCATTTTTGATATTTTCATATTTGCACTTCGCGTACAATATTGCATCTGTTTTCTATTTACCTTTTTCATAAAATTTCTTATTTCGATATTCATAAATATTTACGTTCTATGTTTTTTATATCTACGTTTCAACCTTTTAAAAAACTGATTTTTTCATACTTTACATCCATTTTTCCTTTGCTTCTACCAAATACTCTATTTTTACAAAAATGGAACTTCCTAAGCCTTGTGAAAGATTTGGTGCAAATGATGAATCTGTAAATGAATTAAAAGATATTATACGTAAATATGGATTTTTAAATACGTTATCTTATGTGAAAAAGAACATACAAGATAGAGGACAAAATGCAAAAATTCAAATGTATAATCACTTTTCATTCTATATTTATGAACTTTATCAAAAATTAAAAAAAGGAGAAGTTACAATTGACCCTGACCGAGATGAAGTAATTGCATATGAAGTTTCTCATGATAAATTAAGACGTATCTTCAATTATATGACAGATAATCCAAATCATTTTAGTGAGAATTTATTTTTAACCTATAAAAAGATGAGTATTGTAAATAAAGAATTAGATGTATTTACAGATGATGAATTTCTACAAAAATTAGATGATGTTTTAGGATTCTCTTTTAGTGATTTACTTACCTTTCGTAATTTAAAGAGTCCCAAAGACCTTATGAAATTATCCAAAGGTGACCAAAAAAAACTCACCAAAATGGTTCAAAATATCGCTGAACAGAAATTTCATATTCCAAGTCAAAATATCATTAGTTGCGAAGTGTCTCTTCTTTCCACAAATGGGGATGATATTCCTTTTTCTATTAAAAATCAAGAAATAAATGTTGAAAATACTATTGAAAATGGTGGAAATACATTATCGCATCGAAATTCATCCAATGAAAATGATTATACATATTCATTAGATGAAATTTGGTTAAAGAATGAAATTGAAATACGTATTCAAAAACGTATTTCTTGCTGAAATGAAAATTTGATTTCATTTCTTTTTATAAAAAAACTCTCTATTCTTCTTTCTTATCTTTGTCTCTCTTCTCATTTTGATATGCCCACTCTTCCATCCACTCCTCATTCTCTTCCATCTCTTCTATCATCTTTTTATTTCCATTTTCTATTCTCTTCTTCACTTCCATACCCTCCTCCGTATTATAAATCATAAATTCATAAAAAGTATAATCCATATCCTTTCCTTCACGATTCCATCGATTCATCAACGGCAAATAATTATCACGAATCCATTCATGCAATTCTATCTTTACCTGTGTCACTTGGTCACCATATTCTAAATCAAAAGTATCATGGAAATCTACCATCTCATTTTCCCATTTATTTCCAATCTCCACCTCTTCCTTGATTATCACTTCTTCCTTTTTCTTTTCTACCACTGGTAACTTCTTTTCTGTTACACTCTTCCAACTCATTCTTCTTCTTTATAAAATAAAAATAAACTTTATCCTATATCTATATTTGTTTTTTCCCTTTTAAACTCATTCAAAAAAATTCTTATCTATCTCCTCACCATTCGACTCCTCATATATCATCCTCAAAAAGAAATCATAACTCTCCTTATCCTTTATCATTTTCAATCCATTCTTCGATATTATCTCATCCAATTCCTCATATATGGATTTCATTATCCACTCATTCTTCGCCTTCCACTCTCCATACGTTAATCTATCCATCTTCTCCTCTATGTCTCCATTTAGAAGAAATTTCTTTATATTCATTTTCATTTTATAAAAAATGAAAAATTTAAAAATAAAAAAAATAGATAAAATGAAAAAATTATTTTTTAATAGAAGATAATTTTAAAGAAGTTTTAATGGTGACATTTCTATCATTATAAATAGAATTCATTATATTTGTTACTTGTTCTTCATCCTGTTGAAAATATTGCATTAATCTCTCATAAATCATCTTCTTTGTTACAGATTCAGTTTGCTTATTTTTTGTATATTTCATCTTATAATCTCCTACCACAATATCTCTATCTTGATAATCATTTTGTTCAATAAATTCCAATAAATAATTCTCTAATCCATCTCTCTCATCTTTCATTTGTTTAATTTCATCCTTTAATTTCTCCTCCTGTTCATGAATCTCTAAATAACGTTTCAATGAACGCTTAAACTGATTAACCTCATCACCCATTTTACTATCCCTCTCTTTTGCTTTTATTTTATATTCTTTTTTTTCTCATAAAACTCATTTATACCTTTGTTGTTAAATCTACTGTACTTATCATAATTGTACGACAACAATATTTATTTAATCCCATTTCATCAAGAATCTTTCCCTCTATCGTCTTATTTCGAATCTTGTCCCGATTTATCATTGTAAATTTTAATGATTCATTTCTCTGTTCTTGGTCCAAATCCTGATATTGTCTTTGAACTTTTGACATATAATCTTCCCATAAATGACCTAATACTTTATTGCATGTGAAACAACGAACTGGAATTAACATCTTTGTAGAGTCTCTATTTTAATCTATCTATTTTTTTATATCAAACTTTAATTCTATTCATTTTTTATTTCATTTTAAGAAAAAAATCAAATATAAAGAAAAAAATGGGTTTAAATAAAAGAATTAATTTGTAATTTGTAAATAAATACATAGAAAATGGACCCCAAACATTTACACGATACTCGCAAAAAATTAAATGATTTAGCAATTTCCCACAATCGTTTAACCACTCTTACTGCTTGTCTCTTAAACGAACTTCAAGGACTCAAAAAAGAAATGAATGAAATGAAAGGTATCAAAACTGTTCAAACTCCCTCTTCCAATCATTCTGCTCTCCCCAATCCTCCTACTCCCCAAATTCCTCAAGCCCACCGCGGACGCGCTCAACCTATGCAACAACAACAAAATTTCCGTTATGATGCAAATAACATCGCCTCTTTACAAGCCGATGAAATCTTAAAACAATTAACCATTCATAACTAAATTTCTTTTCTCTCTTTTACTTTTCTTTTTCTCAAAAGAAAAATTATTTTACAAAAAATAAATACCAAACTATACACTATTCTGTTCCACTCTCTCTTCTAATTTCTTCTTTGTTACTTTCACTCCACGCTTCTTTATCTCCTCTTGTAATATCTTCACCATTCTCTTCTTATCTATATTCTGGATTCTCATTTCACGTATTTGTATATCCATCCAATCTTCCTCCTCCTCTTGTATCCACTCCTCAATTACATCTCGTTTTACCTCCTCTTCTTCCTTCTTCTTCTTCTCCACTCTCTTCCAATCCAATTCTACACCACTCATTGTATCTTTCCATCCATATATCTCCAATTGTCCATGATGTGTCTCTTCATGATGTTCCTCACATAAAACTACCAAATTACCCAATTGATTCTTTTGTATTCCATCTATATTCATCACATTCTCCTTCTCATAATCTTTCTGCTCTTTAATATGATGTGTATGTAATGTTGTCATTAATCCATTCTTTCCACATATCATACACTCTTCCATTCTTAATAATGGATTATAATTTGATTTCTTCTCTACCACTATCTCATCATGCACCTGCAATAAATGATTTCGTGTCTTTTTCGCCATCTTCATAAATTCTACATCCTTTATTAAAAATTGTGCTATCTCCAAACCATATAATGTATCTCCTACACCATCCAATAACTTTCTTCCATATATCACCTTCTCACCATTCTCATCATAAGATACACTTAAATGTTTAAAACGAATATTCTCTAATTGTTGTATCTCCTCCATCGCATGTAATTTATGAAAATGTGTCGCCATAATAAAATTCACATCCCTCTCACTAAATCTTCGTATCGTTGCACTTACTATCGATAATGCACTTGTCTCTTCTGTACCCTTACAGACTTCATCTCCTAATACTATAGAACGATGGTCCGCATATTTTAATATCGAACGCAATTCACTCATTTCAACCACAAAACTTGACATACCCTTGAAAATATTATCATCTCCATTTATCCTCGTAAAAATCTTCTCATATGGATAATATATAAATTCTCTACAAGGTACATACATTCCCATTTGAGCCATCACAATATTACATCCTATTGCTTTCGCCATACTCGATTTACCTACTCCATTTAATCCCATCAAAAGAATACCCACACACTCTTGCGTCCCCTTCAATAATTCAACATCATTATCCACATATATCACTTTTTCATTTAATACTTCAATCAAAGGATGACGCATATTCTTCGCCGAAAAATAACTCTTTCCATTATATCTATCATTTATCATTGGACGATGATAACCATATGTTCTTGCACATAAAGCTGATGATTTTACTACATCAATATGTGCTATAAATGATGATATATGATGAAGTGTATCTGCATACTTTGATGTGAAGTATTGAATCATCTCTACATACTTCTCTTTTGCTACAGATTTAATTCTCTCTTTCAATGAAAGATATTGATTCGATTTAGCTTCCCATTCTGCTGAAGTTATCTTTACAGTCGTCGCTTGTAATTTCTTTATCTCATATTTCTTTCTCTCTTCAGGAGACCACTTCTTCTCTAAAATCTCACTTCGCTTCTTTGTACATGTCATAAAATATCCATCACGTGTATTCATATCCCATTTCACAAAATCACTTCCCATCTCCACCAAATTCGATAATTCATTGGTTGTCCTCTCAAAATATTCAAATATCTCTTTCATCTTATTTTGTATATCATCCAATTCAGGTATTACTCCCTCCAAAAAGAAATTATCCGTAATTCCCTGCAAATTATGTTTCATCATCTCCCTTATATCAAATTTACCCAAATATTCCTGTTGATAATTTATAAAATTCTCATAAACACCCTCTCCTATCTCAAATTCTTCAAATATATTCTCCACTCTCATCCATTCCACCAATTCCACTATCCTCTCATATGTCGAATGTAATGAACTAAATTCATGTGGATGTATCATACCCAAATCCATTTTGCGATGCATCCTCTCCATATCCATTATCTCTCGCAATTTCATATTTAATTCATCCAATCGATTTCCCTGTAATATCATATCGACATATCGATATCTCTTCTCTAATTCATCACTTGATGTAATGGGATTCATTAAACGATATTTTAATAACCTTCTTCCCATCGATGTTGATGTCTTTTGGATTACATCAAATAAAGATTTATATTGCTTTCCTGAACGTTTCCATCCTGATAAATCTTGTTGTGTTCCCTGTGAAATAATATTTAATTGATACATCGTATTATGATACAAAATCAAATGTTGAGGATATTCCCATAATTCAGGTTTTTGAATACGCTTCAAAATCGATTCATTATGTTCATGTGAAAATTCCAATAATAACAAAAATGATAAAGTTGCTTGACTCATTCTTTCCAATCCCAAATATTCAATAGGTGCATAAAATCCATGGTCTGGATAGACTCTTTTAAAAAAATCATTTTGATATTGTATTTGATAATATTTTGAAGGTAATCGCTGATTCCAATCTATATTCGATTGTATAGGTAAATGGAAAATACGCTGATTTGTATTTAAATGGTCCATGATTTCATCCACTGATATTGTCTGTAATTCTCCATAACATAATAGGATTTCTTTAGGATTATATGATTCCATAAAACGATACATATCTTCAAAAATAGCCATTTTATCATATAAATGATTCTGCTTTTGATACACTGTACAAGAACCTGTTGATAAATCAATGGATGACATTCCCATAAAATAAATAGGAACACCCGTCTTATAAGACATCTCTTCTTCAATATAAATTGACATGATATAAGAAGGGTCCGCATTCGAGACTTCTTCAATATAAGTTCCGGGACTATGAACAGCAGTAATTTCACGAGTTGTTCCCTGACAATCTTCAGTCTGTTCTACAACGACAACCGTATAATTATTTTGTAGAAGTACATTTAAAAAACGTTGCGTCTTTTCAATAGGAAATCCACAAAATTGAGGATTTTCACGACTATTTTCAAGAACTTTCTTATTTCGACGCGACAAAATAATATTCAAAATCTCCGCTAAACGAATCAAATCACCTATTTTTTCAGTCTCATTATCAACTCCATAAAACTCAAAAAAATCACCAACTTGCATCATAATAATTGTATTTGGACCATATTTCTTTTCAAATTCAATTTGAAGTTCAAAATACTGTTCAATAAGATTGGTACCATCTTCTTTTTTTCTATCATAAATAATACGACCAATGACTTTCTTTTGATTCTCTTCTCTTTTCGCATCTCTTTCAGGTAATTTGATTTGTTTTTTTGCGACAACTGTTTTTTTCATTTTTGAATAAATATTTTTCTAAAATAGATAAATGAATTCTATTTCATTTTTCAAATTTCTTTTTTAAGTAACTTAAATTTTGTAAAATATAAATGATTAGTTTTATTGAAAAAAAAAATACATAAAATGTGAATAGTTTTGTGAAATGATAATGAAACCATTTATTTTTCTGGTTCGTGCAATTTTATTTATTCTTTTTGTGATTTTACTTTTATTTCGAAAATATTGGTTTCAATTAAATGACAATTTGGGTTTATGGGCATTAGATGTACATAATGTTATTAATCCCGAAAATAAAAAACGATATGAAGAATTTAAAAAGAAACCAAATGGAGTTCTTGTTTTTTCTCATAGTACAATTTATGATTTTATGATTTTAGTAAGAGAATTTCATGATGTTCCCAGTTTTCTTGCACTTCGCGAAAATTGTGTTTTTCCCATGAATCATTTAATGCAAGATGTAGGAGGGATTCTATTTTCAAAAGGTGAAGGAGCCACTGCAAAAATTCTTGAATATGTAAAAAATCGAAAAGCAGGTGAAAGAATTATGTGTATAGCTCCAGCTGGTGGTTATTCCAAAGATGACCAAAATGAATTATGTGATTTCCGTACTGGTGCTTTTGTTCCAAAAACTCATGTATTACCAGTTGTTATTAAATATGACCCTTATATACCTTGGAGAAAAGGTGAGAGTATGTTATATCATTTTTATCTACTAATGACAAATCCAGATAAATTATATACAATCAAAGTCTTGGATGAAATGAAACCAGAAGAGAATGAATCTGTGGATGATTTTAAAGAGAGAGTAAAAAGAAAGATGGAAGAAGAGACTCAAAAATGTGATGTACAAAAAGAAAATAAATCATGGATTCAAGATAAATATCATGGGTCAAATATTTTAACTATTTCATCATTTCTCTTCTTCTTTCCCTTTTTGATTGCATTGTATCGAAAAGAATATAAGATAGCCATATGTTCATTCATCATATTTTTAACATCTGTCTTATATCATAGTACAGGACATTCATTCTTTGAGACAATTGATAAAGTATCTAACCATTTCATGGCGATATATTTAGGTACACTTAGTTTTCTACAAGGAATCTATATACCACCTATTGTTGTTCTTTTAGAAATATTTATTTATACAGGATTACAACAATTGATAGCATATCGAAAAAAACATGGAGAAGAGACAGAAATTGATGAAGATATGAGACATTTTATATTGGTACATATTCCATTTTATATTGCTTTGATGGTACTTGCATTTTTTTACAAAATGAAAGAAAAAGTGAAGAAATAGAACGGAGTTAAAGAAAAATTACTAAAATTGATTAGAAAAAAGAAAGATTCAAATTGAAAATGTCTAGTATATCCAATGGAGAAGAAAACAGTATGAATGAAAGACAACAATATGCATTTCGTAAAATGATACAAGGAAGAAATTTATTTATAACTGGACAAGCAGGTGTTGGTAAATCTTTTACGATTCAAAAATTTATTGATTATTATCGTGAGAATCATGAAAATGAAAGGAATCAATTATATGTGACAAGTACAACAGGAATCTCATCTTTAATTATTGGGGGACAGACGATTCATCGATTTTGTGGAATAGGAACAGGTGAGAAGAGTGTAGATGATTTATTGAAAAAGATTTTGAGAAGTCCAACAACAAAAAAGAGATATTTAACAACACGTGTATTGATTATTGATGAGATAAGTATGATGTCACCTGAATTATTTGATAAGATTGATTTGTTATTTCAACGAGTGCGTAAATGTGAGTTACCTTTTGGAGGTATTCAAATCATTGTTTCAGGTGATTTATTGCAATTACCTCCAGTGAAAGCAGATGGATTTGTAATTGATTCATTTAATTGGGATACTGCTATACATGAGACAGTTTATTTAACAGAAGTGGTAAGACAGAATGAAGGTGAGTTTATTGAAGTCTTAAATAAGATAAGATTGGGACAAGTGGATGAACAGGTGGTAAGATTGTTATCAACAAGAATCAATCAGGAACCGCAGAATGAATATGGAGTGTTACCATCGCGTTTATTTTCAAAACGTGATAGAGTGAAAAAAGTGAATGATGATGAACTTCAAAATTTGATAGATAAGGGTGAGGAGAAGAGAGTTTTTCATGCGGAATATGTTTTTGGAAAGAATGTGAAAGAAGAAGATAAAGAGTATTTGAAAACATTGATGGAAGAGAGAGCAGATGTTCCAGATGAAGTTATTTTAACCACAAAATGTCAAGTGATGTTAAAAGTAAATTGGCCAGAGATAAATTTAGCAAATGGAAGTCGAGGTATTGTAATTGGATTTGGAACTACAACTGGCTATCCTATTGTGCAATTTATAAATGGAAGATGTATGGAAATTACACCTCATACATGGGAACATGATGAACAAAAGGATAAAATAATAAAGAAACAGATTCCTTTAGATTTAGCTTTTGCAATATCGATACATAAATCACAGGGAAGTACATTGGAATATGTGCAAATGGATATAGGAAGAGATATATTTGAATATGGACAGACATATGTAGCATTATCGAGAGTAAAGAATCTGGAAGGTTTATTTATCATGAATCATGTTGATTATTCGAAGATAAAAGCGAATCCAAGACTATTGAGATATTATGAGAGGTTAGTGAGATAACCGATGAAACGAGGTCGTAATTTTTGATAGATATCGAGTTGAATAGATTTAGGGAAAGTTTTGAGAAAAGATTTTATATTTTTAGCATAATAATCTTGGAAGAAATCTAAAAGGAAAGAATCATCTTTTTGGATAGAGAAGACATAGTTGTCATAAGATATCCAAGCATTTTCTTTTGTATTGTGTTGTTCAAAATTTTCATAAGAAATTTTGGATTGATGAAAATCAGCAGAATGAAAAAGTTGGTTACATTGAAAGGACAAAAAACTCATATTATCTTCTTCTTTTGATAGAGATTTTATTTTTTCGTTTTCCACCCGCTCTTCCATTAGGATTGTTTCTTGGTAAAAATCTTGGATTTCTCACTAATTCAAATGTTTGTTCTGTATTTGATGTAGGAGATTGTTTTTTTGTTCTCCATGGTCCTGCATAAGATTGCTCATTGCTTACAATACTATTGTATTCAATTTTTTTTTTATATAACCAATATCCAAACAATGCAGAAACTACAGCTAAAAAAATACCCATCAATGTAAATAATAACGGATATAACCATGAAGGATTATCATCTTCTTCATCATCATTTGATTTAAATTTTTCAATAAGTGAAAACATTAAATCTCTATTAGAAAAAGAGATTTAATTTAGAATTGAAAGAAATGATAATATATGTTTTTATTGTCAACTTAATTTATAAGTAAATCCTACACCTGTAGTATTACTATTATTAGGATTATATCTACCATATAGAGGGTTATTATTTTTTGTATTTATTCCTGTCTGTGATTTATTATTTTTTGTATTTATTCCTGTCTGTGATTTATTATTTTTTGTATTTATTCCTGTCTGTGATTTATTATTTTTTGTATTTATTCCTGTCTGTGATTTATTATATTTTTTTTTGGTAGAATAAATTAAATATCCACTGATAATAATACTTACACTCGTAATAATAATTGCTATGATAAGATATATATTTATATTATTATTTTCATTATCTTCGTCATCTTTTGATTGAAATTTTTCAAAGAATGAAAACATAGTTTCTCTATTAAAAGAAGATATAAATTTATATTATTATTTACTTTTATTAAAGCCAACACCTCGTTTTGTAGAAATATAATAAAATGCATACAAAGACATAATAATAGCAATACTAAAAAGAATAATAGCTATTATAACTAAAGGGTTATTGATATCATCATTTTCATCTTTTTTTTTAAATAATTCAAGAGTTTGAAACATTGGATTCTATTATTTCCAAATATATTTTTTATAAATCATATATTTTATCTTCGAATTCTTTTTCTTCCACCGTATTGGTTTTGTTGTCCCATCATTGGAACCACTACACCACCTATAAATAAAATTAAACAAATAAGAGCAATAAAAGAATATAATATGATTAAACCCACATTTAATTTTGTTGTTTTTGTAGTTTTTTCTTCAGTATCTTCAGTATCTTCAGTATCTTCAGTATCTTCTTCAAAATATTCTTTGACAAATGAACTCATGTTTGTTTCTACTATTGTATTCCATATTTTCATTTGATAAAATGAAAATAAAATATATCAAAATATATTTTTTTATCTCTTTCTTTTTCCACCTGATTTTCCAAAAGTTTTAGTCTCAAAATAAATAAGCGCAAAAAGATATAATCCAATAAATATACCAATAATCATAAGAGGTATGTTTAAGAGAAGATTTGAAAAATGTTCTTGAATCATTATATTTTCTTCCATGTTTTTCTAATTATATATTCTATTTTTTTTTAATTTATATTTTTATAAATAGCAATGAAATAAAGGATTAAAAAGAGAAGAAAGAGGAGAATAAGAATTGGAGTAAAATCAAAATAAGAATAAATCGTTTGATATTCAACAATATGATGTTTAGGAATTTCTTCCATTTCTCTATTTTAAGTGACGAAATTATCTAAAAAAGGAAAATGCGGAATATCTAAAGAAAAGAAATCCATCTTTTTATTAATCATTATCCATTATGAAAGACGTTTCTATTCTTATTGAAGCCAAAAAAAGATATATTGAACAATTACAACAGATTTTAACTCCTCGCATTTACGAAGGTTTTGAATCCATTTATGATAATTCTCTTGAATTATTAGAAAATGAATTTGAAGAAAAAAATCAACAATCCAAATCCATTGCAAAAGTTTTTCAAGAAGCTTTAAAAGAAATCCCTTTATGGAATCAAGATATTATTGACCATGAATGCATTCGTATTATCAAAGTTAGTAATTGCGATTATTTAGAAGATTTAATTGAAGCTGTATTTATTGCAGAATCTAAAATATTAACATCTGTACAAAAACATCGAGGTAAAACTCAAGTACATGTACCACGTGCTTCTCATTTTATTCACCGTTGTTACATTTCTTCTGCACGAGAAATTTACAAAAATCCTTATGTATTCAATCATTCTAAAGATATTCCTCCTCAAGAAAGACATAATAATATGCGTTACACAATCCATATGATTCAAGAAGGTATTTCAAGTGCAATCCGTGAATTACTTCCTATCCGTGATATTTTAAAACAAGGCTTTTTCAAAGATTTAGGAGAAAGTGATGGAAGCAATACTGATAGTGAAAGTGAAATGGAAATTGATTACTCTGATGAAGAAAGAAATCATCGTTCCAAATCAAAACATAAACATCATCATCACGATGAAGAAGATAGTGATGAATCATCACAAGATTCTACAAGTGGAAGTGATACTGAAAGTGATATCGATGAGAGTGAAAGTGAGCATGAAGCAGAAGTAGAAGAGAAAGAAGAAGAATCACAACCCAAAGAAGAGATTCAAGAACCTACTCCTATTATTGAACCTGTACAAGAAAAAGAAATAATGGTGATGGAAGAAGAACCTTCACAAACTATTGAACCTATTCAAGAAAAACCAAGTCTATTCCAAGGAATGATGAATCAAATGACACAAGTCTTTTCATCCAAACCTTCCAATCCTATGAATTTTGATGATGATGATGAGAAAGAAGAAGAAATAGAGAGTGGAAAAGAACCTTTATTCATTTCTTTTGATGATGATGATGTACCACAAAAGATTCCTTATGTTGAAGAAGAAATTAGACAAATACATTTAGATGGTGCAAAGATTCCTAAAGAATATAGAAACCGCGAAGAAATAAAACCTGAAGAACCCTCTTCTCCTTCTCAAGAATCATCTTATTCTATTCCTATCTCTTTATCGATAAGAGACACTACATCAACTATCAATCAAAATCATGTAGAAGAAGTAACCAAAAAAGAAGAAATGGTAGAAGAGGATAGAAGGTCTATTGCAAGTAGTGGAATTTTATACAGAAAGGAACCAAAGAAGACAAAAGAAGAATTATATGCAATCGAAAAGCAAAAAAGAAGAGAGAAAGATGTAAAGATTCGCAAACCTGTACATTATCCAGTTTCTACACGCGATAATTTATATGAAAAAAGTATGATGAATTATAAGAAATTTCATAGTGATAATGAATCTATTGCATCAGGAAGAACAACTACATCTTCAAATCAAATCAATGGAATGTCCTCACAAATCTATTCTTATTTAGAAAATCAACGAAAAATGAATCAACCACAGATATCTTATGTACCAAGACCAGCAGTAGTAGTAAAGAAAGAAGAGAAGATGGAAAGTGGGGATGAATATGAGAGTGATAGAGAATTAAGTCAAGTATAAAAGAGAGGAGCGTTTTCGTAAAAAAAAAGTTTTCTATTTTTACAATAATAGAAAAATGTTTTCCATGAATATTTTATATGAACCCTATATCTTAAGTTTCTTTTTTGCTCTTTTATTCACTTTTATTTATTATTTAGCCAAACGAAATCAACCTCCTCCTATAGAAACTGATAAGAAAGATAAAAAACAGAAATCATCCATGAGTCCTGAAGTCCGTTCTATACTTGTTTTCATTTCATCCTATTCTCTTTTTACAGGTTTATTGTATATTGGTAAAAATATTTGGACACCTGATTCAACTACTTTATTATCTGTAAAAGAGAATATTGAAGAAATCAAAGATACTCTTTTAGAAAAAGTAGAAGAAGTTTTACCTACAACAAAAGTAGAAGAGAAGAGTGAAGTGACACAAGAAGTATTGATTGCAGGTAAAAAGAAGAGTCCTCATAAAGATAAAGATGCATTCAAATATGTAAATAGTAAAAATGCTAAATTTGCAGACCACGATGTAGATTTCACTTTACATGCTTTTGATTTGAAATAAAATATATATTTTTTCATTGAATCAATTTTTATTTTTATTGTAAAAAAATAAAATGATTTACGTTATATGATAACATTTGTAAGTATAATTTATTAAGAAAAATATATTGCGTATAATAATAAAGAAAAATATGGCTTTGCAATTGCGAAAATTTAATATGAATATGATTCAAGATGACCAAATTGTTGTCTTAATTGGAAAACGAAACACTGGTAAGTCTTTCTTAACAAAAGATTTACTTTATTATCATCAAGATATTCCCGTTGGTACAGTAATATCACCTACTGAGAATGCAAATAAATTTTATAGTGATATAGTACCTCCAGCATTTATTCATGATGAATATGACCAAAGAATAACAAATGAATTTATGAAGAGACAAAAACAATTAAAAAAGAGATTGATGAATGGTGAGACGAATATAGATAATCGTGCATTTTTGATAATGGACGATTGTCTTTACGACAAAAACTGGCAGAAAGATAAACGTATTCGTGAAATTTTTATGAATGGACGACATTGGGGTATCATGTATATTTTATTGATGCAATATGCAATTGGTATTCCACCCAATTTGCGTGCAAATATTGATTGGGTATTTATTTTGCGAGAACAGATTGTAAAAGAAAGAAAGAAATTATATGAGAATTATGCAGGAATGTTTCCAACATTTGAAATGTTTTGTCAAACAATGGACCAATGTACTGATAATTTCGAATGTTTAGTCATACATAATTGTGCTCGTTCCAATAAATTGGAAGACCAAGTATTTTGGTATAAAGCAAATAAACATAATGATTTTCAGGTATGCTCACCAGAAGCATGGAATTTTAGTCGTGAAAATTATAGACCTGAAGATGAAGATGAAGATGATTTTAATGAAATAGTCAATCAAGCAAGAAAAAATAAGATACAAATAAAGGTGAAAAAACAGGGATATTCTTGAGAAATATGAAAGAATAAGATAGAGAAGGAATGACATGGATAGATTTACAATCAATGCAATTTATCACAATATTATTTTTTTATATCATGTCTATGAAATATAAAAAGAAAGATATTCAACTTTTAGATAAAAAAGATAGTGAATATCAATGGATTCAACACAATACAAAATTAAGTGAAATACGTTATCAAATACAATCTACTTTACTTCACTTATCCAATCAAAAAACAACAGAAAAACAATCCATTTCTACTATTTCTTTTTTAGAAGAAATAGAATATTTTTATATTTTTATGACACCCCATTTTATGGTTTATTTTTCAAGATATAAAAAAGGAAAAGATTGTATCTATTTTGAAGGTGTCTCCAAAATACAAGATATACAAAAAATATCATTTTTAAAAAGTATTCGACATGGATATTTAGAATTACAAAAAGATGCACTCAACGAAAAAGGCTCACTCTTCCAAATTTATCCACATTCCATTCTACCCATCTCTCATAATATTTCTTTATATACCTCTTTTAAATTAGTTAAAAAAAGTTGGTACTTAAAGAAAAGAGATAAATATGAGATGATGGTGGAGGGGTATAGTTTGGGTGGTGTATATTCGCAATTATTTTTATTTGAATTGATGAATCGTGGTAAGATAGATAAATATAAGATAGGATATATGAATGTAGAATCGTGGTTTATGGGAGATGAGAAGAGGTATAGGGAGTTAAAGGAGAGGGTAAAATATAGAAATATATTGAATCAAAACAGTGTGATGTATTTTTATAATCAAATGTTTCAAGAATTTCATGATGTGAATAAGAAGGTAGGAGAAGAAAAATGGAAATTACGTGATTTTTTAACGTATATGGCTCCATTTGGATGTATGAAATATATAGTAGAAAATCATGTATTATCGAATCTGTAAGTAGAGAATCGTTTAAAACGATTCTGTAAGTTCCCACAAAGTGGGACGTTTGGCTGAAGCCAAATCAGTATTCGTTTCTCTTTGAGAAACGAATAAACAACCAAGAGATTGAACTTTGTCCAATCTGTAAGTATTTTTGAGGAATGAATTGTAAAATTTTCGAATCTTACAATAGAGAGATAGAGATGAGTTTTATTACGAAATATACAAAACAAGAAATCGCAAATATGAAGAAAGAAGGTATATACCATTTAACATGGGGATTTGGAATTGAACATGAGATGCAATTTTTTCATATACCTTCAATATATAGAAATTCATCTATAAAAATACAGGATTTTATTTTATTTGATAGTAAATCAGCGATTCATCGTTTATTAAAAGAATATGAGAGTGGAAAAGTAGAATTAACGAATGATGAATATGATTATTTACAACAACGATTATCAACTTATGAGACATCAGGAAGAAAATGTAATAAAAAATGGATAGTGAAACAGGCACCTTATGAAATGCCTGAATTTATAACATGGAAACCATTTTGTTCAATACAAACAAAAAGAAACATAGGAAAATTAACAGAACAAATAATTTATTCCAAAGAATTATTGATAGAATTATTAATGCGAGAAAAAGTTACGAAAAAACTTATTGAAAAATATGGTCCTATTGAACAATATCCTTTTGGAATGACTCGTTATATGTCTGTTCCAAAATCCATTCAAAAGAATGAATATAAATTTGTATTGAATGAAAAGAAGAGGCCTTTTGTAAGAAATGATTATACAGGAAGTTATCACATTACATTTACTTTACCTCATGATGAGAAAACAACAGAAAAGGAATTTATTTCACAACATCAAAATTTTGGAAATCAATTACAATGGTTAGAACCTATGATGTTAATTGGATTTTTTAGTGGTGATGAATATGCAGTTGGAAGTAAAGAAAAGAGAGTGAGAGGTTCTTATCGTGTATTAAATATAGGTTGGGGAAATTTAGCAGGAAGTGATGTGCGTTTATTAGGAACAAAAGGCATTGGAAGATATGCAAAGACACCAAATTATTGGAGAAAGAATTTAGAATTATTTGAAACAGAAAAATTAAAACCTTGTATTCCGGCATCACCTTCAGCCATTGCAGAGAATGGAATAAGTTCATTAAGTAGTGATTTGAGAACATTTGGAAATCCAAATCCAGAAGATAGAGATTATCGTGTAAGTGGTTATCCTATGAATAAACCAAATGGAATTGAATTTCGTATCTTTGACCAATTTAATGACAAGAATATTCATTTATTAACTTATTTTTTAGCATTGATTGCTGAAAATTCAAGAACATTTGAAACAAAAGGATATGTGTATCAAGATAAAGATTGGATAGAAGCATTACATCTTATTATGAAAGATGGATATAAAGCAATTTTGAATAAATCATATATTCAAAAATTACGAAAGAAATTACAATTAAAAATAAAAACAGAATCATTGATGGCTCAAGATGTATGGGAAAGAATTTATCAAGAATTATATGAAAAAAATATAAATGGAAAATGGTCAAAAGTATTTTTTGGAATCAAACAAGGTAGAAAAAATATAAATAAAACTTATATGATCCAATCTCCTCCTAAAATAAATATGCATAGTTGGATATTTGCATTTATGATGAAATGCAATCGCAATCCACCTATTTTGCATTCTTTCAACCAACTATCAACTCTTATGAATCAAATGAATCAAGAAAAGAAAGAAATGAAATTCGAAGAATTTGAAAAATATGTAATTCAAATCATGGGTTCATCTTGGAAATCAAATGTAATTGATTTATTATATTTTTATGATGATCAATATTTTATTGAATTTTATAAAAATAAAAAAGGAGAAATCGAATCATTTACCCAAAAAGAAGATATTCCTATCTTCTCCAATTTTAATTCACTTCTTTTACAATATTGTTCTCTTTAAGTACTCATTTTTTTACTATTATTTTTTAATTTAAAGAAAAAGAAGATTTCTTTAAGTTCAATTTTATTTTGCATAATGAATATATTTATGATAAATGGATGAATGGATGAAAAAGTGAAATGAATGAAGATTCAAGATATAAAGAATATTGCTATATAGAAATAAAATGACAAGAAAAATAAAATTTATACTTGATAAAGAGAGAATGGATGAAATAAATCATAAAAATGAAAATCCAGAAAATAAACAAAGAACTGTAAATAAGAATTTAGGTAAAAATATTACAAAAGACCATATGAAAATATATGACCAAATTGAAGAAAATATTGGTAAGACTAAAAAATGTACATTTGGTAAGAAAAAAGGAAGTAAGACTGGTGTTATACATGAAGGAGATGAAAATGTTCCAATAAGAGATTTTGAATTAAAAGCTGTTTCAATAGATGAAAATAATCATGTAATCATAGAAAAAGGGGATGGATTGCAAGGATTTTGTAGAAAATGTTCAAAATTGCGAAGACGTGTTAGATTAGACACTGAGAGAAAAGAAAAGAAAGATATGACAGAAGATGAGATTCATCAATTATATATTCAAAAATATAAAATAAATACAAAAAAATGTTCCAGATGCGAAAATCATAAAGAATTATTTCATTTCTCTTTATCAATTTCTATGGAATGTGGATTACATAATGTATGTAAATTGTGTTCATGTGAATATGGCTCATCTGTTGGAGATAGATGGATTATTTATATGCCTGATGGTGACTTTAAATATGATAAAAGTTCAAAAGACATGCATGATGACCATATATTTCCTTTATCATTAGGTGGTTCAAATGAAAAAATAAATCATCAATTGTTAAGTGCAAAAGAGAATTTAGAGAAATCGAATGATTTGCAACATTTTGAAACAATTGAAAATATTAATCCAGAACTTCTATGTGAAAGATATCGAAAACGTTTAACAGAAGCAACAAATTTACAAGAATTAAAAATCATCTTACATCAATCTATATATGATGATATATTACAAAGAAGTAAATTAACAGATGAAGAATTAATGGATGTATATAAATTATATTGTCAAAAATATAATTTACGAAGAAATATAAAAAGAGCTGTTCAAAAATTTAGAGATTATTGTAAATTACGCATACAAAATCGGCTATCCGCCGATGGACCCGAAGAGTCGCCCCTAAAGGGGGACATACAAACATAATTTATTCAATATTATAGATTCCATCTTGAAATCTTTTTTGTAAAATACCTAAAGTATCTGGATTTATATCACATAATACACATTTTCTTTTTAATTTATCTGCAACAAAACCTGTTGTACCTGACCCACAAACAGGGTCCAATATATAACTATCTTCATTTGTATATAATTGTATAATTCTTTCCAATAATTTCTGGGGTTTCTGTGTTGGATATAATCTTGGGTCTTTGGATGTTCTTGTAATAGAATGAATATCTGTCCATAAATTTGATAATGGAACCCCTTTATGTTCATGTTTATAAATTTTTACATACATATTTTTTTGTTTTGGAACAAAATGAATTCGATTCTGTTCTATCCATTTTTCTACTATCTCTTGTTTCTGCTTCCATCCATATTTATTTTCATATATCACACCATCTTTTTCAATCGAATACATATAACCACTTCGCGTTCTATCATGCTTTAACGCACCTAAACTATATTTACCATTTTCATCTTCATTTTTAAATGCCCATTCACTTTTATCATCAATAGGTAAATAAATCATATGAAAAATATTTTGATGATGACTACATGCAAATAATATATCCATCATTTCACCTAATTTATTTTTTACTGCATTTTTTCCATGACAACGCTTCCAATATATTTTTTGAATCTTCGCAAAATATCTTCTCAATACACTCTCTACTACAAAACTATTTTCACCTGATATATGAAAAACTAACGTTCCATTTTGTGATAACATAGGTGACAAATGCTGAATAAATGTATTCAACCATTCTTCATATTTATCTTCTTCCCATATATCTTGAAAACCCGTTTCATCATCTAAACTATTTATTGTAAATGTTCTATTTGTATCATAAGGTGGGTCTATATATATTAAATCAAATCGAATAGAAGTTTCAAATTTCAATGCATCCATATTATAATATGAAATATTCTCATTGATAATTACTTTTTCATCTTCATTTGATTGTTCTTCAAACAATGTTATATCTTTTGTATCTGTTTCAATATCCTTCCTTTCTATCTCTTTTTCTATAAGGTCAATAAGCTCTTTTTTATTTTTTGATTTATATTTTGCACATCCTAATATTGCACATCTCTCTAAAAGTTCTTGTTTTGATAATTTTGATAGTTCCTGTTTTTCTTCAAGAATATGATTGAATTCCATTTGTATGTTTCTGGATATCATTTTATATTTATCTATATATTTTTTTATATAATACAATTTTTACAGAATTCAAGTTCTTACTTTTTCTTTAAGTACATTTTTATTTATATCATTTTTTTGAATATAAAGAAGAGAATTTATATTTCTTGAAATATATTTTTTATTTGATAGAATTCGTTTTAATCAATCAATTAAAATCGAATCTTTATTCAAAATGGAAGCTTTTGAACTTGCACAAAAAAAAGTAAAATCTCTTACAAAGAGACCTAATAATGACGAATTACTTCATGTATATTCTTTATATAAACAAGCTACTGTAGGTGATATTAATATACCAAGACCTTCTATGTTTGCATTTGAAGCGAAACAAAAATGGGATGCATGGAATGAAAAAAAAGGAATGAAACAAGAAGTCGCTATGCAATCTTATGTTGATTATGTCAATACTCTCGCTAAAACCTATCAATAAATTAAGCATAATATTGTGAAAGAGAACTATAAATATTATATATCTGTTGATTTGTATATGCCTTCTTTATCTCATTCTCAGGAACTTTTGGGAATAAATGTTTTGGAACTTGGAATATAAAAACACCTTCTAATCCAGTGTTTTTATAATAAATGGAATTTTGTATCTTTGTATATACATCTCCATAATATAATGCTTCTTGATATGCATTATAAAAAGCTTGATAAATACTTTCACGTGATTTAAATTGTTCATATCTTCCACCAAATACTTGGTAGTTTTGTGTCACTAGAGAAGATGTTTCATATTGTTCAGGTGTATAAAGATACATTGCTTTTATTGAATAAAGAATTTCATAAGCAGTCAATTGATATTTGCGATGCGTATTCATATCATAAAATTCAAAGAAATAAAGTTTATTATTTTTTATATAACTTCCAGCATTATTATTAGCAGCAACAATAAGATTGGTATAATATTCTTGTCTTTTTATCATAAAAATAAGAACACTTAAATTTGTAGTAAGATTGTCAATATACATGATTTCTAAAACTACTTAATATTTTTTTTTATCCTCTTTAGACTGGATTCGAATTCTTTATATCCTGTGTTGCATAACTTCTTTCAATCATCCATGGACTATCTTTCTCAAACATATCATAAACTCCTGTCATTGCTAATAAAGGTGTTTGTACTTGTTGTTCCTCTGCAAATGTCTTTGGAACATAACGATATTCAATACGAGATGGAGGACATTGCATATTATTTTGAATAAATCCCATTCCTACCATCAAAATACCAACCATTGCTAATAAAAGAATTATTGATTTCATTTCTATCTTTATGGTACATAAAAAAAACAAGAAAAGAGATTTAAAAAAATAAATGTAGAAAGATAAAATAGAAATACAATGTCACAAGAATTTCAAGATTGGGAACCTGTGATTTTTACAAATACTCCTTCTTCTATAAAAAAGAATCAAAAGAAAACGATTGAAAATCGTGTTCAAGATTCCATCAAATCACAAAATGCAAACAATTTTAAATTAGAAAATGAAACAGAAAACTTTCGCAATCCAACTATTCCTATTGCATTATCCAAAGAAATTCAACAGAAAAGAATGGAACAAAAATTAACTCAAAAAGAAGTAGCACAAAAATTAAATACACAACCTACTATCATACAAGAATTGGAAAATGGAAAAGCACTTTATCAACAAGATACCAAAAAAATAATTCGTCAACTTGAGAATTTATGGAAAATTAAATTTCAACATAAAGGTTAAGCTAAATTTATTCTCAAACATTTATAGAGGTATTGAAAATATGAAATATCAAAAAACAGATATCGAAACATTTCTTATGAAGAGAATTGGAAATACACAATTTATCAAAAATGAAAGAACAAACAAAATCAAATCTGTCAAACGAAATCAAGACATTTGGAAAGAACTCAAAAAAGGAGGCAATCAAAATCATTCATCCATACAATCCAAATATAAATCTTTTATGAAAAAAAGAAAAAGAATCCATTTTGAAACATTACCTACCTCTTCTTCCACATTAAATCAATCAAAAGTAGCCATTTTAATTCCTTATCGTAATCGTGAAGAACATCTTCAACAATTACGCAAACATTTTCAAAACTCTTCTTTTGATTTTTATGTTGTTGAACAAAAAGATACACAAAAATTTAATCGAGGAATTCTTCTTAATATCGCTTATGATTTAGCCAAAAAAAATGGTCCCTACGATTTTTACATTTTTCATGATGTTGATTCTCTCCCTGACCAAGATTTACTTCCCCTCTATTCCTATCAAGGTGATTCTATTCTTCATTTTGCATCTCCTCATTTAGGATATAAATATTCATTTCCAGATTTTTTAGGAGGTGTCATTGGAATGAAAGGTGAATTATTTGAAAAAATTAATGGTTTCCCAAATACTATTTATGGATGGGGTGGAGAAGATGACATTATGTATAATCGTATTGCAAATCAAAATATAAAAGTATATCGACCTTCAAAAGGTTCTTATTTATTATTGGAACATCCACAAGCTACTGAAGGAGAAAAATCAATGGGTAAATGGGAAGGAATATTAAAAGATGTAAAGAATTGGAAACGAGATGGATATGAACAGATAGATTCAAATTATGTAGTGTATTCTATGAAAGTGATGGAAGACCCTAAAATGTATTTTTATGAAGTTCGTATTCCATTTTTACATCTTGAAGATAATCGTTTTTTATCTTTAATGAAACCTTTATTAACATGGAAAGAAGTAAAAGAAGAAATTATTGAAACATATACGGAACCTAATTCATTTAAAAAGAAGAATCAAAATGAAAAGAATTCTTTTGAATGGAAAAAAGAGATTGAAGAGAAAGTAAAACAATCGTATGAAAAAGATGTCACAAAACAAGATTTAGAAGAAACATTAAAATTCATTTTTGATACATATCGCGAAATTTTATATATTCGAATTCGTCAAAATGGAATTGAACATGCATATCATATTTATAATCGAGATTATGAAAATCGTTGGTCTTCTTATATCCATTTTCCAGATGGAATGAATGTCAATTCTTTCTCTAAAAAAAGAAATCAAAA